>Ga0315273_10013192_pt1 | contig 10611 bp, 9 predicted proteins | sample YL17G02_0_MG_FD_205753 | JGI IMG/M metagenome (GOLD analysis project Ga0315273, IMG submission 205753) | Sediment microbial communities from Yellowstone Lake, YNP, Wyoming, USA - YL17G02_0 | ecosystem: Environmental > Aquatic > Freshwater > Lake > Sediment | place: USA: Wyoming | collected... | reverse complement strand
GATGATTACATACGGAATCAACACCTTCCTTTGGTCCTCGCCTTTCCAGACGAAGGACCTGCCGCTGTTGGATCACGCCAAGTCGCTGGGCTTCGACCTGGTCGAAATACCCATCGAAAGCGTTACGGACATCGACTACGGCAAGGCTGCCGAAGCGTACCGTCGCGCCGGCGTCGCCTGCAGCACCTGCGCGGTGATGGGCGCCGGGCGCGACCCTTCGCACCCTGACGAGAAGATCCAGGCCGCCGGGATTGAGTATCTCAATCACTGCATCGACGCCACCGCCCAAATGGGCGGGAAGATCCTCGCCGGCCCGGTCTATGCCGCCGTCGGCCGCCAGTGGCAGCAGACGCCCGCACAGCGCAAGGCCGACCTGGCACTCTGCGCCAAGAACCTGCGCGTGTCCGCCAGCCATGCCGAGAAGAAAGGCATCATCATCGCGATGGAGCCCCTCAACAGGTTTGAGACCAGCTTCATCAACCTGACCGAGCAAGCCCTGGAGCTGCTGGAGATGATCGGCAGCCCGGCCGTCCAGCTGATGATGGACACCTTCCACGCCAATATCGAAGAAAAGCACCTCGGCGTGGCGATGGAAATGGCCGGCAAGAACCTGGTTCACCTCCACGCGAACGAAAACGACCGTGGAACCCCCGGTACCGGCCATGTCGCGTGGGGTGAGATCGCTGCCGCCTTGAAGAAGATCGACTTCAGCGGCACGCTGGTTATCGAGTCCTTCAGCACGGAAGTGAAGGAGATCGCACGAGCCGCCGCCGTATGGCGCCCGCTCGCCGCCAGCCAGGACAGCCTCGCGGTCGACGGCAAGGCATTCCTGAAGAAGCTGATGGCCTAGACCGCTGCCAGCCGGGATGGGGCCGGCACATGCGGCCCCATCCCCCATCGCGACAGGAGTCGATCAGTGCTCGCCCATAATGTCTATTTCACCCTGAACGACAACTCACCCGCCGCCCGGCAGACGCTCCTGGACGCCTGCGCCCAGTACCTGACGGACCACTCCGGGATGGTGTCGTCCGCCTGCGGCGTGCTGAGGGACGACCACGCGCGGCCGGTCAACGACCGCGACTGGGACGTCGGGCTTCACATCCTGTTCACAGACAAGGCTGCCCATGACGCCTATCAGGACTCGGCACGGCACCACCAATTCGTTGCCGAGAGCCAGGGGAACTGGAAGAGGGCCCGCGTTTTCGACACCGAGCTCGGATAACACGCGCAGACTCCGGGGCTGCGGGGTGGTTGGAGACCACCGGGGTGGTGGAGCGCTGAAAGGGCCACGCGCGCCGATGTGCGGCTTGGGGATGCCGGCTGCGGCAGGTCCTCTCTAATGAGCTTGCGCGTCGTCTATTTCGGGAACTCGGAGAGCGTCTTCAGCGAAAGGCATTTTCGAGCGCTGCAGGATGCGTCGTGCGAGATCGTCGCCGTGGTTGACGTGCCTCCGGCAAGGCGAGTCTCGACAAACACGCAGCAGCCAGGCAACGAGGTGGATTTTGCCACCTGGGCGCGGGCCAAGGGGTTGCCGGCCTTCGAGCCGGAGCATCCAAACCGCGCAGATTTCGTGGAGACGCTGCGCCGCCTGAGGCCTGACCTGTTCATCACCGTCGGCTACATGAGCCGCCTGCGGGCGGAGCTGCTCTCCGTGCCGGCGCTGGCCTGTCCAGGCAGACCCGAATTTGGGCTTGTGGCGAACTTTCACGCATCGCTTCTGCCGGCTTATCGCGGCAAGCACCCGCTCTTTTGGGCCCTACGCGCCGGCGAGCGCTGGTCCGGCCTGACGGTGCACGCGATGGATGAGGACCTGGATTCCGGCGACATCCTGTACCAGGTTCGCATCCGAGTGCGGCGGGATGATAGTGTCGCCGCACTATACGACCGGATCATGGATCGAAGCACGGGGCTGATCGGCAGGCTTGTGGCGGACGCTGTCCAGGGTAGTCTGGCGGTTTCGCCGCAAGGCGAGGCAGGCGCCTCGTACTTCTCGTCGGTCGGCGAGAGCGATTTTCGCCTGGACTGGGCGCGCGACGCCGGTGAGCTTTGCAGGTGGATCCGAACATCGCCGGGTGCCTGCTTCGCCGACGTGAACGGGGAGCGTGTCTACTTCCTGGATGCGGAAGCCTTGCCGAGTCCGGCAGCGACCGCTCCCGGCGTCGTCGTGAAGCTTGGTAGGTCTGCTGCCACGGTTGCTACCGGTCAGGGGACGTTGCGGTTCCGCCGGGTGCGCCGCAAAGACACCGGTCCGACGTCAATGGCAGACTGGTGCAGGGGCAGAGGACTGACCTGCGGCGCATCTCTTTCTGGGACATAGGGAGCAGGAATGCCACTCGTCCCCTTTGGCGAACTCATGGCGGATGCCGAGGCGCACAATTACGCCGTCGGCTACTTCGAGTCCTGGAACCTGGAGTCGTTGCAGGCGGTCGCCGACGCTGCCGAATCGACGCGATCGCCCGTGATCCTGGGTTTCAGCGGAATCTACCTGCCGCATCCTGACCGGGTCGCCAGGGAGAAGCTGGATTGGTACGCGGCGCTCGGCCTGACGGCCTGCCGGGGCCTGTCGGTCCCGTCGTGCTTCCTGTTCAACGAATCGCCAAACCTGGATTGGGTGTGGCAGAGCATAGATCTCGGATTCAACCTCGTGATGTTCAGCGACGAGGAGCTGGAGCTTGAGGAACAGACGCTCCGGGTTTCTGAGGTCGTCGGCAGGGCGCGTCGCGCCGGGGTCGCCGTCGAGGCGGAGATGACCTCGCCACCCGGGCTCAGCGGCGACCTCTTGGGCGTCCCCCAGGACCTGCACCTGACCGACCCAGCCGCAGCCGGCGCCTTTGTCGAGCGAACGGGCGTCGACGCACTCGCCGTGAATGTCGGGCAAGTGCACCTCCACGGCCGGGACAAGGTACGGCTTGATCTGGAGCGCCTTGGCGAGCTTCGTCGAGCAGTCGCGGTCCCCCTGGTTCTGCACGGCGCCACTTCGGTGCAGCGCCAGGACCTCGCCGGGGCGGGCGCAGCCGGAATCCGCAAGATCAACGTCGGCAGCGTTCTGAAGCGCTCCTACCTCGAGGCGATTCGCAGCGCGTGTGCGCAACTGGGCTATAGCTACAACCCCTACGACGTCGTGGGGTCGGGTTTCAGCGGCGACGTTCTTGTGGCCGGGCGGATCGCGGTACAGGCAGTCGTGGAGGATCTGATGCGCCTCTTCGGCTGCGCCGGTCGGGCGTAGCAGCTTCGAATCATTCACAGGGAGGCAACTGCCATGGCCAAGAAGGTCAATATTGCGATTGTGGGCATGGGCTTCGGAGCGGAGTTCATTCCGATCTACCAACACCACCCACACACCAACATGTACGCGATCTGCCAGCGCTCGAGAAGTCACCTGGATGAAGTGGGCAACGCGTTCGGCGTCGAAAAACGGTACACCTCCTTCGACGAGTTGCTCAAAGATCCCGAGGTCGATGCTATGCACATCAACTCGCCGATCGACGATCACGCGCCCATGAGCATTGCCGCTCTTAAAGCAGGCAAACACGTGGCCTGCACGGTACCGGTCTCCCGCTCCCTCGATGAGTGCGGCGTAATCGTCGAAGCCCAGAAAGCGTCGGGCAAGAAATACATGATGATGGAGACCGCGGTCTATACCCGCGAGTTTTTGTACGTCAAAGAGATGCTGGCGAAAGGTGAGCTGGGCCGGCTGCAATTCGTCCGCGCCGCGCACCATCAGGAGATGGCCGCCGGCAATTGGCCCGCCTATTGGCCGGGCATGCCGCCCATGCACTACGCCACCCACTGTGTCGGGCCTTGCCTCGCGCTGGCCGACAGGAGGGCCGAATGGGTCTCGTGCCTCGGCTCAGGCCGCATCGACGATAAGTACGCGGCCAAGTACGGCTCGCCGTTCGCTATCGAGACCGCCCACATCAAACTGAAGGACTCGGGCGTTAACGCTGAGATCACGCGCTCCCTCTACAACACGGCGCGCGAGTACGTAGAGAGCTTCGACGCCTACGGAAGCAAGCGCACCTTCGAGTCGCAGCAACTCGCAAAGGACGATCCTGTGGTCTTTACGGGCGAGGATGGCGCGCGTGTGCCCCTGCCCGACTATGCCCACCTGCTTCCCGAAGCGATCCAACGCTTCACCACTCAGGGCGTATACGATACAGGCGAGCATGCCCACATGTCGTTTGTCCAGGGCGCAGGCCACGGCGGCTCCCATCCCCACCTGGTCCACGAGTTCGTGATGAGCATCGTTGAAAACCGGGAGCCATATCCGAACGCCGTGACCTCGGCGAACTGGACCTGCGCTGGCATCTGTGCGCACGAATCGGCCCTGCAGGGCGGGGAGATGGTACGCCTGCCTGAGTTTACCCTGGCCTGATCCGGTGGGCTGCCCCGCAGGCCACCAAGCATTCTGATTGCAAAGAAGGAGAGCCCGTCAATGAAAGTCGGATGTTTCGCACTGATCGACCCCTTTTCGACCCTTGACCATCAGCTGAGCCGTATCGCAGCCTGGGGATTTAAGTACGCCGACGTTACCGACAACACCGACGGCGGGAGCATGGGCGTTGAGTTTGGCTTCGCAGCCGTCGCTAGCCTGGACGCCAACCCGTTCGACCTCAAACGCATGTTCGACGCCCACGGGCTGACGATCAGCACCTATTGCGCCCATGCTAACCTCCTGGACCCGTCGGCGCCGTGGCGCTACGGCACTCCGCAGGTCATCAAGGCCGTCCGTGCGGCTGGGGCGATCGGGGTCAAGCACGTCATCACGACCGATGGCGACCCCAAGACCGAGTTCGGCCAAAACCTCACCGAGTCTGAGGCGCTCTTCCTCTTGCGGGAGAGGCTCTACGAGCCGCTGCGGATTGCCGCCGACTATGGCGTGAAGATCCTGTTGGAGCCGCACGGCCTGTATACGGATTCCTCGTCGTGGATGGAGCGGCTGCTCGACGCGTGCGATAGCGACGCACTCGCAGTGAACCTGGATACCGGAAATCTGTGGCTGGGTGGGGGAGATCCGGTTGAGTTCGTACACCGGCTGGGTCCCAAAATTGAGCACGTCCACTGGAAGGATCACCCAAAGGAGATGCTGCCGCAGCGCGGCAAGATGCACGGCACCGGCATGGCCGTGATTCCGCTCGGCACAGGACTTGTTCCGATCAAGGAAACCTACGAGGCGCTGGTCAAGGTCGGCTTCGATGGCTACTGCACCCTTGAGGTGGCCGGCGACGACGCTGTGCTCAAGAGCTACGCCTATCTGAAGTCGCTCGGCGCTCAGTAGACGAGCTTCGCCAAACCAAAGTGCGAGGAGGCAAACACCATGTCACGACCAGTCACACTCTTCACCGGGCAGTGGGCGGACTTGCCGCTGGAAACGCTCGCCCAAAAAGTCAGTGCTTGGGGCTTCGACGGCCTCGAGCTCGCTTGCTGGGGCGACCACTTCGACGTGGCCCAGGCACTGGAGAGCGACAAGTACGTCAAGAGCCGCTGGGATATTCTCAACAAATACAACCTGAAGTGCTACGCCATTAGCAACCATCTCGTCGGGCAATGCGTGTGCGACAACATCGACGGCCGCCACAAGAATATCCTGTCGCCGAGGTTGTGGGGCAACGGCGAACCCGAGGGGGTGCGACAGCGCTGCGCCGAGGACATGAAGAACTCGGCCAGGGCTGCCAGGAAAATGGGCGTGAACATCGTGAACGGCTTTACCGGAAGCACGGTGTGGGGAATGTTCTATTTCTTCCCCCCGACAAGCCAGGCCGACATCGACGCCGGCTACAGGGACTTCGCGCAGCGCTACATCCCCATCCTGGACGTCTTCAAGGCGGAAGGCGTGAAGTTCGCCCTGGAAGTCCACCCGAGCGAGATCGCCTACGACATCTACACGACCCGCAGGGCGCTCGATGCGGTCGACAACCACCCGGCCTTCGGCTTCAATTTCGATCCGAGCCACTTCATCCACCAGTTCATCAACCCCGTGCTGTTCATTGACGAATACGGGGATCGTGTGTTTCACGTGCACGTCAAGGATTCGCGCGTTCAGCTCACCGGTCGCAATACGATCCTGTCCTCGCATCTGGACTTCGGCGATCCGCGCCGGGGCTGGGATTTCGTCTCGCCGGGCCACGGCGATGTGAAGTGGGACCCGATCATCCGGGCGCTCAACCGCGCCGGATACAAGGGGCCGCTCTCGATCGAGTGGGAAGATAGCGGCATGGATCGGGACTGGGGCGCGCCCGAGGCGCTGGCGATGGTCCGCCAGGTGGACTTCGCCGCATCCTCGGTCGCGTTTGACGCCGCGTTCTCGTCGAAGAAGTAACAAAGGAGAGCCTGCGATGAGCGAACAAGCCTTCACTGCAATGGCGGGTCCCAAGTCACAGGGCTCCGCCCCCGAAGTCGGAGTCGGCATGCTTGGCTACGCCTTTATGGGCAAGTCGCACACCAACGCCTTCAAGAAGATCCCGTACATGATGTACCCGCCGCCGGCGATCCCGAAGCTGGTCGCCATCTGCGGGCGCAATGCCGAAGCGGCCGCGGAAGCGGCCCTGCGGTACGGCTATGACGGCTACTACACCGACTGGCGCAAGATGCTGGAGGACGACCGCATCCAGCTCTTCGACAACGGCGGGCCCAACGACGCGCATGCAGAGCCCTGCAACGCCGCCGCCGCCACCAAGAAGCACGTCTTTTGCGAGAAGCCCCTCGCCCGGAACGCCGAGGAAGCGAAGAGCATGCTCGACGCCGCGACCAAGGGCGGGGTCAAGCACATGGTGGCTTTCAACTACCGCTTCGTTCCTGCAGTCCGCCTGGCCTACGATCTGATCAGCTCGGGGAAGCTCGGCCGTCTCTATCACTTCCGCGCGGTGTATCTGCAGGAATGGATCATGCCGCATTACAACACCCCTATGATCTGGCGGACGGACAGGAAGCGCTGTGGCAGCGGGGCTATCGGCGATCTGGGTTCGCACATCATCGACCTTGGCCGGTTCCTGATGGGCGAGATGACCAGCGTCAGCGCCATGACCCGGACCTTCATCCCCGAGCGCCCAGGCCCCGAAGGCAAGATGCAGAAGGTCGACGTCGACGATGCGTTTGTGGCGTCGATCCAGTTTGCCAACGGGGGCATCGGAACCGTCGAGGCTAGCCGCTTCGCGGCGGGTCATAAGAACTACAACTGCATCGAGGTCAACGGCGAGAAAGGCAGCATCCGCTGGAACCTCGAGCGCCTCAACGAGCTGGAGGTTTTCTGGGTGGACGACCAGCCGAAGGAGACCCAGGGCTTTCACACGATCAACGTGACCGAAGGCTACCATCCGTTCTACTCGAACTGGTGGCCGCACGGGCACATCATCGGCTGGGAGCACACGTTCGTACATGAGCTGACGCACTTCCTCGACTGCATCGTCAACAACAAGGACGTGGCGCCGCTCGGGGCCAGCTTCGATGATGGCTATCGCAACGCGGTGATCTGCGATGCCATCGACATGTCGGCGCAGAGCAAGAGGCAAGTCGATCTGAAGTACTAGGTTCCCTTTTGATCCCCCCTCAGCGGGATCATCCTGGCCGGCGGCTATCCGCGCGAGCTACGCGAGTGGCCGGGCAGACAGCCGCCGGCCCGCAGCAAGGAGCTGGTTAGATGTTGTTTGACGTCGTTCCGTACTGGTTCATTTTCGCGTTCGTGCTCTTCATCGTTGGTTTTGGCTTCCTGATAGGCTACTCGTCCAAGAAGCTTAGCGGCAATATTTCGGGGAGGCTGTTCGCTTTGATCGAGGGGCTTCTGATCGCCGGCATCGTGGGCGGCGTGATATTCATGTTCCAACCGTGGTCGCTGGCCCTCTACGGCCTTGGCTTCCACATCCTGCTTGTGTCCGTGCTGAGCTTCACGCTCTGGAGCCACATTACTCCAAAGCACGAGGCCCAGCCGGCCTGAGCCTCCGCGCTCCGGTTCGACGTGAGCCCATCCTGCGCTGAATCATCCCGTGGCAGGCGGCACTTGCTTGATGGGTTGATGGCGAAGCCGGAGCGCGATGTCCACACAGGGACGTGCGGGCGTCGCCGTATTCACACTATCAAGCGGGTAATTGGCGTTTCTGTGCCAGTTGCCCGTCTGTAATTTAATCACCAGTGAGGTAACGGGGGAGCCAGACTATCTGGGTTACCCAATCCCCATTTAGATGCTCAAATGCGGGGTCTTGTCACGAGACAGTGACCGTGGTATACTTTGTAGCACCCAGCCGGTGGCAGATCAGCAACCGTTGCCGTCCGGGATACGTCCCGGCAAGCGGGCGACGAAGGCTAGTAATGCGGGCCGGCTCGCCATTGCCAGCGGGATATTCGGCCCGGACCGAAGGGGCTTGAGTGCGCGCGACACAGCGCGAAACCACGCGACGCAGCGCGACGCCGTCATGGGCCACAGGCCGGGGTACGAAAGGAGGTGTGTGTTTTGCGTCGGATCTTTGATTCAGTCGTTGCCCATCAGTCTGCCTCACAGTACTCGAAACTCTAGAAGGAGAGTTCACTATGATATCCAATCATAACCGATTGGCGCTAACAGCCGTTGCCCTGACCGTGATCTTGAGCGTGCTGGTCGGCTGTGCCGGGCCAGCTCCGGCTCCGACCGCGGCGCCCGCGCCGGCGCAGCCAACGGCTGCTCCCCAAGCAACTGCAGCTCCGAAGCCCACCGCTGCCCCACCACCAGCGCCAACCACGGCGGTAGGCGTCGTGCTGCCGACGAAGGACGAGCCGCGCTGGCTGCAAGACCAGGCGGTCTTCGAGAAGGCCGGCTTCACTCCGTTGTTCAGCCAGGGTGACAGCGCCAAGGAAAAGGCGAACGTCGAAGCGCTGATCAGCCAGGGCATCAAAGTGCTGATCATCACCCCGCAGGATGCCACGGCGGCGGCGGCCACGGCCGAAGAAGCGAAAGCTGCCGGCGTCAAGGTGATCTCCTACGACCGCCTGATCCGCGACACGGATGCGGTGGATTACTATGTGACCTTTGACAGCGCGGCGGTGGGTGCAGCCTGGAGCCAGTATCTGATCGACCAGGCCGGCACTACCAAGGGCAACCCGCTGTACCTGTATGCCGGCGCAGCCTCCGACAACAACGCCTTCATCTTCTTCGAGGGCGCCTGGGAGAAGATCCAGCCCAAGATCGCCGACGGCACCTTCGTGATCAAGAACTCCAGCGAAGCCTTGGCGCTCAAGGACAAACCCACGCTGACCCGCGACGAAGAGGCCAAGATCATCGGCCAGGTCACCACCAACTGGAACTTCAACGACGCCAAGAACCTGGCGGAGTCCAACCTGACGAAAGCGCAAGCCGCCGACAAAGGCACCGTCTACATCCTCGCCCCGAACGACGGCACCGCCCGCGCGATTGCCGACGCTTTTGCGGCCGACAAGGATGTCAAGAAGTACTTCGTGACCGGGCAGGATGCCGAGAAGGCGTCGGTCCAATACATCATCGACGGCAAGCAGTCGATGACCGTACTCAAGGATGTCCGCTCGTTGGCGGCGGATGCCGTCACAGCGGCCAATGCCTTCCTCGCCGGCGGAACCCCGACGAAGACCAACACCTACAACAACGGCAAGATCGATGTCCCGGCCAAGCCGTCCGCCATCGTCACCGTCACCAAGGACAACGTCCAGCAGGCCCTGATCGATTCGGGCTACTACAAGGCCAGTGACTTCACCGGCTTGAAGTAAGAAACCGTAGTGTGTCCAATACAGGAATAGTGATGCATCGCCATCACTATTCCTGTATCCTTGCATTCGAAGACTAACCGAAGTAGAATAGAAGCAGATCCGCTCCCTCACGCTTTCCTTCACAAGGAGAGATCGCCATGCCTGACCAACCTCCCATCCTAGAGATGAAGAACATCACTAAGACTTTCCCTGGCGTGAAGGCTTTGAACAACGTCAGCTTTCAAGTCGCCGCGGGTGAGATTCACTGCCTGGTCGGGGAAAATGGCGCCGGTAAGTCCACCCTCATGAAGGTCCTAAGCGGAGTCTATCCGCACGGTGAATATTCCGGGGATATCCTTTTCGACGGACAAGTGCAGAAGTTCTCGAGCATCAGCGACAGCGAGAAGACCGGCATTGCCATCATCTACCAAGAGCTGGCTCTGGTCCCCGAAATGACAGTCTATGAAAACATCTTCCTAGGCAATGAGATCAGGAAAGGCTTCACCGTTGACTGGAATGAAACCATCAAAAGAGCGACCGAAGCGCTCAAGAAAGTAAGGCTTGATCTCAACCCCGAGATGAAGGTCAAGAATCTGGGCGTGGGCAAGCAGCAACTGATTGAAATCGCCAAGGCGCTGAGCAAGGATGTGAAATTACTCATTCTCGATGAGCCGACCGCGGCCCTGAACGAGGATGACAGCGAAAATCTGTTGAGGTTGATCCGTGAACTTAAGCAGCACGGCGTTTCGTGCGTCATGATTTCACACAAGCTGAGAGAAGTCATCGCTATTGCCGATACGGTCACGGTTTTGCGGGACGGCCAGACCATTTGTACCCTGGATGCTCACAAAGGCGAAGTGTCTGAGCATGTCCTGATCAAGCACATGGTGGGGCGCGAAATCAACAATATCTATCCGGAAAGACAAC
>Ga0315273_10013190_pt1 | contig 10612 bp, 6 predicted proteins | sample YL17G02_0_MG_FD_205753 | JGI IMG/M metagenome (GOLD analysis project Ga0315273, IMG submission 205753) | Sediment microbial communities from Yellowstone Lake, YNP, Wyoming, USA - YL17G02_0 | ecosystem: Environmental > Aquatic > Freshwater > Lake > Sediment | place: USA: Wyoming | collected... | reverse complement strand
TCACCTAAATGAAATTTTATTGCGAATCTTCTATTTTTGAATTTACATCTTCGCTATCTAAAAGTTATTTTGCTTCCTCTTCCAAATCTACGCTAAATACATCGGTAATTCCATCTTGTTGCATTGAAACGCCGTAAATTCTATCTGCATTTACTATATTTTCTTCACGATGACTTATTACTAGAAATTGTGCCTGTTTAGAAAAATCGTTCAAAACTAAAGAGACTCGATGGACATTAGGGCCATCAAGGGCGGCATCAATTTCATCCATTATATAAAATGGTGCTGGATAGAATTCTTGCACAGCAAAAATAAATGCAAGTGCTACCAATGTTTTTTCTCCTCCACTCAAGATTTCTAGAGAACTTATCTTTTTTCCCCTAGGTCGAGCTTCAATAGAGACACCTCCTTCAAACGGTTTATCTGGTCGATCGAGCAACAATTTAGAACTCCCACCAGGACTAAGTTTTTGAAATATATTAGAAAATGTACGAGAAATTTCGTGATATGCTTTCATAAAGGTTCTAGTTTTTTCTAATTCGATTTTTTCAATAGCATCAATAATGGATTTTCTTTCTCGTTGAATTGTTTGTCTTCGCATGTCTATTTCGTCGAACCTTTCTTTAACCGTATCAAATTGTTCGATTGCTTTTAAATTTACAGGTTCTAAAGCTTTTTTATTTTTAGTTGTAGTTTCAATTTCAGATTGTAATCCTTCTACAGTTAAATCTTCCGTAATAGCAGGTAATTTACCATAATCCTTTGATCTTTCGTAAAGGGTATCAATTTGATCTGTGCAGATTATTTTTTTAGATTCATAATTATTTATTTTAGAATTTTCTAACGAAATATCCGATTTAAAATCGTTCACTTTTTTCTGATATTCTTTTTGTTTATTCCAAGAATCGTCTTTTTTTTGAATAAATTCGTCTATTTCTTTTTGTTTCAAATCTTTTTTTTCGTTTTCTTTTTTTAAATCGTTCTCGATTTTTTCTAATTCATTTAATATTGATTGTGTCTGGTTTTCTGTACTTTTTATTTCGTCTGAAAGTGCTATTATTTGTTGTTCTCTCTCTTTATTTTTACTTAATTCGTTTAATTTGTTTTGTTCTTTTTGGAATTCCTTATTCAATTTATTTAATTTATTTTGTGAACCTTTTTGATTATTTATTTCCTTGGATTTTTCTTCTCTTAAATTATCTATTATTTTCTGATTATCATCTACTTTTTTTTGTATTGATTCGATCTCTGTATTAAATTTTTCTATATTTTTTTTATTATTTTCAACATTTTTTCCGGAATCTATATTTTCTTTTGTTAATTCATCGATAGAACTTATAATTCTCTTTACATTATTAAGAGCTCTTGAGTGTTCCATTATTTCCTCAAGATTTCTATTCTCTTCTTCAATTTTTTGTTGAATCTTTTCTGTAAGTTCCCAATATTTATCTTTTTCTACAATTAATGTCTCGATTTCTTTTTCTATAGAATTTTGTTTTGAAATCGTATTATTGATGGATTCTTCTGTATTAATTATTACTTTTTTCTTTTCTTCAACAATTTTACTTAAATCCTTAATTGAATTATCAATCTCGTCAATGTTTTGAAATAAAATTTGAATGTTTTTGAGTTCTTGAAATTTTTCTTGAACTTTACTTAAATCTTTTTGTTTTTTTTCTATTTCTTCTTGAATAACCGAAGTTATTTTCCAAAATTCGTCTTTATAGTTATTTAATTCGTTTATTTCTTTGTTTACGCTTTCTTTTTGAGTTTGTTTTTCAGAAATAATTTTATTTCTTTTTTCAATTTCTTTTTGATTATTTTCTATTTTTTCGTTATTTTCGTTAACTTTTTTATTTGTTTCCTCAAGTTTTCGTTGGTAATTAGAACAATTTTCATTTTCGTGTTTATTTTGAATACTTAATTCCGTTATTTTCTTTTCTACTTCGTTTAATTCATTTTCGTGTTTACTAACATTTTCAGAAATATCTTCAACTTGTTTATACAGATCCTTACTAATCGACATCGTTAGCTTTCTTAACGAAATATGAACGTTTTCCAAAATTTCCATTAAATCCATAATAAAACTATCCAAATTTGACGAAGACTCTTGCACGGATACGTCTGAAGCCTCTTTTACTTTATTTATTAATTGTTCGATAGTTGAATCTGTGTTTTCAGTAAATAAACCGAGCGTCTGAACGATTGAATTAATAGTATTTGTCGTTTCAGGCGATTTAGTTGGATCACAACTAATGTCTTCTAAAGTTTTCATTATGTCGACAATATCTAAAATAAATTTCTTAAAATCTTCAGCTGAAGAGTTAATTGCTTCTGTATTCGATAGTTGAATGTTTGATTTAATAGATTCAACAGAAATGTTAATGTTCTGAGTAAGCATATTTAAAATTTGAAGTATACCTGTGATATCTTCTTTATTTTTATCGTATTCTTCTTCAGAAGCTTGAATCTTTTTTATTGAAGTTTCCTTTTCCTTTAAGAGTTCTTCGTATCGCTTAGTAATATTTTCTTTTTTAATATTAAGTGGTTCTAATTCGCTTTTAATTTTTAAAATATTTTGATTTAACGAATTAATATTAAGGTCTAAATTCTTCTTATCTCTTAGTAGATTATTTAATTCTTTCCCAAATATTTTTGATTCGGTGTTTAAATTAGATATTTTCCCATTGTTATCAATTATTTCAGTTTCAATGGAATTATGTTTTACTTTTAATAATTCTAAATTTTGTTCGTTCTTTCGAAAATTTGACTCCTCGACTTTTAATTTATTTTTTAATTCGTTTAAATTGGAATTTATCTTTTCTCTTTCTTTTATAAATTCTTTGAGAACTTTTTCCGAGTCTTTTCCTCTGTTTAATTCTTTAATCTTATTTTCGTTTATTATTTTCTTCTTTTTTAATTCCTCGCTACTCTCGTTATTTAATTTAACTTCCGTATTTAACGAGGACAGTGATGAATATAAAGTGGTTAACTTAACACTAGTTTCATTTTTTTGAGTTTGAAGAGATGTGATTTTACTTTCTAATTCTTTTTGCTTTTGATTTTCTTCGACATTCTTTGATTTTAAATCATTTATTTTTGCTCTAGTCCCATTTTCAATTACTTTAATATCCTGAATTGCGTCTTCAATGCTTTTTGAATCCCCTTTTAAATTTTCTAATTCAGTTTCCAATTTTTTTTTCTTTGTTTCATTTTTACTGATAGATTCATTAATTAACTTAATTTGAGCTTCATTTGAAGAAATATTTTGCTTAATTTTCGAGATTTCCCCGTTAAGATTTGACTTTTCTTCTTCTTTATCTCTATTTTTATTATCTAACTCAATTTGATTCTGTTGACTTTTTTCTATTTCTCCTTTTGTTTCTTCAATTTGATTTTCAATCTCATTTATCTTTTTAGATGAATTTTCTATTAACGAATTGTAATTTTGGTCCTCTTCTAATTTCATGAGGCGACTTTCTAAATTTTCCTTTTCGCTGGACATTTTTTCAATAGATTTTCTTGCTAAATTTAAAGTAGTTTGGTTTGACGATAAATTAGTTTTTAATTGCGTAATGTTTTCGTTAATCTTCTTGCGTTCTTTTTCTTTTTCGCTTATCGTTTCTTGAATATGTTCCATTACTAATACTTCTTGTTTTAGTAAATCTTCCTGTTTTAACATTCTTTCTTGTAGTTCTTCTCTAATCTTTGACGATTCCTCGATTTTCTTCTCTAATTCTTGCTCTTCTTTCTGCAGATTGGATATGTTCAAAGCAATTAATTGTGCTTGCTTAAAAATTATTTGATTGTCTAATTCTTTCCATGCTAAAGCGTCGTTTTTTTCTTTTTCAACTTTTTTTAGTTGAGCGGATACTTCTTTAAATATTGCTTCGAATTGCCCCAGATCTCTTTCTGCTTTTTCAAGTTCTTTCATTGATATATCTTTCATTTCGTCATATTTTTGTAAACCGATTAATTCCTCGATAAAATAACGCCTATCGTCGGGATTCATATGTGTTAATTCCACAATTTTACCTTGCAGTACAAATTGATTCGAGCCATCTGGATCAATATTAGCTGCTGCTAATGCGTTTAAAATTTGTTGTCGTTGAACTTTATTGCCATTCATTTTATACCCTCCTCCACCGCCTCGCTTTACAGATCTTGAAATTATAAAATCCTCTCCAGTACTCACAGGAAATACACCGTCTGAATTGTCAAAATGCAATGTAACTATTGCTCTATTAGATGGATTTTTATCTTTTGAACCTGCAAAAATTAAATCTTCCAAAGATTTCGCTCTCATCGTTTTTTTACTTAATCGACCTAAAGCAAAACAAAGAGCGTCAATAATATTAGATTTTCCCGCTCCGTTTGGGCCGACTATACATGTGAAACCGCTTGAAAGGTTAACCGTTACAGTCCTATCCCCAAAAGACTTGAAACCAGTCATGCTAATTTTCTTTATGTATGTCAAGGGATTCCTCCTTTTCCATATCTTTCACTATTAAAAATAAAGAATTATGTTAAACTTAAAATTTTTTTTTAAAGGATTTATAATACAATTCAAATAAAAACACAATATTAAATAAACCTAAATTAAATTTAAAAAAAAATAAAAAAATAACTAAAATTGACCAAAAACTACGTCAATAATTGCTTTTAATTGATGTGGATTTACGCTCGTAAAAAAGTAAACGCAATTTAAGGGATCGATAGAAGTATATTTTCTTTCGAGAATAGATTTTTTAGAACGCTTTATAATACCGATCCTTTGAAGTTTTTCTACCAAATTATTAAATTCAGTCATATCTTTTTCGTATTCAATGAGTTCACACGAAGAATCGTATAAATCCTTTAATTCGTTCGAAGTCATGTAGTATACAGATTTTTTTATGAAAAAATTGGATAAATTATCCAAAAAAATTACTGTTAAGAAATCTTCCTCAGATACGAAATTTAACATGTTAAATTCGTCTAAACTAGTAGAATTGTCAAAGTGAGAACTTGATAAATCTAACAGCTCAACCTGAGAAAGGTTCTTTTTCTCCCTGAGAATTGGGTAGATATCTCGAATTATATCGATGCCTTTTCCTGGTACGGGAACGTAATTTTCGAATATTAAATCCGTTATGTATTCTAATACATCAATTTCGATTTCGTAAGAAAATGTTAGTGCTATTCTCTGTTTAAGAATAGTAAGAAGCTCGTTGTATGTAAAAAAATTTAATTTTTTTTTTTGATCGAAAAAAGTAAGCAAATCAAGGATAGACGCTTTCGAGATATTATTTACCGTAGATATTGTTGTGGTATTAAGCTCCTTTCCAAAAAGTAAAAATTTCTTAAAAACTTCCGGTCTTATGGTTTCTATATTGTTGAAAATAAAAAATATATTATTATCTTGAGCAATTTTTTTGCTTATTAATTTAAATATATTCCATAAATGAGAGATTTTTGAATTTAAAATTGAATTCAAGTCAAAATTTATGTTAGAATTTTTTACCATTTCGGCGATTATTGAAACAATTAGTTCTTCAGGACTCTTTTCTTTACAATTGACTTTAATTGTTTGAAAAGCTAATTCTTGTTTATTCTTTATTTGTAAATCTGATAAAACCTTATTTACCAACACTTTTTTACCAATCCCTTCAATTCCTTGATATAATAGGTTTAATGAAAAAGTATCGTTCAACGAATCTTTTAAAATCGATAATAAGGAATTTTGTTCTTTTTTTCTAAATAATAATTCAGGCGGTATATAATTCTGGTCAAACAAAGCTTTAGGTCCAACATAATTGTTTTGAAATTTTGTTTTCCCAATCATAATTTATTTCGTTTTTTATCTTAAATTTTATAAAGAACTATTTAAACCCCACTGAGAGAGAGGTCACTAAAAGTAAAAACTGAAAAAAGCAAAAAAATCATTAAAAAGACTCTAATAAATTTTTAAGATTTTTCGCTAACATAGGAAGGTATTCATAAGACTTATCTTTTACCTTTTTATTTAAACACAACGTAATTAAATATAATCTTTCTCGCTTTAAATCAAATTTAGTTAAAAAAATTAAACCTTCTCTGTTATTTTCGAATTTTTCCGAGGGAAATTTGATGTTTGTTACTATGTCTACCGTATCAATACCCCATTCCTCTAATCTTTCCATGGCATAAGCTAATCGTGGAGCTATTGACTCGCAAATTTCTTGATAGGATTCTTTTGTTGATCTACTAGCAATGATGAACGATTGTTGGTCTAAAAAAACGGCAGAAGAAGAAAAAGTTTTTGTTGTGTATTCTTTTAACAAATTTTGAATCAATTTCGATTTATGAGTTATAGAAATTGCTCCTTCGGAAAAAGCTCTAATTAAACTAGAATCGTCGTATATTGAAGTTTTAAAGAAAGAAAATTTCGCGATTTGATTCAATAATTTTATTTTTTCTTCCAAATATTTGACATTATTTAATATTTCCTCTTTTTGAGCTATATCCGGATCGAATTTATGAAAAAGTATGGTAAATTTAGAAATTTCTGCGTAATTTGGATTAAGTTCAAGAACAGTATTAACAATGTCCTGTAAATATATCAACGCTTCTTCGAATCTTTCCCGTTTTTGAATGTCTATTACAAAAAATAAAGACTGAACATAAGTAAAAAACTTTTCTTTATTTTTTAGATATTCTTCTCTGAAATTTTTTTGACCTCCTAAATCCCAACTACTGATATCCAAGCCTAATATTGAAACACTTGTTCTATTCCTAGTCGCTTTAATCGTTGGCTTTATGGTACTTAATAAACTAAATCTCTTATTTAATAATAATAGAATTGAGGTTTTTCCTCCGTTATCTAATCCCAAAAAAAGCGTTTTCTGAGGATTTGTCGACGTTTAAAGCAGCCCTCTTCTCTTTTATGACTTTTAACTTTATATATAATTAATTATTTTTAATTTATAATAACTTTAATTTTATTTTTATTAATTTGTTCGTCTAAACGAATATTTCTAAGTTTTTTTGGAAAAATGAGATCAACATCATCGTATATGTAACCGGAACCAATTGGACCCTCAATAATATTAAGTTTGGACGGAGAAATATACTCCTTAAAAAAAGAAATTATTTTACTGTTACCTAAATATTTTCTGCGATAATAAGTTCCAACGGAATTACAAGCAACAACCGGTATTCGATTTTCGAGTGCTCGTGCTTTTAGATATGTGTTCCAATTGTCCAATCCTTCTTCTCTTATTTGAGTCGGTGAAAATAAAATATCTGCCCCATTTTCCGTGGCTAATCGCGGTGTTTCGAAAAAGGCCATATCGAAACATATTAAAATTGCAAAGAGATGATCTTTAAAATTAAACAATTTCAATTCGTTTCCTGATTCAAATTTTTCTCTTTCGTAAGAATATAAATGAATTTTATCCTGATGTCCAATTTCATCGCCGTTTTTATCTATAAAATACGCAGTAATTTTTGGTTTCTTTAAATTTTTTCTTTTTTCCCATAGTGCTCCGGATATTACGTTTATTTGATTATCTTGAGCAAGTTTTTTAATAAATAGATAGTTTTGTCCTTTTTCGTTTTGAATGTTATCTTCAAAATCCTTTTGATACGGTGTCCATCTTTCTGGCAAACAAATGATATCACACTTCTTATATTGTTCTAACAAATTTTTTACTAAAGTTTCGATCTCAGTATAACATCTTTTTAGATCGTTATGTATCTGAGATTGTATACACGCAACTTTCATGTTAGAAAATATAACTATTTATTTTTGATTGATCTCGTCAATTACATCAAAAATTTCCATTAAATTCGCTATTTCGTAATCTGGTTTAGTTTCATGAGGTATTCTTACACCTGTTTTATACGAATCATATTTTCCTCCTCGATGGATGTAAACTGAATAAATATTATTCAGTTTAGCTGGAATAATATCTTTATCAATACGATCTCCAACGTAAATGGTCTCGCTTCCTTTAAAACCAAACTTTTTTAGACAATGATCAAATAATTTTGGATTTGGTTTTCTTATTCCTATTTCGTCAGAAATAACAGTTAAATCAATTAAATCATCAATTCCTAACCTTAAAATTTTTTCGTATTGTTTAAGAGGGCGTCCGTCTGTAATAATTGCAGTCTTTATAGACAATTTTCTCAATTTGTCTAAACAGGGTTTTACATCGTCATAAACTTTTATGTATTTAATTTTTTCTTCGTGATATGCCATGACAGCTACGGAAATGTATTTAAACTGTAAAGAATAAGGAATTATTTCTTCAACGTTTTCTAATCGATTATATCTTCGAATAAAATAATTATAGTGATTAGAAGAATTTGAACCATAATCTTTTACAATTTCTTTAATCATTTTTATAGCTTCTTGGCGATCAATTTTAAGTCCCAATTTAATCATTGCATCTATTCCGGCATATCTTGCTCTCTCGGATAATCCTGTAGAATTAAATAAGCAATCGTCTAAATCAAAACCCACAAGTTTGATGTTAAGACTCATTCTTAAAACTCTTTAAAAGATAAATTTATTTATTTTTAAAACTATATATTGTTTAACGTAATTCATGTATAGATACTAAATATATAGAATTATCCATTGATTAAAAAATCTTCATGGAGTCTTATTAATTGAAAACAATTGTTACATTAAGTTATTTTCATCGTAAGATTGGCCCTCTTGTGTTTTATTCTTTTCCTGAAGACTTATTAGACGAAGATTTAAGCGTTAGGATTGCCAATATCATGGATCAAACGTTTAACGAAGGTTTCTTTACTCATTCTTTTGAAAGCATAAATTCGTCAAATTACTATTTCGAAATTCATTCTGATTGGGCACGTGGAAATAAAGAAATGTTAATGATTTCTATAATTTTTGAACAACAAACAACACCTGAGATGGAACAGAACATTTCTGCTTTATCTAAAGCATTTTCAGAAAAATTACAAGCTAACGATGAGATTTTTACTGCTTTTTATATAAACGATTTAAATAATTTTGACGAAAACGATAAAGAAAAAATAATCAAAAACGATTCGTTAATAAAATTGTGGGTTAAGGAATTGTACTGGGCAACCATCGAAGAAATAAGAGAAAAAACTGAAGAAGAAAACATTGCGTATTTATTAAACAAAAAATACATTTTTTTAATGTTGAAAAAGTTATCAAAAGGGCCTATTACATTAGAGGGTTTAGAAGAATGGTTTAAAGATAACTTTCCAACTATCAATTTCAACGAAATGATTACTATTTTAGTAGAAAAACAATTTATTTTTATAAATCAAATTGGACGAGTAGAAAAGTTTGTCCTTTTGTTAAAAGAAGTAAATGCAGAAAGAATCCCCCCCGATAGCGTTATCGATATTATTGATGAGACACCAGAATTAAGCGAAGATTTTGAAACCGATAACGACGGTACGCCAGTATTAAAGTTAGTTGATTTATTACTTCCAAAAGTAAAAGAGTATTTTAGCAATTACGAGAACAAAAAAGAAAACGAGTTAGAAGAGGATTCTTTTACTCTTTTTCAATTAATCTCAGATAGTAAAAAATATAACATACTTTCTGAATTGAGGAATAGCTTGATTCGAAGAGATGAGCTCTTAAAAGTAGTTTCAAAAAAAACTCTCGATTCCTTAATCGAAATAATTGATTATTTGAAAAAAGCTGACATTATAGAAGAGTTAAAATTCAAGGGAGAGAGATACATTGTTTTAAAAACCAATATTCAGATATCCACATCTTTCCCAGAATATCTCAGAAAACTACTTCCTAAAGAAAGTAAACCTGTTATAGTAGCTAAAATAGTTGATGCCCCTAATTTACCTGAAGAGGAAGTTTTTAAAGATGTTAGAGATAAAGGCGTACAAAAAACAAGAGTAGCTAAAATTAATAAATTTCTCGAAGATTTATCTTCTGGTACTAAGAATGAATCTTCCAAAAAGTAATATAAAAGTTAAAATTTCCAAAATTATTCTAAATTTTCAAAAAAGTAATGAAATATATAATTCTCTAAGAATGGTTTAGAATGAGTATTCAAGTCGTATTTATTATAGATAAAAAAAAAAATGTTCTTATCTTCCTTGGAATAGCAGACGATCAAATTAAAATAAATCAAAAAGAATTATCAGAAATTTTAGGAGAAATAAGTTCAAAAGCAGTAAATTTAGACGTTAATTCTACGTCTCAAATTAAAATAAAAAACAGATCCTATTGTTTCGCTAATTTTGAAAAAATTTTTATAATAATTCAATATATTAATATAATTCCTCCAAAAAAAGAGATATTATTTCAATTAAATGAGAAATTTCTCGAACAATATTCAAGTTTATTAAATACTTATTCTGAAAAAGATATTATTAAATTTAAGGCTTTTTCAAGCGAAATAACAGAAATAATTACGGAAACTATTAGTAAAAAAAGTGAGAAACGAGAAGAAATAGGAAAAAAACCATTATTTGAACCAATGGAAAGAATTAATTTTCCTAATGGTATATCTAATTTCCAAAGAGATGAGATTCTTTGGAAAGAAGCTAAATTAGTCAAGGACATATATCCTGCAAATTTTATTGAAGGAATGATCTTTCATTTAGAAGTTTTTTTAAA
>Ga0315273_10013189_pt1 | contig 10612 bp, 9 predicted proteins | sample YL17G02_0_MG_FD_205753 | JGI IMG/M metagenome (GOLD analysis project Ga0315273, IMG submission 205753) | Sediment microbial communities from Yellowstone Lake, YNP, Wyoming, USA - YL17G02_0 | ecosystem: Environmental > Aquatic > Freshwater > Lake > Sediment | place: USA: Wyoming | collected... | reverse complement strand
GAACGCGTGGAATATTCTCCCATCGTTGACCGCCGGCCTTTCAAACTCCCCGATCAAGCTCGTGTCGCCGTTTGGGTCGTGGTCAATGTGGAAGTGTGGGATATCCGGTATCCGATGCCGCGCACGCTGCTGGGGGGCGCCGGGGCTTCGGTTCCGGACATCCCGAACTATTCCTGGTACGATTATGGATTGAGGGTTGGATTTTGGCGCATGAAGGCGATATTGGACAAATACAAAATAAAGGGAACCCTCAGCTTAAATGCCGCCAGTTGTGAGATCACACCCCAGATCGTCAAACAGTGCGTGCAGAGCGACTGGGAGATCCTCGGGCACGGATATGTGCAGCGCGTTCTCAGCCAGGAAAAAGACGAGAGGGAGGTGATCCGCCGGACGATCCAGATCATCAAGGATTTCACCGGGAAATCTCCCCGGGGATGGATGGGCCCGCAATTGGTGGAGACCGGGAATACTCCGGACATTCTCGCGGAAGAGGGAATTGAGTATGTGGCGGATTGGGTAAATGATGACGAGCCCTATCCGCTTAAGGTAAAGAAGGGTACCCTCATCGCTCTTCCCTATACGGTGGAGTTGAACGATATCCCGGTGCACCTTCTGTTCCACGAACCTTCTTCGGGGCTGTATGATCGTGCCCGGGCCGCCTTCGATACCTTATACGCCGAAGGAAAGGAGAGGTCCAAAATCTTGACGATCAGTACGCACCCCTATGTCACCGGCGTTGCGCATCGGAGTGGCTATTACGAGAAGATCTTTGAATATATCAAACAGCATGATGGCGTCGTTTTCATGCGCGGTTTTGAGATCCTGGATTGGTACAAGAAATTCATGAAAAGCTGAGCCAGAGCCGGGAAAGGAGAACACCTTGAAAAGCGCGAATCCCCTTCTAAAGCTCATCAAGCCCCTGCCAGAGGTTCGCCTGAAGCGGAAGAACAGCGCCCTCTTAGTCGTGGACATGCAGTATCTGGATGCCCATAAAGACTATGGCATTTTTCTGAATGCCCGCAAAAAAGGCGTTCTGGAAGCCATGAATTACTACCGCGACCGGTTGGAGCTCATCATTCCCAACATTACCAAACTGCAGAAGGCCTTCCGGAGAAAGCGGATGGAGGTGATCCAGACCAAAATCGCCAGCCTGACCCTGGATGGCCGGGAAAGGAGCCGGGGCCACCGGGATAAGGGGATCTTTGCCCCCAAAGGCTCCAAGGACGCGGAAATCCTGGAAGAGCTGCGACCGATGGAGAACGAGATCGTCTTCCCCAAGACGGCCTCCGGCGTCTTCAATTCCACGGCGATCGATCAAATTTTGAGGAACCTCGGGATTGAAAACCTAGTCGTCACCGGCGTGGTGACGAACAACTGCGTGGAAAATGCCGTGCGGGATGCCTGCGACCGGGGATACGCAGTGATCCTCGTGGAAGATGGATGCGCGGCGGTCACGGAAGAACTTCATTGGGCCGCGATCCGAGCCATGCGGGATCACTTCGCCAAAATAAAAACGACTGCCGAAGTCATCAAAATGTTACAAGCGATCCGCTGATATAAGGAGAGTCTCCGTGCGGGCACGCAGGAACGGCTTCCTCACAATGGGGAGAATGGGGCCGGCCCGGGAGCGAAACTTTTTTCCGGACGCTTTATCGTCCGCTGTTGTGAATCCGAGAAGGAACGAATATCGGAGCCAAAAGGAGGATTGAAATATGCTGTCAGAGATTCATGCCTATTTGACGGATTTCGAAGAACTGCGGGAACAGATCAAAAGTCTTCTGGAAGGATTGGACCCGGAAGCGCTGGATTGGCGCCCGATTGAGGGAGCGGGTGAGCTCGCCACCAATTCCTTGACGGCAATGGTGGTCCATCTTGTGGGTTCCGAAACCTATTGGATGAAAGAGGTCATCGGCGGGAAGAAAATCGTCCGGGACCGGGACGCGGAATTCGTGACGAAAGGGTTAAGCGTCTCGGAATTGCAGACAACGATAGTCGCCGCGGCCAAGATGACAGTGGAAATCCTTTCCGCCCTGACGGAGAAGCCCTTAGAAGAAGCCAGGAAATGGAGAGACCGATCGGTAAGCGTGCGCTGGTGTATTCTGCATGTCCTCGAGCATTACGCCCAGCACCTGGGCCACATGCAGCTAACCCGTCAGCTCTGGCTGGCTAAATCCAAGAAATAAGAAGATCCCCTCAGTCTTAATTCTCTTCCTCAATCCTCTTCAGGTGAACCAAATATTTTCAAGAATTCTGAGGAGGGTTTTTGTCTTCGCTGGCGATTTATTCTGCTGCTGCCGCCCATCATCCGCAGTTGATTTCGTAAATTATAAATGCTATGATCACTTTTGCCTGGTTAAGGTTCGCCGACCCGCCTTATTCCCCGGTCCGGGAAAGGCTAGAAATGAGTATCCATGGAGATTGGAAAAGTCGTTGCCTTCTTTGAGCAAAAAAGAATCCTTTGCGCGGCGGTCCTGGAAGCCAAGGAAAACAAATACCATCTCCTGACCGAAGAAAATCGGGAAATCTCCCTGGGCCCGAATCGTATTGCCCATATTTCTTCTCGCCCCCTACATGTTAATCTCCCTCGCGAAGCCATGGTCGCCGAGCTGAAAATGTTCGGGGAACGCCAGAAGGAACTGATGCGAGCCATATCGCTCAAAGACCTTTGGGAGGTGGTCTGCGGCGAAGGAGAAGGGATCCGCTTACGGGATCTCACCGAGCTGGTTTTTGATTCGCGGGCCACTTCGGACCACGAAATGGCTCTCTTTCGGGCCCTGGCGGATGACCGGATCTATTTCAAACAGAAAGGGGATCTCTACGAAGCCCGCGATCCTGAAAAGGTAGAGCAGGTCTTCCTTCAACTTGAACGGGAAGCGGAGCAAGAACGAGAGCTGCGGGAATCCAGCGTTTGGCTGGCCGCTGTATGGGCCGGAGGGATGGGACCACCGCCAGAAACCAAGACGAGGATCGTGGCCCTGCTGAAAGAGATGGCGCTCTTCGGTCCGGAGGCCCCGGAGTATGCCAGAGGGAAAGCCCTTCTGGAGAGGGCCAGGATTTCTTCGCCGCAGGCTCCTTTTGAGCTGTTGGTGCGTTTGGGCGAATGGGGGGAGGACGTAAACCTTCTTCTGCTGCAGCACCAGATTCCCCAGGCTTTCCCCGAGAAAGTGATCGGGGCGGTCGAACAAATCCTGGGGCAAGCCGAAAAAGGAATTCCCGGTCACCCCCAAGACCGTGATTTGATTTTCTTGCATCCTTTAACCATCGACAGCGAATTCACCCGGGACATCGATGACGCCCTGAGTCTGGAACGCGTGGGGGAGGACTATCAGGTCGGAATCCACATTTCGGATGTGGCCACCTTCCTCGACGGGCATGAAGAGATTTTTCAGGAAGCCATGTCCCGGGCGACCTCGATCTACCTGCCCGATCAACGTATCCCCATGATTCCTCCGGCGCTCTCCGAGGGCACTTGCAGCTTGGTCGCCGGGGAGAAGCGGCGGGCATTCAGCTTCTTGGTGCGGGTTAACTCCGAGGGGAAGATTCTGGAATATGAGATTACTCCCAGCATTATCCAAGTGGAGCGCCGGCTTTCCTATGAGTCGGTGGACCAACTTCTGGAAGAAGAGGATGAGGAGCTCACCCGTTTACATCAGATTGCCGATAAACTTTTCCGCAGGCGTGCGGAGTCGGGGGTTTTCTTCATTCCCCGGCCGGAGCGGGTGGTCCGGGTGAGCCGCGACCGGGAAATCAGCATCTTCAAACGCGACCGGGAAAGCCCTTCACAGAAAATGGTCTCTGAATTTATGATTCTGGCCAACTCGCTGGCGGCACTTTTTCTGAAAGAAAAGGGCATTCCGGCCATCTACCGGACGCAGATGGAGCCGCGGGAAAAAATTCCCCCGGTGGAAAAATTCGACCCTCTTCAAGCCTACCGCCTGCGGCGGGTCATGAACCGGGTGGAGGTCAGCACTCGTCCCTCGCGCCATTCGGGGTTGGGAGCGGAAGCCTATCTAACCCTGACCTCTCCCATTCGCCGATTTTACGATTTGTTGATTGAAAAGCAGATACTAGGGGCCCTGGGGGGGAACCCCGTCTTTAACGAGGCCCAACTTGAAGAAATTATCTCCAGAGTCGGACCCACGATTTCCAAGGTGGGCTTGGTAGAAGAGCTCACCGAGCAATACTGGATCTTCCGTTACTTGGAAAAGCGGGTGAACTCTACCACCCGAGCGGTCATCTTAGATCGGTTTTCCAACAAATACCTAGTTCACCTGAATGAATATCTCTTGGAAGTAGATATGTCCGCGAATTCCAGCCGTGATTTTGTGCCGGGCGATGAAATTCTGGTCCGGGTGGAAAGAGCCAACGCCCGCGCCGGAGTGCTTAAAATTGCGCCAGTCTAAGAAAAATTGGGGGATTGGGGAGATAGGGAGTTGGGGAGACGCGGAGAAAGCGAGACGCGGTGACGCGGTGACAGGGGGATGGGGAGATAGGGAGAAAGAAGAACTTAGAGCCCTTAAAGCATTTCAGACATTTAAGGCATTTTAGCGCACTTTAGGCGTTCTCATCGCGCGGCGGCATTGATCAGTTCCTGCTTCTTTTGAAATAACTTCTCGCCTAAACTCACGTGGTAGATGTGAGGGTTCTGCAGCCGTTTATGTTCGGGCCTGAGGCAGGAAAGGCTTTGCAGGGTTTTCTCCTGAATTTCCTTGAGGGCTGGGAGCTGATAGACTAAACGGCCGCCCTGGATGATCGGAATGAGGATCTCTTCTCGCTTAAAATGGCCCGGATAGGTCTTGCTGATATGGGAGAGCATGGGGTGGAACGCCTTGACGGGCTGGCCCTCGGGAAAGGTTTCGTCTTCAAAGACGATCACGTCGCCGCGCATGATATTCTTCTCATCGTAAAAACGGATCACTTTTTTAACGCCCGGGTTGGTCGTCTTCTCCGGGTCATCGGAAACTTTTAATTTGGGGCGCAGATGTCCATCCTCGAATATCGCCGACAGCTTGTATACCCCACCGAGGGCCGGGCAGGAATAGGAAGTTATTAGACGGGTGCCCACCCCCCACATGTCGATTTCGGCACCTTGCTTCTTGATCGATTCGATCAACCATTCATCGAGGTCGCTGGAGCCTAGGATGTGGGCGGTTTGAAATCCTGTTTCGTCGAGCATCCGGCGCGCTTCCCGGCTTAAGAACGTCAGGTCGCCACTGTCCAGGCGGATTCCCGCAAGGTCGCCTTCTTTCTTACCCTGCAGTTCCTTCCCCACCCGAATGGCGTTGGGAACTCCACTGCGCAACGTGTCGTAGGTGTCCACTAAAAGGAGGCAGTTTTTCGGGTAGATTTTCGCGTAGGCCTGGAAGGATTCCAACTCTGTGGGAAAGGATTCGACCCAGCTGTGGGCCAGGGTGCCACGGACCGGGATCCCGAAAGCTCTTCCGGCCATCAGATTGGAAGTGGCTTTGGCCCCGCCGATGAAAGCCGCTCGGGCGGCCGTTAAGCCCCCGTCGGGGCCTTGGGCCCTGCGCACTCCAAACTCAATGACCGGGTCTTCATCGGCCGCGATGCACACCCGGGCAGCTTTGGTGGCCACCAAACTCTGGAAATTGAGGATATTAAGCAGGGCGGTCTCGATAAATTGGGCCTCCGGCAGTGGGGCCGTCACCCGAACGATCGGCTCCTGGGGAAAAACCAAAGTTCCCTCCGGAACAGCGTAGAGGTCTCCCGTGAAACGCAAATCCCTGAAGTATTCCAAAACTCCCGGTGGGAAGAGGTTCAGACTTTTCAGATAATCCATATCCTCCGGGCTGAAGTGGAGATCCTGGATGCATTGGATCAATTGCTCCAGCCCCGCGGCCACACAAAACCCGCCTTCTTCAGGGATCTTGCGGAAAAAATAATCGAAGCTGGCTTTTTGGTCCTTTTTCCCCAGAAGATAATATCCTCCCACCATGGTGAGCTGGTAGAGGTCTGTCAATAAGGTCATGTTGATCGTCATCGGATCACTCTTTCTTTCCGAGGTTCGGAGAGATCCCGGGCACTCAAATATAATTTTCCATTAGGCCGTGAATCACTCTCTCAACCTCCTCGGGGGACTTGGGTTCTTCCTGGCCATCCGGACGCCCCACTTGGTCGATGATTTGGTTTACCCGGCTCAGGAGAGCAGAGTCCTGCAGGTCCGTGAGAGTACGGTAGTACCCCAGCCTCCGGCCCACGCGGAATTGCAGGCGCTTCTCCTCGGGCAAGGTCAGGTAGCGGTCAATCACCCCGATCATCTCTTCCTTCTCATCGGGAAGCTTTCCTTGGACTTCTTCCAGAAGGTTTAAAATATGGTCGCTGATCACCGTACTGCGGATGCCGTCGAGGGTGGCGATGAAAAGCCGAATCTCAGAGACAATTCGGTCGTCGGAAGGCCGGATGAACTCCCCCTTTTCGACCCTGGAGAAAAGGGACATATCCTTCCGCACGTAAAGGGTCCGCAGCCGGATGAAGTCCGGGTCGATCTGATTCAACACTTTGGCTGACTCCACAGCGTGTTCTCGCCACCAGCGGTTGCCGCCCAGTCCCGGCATGACATACTCTGAGAGCGAGATACCCGATTCTACGACATTTCTTCCGCCCTGGATCTGTTCTTTTGCCGTTACTCCCTTTTTCATGTATTGCAGGAGGGGGTCATAGCCGGTCTCCATGCCGACATGGATGCGCGAAAGGCCCGCCTGCCGAAGTTCCTTCAATTCTTCCACTGATTTTTTCGCCAGCGTCCGGGCCCGGGCGTAACTGGTGATCCGTTGGATGGAAGGGAGTTTTTCTTTGAGGTATTTGAGGATCTCTACTAGGTCAGAAGTCTTGGCGATCAGGGAGTTGGCGTCCTGCAGGAAAACCTGGCTGCCTCCGAAATACAGCCAGGCTGCTACGCTTTGAACGGACTGGCTATGGCCTCCGGGCTGGTTCAGGAAGGCCTGGAGGACACCCTGGCTCACCGCGCCCGCATAACCCATCCCCCAGGAGACTTGACGGATTTCCTCAGAAATCGCCTTCACTTGGTCAATGTCTTTTTTGATTTCTTCGGCCGAGCGGAAAGAAAATTGCTCCTCTTTATAGGTGTGACAGAACTCGCACTTGTTCCACGGGCAATTGCGGGTTACCCGAATCAAGAGGCTCTGAGCCTCGCTGGGCGGGCGAATGGGACCCATTTCGAAAAAGTCGTTCATGATTCCTTCCCTTCTAACTAAATATAAAATACCATTATTCCCCTTATTTATCAAGGCTCCCGCAATTCCTGCGGGTCTTCAATTTTTAGCTTCCATTATTTTTGCCCAGGGGCAATGGAGTGATCCTTTGGGAGAAGGAAGCGGTGGTGGGACCTAAAGGGATACGGTTTTCGAATGATCCCGATGATCGAAGGAATATCGGGTTTGTTTGGATTAGGGCTTTATAAAGCGTGTGAAATTTTGGGGCAAGTGCATGCCATTTATCGAGGATATTCAAAGGGTTGGAAGAAGATGTTCTTTAGGGGCATGGGGGATTGAATTTCTATCCTATCCCGTTCAGTTTTAGTTTATTTCTGCCGTTGGTCTCCCGGATCATTCTGGAGTTACCTTTTATGGCCTTTATCCGCTTTAGGATCTCTTCCATGTCGAATCTCCACGACTTGCCGATCTTAAACCCGGGGAGCTCACCCATGGAGGCCAATTTATAGATGGTTGATTCCGTCAATTTTAGATACTGGCTCACCTCTTTTGCTGTGACAATCGTCGCCATTTCTAACCCTCTTTGCATAAATCTTATTAAGTCCTATACGGAAGCGTTTACAAAAATATTAATTCAATTGTGTAGGAATTTCCTTTTTTTATCCTTCCCCCTCACCCCCGCCCTCTCCCCCGTTTGCGGGGGAGAGGGGAAGGGTGAGGGGGGCTAACTTGAATAGCCGTTTTACGCGCAACTTGCTTCATTCAAATTTGCCAAAAAATGGCAAACAAGGATAAACCTCATTACTCAGATATCATTTCGGCAGCTTTCCTGGGAAACTTTAATGATTCTAAAAAAGTCTATTCGAGGTTAAAAAGTCAAGAACCCCAAAAATTGCAGGCAGATTGATTCCTTTGGGGAATCTTGGGGTAAAGAAGGATTGACGAGGCTGGCGTGTTGCACTTTGAGTGGCAAAGAGAGAGTAAAACCAGCGCCAGGCGCAAGGCCATGAGTCATAGTTTATATTATGCTGGAAAATTCCACGGTTAGTCCTGCCCTGGCGGTTTTCAGCGAATTGACTGTGAGGTACTTTAATCCAGAATCTAGCGCTCAACCCTGTCGAAAAGCCAGTGTTTCGCTTGAGACCAGTCGCTCCCCTCCCCCTTCCGCTCTCCCCAAATAGCCCTTATCAACTTGGGTGGAGCCTCGTTGGAGGTGCGGGCGGCGTTGGGCCGGGGTTGCCTGCATTCAGAAGCCGAAAGTAGGTTGGCCCGATTCTTTGGCTGTTCCTGGGAGAAGGAAGCCCGGATGATGTACCGGGCCAGGTTTTCCATGGCTGTCTCATCCTGGGGAAATAAACGCTGACCGCAGAAGACCTGGAATCTGGAATGACGCCAGTTGGAGAGCATGGCGATCAGGTCTCAGGTAATTCTCCCTTTGGCCAGAAGCATCTTGAAGACCCTGTGCCGGAAGATCGCCTCTAGCTTTTTCAGGTCCAGAAAAGGAGCGACCCGGAACATGCCCCTCCCGTAGACACTGTCCTGAGCTTGCCGAAGGAAGCATCCATCCGTTACCAGGACATGGCAGTGGGAGTTAAATCCGAGGAAGTCGCCAAAGGTCTGGATGGCGATGACGGCGCCGGGGATGGGATTCTGCTCCGGCACAGCCTCCTGAAGAAAGAGCTTCATCGGCCTGTTCTGCTCGACGCCCATGGTCGCCCTGAGCCGCACCATCCCCCGTCAACAGGCCATGGAGATGCTGCTGACCGGCGATCTGATCGACCGCGCGCACCGCGCTCGACCATGGGCTGGTCAACCAAGTGCTGCCGGACGACCGGCTCAACGACGCGGTGGCCGAGCTGGCGGGGAAGATCGTCGCCAAATCGCCCTATGCGCTGGCGATCGGCAAGGAGACCTTCTATCGCCAGGCCGAGCTCGGGCTCGCGTGGCCTATGCCTGCGCCAGCCAGGTCATGACCACGAACATGCTGGCCCGCCACGCCGAAGCCGGAATCGACGCGTTCATCAACAAACAGAAGATGCCGCCCTGGGAAGGCCGCTGAAGGCTGGCGCGACGCCGTCGACGTTCACCGGAATCCCGTCACTTGGGAGATGCCTCGGTCACCGTGAGGTTGCGGATTCGGATCGATTGGGCGACCCCGGCGTCATACATCCGTGTGCCAACGATGAGGTAAAGCTGGCTGGGCGCGGCGTGGGCCAGCGGCCCGCTTATCAGCACCTTGCCGTCGGCGGACCAGGTGACGACGCCGTTGACGACAGTAATGGTATGCCGGGCAAACCGGCCATCATTGACACCCGGGACGACGAGGTCCTTTCGGTCAACACCCCCGCCGCCGCGCTGCAGAAAGCCGCCACGCGTGCCGCGGCTCTCCCAGTTGTAGAAGACCTGCGCTCCGATGCCGGCCGGGTCCTGCCAGCCCGCGCCCGCATTCGTCAGCAAGACATAGGGCCCGACATAGCCCTGCGTCGTCGCGACCGTGGCCTGCAACTCGAAGCTGATCTGTATCCCTTCGACGCGGTAGGGCGTGCCGGATTGTACGAAATCCTCGATATAGGTGTTGTTGCCGGTACCCTGAAATGACAGCGCGCCGCCTGATGCCCACCAGGCGTTGGCGCCAGGGGCGATCGTCGTCTGCCAGTTGCCGCTCCCATCCCGGACCGTGCGTCGCTGGTAGGGGTTCCAGAAGCTCGGCGCCGTACCCGTCGGCGGCGTGGTGCCCGGCGGCGTGACGGTCGGGGGCGGTTTGTCGGGGGGTGTTGTGCTCGTCACCTGCAAGCTGCGGGTGGCGACGAGCACATCGACCTTCGCGTCGCGGTCCCAGACGAAGAATTCGAACGTCCAGGTGCCGTTCGGATTTCTCTCGAACCCTGGGGCGTTAAACCTGAACGTCCCAAATCCGGCCGTGTAGAAGCCGTAGGGTCCCATTAATGAGGTTTGTTCACCCGATGGTTTCGTGTAGCGCCATTTGTAGTAAGAATAAGGGTGGCCGATCGGAAGTGGATTTACTCCGATCGCGATCCACCCGCCGAAGTTCCGGTTTGGTGTCGCTCTGTAAATTTCATCGACCGTTGCACTGGTCCGGCGTTCGATGATCGTCAGCTGATCGGTCCGGTTAGAATCGAAGAAGCCAATGCCGACGTCCGTCACCTGGATGGGCTGGCTGCGGGCGGGCGAGACCGCTCCCAGCATGACGATGATGAGCATGGCCAATAGTATCTTGTGCATGGAATCTCTCCTCGGAAGCATTTGATAGGAACTCGCTTTTTGGTGTTATGAGTTTACTGGGAAGGCAATTGTGTGTCAAGGGAAATTGTGCACAAGATGTTGGGTTTGTTTGGAAGCCGTTTCATCAAGGGTTTGGGGGATTTCCGGGGTAGACGTCCGGGGAGGCAGCGAGGGGG
>Ga0315273_10013188_pt1 | contig 10613 bp, 14 predicted proteins | sample YL17G02_0_MG_FD_205753 | JGI IMG/M metagenome (GOLD analysis project Ga0315273, IMG submission 205753) | Sediment microbial communities from Yellowstone Lake, YNP, Wyoming, USA - YL17G02_0 | ecosystem: Environmental > Aquatic > Freshwater > Lake > Sediment | place: USA: Wyoming | collected... | reverse complement strand
ATTTGTTTTAAAAATCCCTCGTAGGCTTTGGCAAAGGGAAAAACCAAAAAAGAATAATCTTTAAATTGATAAGCGTGATCATAAACAATATCATCCATCAAATACAATCCTTCTTCCAAAAGATCTTTCTGTCCCTGTGATAAATACGCCCAGAATTGGCTTTCTTTATTAATTAAGTAATCCATTAATATATGATATAATTTTTTTATGGAAAAAATCTATGAGATTTTTAAAAAGAATTTTTTTCCTCAAATAAAAAAATCTTCTCAATCGCTGAGCGGTCCTCTTCCGCTTATCACCATTTCCAGAGAAATGGGAAGTGGTGGAAAATCAATTGCTAATTTAATTGCGCTAAGCTTCGGTAAACCTTGGAAGGTTTACGATCATGAATTGATTGATAAAATTGCTAAAAATAAATACCTGGAAGAAGAATTGACTAAATCTGTTGATCCAAAGAGATTACCATTAGCTGATATTATCTTAAATAAATTTTTTGGTAAAAGAATTGTTAATCTTCCCGGATATGAGCGTCATTTAATCAAGGCGATGTCTTTGATCGGACTGCGCGGTTATTCTATCATCTTGGGTCGAGGCGCTAATTTTCTTTTTCCAAACGGTTTAAATATTCGAATTATCTGTCAAATGGATCAAAGGATTACCTGGCAAATGACGTATGAGCATATTTCAAGAACTGAAGCAATAAAGAGAATCAATCAATCTGATAAAGAAAGAAGAAGATTTATAGAGTCGCTTTTTAATCATAATCATTGTAAAGCCTATCACTATGATTTGGTTATTCGAACCGGTCCGGATTTAACTATCGAAGACGCTTCTGATATTATTATTGATTTGGCGAAGAGAAAGTTCAAAATATAGCCTCATCCAACCTACGCGGTTGTATTGGCATATTGATGAATTAATAGCTTTCTAATAATCCGTTAGACTACTTTTGTAGGTTATAAGCGGTTGACTAATTTTTTTGTTTATTGGAGACTAAATTTATGAAAAATAAATTTTATGATGATTGTTTTTATCATGTTTTTAATAAAAGTATTTCTAATTTTGGGATTTTTTCTAAATCCAAAAATCGTTCAAAATTTATTGATACTTTAGATTATTACAATAATTTAAAAACAAAATTAAGTCTTTCTGTCTATTTAAGAAAAAACTCTCTTAATGCTAATTTATTAATTCCAAAAGATAATTCAATAGCTAAGATCATTTCTTATTGTATTATGCCCGATCACTATCATCTTTTAGTAAAGATTATTCAAGCTGATAAATTTTCAAAATTATTAAATAATGTTGAAAATAGTTTTAGTAGATATTTTAACATCAAAAATAATCGAAAAGGACCTTTATGGCAATCTCGATTCAAATCGGTGATAGTAGAAAGTAATGAACATTTGTTACATGTTTCGCGCTATATTCATTTGAATCCAACAACTAATTACTTGGTTGATAACCCTGAGGATTGGAACTTGTCATCGTATAAAGAATTGATTACTAATGAAAAATATTTAAAAGAATATATTAAGGAAATATCCATTGATTCTTGTTTAGAATATAAAATATTTGTAGAAAATAATAGAGATTATCAAAGAAAACTAAAACATATCAAAAAATTAATGATAGATTAGCCTCGTACAACCTACGCGGTTGTATGGCAGATTTACTTTTCAAACTCTAGTTTTACAGCTGGACTCATGGTAGATTTGATGAAGGCGTTTTTGATATGGGTCTTGCCGACGGCTTCAATAAATTTTTCCGCATTGGCAATTAAATTCTTTTCTTCAAAGGAAATTTTTCCAATCATCTGGTGAATTAAAGGAAATTTAGCTTCTGTTTTCCATCGCAACATCCCTTTTTCAAACTTTTTGACGATTTCTTCCGGTTTTGTTGAAACTGTTCCTGCTTTAGGATTGGGCATAAGACCTTTTGGACCCAAAACTTTGGCAAATTTGGCTAGGCGCGGCATGAAAGAAGGATGGGTGACCAAAACGTCAAACTCGATTTTGCCTTTTTCCAAATCACTTAAAATATTATCGTCGACGATTTTCACTCGAATAATTTTCCCGGTAGAAAATGGTAGTTTGATTTCCCCTTTTAAGCCTACTTCATCAACAACAAAATGAAGTTCCACTGACTGATCAAACTTGGTTGGTTTGATTTTTTTTAATAACGAAACGGCTTCTTCCAAAGAATAATATTTATTTCTGTCAATCATCTTTCTCGCTTCTTGATAATTTTTACCATGTAAATTAACGGTTATAACCTTAGGGCTTTTAGGCCCGCCTTCGCCAAGGCTTCGGCGGGTAAAGGATTTTTCCTTGCCTCGCCGTAGTTCCGCCACAGGCGGAACGGAGGCGGGTTCGGCACTCACCTGTTCCTTCTTTTTTAACATCTTTTTTTCCTTTGATTTTTCCTTTTGCTCTTTCTTTTGCCTCTCTTCAACTTCCTCATTTCCCAACAATCGTGGTTTGACTTTGCCCATAAATATAAAAAAATTTAATTTTCAACATCAATGCCCATACTTCTGGCTGTCCCGGCGATAATTTTCATGGCTGCTTCAACATCATTCGCATTCAAATCAGCCATTTTTTCCTTAGCAATTTCTTCCAACTGTACTTTAGTTAACTTTCCCACTTTTTCGGTATTCGGTTTACCAGAACCTTTTTGTAACGACAGTTTCTTTTTAATCATGGCCGCTACCGGTGGTAATTTGGTGATAAAAGTAAAACTTCTATCTTCAAAAACGGTAATAACCGCCGGAATAATCTGACCTTTCATTTTGGAGGTCTTAGTATTATATTCTTTGATAAATTCCATAATCGGTACACCGTGTTGACCTAAAGCCGGACCAACCGGAGGGGCTGGTGTTGCCTCTCCCGCTGCCAGGTTCAACTTAAGTATTATTTTAATTTTTTTAGCCATACTATTTAATTTAAAATTTTAAAAGCGAAGATATGTAATTTTTTGCGGTTTAATGTTTTCCGTCAAAAAATTATGTATCGAGCTTTTAACTATAACTTAGTAACTTGAAGAAAATCAAGCTCAACCGGTGTTTCTCGATCAAAAATTGACACCAAAACTTTTATTTTTCCTTTTTCCTCATCAATCTCCTGAATGCTTCCAAGAAAATCCGAAAAAGGTCCGTCTGTGATTTTGACTGCTTCTCCAACCGAAAATTTAGATTTAAACTTTGGTTGTTCTTGTTTGACAAATTTCATGATCGCATCAACTTCCTTATCGGAGATGGAAGTTGGTTTCAATCCGGCGCCAACAAATCCGGTTACTCCTTCAGTTGTCCGGACAACCAACCATGAATCATCATTCAAAATCATCTTTACCAAAATATAGCCTGGAAAAACTTTTTCAATCGCTTTAGTTTTTTTGCCCTTTTTAACAACAATAATTTCACGGGTTGGAATGACGATGTCAAAAATCTTATCTTCTACTCCTAAACTCTTGACTCTTTGTTCAAGCGCCTGTTTAACCCGTCCTTCATAACTGGTTTGGATATGAATAACATACCATTTGGGAATAGGACCGGTTTTAGCCGCCGGAACATTGGTCTTTAGAGCTTCTGTTTGTTCTTTAACGATTTGATCTGCTTGCATGAATATTTATCTAAATTTCGTAATTATTTCCAATCCTTTTGCTAACAAGACATCTATTATACCCACATAAAGTCCAATTATCAAGGAAACAATTATGACGATTGTTGTCAATCTAATGGTTTCGGGTCTCGTAGGCCAACTAACTTTTTTCATTTCGTCAATTATATCGGTAGCAAAATTAGGATTGATTTTTTGATTTATCATTTTAATATTTTAACATAAATTTTGTTATATTTAAACTATGTCTAAAGAAATCATCCATGCATTAATTTTGATTTTTACAGTTGTTTTGGCTTTTGTCTTTCCTAAAACTAATTTAGTCCAGTATGATCTCCAGATTAGTGCCGGCCTTTTTATCCTTCTTTATTTAACAAAAAATTTTATTATCTCTAAAAATATTTATTCCCGACTGATCGAATCTGTTATTTTTACTTTGGTAATCATGGGGATCGTTAATTCAACCGGCGGATTGACTTCGCCTTTTTTCTTTCTTATTTATTTCCTTCTTTTCTCGCTGTCAATTATTCTTGAACCAATTATTTCCATTACTACAACGGTTACTTTAATCATTTTTTTTCTTTTAAATTTACCGGCCAACCAGGATTTTAAAACTTTGATGCCTATTATTTCTCTCGCTTTTATTACACCGTTTGCCATGTTTTTGGGACAAGAGAAAATTGAAAGTGAAAAATTGAAAGTGAAAAGTGAAAAAACCAAAGAAGATACATTTTTGTTTTTATCGCTGCTTTTAAAAAATCATCTGAAAAATATTCGGGAGGCAGTTCAAAACTTTGTTGGTGACCACCAACTTGAAATAATTAAGAAATCGGTACAAAGAATGGAAAGATTGATTGAGAAGTTTGAAAAAAACGAATGATCAATTTATGAAACAAATATTTATTATCATTTTTACCTTTTTACTTTTAACTTTTCACCAAGTTTTAGCCGTTCCCATGGACTCTTCTCGCTTCAAAATCGAATCAGCTAATATCGAAATTGCTGGCGGTGATAAAAGTTCAAGTAGTTATAAATTGGCCGACACGGTTGGTCAATTGGCGGCTGGTCAATATTCGTCAACCGGATACGTAGTTAAGGCTGGTTTTCAGTACCTTCATTCAATAATTCCTTTTCGCTTCTCTATTTCCAATATTAATATTAACTTAGGAACATTGGTTCCTGGCACTCCATCAACTGCCACCACCAATCTAACTGTTTACTTTGGTGGCGCTGGACAATATCAGGTAACAGCCATTGAAGAGGGTCCATTAAAAACTCAGTCGGGAAACGTTATCCCCGATACTATCTGTGACGGTGGTGTAAATACCTGTAATGAATCATTGGCAAAAGTTTGGTCATCACCTTCGGCCTATGGTTTTGGTTACAATATGTCCAATAACGATATTCCTGCCGATTTTATTGATTTAACATACTTTCGACCATTTCCCGATCAAACAAACTCCAAATCCCCCACAACTGTTATGACAAGTGTCAATGTAGGAAAAAACCGGCAATCAACTGTTACTTTTAAAGCTAATATTTCATCTATCCAACCAGCTGGAAGTTATCAAACGGTTATAAATTTTGTGGCAACGCCGTCTTATTGAATAATCAAATAAACAAATGATAAATAAACAAATCAATTTCAAATTTCATCCCGATTTAATCGGGATCAAATTATTTTCTTTATTATTTTCTTATTTATTTATTTTCTTATTTGTTTATTTAGGTAATGTTAATGCTCAACAGGTCTCCCTCTCAATCTCTCCTCCCCTTCTCGAGTTATTTATCAAGCCCGGTAAATCAATTATGGTGGCTTACAAATTAGGGAATCTTGGTGATCCAACTTTTTTAAATTTAAAAGTCCTGCCTTTCGAAGCCAAAGATAATCTTGGCAATATTAGAATTAAGCCTGAGTTTGAAGGTCCGGTTAGATTTAGTTTAGATAACTCTGATTTAAGACTTGATCAACCGTTTTTTTTAAAAACCAATGATTCTCAACAAATTTTACTTCGAATAAGAATCCCGGAAAATATCATTGACGGTGATTATTATTACAGTCTTCTGGCAGAAACGATTCCTCCAGCCGCTAGTGAGGGAGTTGGTTCAGCCCGAGCTAAAGCCACAATTGGCTCAAATATCTTGATAACTATTTCTAACTCCGGCAATGTTGATATCAGACCAAAAATCGCTCTTTTTTCGACCCGTGGTGGACTGACTTTCGGCCAAGATATCAGAATTTTTGATAGCTCAGATAAAATTCCTGTCGTTTTAACCGTTGCAAATAAAGGAAAAAGTATGATGAAGCCGGAAGGCCAAATTACTTTAAAAGGTAATTTTGGAGAAATGGCTAAATACGATATTATTTCAAAAAATATTTTGGCTGAGTCAGAACGGTTGCTGGAAGCCACACCATCCGTCCAGATTAATTGCGATGATAATCGTCAGGCATGCCTGATTCCTACGTCATTGATTTTATCCGGATTTTTTATCGGTAAATATAATCTTTCGGCTCAAATCAAGTTTGGGGAAAACTCTCCAATGATTTTTGGCTCCACAACATTCTATGCTCTTCCGTTTAGAATGACGGGGGGCATATTAATTACCATATTTATAGTTGTAATTACTGTTAGAAAAAATAAAAAAAACGAAGAAGAATAACTCATCCCTATATCGTCAAAAAAATCTCTTTTTAACAACCTAATCTCTCACTTTTGTAGGTTATAAGCGATTGACTATAATAATACCTTTGAATATTCTGTTGTTATGAACGATTTTATAAGGTCATTTTCGCCTTTATTCAAAAGGTTGAAACTAAAAAAATATCTCTTGGAGATTATTCTCTTAAGCGTAGCTATGATTATAACTATTACTGCCTTGGTTATTTATGTTAATAATAGTCAAAACTCTGAAGAAAAAATTGAAATTGACCCTTCCCGCCTTCGTCAGGACTTTGGCGGGCAAGGAAAAATCTTCGTTGACGTCTCCGGCGCCATCAAAAAACCGAATATCTATCAAGTAGACTTTGGGGCTCGAATAAAGGAAGTTATTGACAAGGCCGGTGGTTTGTCTGACGAGGCAGACATGATATTTTTCAATCGAAATTTTAATCTGGCTCGGATTGTCACTGATCAGGAAAAAATTTATATCCCTTCAATCATGGAAATTAACAGTGGAATCTTTGTTCAAAATCAACGAACGTTAGATTACGTTTCGCCTGTTACGGGCGTTATTTATAACGCCCCTACAACGAACACCCCTATAGATAATCAATTAATCAACCTTAATTCTGCCACCATAGAGGAACTCGATCAACTGCCGGGAATAGGACAGGTAACGGCAAATAAAATCATTACTAACCGACCATACTCTAATATTGAAGAATTATTAACGAAAAAAGTCGTCAATAAGAGTGTCTATGAGAAAATAAAGAATTTAATTAGTATATGATTACTCCTTCTGTTTTCACATCTGTTATCAATTCCTATCTCCCTGAGCCTCATGCATCGCTTTTAAACGGAATTATTTTTGGTGTAAACTTAAGGACCACTAAAGAATTTTATCAACAACTCAAGATAGTCGGACTGCTTCATCTAGTCGTCCTTTCCGGAATTAATATTACTCTACTTTCGTCTATCATTAGCTCATCAACCAAATTTCTTAGCAAACTGTTATCTACTTTGATAACGATACTAATGATAATTTTGTTCGTTATTTTTGTCGGGCCCCAAGCCCCAATTATCCGAGCTGCCTTTATGGGTTTACTCACACACGTAGCAATTATAACCGGAAGAAAAAATTACACTTTATATGCCCTTTTTCTTTCTTTAATTTTTATATTAGTCTTTTGGCCAGATTGGTTAAAAACAGTGTCTTTACAACTCTCTTACGGCGCCACTTTAGGAATTATTTTGTTTGGCCAAGGCAAAAGTAATAATTATATTTTGAAAAATCTCCGCCTGACTTTGGCGGCCCAAATATTTACGGTCCCAATAATATTTCTATATTTTAAGCAAATATCTCTCATCTCTCCCTTATCAAATTTATTAGTGGTTGAAATAATTTCTCCCCTTATGGTTTTTGGTTTTCTGACAGCATTTTTAGGAAAAATCAATTATTTTCTAGGCTATATCCCAAGCATCATTTGTTATGGAATTTTGAGTTACCTTGTTTGGGTTATTAAAATGTTAGTAAAAATACCGTTTGCATATTTAAAATTTTAATTCTTCTAAAATATGTTTGAATCACCCGTAAAAACCCGTGATCTGATTTTATTTTCCCTCTTTTCGTTCATTATTATATTTTTTATTTTTTTATCTTCATTTTTTGACGAACGTACGAAAATTGTTTTCTGTAATGTAGGACAAGGCGACGCCACCTACATTAGAATTAGAAACAAGATCGATGTTTTAATAGACGCTGGCCCGGATAAAAGCGTGCTTTCTTGTTTGGGAAAATATATGCCTTTTTGGGACCGAAAAATTGAATTAATTTTTATTTCTCATAATCAGAAGGACCATTTTGGCGGAATTAATTATATTTTAGATCGTTATCAAATCGACACAATGTATTTTGTTAATGATATAAACGCTTCACTTCAATCGTTTAAACGATTGAAGGAAAAAATAATTGACAAAAAAATTAAAATTGAAGAGGCTCTTGCTGGAAAAATAATCCAGGCCATACAACTGCGTCAGTTGGATGAGGCTAGATTTAGTATGATTTGGCCCATTAAGAATCTTCATTCTAATAATGATAATGATTTTTCCAACGTTTTATTATTTGAAGAAGATACCTTTAGGACGTTATTCACTGGCGACGCTTCACCCTTTGTCTTAAGCAGACTGTCACATGGTTCTTTAGGAAAAGTCGATATTCTCAAAGTCCCTCATCATGGCTCAAAAAACGGACTGACTAAAAAATTTTTAGACTTGGTAAATCCAAGTATCGCTGTGATAAATGTTGGGAAAAATAATTCTTATGGCCATCCTCATAAGCAGATTTTAGATATGTTGGAGGCCAAGAATATTAAAATTAGACGGACGGATGAAGAGGGAGACATTGTTTTTAAATTATGAAAGCAGTATGCTTTTTATCTCCTTGAAAATATTCCATCCCTCAAACCCAATCCAGCTATCACCTATTAATTCTTTTGGGAGGCCGGGATCTTGACGAAGTAAGTTAATATATTCGCCGATAACTTTCTTAAGTTTATCAATTTTTTCGTCGCCAGAAGACAAAATTTCGTGCCATTTTTTGAAAAGTTCACGATATGATTTATCCAGAGTTGACTTTCCCCAGACTTTTTCGATGAGAATGTCACGGTCGCCAAAAGTATGATCAGCCTCAAATGCCTGGATGTACTGCTCTTCTTCCTTTTGGGAAGTTAGGGATTTTAGGGTGGTTAGGATTGGGTGAGGAGTGAGCCAAAATGATCTGTGCCAAGGACCCAATCCCCAACCCTGCATCTCACGTCTTAAACGATCACGAATTTCCCGTTTTTTTTCTGGGATTTCATAAGAAATAATTCTCCATTTCCCGTTCCATTTTTCTCGCTGGAATCTAAAAAATGGAAATTCAAGACATAGTTCGGAAAACCCCTTCTCGGTGAGACGATAAGGGTCGGATTCTTTAGGGTCCGTCCCTTTATTTTTTTCTATCATTCCCTCTTTAATCAATCCTGACAACGTTCCTCGTGTTTTTTGATTTAAGGTCAGATCAAAAATCTTTTGTGTTTTTTCATCAAGGCTTATGGGAGTAAACTCAACGTCTGATAGTAAATATAAAGCAAGTAATATCTTCGTCCGCCTTTCTTTTATTGCCATATGAATAACAATGTAACAGACGGAGTTTTTCATGTCAAGGGGTAAACTATGAAAAAAGAACAGCTGTATAAACGCAGATAAAAGTTATATAATTATATTGTGAAAAAACTGTTTTATTTAATATCTTTATTTATTTTAATATCAATTCCTATTCAATTAGCTTATCTTTACTATAAAAACGGCATTAATCCAAAAGGTGTTGTTGCCGGTATTCAAAATCAGCAGTCGGGCAATGTTAATGTCTTTGCTTTTATCGGGGATCATTATTTTAGTCTTTATGGATATACTTCTCCCCGGGCTTTGGTGACTTTTGAAGGCATGGGTATATTTGATCAAACAACTGCCAACGATAAAGGTTATTTTGAGTTTAACAACCGCTTCTCCCCTTTTTCACCACGTGAGGCTTGCTTGAGCTCCAAAGACCAATTTGGACGATTAAGCTCCCCTGTTTGTCTTCCACCTTTTCCCGTTAGCTACAATGTGACAATTGGCCCGGTCATTATTTCTCCGACTGTTTCTCTCAATAATCCGCCAGCTGGCGGAGACTTTTTCTTGGGAGATCGGGTTGTCCTGAGTGGTCAAACCATTCCAAATTCGGAAATTAATTTGGCTATTTTTAATGAAAACGGAAGTAAAATTCCGTTTTCAAATTTTTCATTCATTAAACCGGTCGAAGCCTTTACCTTTCCAAAAATAACCTCTATGTCTGACGATAAAGGAAACTTTTCCATCAATCTTCCCTCCTCCAGTCCGGAGAAATACAGATTATTTGCCCAAGTTAATCACATAAAATCGATTTCTCCCAATAGTATTAAATTAAATTTAGAGATTTTACCTGTCTGGATGATAGTTATTAAGTTTTTCCTGTTCTTGTTTTCTTTAATCAGACCCCGGTTATTGGAAATCGCTATAATCTTAGAAATACTTTATATCCTTCGTGTCCTAGGGGGCTATTTCCATGAGAAAGCTATTATCCTATACCAAAGTCATCTTCCGGCGATTGAAGAGAAAAAACCAATAACTATCCGCTAATCGACTCGGCAACGTAATTTTTATCACACGAGAGTCTCACCATTCCGACTTCGTCGTCATGGTCCCCTCGAAAGTGAAAAAATTACGCTTGCCTCGTCTGCTAAATAATTTTTTTATTTAAGCGAGGTACAAGTATTTT
>Ga0315273_10013186_pt1 | contig 10614 bp, 8 predicted proteins | sample YL17G02_0_MG_FD_205753 | JGI IMG/M metagenome (GOLD analysis project Ga0315273, IMG submission 205753) | Sediment microbial communities from Yellowstone Lake, YNP, Wyoming, USA - YL17G02_0 | ecosystem: Environmental > Aquatic > Freshwater > Lake > Sediment | place: USA: Wyoming | collected... | reverse complement strand
CAAGGAGCGCTCTGGTCATGGCCAAATTAATCCTCCCTATAGTCTTGGCCCTTGGCTTGATCGCGCAGGCGCAAATTGCGCTCGGCTCGCCGCCGGATTTTCCACCTGAGGTAGTGGATGCTAAGGCCGTAGACGCTTTTAAGAACTATTGGAATGCCTTTGAGGCCTATGAGCAAAACCTGCTCAAGGATGGCCAAAAGCAGTTTAGTGCGGCATGGGCCGATGTTAAGCGCAACCACCTTAAAGAACAGGCAAAAATTACAAATGAGCAACTAGAGGCCCTACAGAAATCAGCGGCAAAATACCGCCAACATTTAGCCGAGCACATAGATGCAACCAACCGCGCCTATGTCATGCTGAACTTGGCCCAGATTCTTACACTCATCGGCGACATTCAGGCGTCCGAAGACGAAGGCGGCGGTACCTTCGCTCGGGAAGAGGCACTGACCTTGCTAGGGGACATCTCTGCAGGTCCTAAGACATTCGCCTACCGTGAGCAGGCAATTTATCTGAGGGCCACCGTATTCGAGGCCCTTAGACGCGAGGATGAAGCCTTAGTGATTTGGCAGATGCTTTCAGAACAGGCTCAGACAACTATCTACGGTGTTCATGCGCGGGCCCAGCTAGGTGATCATATGTTTAAACGTGACCGTGCCGGTGAAGCGATGCGCGCCTATCAAAAGGCTTTAAGCTTGCTGGCCACGATGGATGTCGAAGATCCGGAGTATGAACGGCTGCGTTTAGACTATCGCTTGGCATGGGCCGCCTACCGCGCTGGTGAAGTCGAGGTGGTGATCACCGCAGCGAGTGATCTGTTGCAGCCGACAACGCATAGCAAGTCAGAAGGTGAACGCCTGAAAATACAGCGGGATGCAATCGATTTGATCGGCGACTCTCTGTATGAAAATAACGTAATGAGCAAGACCTTGGCAGTGATCGGCCGTAAAGAATTCTCGGCATACAGTGCAGCGATCGGACTTAGAACACAGAAGCGGCAGACCACAAACGGCGTTTATACCTCGGCCACCGAGCTTGGCGAAGCTTTGGTGCAAATGACGCCGCTCGCAATGGAGATGCCGGAGATCCTACAAATTACTGCGGATGGCTGGGACAAACTCGGAAACCAGGACAAACGCCGTCAAAATTTGGGACGTCTAGCTTTGCTGCTACCGGCTCAAGGCCTGTGGCGAGCGAGAAATAGACATGATTTGGTTGCTATCCGCAGCATGGAGGAGCGTGCGAGTAAGGCGGCTGAAGCCGTGGCCTCGGCCCACTACGACCTAGGCCTAGCTTCCGGGAACCCCGCTGCATTTTCTTCGGCCGCTTCATTCTTCGAGATTCTTATCGATTTTGCCGCCAATGACCCTGCTGCGAATCAGTGGCGTTTGCGTCGGGCCCATTGCCAGTTCTTTGCTGGCAAAATCGATGATGCCGCACTACTTTATGAGCACCTTAAGACCGACTTCAAGGTCGACCAGGAAACGCTGCAAATCGCCTCCTACCAATTAGTTTTAACGAATGAAAAGCGGTGGCGAGAGGCCTTTGCTAAGGCGTCGGAAATCGGCGAAGACCCCTATACTAATCCAGCGACACTGAAGGTGCTGACTGAGCTTGAACTCAGTATCGACGAATTTGCGGCGCGCTTTCCAGCGCAAAGTCGCTCTGTCGACCTGTTACTGGTGGGAGCCAGTGCCAGCCGTGACATGAATCGCTTTGAAGTCGCAAGCAAATACTGGCAAAGGGTGTTGGTGTCGCAACCTAGTCCGCCGCAGCGCTCAATAGCCGTGCGTGGCATGGTTATCGCTAGCCTGAAAACCGGCACCTCGGCCGATGTAGTTGAACTCGCCCGGCGTTACCTTAAGCTGGAGGATTGGAGCGCCCTTGGCCTAACTATAGGCAATGAACTGCGCGGGGTACTTTCAGCGGCGACCCTAGACGAGGGTAAACGACTTAACGATAGCGGGCGTGTCCTGGAAGCAGGGCTGCTACTCACGATGATCGCCGAGGAATTTCCGGCTCTACCCGACCGTGACCGCATCTACCGTGACGGTTCCTACATGCTGGCTATTGCCGGTGAGTGGGCCAGCGCCGAGAAGGCAGCGCAAGCCTATTTTGCCTCTGGTCTGATACCCAGCCAAGCGGATATGACCTACCTTTTAGCCCGTGCCCAAGAGTATCAGTTGCGCCTTCATGACGCAGCCGTGCGGTACTTGGCCCTGGGTGAACGCTTTCCACGGCACTCGCGTGCCGCCACTAGTTTGAAACGTGCGGAGCGACTGGCAGTTGCAGAAACTGATTTCGCCGTAGCCGCTCGTGCCGCGGTGGCCTTGGCTGAACGTGCTGCCACCCCGGCTGCACGCTTAAGCGATTACGCTCGGGCTGCGGACTATCTCGAAAAGGACGGCAACGTTAAACGCGCCCTTGCAGTAGCGCGAAAGGCCCAGCGCAGCAGTAAGCCAGGTGCTGAGAGGCTCCGCGCTGAATTGCTGGTGGCCCGTTTGGCCTATAAAAACGGCGAAGAGCAGGATGCCCTAGACAGCCTGGCTATCCTCAGCAAACAAGTAGAGCAACAGCGTAACAAATTAAAGGCTGAGGACTACGCAGTTATTGCCGGTGAGATCCACACTATGCTTGGCGACGAGGCGCGCCGACAGTTTGAGGATTTCCACATCCCAGAGCGTAACGGCGATGTCAGCGACAACGTTGTGCAGAAGACCAAGTTTTTTCAAAGTCTCGCGACTGAATATGATAAGGCAGCGGCTGCCGGTGACCCACGCTGGGCAAGCGAAGCTCGCTTTCAGCTCGGCCGCAGCGCTGAGGCTCTGGCTGACGCGATCGCGGCAGTGCCGTCCCGCAGTGGTGAGCTAGTCAATATGCGTGCACATAGCCGCTACAATGCGCAAATTCTGCGGTTGCAGGCATTGGCGCAGCGCTACTACAGTACCAATGTCTTGGCAGCGCGTAAGGATCCGGCACGCTACAGAGGCAACGATTGGGTAAAAAAATCATCGCTCCGTCTAAGCGCAGAGACTGCAATCATTCCGGAATCCCGGCATAGAGAGATCATGCCGGCTTCCGTCCAAACTACCCTCCCATCGGACTGGAGCCTCTAGTATGCAGAGTAGGAAGCTCTTGGTGCTGGCCACATTGCTATGGAATATATCCTGTACTTCATCACCTGGAGGCGGTTCGGCGGAACAAGGTCTCGACGTGGTGATGGACGTGGGCCCGGCTGCAATGGCCGTTAAGGCGGAGCCGGCGGCTCAAGCTGTTGCAGGGGCGACCAGCGAGCCGGTCAAGGTCAGTCCCAATGCGGTCACCAACTGGCAGGCATTTTTTAGGCCGCCGCCGAGCGCGCAGGATACCGCGATTTTAGCTTTAAAACTTGAGCACTGGCCGCAGGACACTGGGGTCACCCAATTGCGAGCCCAAGCTCGTGCTCAGATGGCGATCGGGCGCCTTTCTGCGGCTGAGGTCACCTTTCGGCAGGTATTGCGCGCCAGTAGCGATGATTTAGAAGCGATGCTCGAGCTCTCGGCACTGTATTTGCGCCAGCAGAAATTGAGTGAGGCATTTGCCCTTTTAACTCAAGCCAAGGAGACGATCAGTAGCAGTGACAGCGTGACCCAGACCTTGCTGTTCAAATACCGCTACACCCTGGCCCTCGCGTATATCGGTCGCGGCGAGCGCGACAAGGGACACAAGATTCTGAGTGACCTCATTGGCCTCGACAAGACCTTTACTCCAGCCTATGCCTCCCTAGCTTCATCGTATCTTGCTATCGGCCGCACTAGTGTCGCAGAGTTTGTCTTAAGGCGCGGACTCGACCGAGTGCATGAGAACGCCGGTTTGATGAATTTGATGGGCGTGATAGCGCAGCGGTCGCAGCAAATTGAGACCGCACGCAGTTGGTTTGACAAGGCTCTGGCAGTCTCGCCGGCTTATGCACCTGCAATGGTCAATCGAGCGGTATTGAGTGCTGGCAATCAAGAGTTTTCTGCCGCTGAAGAAGATCTATTGCAGGCGCTTAAAGCCGATCCGCTAAACGTCGATGCATTAGTGGCCCTCGGTGTAGTGCAAAAGCGGCAAGGTAATATCATTGGTGCCAAGGCATCATTTAGCAAAGCCGTGGATAGTGACCCAGATAATGCTTACGGTCGCTATAACCTTGCTGCTTTGATGGCCGACGACCTAAAAAAGCCTAACGAGGCCCTGCGCCTCTTTTACGAAGTGCTGCAGACTACGGCCGCTAGCTCGGAATTGAAGGAATTGGCTCGCTCCTACATCAATGATCTGGTGCCGCTTGGTAGCCGTTACTAACTGATTTTACAAGTGTCTAATGCTTTTGCGCAGGGCAATCCTAAAGTCTTTGTGGAGTTGGCCGATAAGGATTGCAGACTATTCTGGTGAGGAGCAGATATGGGCAACGATAATCAGAGCAAAGCCGCCGACCAACCGATTCTGATCGATGGCGATCGGTTCTACGACCGTAATAGTTACATATTAGTGGTCGATGATGACAACACGCTCCTCAAATTTTTCAAAATCCATCTGAATAAATTCTTCTCACGCGTCATTGTTGTGAAGAACGCTAAGGAGGCGATCGAGGCAATGCGCGTGAAGGATATCGATTTGGTCATCTCTGATATCCGGATGCCGCGTATGGACGGGTTACAGCTTATGGGCCGGGTTCGGCGGCACGACGGCGGAATTCCGGTGATGCTGATTAGTGGCGGGCTTTTGACCGACGCGGAGTTGGCGGTGGCTGAAACCGAAGCCGATGGCTTTCTACGTAAGCCCTTCTCTGTTGACGATCTGCACGCCTTTCTCGATAAGGGCATGGCGATGCGCGGGAAGTATGTGCGCCTGGGCGAGTTCCTGCAGGACAAAACTCAGATCCGCAAGCTGCTGGTTGGGCGAGCCAAGCTAGAAAAGCTGATCAAGCCCGATGTTAAAATTGATGCTGTGAAGGCTCTACTACGCGAGATCAAGAAGGCTGGCTAATCGCTCGTCAGGTGCGTCGGTACCATTTCATGCCCATCCCAAGGCTATGGCTAATAAGGGTGGCAAGTGCTGCCGACAGCATGCAGCCAATGAGAATGTCGATGATGTTGTTACCGTCATGCGGCAGGATGCGCGCCTTAATCATCATTCCTGGCCCCATCGCCAAGGTGCCTAGCAACAAACCGGCGGTCTGAGCCATTTTGAAACGCGCTTTCCAGCTTGAATAGGGAAGTGTCAGACCAAAGCATATATGCAGGAGTGCAAAGAGGTTTGTATGCCCATGGGCGCTTTTGTCGATCATCAATTGCCACGAATCGATGATCTCCTTATCGCGGACGAAGCCCTGGGTGAGGTCGGTAGCGACAAATGCACCTGCTGCTGCGGCAATTGCTAGGACGCAAAAGCCAAGCATCATATTAAAAAGGCCAAGTCTTGGCATATACCCTAACCTATCTTGGTACGAGGTGGTGCTATTGTCGGTAGCAGGCCGAGCTCGGACAGACCTTGCTGATAGGCTTCGCGTTTAAAAGTGACAACCCTGCTTAAAGCCTCCACTGGACTGACCCAGTCTATTGCCTGGAATTCATTGTCGGTGGCTTGGGAGAGGTCGGGGGCCTCGTTTGGCGGCAGCTGCAGGTGAAACCATACCTGATCTTGCCCACGGTACTTTTGCGCTATCGCTGTCTGCAGGCCGGCTGGAAAAAAGTAGCGAATCGTCCCTGCTGTGCGTCCGATGATCTTCAGGTGCTTGACCCCAAGTTCTTCGCGCATTTCGCGCCGAACTGCGACTTCAGGCGTCTCGCCGGGGTCGATGCCACCCTGGGGGAACTGCCATGAATTGGTTGGTTGAGTCCGCTCGGCGACTAAAACTAGTCCTTCGCGGTTGGTAAAAACGGCAAGCACACACGGTCTATAGTTTGCTTCCAAAGCCCTACCTCGTTCTGCTCTACGGTGCTGCACTAACGTGATATATTACCCTAAGAGCTGGAGGCAAAACCAGCCTCTAGATCTGCGATAGTGTTATTGCATTGCAATTGCCTGCCGTTCCCGCCGAGGTTCATCCCATGTGCAAGAAGTCATACGTGCGCACCTGTGCGGCCATTGTCGGCTACTGCTTCTCAGTGGCCTTGTGTAGCTTCGCTCCCAGCGCCCACGCTGGAATTTACATCACCGGGTCTTACGGCATGGACGCAACTAACGTGCCCCTTGAAGCGACTAATACTCAGTCCGCAAGTGCCACGGTGGATGTTGAGATATTCACCTTTTTGCGTATCGGCGTCAGCTACGGTTCAGAGACATCCTATTCGCTCGGCTACCGGGCTAAAGCCGGCAGTGCTGCAGATCCCAGTGCGGTGGTGGTCCCGGTATCATCGGCGCAGATCAGTAATCCTTGTTCAACGGAGTCCACCTGCACTAAGGTAGTCTCAAACTCTAAAGTCATTCAGCGCGGGGTAGGCCTGACGCTGATCTTGTGGCATGGCGATATGATCATGCCCTATTTGGTGGGTGGTGCTTTGCTGAAAACCTATCACATTATATCGACGCAAGATGGCGTCTTGGTACAGGACCTTCAGGATACCAAAGGACAGATAGTGCCAAATATTGGCGCAGGCGTCGGCTTTCGCCTGAGCAAAGACTTCTCACTGAAGGCCAGCATCACCGCGTCCCCCGGCCAGGTACTGCGACCCGGCGACTCGAACATTCGGTCAACATGGGATAAAAAGACTTCTTTTGGTCTAACCTACCAAATTTAGCGCTGGGCGGCTTCCTAAATGGATCGCCGCTAATGCCGATAGTCCCTCTGAGATCCCATCTTTGGGCGCTTTGGGGCAGCATTTGACGATCAATTATAAAATTTTAGCGGCACTGGTCATCGCGACTTTTTGCGTGCTTGGCGCCTTGTGGCAGATGACGAATGTCCTCGGCATCCGTGCGCGCGGCCGTCGACGCAATAGCGCCCCAGCAGAAAAATTGCGTATTCAGGCGCAGCGCTCTAGCGATGTCAAGAATTTAACCCGTCTTGAGCGTAAGCTGCTAGCCGAATCCAAGCAATTGCTCGCCTTAGGCAAGATTACTCCAGCGGCCCGCATTCTTGAGCAGCTCAATATGCCGCGTGAGGCGATCCAGATGCTTGAGGACAATGGGCTAATCCACGACGCTGCAAAAATCCTGATGCGCATGCAGCTTAGCAACCGCGCCGGTGTCGTCTACGCAAGGCATGGGATGTGGGAACATGCGGCACAATGCTTTAAGATGGCCAATATGCCGTTGGAAGTCGCTAAATGCTCGCGCGAACTCGGGCAGACGGAAGTTGCCGGCGAATACTACGAAATGGCTGGTCGCTTCGCCGAGGCTGCTGAGTGCTTTGAGCGTGCCGGTGGTCTGCACAAGGCGGCCAGGTTGTTTGGGCAGGCTGGGTTGCCCTTGCGTCAAATGGCCATGTACCAGAAGCTCACGGCCTCTAGTGCGACTATGCATACGGTCGAATTCGATGACCACGAAGTGCAGCAGATCGCCGATTTTCTCAAGGAGGGTCCGGTCGATCTGCCGCTTGCCGCGCTGCTCGGCCGTCGCGGTCGCCTCTCTGAGGTCATTCTGCAATTGGCAGCCAAGAACAAACACCGCGAAGCTGCGGAATATCTGTTGGCAGCCGCATCCGATCTCGGTCCCCAGCTCATTGCCGCCGTCAATTATCAGGATGCCAGTGCTCCCGCGCTGGCAGAACTGTTCAATTCTGTCGCCAGTTTTGGCTATGCTGGGATGGTCTACGAGCGTCTTAACTCGTTTGATCGTGCTGCCATGGCCTTTGAAAAAGCTGGCGACCTGACGCGGGCTGCCTATTGTTATGAGCGTGCTGGCCGCGGCGCCGAAGCACTTATGCTGCGTAACAAAGGCAAGCCCAGCGCCCTACCACAGGGTAGGGGGCAACTCGGCAAGACGTCCGCCTTTAGTTTAGCCGATCTTCCGAGTCGCAGCCCTGCGCCGAATGGGCTTGGACCTCAAGAAAGCGCTGCAGCTGCATCAAGCGAGCAAGTCGATGCAGCGACGGTGATTGTCGCAGCTCCTGCCGTAGCCGTAGTGACAGGGGTGGCTAGTGCGGCCAGTACGAATGCCCCCGTAAAAATGGCCCCGAGTTTGAGTGCAAGCATCGTTCCCAAGCAGGAAGAGCTGACTTTACCTCAGACGGATGCCTCACCTCAGGCGGCTTTGCTAAACCCTAAGTATGGTTTATTTGCTCTGGACAAGGTGGCCTTTTGTGCTGATCTCGATGCCGGGCAACGGAGCAAATTGTGGGCGATAGGAAGCATTTTGAACTTTCGCGCCGACGACACCATCTTGACTTATGATGGCGATGCTAGAGGTCTTTACATTATTATCAGCGGATCTGTCAGTTGCTATCGAAAAAATGCTGGCAAAGAAAGCTATGTGGATCAAATAGGCGAATTCGAAAGTTTTGGTGAGCTTTGGCTATTAGCCGACCAGCCTACGGCGGTACGCTTTGTCGCAACTAAACCATCTCAGGTTTGCCTGATCGAACGCTCAGCGTTTAATCAGCTACTAGATAGGGATGGTTCGATTGCCAGAAAACTGTATAAAAGATTTACAATGCGTCTGTTAAACCGCCTGCTTAAAGCTAATATTCCAGGTAAATCCAGTGTGGCTTCCTGAAAACATGATGCCTCTTGGTATTGATTTGTCATGTGATCGAAGTTTAGACACCACGCTGGTGTTGCTCGAAATAATTTGATTGCTCAGGATGAATGCCGCATACGATCTTCAAATGCAGCAAGAGCGACCTTTGCCCCTTCGCCGCTCGCAATCACAATTTGTTTAAATGGCACGGTCGTGACGTCGCCGGCCGCGTAGATCCCCGGAGTCGACGTGCGGCCCTTGGCATCGACGATGATTTCACCAAATGGATTGAGCTCGACAAGTCCTGCGAAGATGGCGCTGTTTGGTAGCAGCCCAATTTGGACAAAGATACCATCCAAGGCGATGGTGTGCAGCTGGCCGCTGCCGCGATCCTCGTAAGTCAAACTAATAACCTTGGCGCCATCACCATTGACAACGGTCGTCTTGGCGTTAGTGATGACGGTGATGTTGGGGAGAGAATTCAATTTTTTGAGCAAGACAGCATCGGCTTTAAGAGCAGATGAAAACTCGATGACCTTGACGTCGCTGGCGATGCCAGCCAAATCGATCGCTGCCTCGACTCCGGAGTTGCCGCCACCGACGACGGCAACTTTTTTATCTTTGTAAAATGGGCCGTCGCAGTGCGGGCAAAAGGCGACACCCCGACCTAGGTACTCTCGCTCACCTGGTATGCCAAGTTCCCGCCATTTTGCGCCGGTGGCGACAATGATGGCGGCAGCGTTAAGGGTCTCGCCGGTACTGAGTATGAGGGGCCTCATGTTGGCTACGGCCTCGCCGCAGGAGAGTACCCGTCGATGCTCGAGTATCTCGATATGGTAGGCGCGCAGGTGCTCTTCAAGGCTGGAGGACAGCTTTGGCCCTTCGGTGTAGGCTGTGCCAATGAAGTTTTCGATTCCTTTGGTTTCTTGCACCTGGCCACCAATTTTTTCCGCGATCAAGATGGTTTTGAGCCCTTTGCGGGCGCTGTAGATCGCGGCAGCGACACCGGCCGGCCCACCACCTATGACAGCGACGTCGTAGGTGCCAAGCTCCCGGACTGCGGGAGGTTTGCCCTGACTAGCGAATTTCGTCTGTAGCTTTTGTAAAAGCTCGGCAAGATTACCGCGACCAGAATGCAATAGTTCTTCGCCCACGAACACCGCCGGTACTCCCTGTAGTCCCAAAGCAGCCACCTCGTCCGGCACTAGACCACCATCGATCATGGTGTGTTTGATCCCAGGATTAATGAGGGCCATGACGTTTAGGGCTTGGACGATGTCGGGGCAGTTCTCACAACTGAGGGAGACATAGGTGCGGAGGGCAATACCGGTCGGAAGTGCGCGAATTTGATCGGCCAGACCTGGGTCCGGCAATTTGCCGCGCCCGCCAGCATTTAAAATCGCTATGATGAGGGAGGTAAACTCATGTCCGCCTGGAATGCCGCGGAAGGTGATGCCAGTGGCCTTGCCATCGCGCCTCAGAGAGAATTGGGGGATAGCCACAGTGCCAGTGTCTACTGCCTGGACTTCGCCTTCACTGCGGCCATACCCATTTTTTCGCACTTGGATACTCGGGGACGTCCTTGCAACCGCCTCAAGCATCGCCACCAGCTCTGGTTGCTGAGCATGGCTGCTTGGTGCCATCACCAGGTCAATGGACACCTTTAAATCAGCAAAGACAGAGTGCAGTTGACTGATGATGTTGGCGTCGAGCATGACTAATCCCCTAGTTCTATAGTGTTGACTTGCGTGCGCTTAGATTTTTCCAACGAGGTCGAGGCCGGGCTTCAGCGTGGGTTGCCCTGGCTGCCATTTTGCCGGGCACACTTCCCCCTGATGGGTGGCCACGAACTGCGCTGCCTGAATCTTGCGGACGAGCTCATCTGAATTACGGCCGATGCCATTGTCATGAAGTTCAGCAATCTTGATCTCCCCCTCCGGATTGACGACAAACGTGCCCCGGTACGCAAGACCCTCT
>Ga0315273_10013185_pt1 | contig 10615 bp, 8 predicted proteins | sample YL17G02_0_MG_FD_205753 | JGI IMG/M metagenome (GOLD analysis project Ga0315273, IMG submission 205753) | Sediment microbial communities from Yellowstone Lake, YNP, Wyoming, USA - YL17G02_0 | ecosystem: Environmental > Aquatic > Freshwater > Lake > Sediment | place: USA: Wyoming | collected... | reverse complement strand
GACCTTTTAAGCGGGGTTCTTCTTCTTGCCGTTAAACAGGTAATGGCGTTGAAGGTTTTTCATCGGTTTGCATTGGCGGCGGGCTGCTGCCTGCTGGCGTCGGGGTGCATGAGGCCCTGGCGTCCGCCGCCGGTCGGAGGGCCCGGCCCCCAGACGCAGCCGGTACAGACCCAGGTTGCTGTGGCTGGGCCGCAGTCCGCCGACTACCTTCGTGCATTTCGTGTCGGTCGATGGGTCTACCAGCGGCGCGAGCTGACCGGTGATGGCCTGCCGGTGGTCGACTGGTATGCCCGTCACGTGACGGCCAGCCGGATCAGCGAGGGCACGCTGCTGGATCGGCCCTTCGTGAGCCTGGCGGAGTATCTTCCCAGCGACATTGAAGCCTCTCAGAGGGGGGTGCAGGAACCTCGGCCTATTGTGCCGCTTGGTAAGGCCTTCGGGGTCTTCTTTGAGGTCGGCGAGCCAATGGACCCACTGCCGCCCCCAATGCTGGCCGGTGGGCCGGTGGTCACGACAACTCCGCTGCGGTATTTCGATCGCCAGGGACGGCTGGTCGCTCGCGGCACGCTGACGCGGACGGCCATCGCGGAGGGCTACGAGGACGTGACCTGCCCGGCCGGGCGGTTCGAACGCTGCTTGCGGGCCCGGGTCGACCTGGAGGTGCGCTTTCCGCTGATCCTGACTATTGATTGGAACACGTACGTGTGGCTGTCGCCGGAGGTCGGCGAGGTCCGGCGGGTCCAGCAGTTCTCGGGGTGGTTCCTGATTTTCTGGTTCGGCAGCGCGCAGGAGTTACTGCTGGCGTCTTACGAGGTGCCGCCGGTGCCGGCCTCGGCGGACCCGCCGCGGCAGTGGGGCTGGGGCCTGGTCCACCTGGGTGGAAAGCTTCCCCGGCCGCGGATCGAGGGCCTGATCGTGGACCTGTGCGCCTCGCAGCCGGCGCCCTGACGAAAATATCCGACTTGCTTATCATGGGTAGAGAGGAAACAAGGGTCGTCCCCGGTGTGCCGGGACTGGTCGAGGAGATAGAAGACAGGAGACAGGAGACAGAAGACAGAGGGCACCCCCGGCGCGCCGGGACTGACCGTCGCGAAGGGTGAGAAGGCGAGAAGGTGCGAAGGGTGAGAAGGGTGAGGGGGTATCCCCGGCGTGCCGGGACTGACTCATGCTCTACCGGTTTTGAAAGTTTCCTCAGCATTCGGGAAACGTCATGGCGGATGGCGGGATAGCACTTTTCGGCGGGAGCTTCAACCCGATCCACAACGGGCACCTGATTGTGGCCCGGGCGGTGGCGGAGCGATTGCGTCTGTCGCGTGTGGTCTTCATTCCGTCGTCGCCGAGCCCGCCGCACAAGGCGAACGTGGAGCTGGCGGACGCGGCCGATCGGCTGGAAATGGTGCGGCTGGCGATCGCTGGGGAAAGCGGTTTCGAGGTCAGCGACCTCGAAGTCCGCCAAGGCGGGGTGAGCTACACCATCCGGACAGTTGAGTCGTTCCGGCAGGCCGCCGCGGATCAGACGCTGCACTGGATCATCGGCGGCGATACGCTGCCGGAACTGCACACCTGGTACCGGGTGCGGGAACTGGTCGAGCGGTGCCGGATCGTGACCGCGGTGCGGCCGGGGTTTGAGGTGCCGGACCTGTCGGCCATTCAGCGAGTTCTATCGCCGGAGCAGGTTCAGCGGCTCATGGCAGATGTCCTGCCGACGCCGCGAATCGACATTTCCGCGACCGACATCCGCCGGCGGGTGGCCGATGGACGTTCCATCCGCTACCTCGTGCCCGAGGCGGTCAGGCAGTACATCGAGCAGCGGGGGCTGTACCGGCAGGGGGGATCAACCGCCTCGGGCGGCTCCTGCTCGCCACGGTCCGGCTGCACGTAGGGCGGAGTTGAGATTTGAGACTTGAAGATTTGAGATTTGAGAATGGAGAATTTAGAAAGGTTCAGCCGGGTTCGAGGCTTGCATCCGGATGTGTGTGACCTTTCTCCATTCTCAATTCCCCGTTATCCATTCCCCGTCCCCATTCCCCATTCCCCTCTTCATTTCGGCATTTGGAGTTCTTCTATGGCCGGCAGGTCTTCGAGGCTGGCCAGGCCGAAGAGTTCGAGGAAGTGTTTCGTCGTGCCGTAGAGCATGGGGCGGCCAACGTCCTCGGCCCGGCCGACGATCTTGACCAAGCCGAGTTCGCGCAGGCGGTTGAGGACCTCACCGACGGACACGCCGCGGATGGCCTCAATCTCGGCCCGGACGACGGGCTGCTTGTAGGCGACGACGGCCAGGGTCTCCATGGCCGCCGGGCTGAGCTTGGACTCCTGCCGCGATTGCCGCAGGCGGCGCAGCCAGGTGTTGTATTCGGGCAGGGTGAGCATCTGATAGCCGCCGGCGATCTCCTCGACGCGGTAGGCGTGGCCGGCCTTTGTGTAGTCGTCGTTCAGCGTCTCGATGATCTTGCGAACCTCGCGGGCCGACCCGGTGCCGAGGATCGAGACGATCTTGGCCGGGGTCAGAGGCTCGTCCGCGGCGAACAGGATCGCCTCGACGACGCGCTCGGTGGAGATCTCGCCGGCGGATTCGCCGCCGGCGATGGTGTCCGAAGGGATCTGGTCGGCCGGCAGATCGTCCAATGGCGCCTGCTCATCGGCAGCCGGATGGAAGGTAAGCCCTCCCGACGAGTCGGGAGGAACCACTTGTTCCATGTTCTGCGCTTCGCTGTTGTTTTTGGCCATGTTTCCTGATACCTGCGGAGCACACCTTGCACGCCGCACGCCGATATCCGTGTCGGGCACAATATACCGGCAGGTGCAGGCGGCGTCCACGATAAGAGCAGTTCATGTTTGATAGTAGCGGCCGACACGGGGGGCGGCCGCTACGAGCGAACATCTCGCAGCAAGACACACCGCTCGCCGGGTTGACACGAACGGTCGCAGGCCGTAAACGACAGGTGTTCCGACGAAGCGGCTGGGTTCCGAGAACCGATCAGCGAGGTGGATACCATGCGGAAGATGCGACGAACATGCGTTGTGTGTTGTTTTGCGGCATTGGCGGTGACGGTGAGCGCGGGCGTCGCGGCAGCGGCCGATGACTTGACGGTCCTGACGCCAGAGGCACTGGCCGGCCCGCCGGGCGAGATGATGACCCGGTACCTCAATGCCCTGGGCGTAGAGGCTCTGGATAGCCGGGCCGCCGAGGTGGCCAAGATCCAGACGCCCGAGCAGGTCAAGGCCCGCCAGCAGAAGGTCCGGGAGTTCTTCCTCGAACAACTGGGCCCCTGGCCGGAGCGGACGCCGCTCAATGCCCAGGTCGTCGGCCGCCAGGAGTTCGACGACTACCGCATGGAGAAGGTGATCTTCGAGAGTCGGCCGCATTTCCACGTTACCGGCGTCCTGTACTTGCCGAAGACCAAGCCGCCATACCCGGCGGTGCTGGTGCCGTGCGGGCACGCGGCGGAGGCCAAGGCGTATCCGGACTATCAGCGGGTTTCGGTGCTGATGGCCCGCTGCGGAATGGCCGCTTTCTGCTTCGACCCGATCGGGCAGGGCGAGCGCTTCCAGATCCTCGACGAGCGGGGCAAGCCGGTGCTTGGCGGGACGGACGAACACACCCAGGTCGGGACGGGCTGCATCCTGCTGGGGATCAACGCGGCGAGTTACTTTATATGGGACGGCATGAGGGCGATCGACTACCTGACCAGTCGGGATGACATTGACGCCAAGCGGATCGGCTGCACCGGCCAATCAGGCGGCGGCACGCAGACGGCGTATTTGATGGCCCTGGACGACCGGATCGTTTCGGCGGCGCCGGCGTGCTTCATTACCAGCATCCGCCGTCTATGGGAGACGATCGGCCCACAGGACGCGGAGCAGAACATTCACGCGGCGGTCGAGTTCGGCATGGAGCACGCGGATTACCTGATCGCCCGGGCGCCGAAACCGACGCGGGTATTGTGTGCCAGAAAGGATTTCTTCGACCTGGCCGGCACGCGGTCGACGGTCGAGGAGGCCAAACGCATCTACGCGATCCTGGGCCCGGGCGAGCAGGTGGACCTGGTCGAGTCGGATTACGAACACAGCTTCAACCCGGTGCTGCGGGCGGCGTCGGCGCAGTGGATGCGGCGATGGCTGCTGGGCCGCGACGAGCCGGTGACCGAGCCCGAGTGGAACCCGCTGAAGCCGGAGCAGCTCCAGTGCACGCCCGCGGGGCAGGTTCTGAAGATGGCGGGTGAGAAGTCGGTGTTCGAGCTGAACGTCGAGATGCAGAAGCAATTGGTGGCCATGCGCCAGGCGTACTGGGAGAAGACCTCGAAGTACCGGGCGCTCGGGCAGGTGTGCAAGCTGGCCGGTATACGGCTGATCGAGAATCTGCCGGAGCCCGAAACGGTGCAGGTCGGCAGCGTCCAGCGCGACGGCTATCGGATCGAGAAGCTGGCGATCAAGCCACAAAAGGGTATCGTGCTGCCGGCCCTGGTGTTCGAGCCGGCCAAACGTACGGGCGACGCGTATCTGTATCTGCACGGCCAGGGCAAGCAGGCGGACGCGGGCGCCGGCGGGCCGATCGAGAAGCTGGTCAAGGCCGGGCACCTGGTGCTGGCGGTCGATCTCCGCGGCATCGGTGAGACGCGGCCCGCGGGGAGCGGTAAGGGCCTCGATGAATGGTTCACCCCGTTGTGGCGGGACATATTCCGCGCGTATCTGCTCGGCAAGTCGTTCGTCGGTATGAGGGCGGAGGATACGCTGGTGTGCGCCCGCTTTCTGAGTGAGTACAACGCCGGGGCCGTTCCGAACCGCGTCCACCTGATCGCCATCGGCGAGTCGGCGATTCCGGCGATGCACGCGGCGGCCGCGCATCCGAAGATGTTCGCCTCGGTGACCTTGGATCGTTGCCTGGCCACGTGGGTTGATGTTGTCAACGCCCCGCTCGGCCGGGATCAGCTCGTCAACGTCGTGCACGGCGGGCTGCGGACCTACGACCTGCCCGACCTCCTTGAGGCGCTGCCGCCGGAGAAGGTCACGGTCACGAATCTGCTGGATGCCCGCGGCGCGCCGCTCCGATTCGGTGTCGAGCAGGCGACAACCTCGGGGCCCGCGACGGGTGCGGGTCAATGAGAGTGCATCCTAAAACCCTGGAATCACACCGGCGAGACGCCGGTGCCACACGGATTTCAGGATGCACAGTAAAGGCTTGTCTGCCGCAGCGCTCACGCCATGCAGGCCGACAACTCGGCGAGGATTCGGGTGATCTGCACGCCGGACGGGCAGACCTCGGTGCACTTGCCGCAACTGGTGCACAGTTTGGCCGGGTCGTAGCCCGCCTTGGCGTAGAGCGACCGGGCCAGTTCCTTCTCGTCGTACTGATGGATGTAAGCGTGATAGCGGATCATGTTGGTCAGGGTGATGTGCTCGGGGCAGGCCGGCTCGCACGCGCCACACACGTGGCAGGTGCCGGCCATCTCGAGCTTGACCAAGGCCCGCAGTTCCTTTTCGGCCGCGGCTGACAGCTTCACCGTCGCCAAGGCGAGGGTACGTTCCATCTCGTCGACGTTGTTCATCGCGGCAATGACGCCGTCTATCAGGCCATCGGTGAGGTGCAGCATCCAGAGCTTGGCCCGCTCCCACTCGTTGTAGCTCTTGCCTTGCGTGAGGCTCTTGAACTTCGCCTCCCGGCCGTCGACGGGCCGGTTGGCGATGCCCTTGGTCTTCATGGCGATAATGCCGACGTCCTGCTTCTTGAGGGCGGCCAACTCGGGTTTGAGGGTGTCGAACAGGGCCGAGTTGCACTGGGGCATGGCGATGTCGATCTTCCACGGGCCGCGCTGGTTGGCGGCCACGGCGGCGGCCAGGACTTCCTTCATGTGATTGTGCGTGCTGAAGCCGAAGTGTTTGACCTTGCCCGCCTTGTGGACTTTCTCGTACGCCTCCCAGACCTCCAGGCAGTCGAAGTGCCAGGGGATCTCGATGCCGTGCATGAAGTAGGCGTCCACGTCGTCGACGCCCATTCGTTTCAGCGACTGATCCAGCTTGTCGAGGTACATCTTGGCCATGTGCCGGCCGACGGGGTGGAGGTCGGGTTTTTTGCCGGTTTCGTTCTGCTTCGCGACGGCCTTGTTGTGCAGGTCGAAGAGGTCGCCCTCGCTCTCGCCGAGAAAGTCCTGCATCGCCTTGCGGTAGAGCTTGATGACCCCTTCGTCGATCTTGGCGTGACCGGCGATGTCGGTGGCCTTGCTGATCAGGAAGAGCTTGCCGCGGTTATTCCTGAGGAAGGGCTTCATCTGGACTTCGTAGTTGCCGTAGCCCAAAGCGTTGTCGTAGTAGTTGACCCCGCGGCTGAGCAGGCGGTCGAGCGGCAGGTCTTTGCACCAGCCGGCCACGATCCTGCTGACCATGAAGTTCGTCCGCCCCAGTCGGGCGTATTCCATGTCCGGGTGGCGACTGAGCCAGATCAGGTCCTTGTCGCTGGCATGTGTTGCTGGCTGGCTTGCAGGCGCCTTCTCCTCGGCTGACTGGGCGACTGGGCCGGCCATGGCCGCGGCACCGACGCCAGCGACGGTCGTCTGAAGGAACCGGCGGCGATCCATCTGTCCATTCTCAGGGGGCAACGACATCATCGGTCTCCTTATGACTGGGATCGATTGTCTAACGGTGAGCCCATGACCTCCGCGTCGGGACCATAGACAAACTCACGAAGACAGCAGTGAAGTATAGCGATCTGTCGGTTGCACTGACAAGATATGACTGCCAGTGAGTACGCCGTGGGGTCCGTGACAACTTGGGTGGGTTCCAACAGAGCCCCGAGCGCAAGCGAGTGGGCCCGGGCCGGCTCTCGTGCGCCGGCCAACTCCGCGGGCGCCGTCCCGGCTAACCGCTCTACACCTATGCGTGAGCTGCGCTATTCTTCGAGGACTTTCGCCCGGTAGAGGGCACCGGCCACAATGCCCGCCAGGCTCGGCACAAGCAGGAACAGCCACACCTGGCAGAGCGCTTTCCCGCCGACGAGCAGCGCCGGCCCAAAGCTGCGGGCCGGATTGACAGATACGCCGGTGATCTTGATCCCGAAGATGTGAATCACGACCAGCGTGATGCCGATCGCGAGGCCGGCCATCTGGGCGGGGGCCTTCGCCTGCGTCGAACCGAGAATCACGATCACAAAAAGCAGCGTGGCGACGAACTCAAACACGACCGCGGAGGACAGGGCGTATTCCCCCAGGTATCCCTTGCCCCACCCGTTCTGTCCGAGTCCGCCGGCCGCGACGTCATACCCGCCGATCATCCCGGTCACGATCACCTTCAATACCCATGCAGCGACAATCCCGCCGAGAACCTGGGCCACGATGTAGCCGACAAGATCGTTGACCTTCATCCTCCCCGCCACGAACACCCCGAGGCTGACGGCCGGGTTAATGTGGCAGCCCGAGATCGGGCCGATGCCGTACGCCATTCCGATCAGGGCAAAACCGAACGCAAACGCAATGCCCAGGAGCCCGACGCCGTTCACCTCCCCAAGGCTCTTTGCCGCAACGACGGCGGTCCCGCAACCGAACAGAACCAGGGTAAACGTGCCGATGAACTCGGCAATGTACTTTCTCATGGGAATGTCTCCTTCTCCATTCAAGAAGTGGTCCGGACGAACGTGGATCTGAAAGAGATCAGTGGGCGGACGCCGCCCCTGCTCCCGAGCAACCATTATAGCCCGGTTCACAGCCTTGCTGGAACAGGCTTGTTGACGGATGCTGTGTTCCTTGCATTCCGTCGAGTCCGAAACGAGACCAATTGAAGCTCCCACCGTTAGGCCGGTTCGAAGGGAGCACCCCACTCATGTACCCGAATCGGATTTCGGCGACTGCCCCAGTTCCAGACGCACTCTCCGATAGCTGACCGCCGCTAGACGGAGAACCGTCACATATCCTCGCGTGCCCCCTTGCGCGTCAATTTTTCTCTTGCACGCCACCCTGCTCTCAATTTATTATTCGGAGCATCCGGGAGGACGATCAGTCTTCGTCAAGGCAAAGGAAAGAACGAGGGCAATGACTGGCGAATGGCCTTGACTTCTGTGGCTATTGATCGCCGAGGGCAGCACAAGGAAGGAGGCCAATGCCTCTAACCTGCCGCCTCGGCTAATCGGAGCAGGTCGGAATCCTACAGGCCTATACTCGAAAGGAGAGCATGATGATCAGGACTCGCGTTTTGCTCAAGCTGGCAGCGTTGATGGCTGCCGGCAGTGCATTGATGGCCAGCTCATGCTTGCCGGACAACTTCTGGGCGGGCAAGTGGGGCGAGGTCATTAACCGCGGCATTTTTGGTGCGATCAACGCCGCCCTTGGCGCGGCCACCAACGGCGGCGTGCAGATCTGAGCCCTGTTGGACCTGTGTACCCGTGCCGGTCGCTTGGGACGTTCTCGCGTCGGGTAACGGCAATCGTGTACGGCCGCAGCGGGAGGTGCGGAACCATGTTCTCGAATCACTTCGCGGCATCGTGAACATGGATTTTACTCGCGCCCTCCTCCTTGACACCCGATCGCCCTCTTCCCGGCCGACACAAGTGCAAAACGCCGTAGGGGTGTCTCTATCCTGCGGCCGCAGTCTAAAACCGGAGGCCATACACATGGGACCGAAATGCAAGACACGCAAAGGTGCGGCTGGAATCCTCGCAGCTAGCCTCGTGATCGCCTGGATGGTGAGCATGACGCCCCGGGCAATGGCCGGGCAACCAGGGACCTTTGACCTGAGCCCCGCCCAACTCGCCGCCGATGAACAGAAACCGCCCAGCCAGACGTCCACCGGAACATCCGAGGCAATGCCCTCACGCCAGGAAACCAAGGCTACCGAGACGACCGAATCGCACATACCGCTCAAGCTCGATCTCTCCTACGCGCTGTGGAGCGATTACGTCTTTCGCGGCATCAGAGTGACTGAGTACCCGCACGAGGGCCGCGAGAAGCCCGTGCACGAAATGACCGCCTCCCTGTCCTGGAATGCGGGCTCCTGGGGCACGTTCGGCTTCACCTCCGCCTTCTGGTGGTACAGCGCCATACGGCAAATCAACCCCTACGCGGGCGGACAGCATTGCGTGGAGGTCGACCTCATCCCCTGGTGGCGGTATGCCATCGACCCCATCAAGACCGACCTCACCCTCGGCTTCATCTTCAAGGACTTCCCCAAGGCGGCCATCCGGTTTGAACGCAATGCTGAACGCGGAGACAACAACGACGACCGCACCCAGGAATGGTTCGTCCAGCTCGACCACAACGACGCCTGGGCGTGGAAATGGCTGTTCCCCGAGAACGACAAGGGCATCCTGAATCCGAGGTTCTATTTCGGCCAGGACATCGGTCGTGGTGCCGGCAGCGTCTGGCTGGAATTGGGCGTCAGCCATCCGTTCACCATTCCCGGCGTCGACAATCTGACCATTACGCCCGGTTACACCATCGCCGCCGACGGCGGCTACCTCCGCCGAATCGAGCTCCGCGACAACCCCGGGCATCTCCGGTTGGCCTACGACACGTGGTCGCTCAACGTCGCCTACGACCTGACACCAGTGCTCCATCTGCCCACCTGGGCGGGAAAACTCGGCCTCTCCGGCATGCTCTATTACAACAACGCCCTCGGCACCGCGGAGGACGACGGCACGATCAGGGACACGCTCTACGGCGGAATGTCCGTCAACTGGAGTTGGGGTGGCTGAGGCCAAGCGAGACGACCGGCCAGCCCGCCCGCCGGTCCGATCAAGAAGCCAATGAAAAGCCCCAGGCGAATCCGCCTGGGGCTTTTTCCTGTACCGGGCAGTGGCTGACGCACAAAACCATATCGTCTTGATCAACGGCGTTGAGCGCCTCTTGGTCGCGGGGTTCAGGGCTCATTCGGCGGCGAGACTAGTGCGGAAGGTGCGGCGGTCGGGGCGGTCGGCCGGGGCACGGCGGCAAGGACGGCCTCAAAGAAGTCCTGCCGGCGGCCGACGGTGGCCTTGGCGAGCAACTGCTGGACGTAGGCGTCGCGCTGGCGGTTGAACTCCTCGTCCGCGAGCCGGCCGATGATCTGCTCCTGGGCCTGCTCGAAGGTCAGCTTGACGGCCGGGGTGAGTTTGCCGCACTTGACGATGAACAGGGTGTCGCTGTTGTCGACGATGTCGCTGATTTGCCCGGCCTTAAGCTGGAAAAGCACCTCGGCGGCCTTGGCCCAGCGGCCGGTGAGCGAGCCGGGCGTGATCTCGCCCCAGTCCCCGCCGGCCGAGGCCCGGATGCCCTTGGAGTACTTTCGGGCGACGGCCGCGAACTCGACGCCGCTGTCCAGCTCCTCGCGAGCCCGCGTGAGTTGGGCCCGGGTCCGCTCTCGTGCGCCGGCCAGCTCCGCGGGCGCTGCCTGGCCGACCGGCTTGCCCAGCTCCTTTTCAAGCGGGATGTCGATCAGCAGGAGTTGGGCGCTGGCGGGCGAGGCGAACTCGTCGGGATGGGCCTGGTAGTATTGCAGCAGCTCGCGGCGGCTGGGCTCGCGGGCCAGAGGCTTGAACTGGTCGTGCAGAAACTGCATGACCATGGCCTGGCGCTTGGCCCTTGCCTTGATATCGCTGGTCGTCAGGTCGAGCGATTTCAGGTGGGCCTCGTAGCGGGCGTTAATGCCGCCGTAG
>Ga0315273_10013184_pt1 | contig 10615 bp, 9 predicted proteins | sample YL17G02_0_MG_FD_205753 | JGI IMG/M metagenome (GOLD analysis project Ga0315273, IMG submission 205753) | Sediment microbial communities from Yellowstone Lake, YNP, Wyoming, USA - YL17G02_0 | ecosystem: Environmental > Aquatic > Freshwater > Lake > Sediment | place: USA: Wyoming | collected... | reverse complement strand
AAGGGTTTTCGTTCGAAGCAAGCTTGGCGGGAGCAACAGTGATCCCCTTCTCCCTTTGCAGCTGTTCGATAGGCTTTCCAGGTTTGTATGGGGTGAGGTTTCTCAAGAAAGGTTTCGCCAGCTTGTCCAAATCCATTCGCTACTCCTTCTAGAACGCGGTTTGGCGGAGTCTTTCGATCTCTTTTGCCGCGAGAGGACGCACCGCACCGAGCGGCAGCTTTCGTATGGTCACAGGGCCGAACTGCACACGCTTGAGCCGCACCACGTGCAGGCCCACGGCCTCGCACATCCTGTGCACCTGCCGGTATCTGCCCTCGTGAAGCGTGATCCGCAGAATCGCCTCCTTGCCCAACTCCCTCACCAGCTCGACCGGGGGCCGCCCGGCTCCGGTGACTGCCCTTCCGCTTTGCCTACCGAGACGCCGAAGCTTCTGCCCGTCGACGACTCCCCGGACACGAACGACGTAGACCCTCGCGATCTCGAAACTGGGATGGGTCAGACGATAGCACAACATCCCGTCGTTCGTGAGGAGAATCGCCCCGGTCGTGTTGACGTCAAGGCGTCCCACGGGAAAGACGCGACGTCCACGAGTGACATGTTTGCACAAATCGAGAACCGTTGGCCGACCCATGGGGTCAGAGACGGTTGAGACGTATCCGGGCGGTTTATTGAGAAGAAGAACGATTCTCTGCGGAGGATTAACGAGGGGCGTTCCATCGAGTGTCACACGTGTCACGCCGGGAATGACGCGAGCCCCGGGTTCGCGCACCGGCTGGCCGTCGATTTTCACACGGCCCGAGACGGCGACCTGGTCGCAGTCGCGCCTCGATCCCACCCCGAGCATCGCCAGAAACCGATTGATGCGAATCGGCTCGCTACCGCTCTGCGCCGTCGAGATCGGTCTCTTCCCCGGGTTCTCCCCCTGGGGACGGGGTCTCGACCAACGGGTGCCCCGCCTGCTGCGGCGCGACCCCGGCCGATTCTGGCGGGGTTGGGTTCTCTTCCGTGATTCCGGGGGCGTCATCGTACTCCTCCGAGAGTGGGCCGGGTTCGAGCAGCGGTTCCCTCTCGCCGACGCCCTCGTCGCCGGCGGCTGCTGAGACGGATTCAGGCTCGCCGCGCGAGTCCCCGGCATCCGCGTCAGCCGTTTCGTCCGCGGATTCGGAGGCCGCTTCTTGCTCGAGCAACGCGCCGAGATCCTCGAGGCTCGGAAGGTCACCGAGGTTGTTGAGTCCCAGGTACTCGAGGAACTCCTGCGTTGTTCCGTAGAGGAACGGCGAGCCGAGGATCCTCGCTTTCCCCACGATTCGTATGAGCGAGCGTTCCATCAAGGTCGTGATCACGCCGCCGCACCCCACGCCCCTCACCCCCTCGATATCCACGCGTGTCACCGGCTGTCTATACGCAATGATGGCGAGGGTCTCCATGGCCGCTCTCGACAGCCGCTGCTTGCGTCTGCCCCGATAGAGACGGGCCACGTAATCCGAGTAGTTTGGACTCGTGCAAAGCTGATAGCCCCCCGCAACCTGTTCGAGACGGATCGCGGAGTCCTCTCCGGCGAAACGACTCTCCAGCCGGCCGAGCGATTCACGTACATCGGCCGCGTCGACTTCGTCGAGCACCGACGTGATCCGCTTCACCGGAAGCGGCTCGTCGGAAGCAAAGAGCAGAGCGAGGATGATGTTGTCGAGACCCAACTGTTCCATTCGCTGTTGACGCCCTCCGGTCCGGACCGTCGCCGGCCCCTTTGTCTAGGGCTCGCTTCGTTGCGGTTCGACGAAATCCTCACCGGCAGCGGGCTGATCCTCCCTGCGGTAGATCCATATTTCGCCGAACGCCCCTTCCTGCTTGCATTTGATGGACGCCATCTTCATCAGCTCGAGAATCGCCATGAAGGTCACAACCATCTCGAGCCTCGAAGACGACCCCGAAAACAGCTCGCGAAACGTGACCTGACTTTCGTGAGCCAGCCTCGCGACCACGGATTCGATCTTTTCCTCTATGGTGAATTCCTCAGGCCGAATCTCCGAAACCTCGTCCGGCTCGAACTGCGACATGATCTCGCGGAACGCGCGCATGACCTCGTAGAGGGTCAGCTCGAGCGTCGGCTCCGCGCGGAGCTCCTTCTCGTTCTGGGGGACCGGTCTCGTGAAAACTTTGAGACGGTGATCCTCCATCTCTTTCAACGAGCGAGCCGCCTCGACGATCCGTTTGTACTCGACGAGGTTCCTCACCAGCTCTTCGCGAGGATCCTCGATCTCGTCGTCGCGCCTCAGGAGCATCTGGACTTTGATCCTCATGAGGGTCGCCGCCAGGACAAAAAACTCCCCGGCGAGATCCATCTGCAGCTCTTCCATGAGATCGAGATACTCGAGATAATCCTTCGTGATTTTGGCGATGGGGATATCGTAAATATCGATGCTGTCACGCTTGATGAGATAGAGGAGAACGCCAAGCGGCGCCTTGATCCCCTCGAGATCGGCCTTGTAGGTGTTGCCTCGCGTGTCGCTCACGTTTCCTCTCTCCGTTGCGGGTGCGCGCACTTCCGCCCGATTCTATGCAGGCAAATCGAGAGTGTCAAGGAGTGTTGCCGCCGAAACATCAGCGCGCCAGCAGCGGATTCGCCGGATCCCTTGCGAGGGCTTCCTCGGGTCTAGGCACGGGGATGAAACGCCTTGTGGACTTCCACCAGGTGCCGCCGGTCGACGCTCGTGTAGATTTGGGTCGTCGATATGTCCGCGTGACCCAGAAGCTCCTGCACATATCGAAGATCGGCACCCCCCTGGAGGAGATGAGTCGCAAACGAGTGGCGAAGGACATGGGGGCTGATGCCGCGCTGGATTCCGGCCCGCCTTGCCTGCATCCTCAACCTCTTGAAGAACCCAACTCTCGACATCCTGGCGCCGTGGTGGTTGAGGAACACGAACGCGATCACTCGGTGTTTAGCCAAGTCGGGACGCGATCGAGAGAGGTAGGTAGCAAGCGCCCTGGCCGCCGGCCGTCCGTACGGGATCACCCGTTGCTTCTTTCCTTTTCCTTCCACGACGAGGAGGCGATCCTTATCGAGAACCTGCTCGAAGGTAAGCCCGCACAGCTCGGATACCCGGAGCCCCGCCGCGTAGGCCATCTCGAACATCGCGCGGTCCCTCAGGCCGAGGGTGTTTTCCTCCGGCGTTTCGAGAAGGCGCTCAACCTGTTCGACGCTGAGCACTTTGGGGATGCGCTTGGACCGTTTCGGACGCGAGAGTCGGGCAGTGACGTCTCTTCGTGCAGCTCCTTCGCGCAGAAGAAATTTGTGGAAATGCCTGATGGCGGAAAGCGCGCGAGACCTCGACGCGGGCGAAAGGCCCCGCCTCGAGAGCTTGACCATGTGGAGCTCCGCGGCCTCGTCGGTGATCGCCGAGGTCGAGGCAACCCCAAGCTCCTCGAGCGTGTCGAGGTACGCGCGGAGGTCGCGCCCGTACGCTGCGACGGTGTTCGCGAGCAGACCTTTTTCGCTCACGAGATAATCGAGAAACTGATCGAGAGCCGTATCCAGCGTATCGCTCACAGCTTTCCCTTGACTCCGCGGCCGGCCAATGTTAGGTTCAAGAACGGCTTTTGAAGATTATATGAGGAGGATCACAGTATGCCAAAACATAAATCGGCGAAGAAACGCGTCAAAACGAATCTCAAGCGCCAGATGCGGAACCGGGCGGCCAAGAGCACTCTGAAATCGACTCTCAAGGCCATCAAGGACACGCGCGAGGAGAAGCCGGAAGACGCGACTCGCGAGACCCAATCGGTGCTCGACAAAGCGGCGAATCGCGGCATCATCCATCGCAACAAAGCGGCGCGTCTGAAATCCCGCTCCGCGCGCAAGCCGAAGAGCTGACACGCGAATACTCTTTCATCCCCGCCGGTTGTCGTCACGGAGCATCGCCCGCGCGCGGAAACCGGCGGGATCTTTTTGTCTCCGGACTCCCCGCCCCCTCACCTCGATCACCGCACCGACGCATAGAATCTATCGAGAAGCGGGATCACGCCTGAGCGGTCCACGAGCTCGGACCTGCGCTCTTTCCTGTAGTAGATCTCTATCTTCCCGTCCTTGAGGTTCCGTTCTCCCAATGTGATCCGTATGGGGATCCCGATGAGGTCCGCGTCCTTGAATTTGAACCCCGCGCGAACATCCCGGTCGTCGAGCAGGATCTCCCACCCGCCCTCGCCGAGCTCACGGTAGAGGTCTTCAGCAACGCCCATCGTCATTTCATCGGCGACATTTACGGGCAGTATGATCGCGTGAAAAGGCGCGAGCGATGCCGGCCAGACGATCCCCAGATCGTCGTGATGCGCCTCGATCGCCGCCGCCACCGCCCGCGACACACCGAACCCGTAGCACCCCATGATGAATTCCCTCTGCTTGCCCTCCGCGTCGAGAAACGTCGCCCCCATGCTCTTGCTGTACTTCGTGTCGAGCTTGAAGATGTGACCCAGTTCGACGCCGCGGCGCGAGACCAGCTCGCCCTTGCCGCACCGCTTGCAGGTGTCTCCCGCTTCGACCTGACTGATGCTCGCGGTCTCAGTGGGATGAAAATCTCTCCCCATCTTCACGCCTCGGAGATGCGCGTCCGTCCTGTTCGCGCCCACGACCATGCCGTCGAAGCTTTCGAGCAGCGCATCCGCGATGACGCGTATGCCGGCCGGCAGCCCCACCGGACCGGCGAACCCCACGGCGGCTCCGGTGACTTTCTCCACCTCTTCATCGGCGAGGGGCTCGAACAGCGGGTCTGCGAGAAGCTTCGCAAGCTTCGTCTCGTTCAGAACGCGCCCGCCCGGAATGAGCGCCGCGACGACCGCGCCGCGCGACTTGTAGAGAAGGGTCTTCACGAGCTGAGACGGGCCCACCCGGAGAAAGGCGCTCACCTCATCGATGGTCTTCTGCCCTGGGGTCTCCACGAGCTCCGGTTTGCCGACAGCTTTCTCTCGCACCTCGAGCGGCTTGCCGAGGCTCTCCGCCTTTTCGGAGTTGGCGGTGTAACCGCACGCGCACGTGAAGATCTCGCTTTCCCCTTCATCGGCGTAGACGACGAATTCGTGGTTCACCTCACCGCCGATCGCCCCCGCGTCGGCTTCGACCATCGCGTTCACGAGCTCGCACCGGCCGAGAATCCGTCCGTAGGCTTCAGCCATCTGTCCGTAGGTCTCCGCGAGCGATTCGTACGAGTCATGGAAGCTGTACGCGTCTTTCATGATGAATTCACGCGCGCGCATGACGCCGAAGCGGGGTCGTATCTCATCGCGAAACTTGGTGAGGATCTGGTAAAGACACTGCGGCAGCTGACGGTAGCTCTTGAGCTCGCTCCTCGCGAGATCGGTCACCACTTCTTCGTGCGTCGGTCCCAGAGCGAAGGGACGGTTCTTCCTGTCGGTCAGCTTGAAGAGCTCGGGACCGAAATGCTGCAGCCGACCTGTCTCCTCGTAGAGCTCGGCGGGATGGAGCACCGGCATCAAGATCTCCTGGCACCCGATGCGGTCCATCTCCTCGCGAACGATGTTCTCGATCTTCTTGAGAACGCGGAAGCCCAGAGGCAGAAAGGTGTACACGCCGCCGGTCAGTTTTCTGATGAGACCGGCCCGGATCATCAGCTTGTGGCTGGCGATCTCAGCTTCGCTCGGGCTCTCCTTGTACGTGGGCAGGTATAGTTTGGTCCATCGCATGTTTTTCTCCGTGCTCCGATCTCGTTCTGGTACGGGGATTAGTAGTTGTAGCCGATAAACAGTTCGAGTCCCGTCTTATCGGATAGTGTACTGAAATCCGTGACCCGTGTAAAGTTCACGCGTATGACGGGAGCGTACCCGAGGTTGAGCTCCACTCCCGCGCCCATCGATCCCAGCCACTCGGTATCGGCGATGTACCGGCTCGTCTTGCCTACGTCGAAAAACAGGGCACCGCGCATCAAGGGGGTCTCGAGCGTCCCGAACGGGAGGCTCAGGGCAAACCGGTCGATCAGGGGAAAGCGGATTTCGTTGTTCATGAGAAACGTGGTCCTGCCGAAGAACTCGCGGAAATCGTAGCCTCTCAAGTCCCACGGCCCGCCGAGGTAGAAAATCTCGAACTCGTCTCCCCACGAGCTCCGCGTGAGGAACCTCTCGGCCAGCACGATCCGCTCGGAGAGCTTGACGTACTTTCGCACGTCGAGGTGCGCAACCGTGTTCTCGAATCCACGGTTCCGGAAATCGAACGTGTGGCCGAGGATCACGTAGTATCGCCATCCCTTGAGCGGTCCGCCGATCGTCCACAGGGTCTTGTCCACGACGTGCGACACAAAGCCCGTGCCGACGAAACTCCTCTCGATTCCGAGACCCACGTAGCCCGTTTCCCGCTCTATGAAACGCGCCACGATCGACGCATCCACGCGTGCGAAACGGCTGAACGGGTAGCTCAAGCCCGTGGAAATCCCCACCCGCTTCTCCATGCGGTATCCGATCAGCGGATCGGTGACGTAGCTGTTCAGGTGATACGCGCCGAGGGAGTAGTGGAGCCGCCGACTCAGGTTCACATATTCGATCCCGAAATTCAAATGACCGAAGAAGTCATCGACGCCCTCGGACGAGTTGCCGAAGAAGATGTAGTACTGGTGGTTTCCGAGGATGTCCGTCAAAACGACTTGACCGCCGTTGCCAATCGTTCCGAAGTTGGGGTCGATCGCTACACCGGCGCCCGCAAAATCGATGGAGAGCTTTTGCTTGTAGTCCTCGGTCGTATAGCTGATGTCCTCGGCAAACCGTTTTTTCCACGTCGCAGCGTCCGCCGTGTCGCCGCGGGCCACGACGTTTTCGGGACGCCCGATCTCGTGTTTTATCGGGAACTCGAAGAGGTGGTATTCGCCCTTGTAGTATCCGCTCGCCACGAAGCCCGAGTCATCCGGGAGGAACGACGGCATCGTCACGCCGCCGAGAACGCTCGTCTGCCGGGCAATCGTGCGGCTCGCCACGTCGTAAAGGTAGATGTCGTACGTCCCGTCACGGTCGGATGAAAACAGGAAGGACTCTCCGTCGGACGACCAATCCGGCCAAGCATCGACCGCTCTGCCGCACGTCAGCGGCACGATTTCCCGCGTCCCGAGGTCCATCGTGTAGATCCCCTGACTCTCGGAACCCATCCCCTGACAACGGTCCGAGCCAAACAAGATCACATCTTTCTCGGGGTGAAAATCCGGGTCCTCTTCGGCAAACGAGTCGTCGGTCAACCGCTCGAGACTGTCGGTCTCCACGTAGTAGAGAAACAAATCCGGCTTGCCCGTCCGATCGATTGCGCTGAATACGACGCGCTCCCCTTCCGGCGACAATGTAGGGGACGATATCACGCCGAGCCCTGGAAAAGTGAACATGTCAAGTGGCCGTTTCCGTTCGATGCTCCAGAGGTAGATCGCGTCCTTGTCCTGGCGCTTTGACACGAACATCAGCGTATCCCCGCGAACTTCCATCTTGCTCCGGAAGGCAGGGATCGATTCGAACCGCGTCGACATGCTCCCCCCGATAACGACCTTTCGCTTCAACACTCCCTTTTCATCCCTGGAGAACTGGATGATGCTGATCACGCCGTCTTCGGCGCCGACCGCGTAGATGACTCCACCGTTCTCGGCCGCTGCCACGGGATGGATGTGAAAGGTTCCTGGCTTGGTTATCTGTTCCCCGATTTCCGGCGTGAACCTGCCGTAGAGAACCGAAGGATAGTACCGACGCTTGAGCGCCCTCACGAACGCATCGTTCAGCTCCCGGAGATCCATGTTGATCGTGCGCTTGAGCACCAGGGAGAAGTCGTCCGACCGCCAGGTGTTCTCGAGAATCCGGACGACGGCCTGTTCACCGAAGTTCTCCGCGATGTACCTCACCACCGCTTCCCCCTCCTTGTACATGAGGAAGGATCCCTCGATCCTCCAGATGTTCTCGAGATCGGGAAGGCGATCTTCGATCAGCGCGTCACGGATGAACATTCGGCCCTGGGCGTCCCCATCGGGATCCGCGCGATACTCGGCCAACCCTTCGATGAACCACAGCGGCGGGTACGTGTTCCCGATCTTGCCGTGTTCGGCAAACACCGCCGCGAGCTTCTCGAGCATGAACGCATGCGCCATCTCGTGGCGGATGACGTGGCGGAATTCCCATAGCGAGCCCGAGAACGGTATGGCGACGCGTCCTTTCGCCAGATCCGTGAACCCCGCGGTGTAGTCCGAGATCAGATACGGTATGATGTTGGTCTGCTGGAACTCGTACTGCGAGCTGTAGAAAACGAGCGTCAGAGGGTGATCGAGCTCGAGATCCATGTATTCCGACAATTCGCGAAACGTTTCCTCGGCGATCGGCGCCGCGAAGGCGAGGAGATTCTCTTCATTGGGATAGTAGTAGATCTCGACATTCTGCGTTTTGAGGATTTTCCATTTCTGGCTGTCGTAAACGACCTTGTTCTTTCCGTAGGGGTATTGCGCCCCAGCGACGGCCGGCACGAGAGCCAGGCAAAAACACAAGAGTGCGATTCGCGTCGCTTGGCGCGAGGGCATATCAGCCTCCGGTGAGATCCCGCATCGAATACAGTCCCGACGGTTTCCCCAGGATGAAACGGACCGCGCGGAGAGCACCGCGCGCAAAGACCTCCCGGGACAGCGCCTGGTGCGAGATCGTCACGACTTCGTCATCCGTTGAGAAGTGAACGTGATGCTCCCCCGGGATCCCTCCCGCCCGCACCGAATGAGTGCGAACGACGCGCTTGCCCGCCGGAGCCGTCCCTTGCCCCTCGAGTACGACGGCATTTGGATCCAGCGCCCGCACAAGTCCGTACGCCGTCCCGCTCGGATGGTCTTTTTTCCCACGGTGGTGGTATTCCACGACGTCGACATCCGCCACGTCCCTGAACAGGCGCCCCGCCGTTTCCAGGAGCCTTTTGACGATCGACACGCCGTAACTCATGTTATCATCGTAGAATACGGTTGTCTCTTCAGAATACTTCTTAAGCAATTCACGTTCCGCATCGCCCAGGCCGGTAGTACCTGACACCACCCTGACGCCGGTCCCCCGCAAAACGCCAACGAGAGAAACCACTCCCTCGGGGCTCGAGAAATCCACGATGGCATCGACGGACGGCTTCCCATCGGGAATATGGTCAAAAAAAGGCAAATGATCCAGAGGTTCGCGCCCGGGATTCCTTGTGTCGATGTAGCCCCGGACGACAATCCCTTCGCTGAGCGAGGCCACACCCGCGAGCGTCTGTCCCATTCGCCCCGTTGCGCCGTGGATGAGAATTGTGGCCGGCACTTTCATCGGTGTTTTTTCGTGAGCGTTCATGATCACACGCTCCCTTTCTCGCGGAAGCTCCCCAACGCGCGGCGTATCACCGCGAGATTGGCGTCGCTGACGGGGGCCAGAGGAGCCCGCAGCTCGTTCGAAATGAGGCCCTCGAGCGCGAGCATGGCTTTGATCGGCGACGGGTTCGACTCGACGAATGCGGCGCGCACGATTGGAAGCATCCGGAAGTGAATCTCACGCGCGCGTGTGAAATCTCCGTCGAGCGCACGCTCCACCATCTCACGGACCAGACCCGGGTAGAGGTTCGACACCACCGAGACCACGCCAGCCGCCCCGACCGCCATCATCGGCACGGTGAGCGAATCGTCTCCGGAGAGAACGGTGATCCCGCTTTTCGAGCGGAGGTCCGATACCGCATCAACGCTTCCCCCCGCTTCCTTGATCGCGCTGTAACGGCCCGTGGCGTACAGCTCGGCGACCGTGTCCGCCGCGAGCGTCACCCCCGTGCGCCCCGGAACATTGTAGAGGACAAGGGGCAGCGCCGTGGCGTCGGCGACGCGAAGGTAGTGGTCGATAAGACCCCGCTGCGAAGGCTTGTTGTAGTAAGGAGTGATGAGCATCGCCGCGTGGACGCCCGCTCTCTCGGCGTCCTTCGTGAGCGCGATCGTTGTCTCGGTCGAGTTGGTGCCGGTGCCCGGGACGACACGAATATCGCCGCCCACCGTTTCGAGGGAAATGCGTATGAGCTCCTTTCGTTCGTCGATGCTCAACGTTGCCGCTTCGCCAGTGCACCCGCAGGGAATGACACCCGAAACGCGTGCAGTCTGCTGCCTCAAGAGGAGCTTCTTGAACGCGTCGAAATCGACCCTTCCGTCCTTGAACGGCGTGACCATCGCGGTATACGTCCCCCGAAACTCCATGGCATCACTCCTTGTTCGAAAAATCTATCGCGCCTTCAAAATTGAAAGCGGCCGGTCCCTCCAGAACGACATCCGTCGCACCCGCCGCCGTCGTCTTGAACGACACGCTGAGAAGCTCGTTCCCTTGCGTCATCAGCCGCACGGGACTCTTGACGAGCCCCAGATGAGAGAGAACCACGGCCGAAGCGACGGCGCCGGTTCCACAAGCGAGCGTTTCCGCTTCGACACCCCTCTCATACGTGCGGATGGTCACCATCCCGTCCTCCCGTACACGGACAAAGTCGGCGTTGGCGCCGCCGGGCGAGAACTCCGTGTGAAAGCGAATCTCCCGCCCTCTCTTCATCACCTGATCGTCGGTGAGCGATTCCCAATTTTTCACGACGGACACGGCGTGGGGCACTCCCGAGTTTAGG
>Ga0315273_10013183_pt1 | contig 10615 bp, 8 predicted proteins | sample YL17G02_0_MG_FD_205753 | JGI IMG/M metagenome (GOLD analysis project Ga0315273, IMG submission 205753) | Sediment microbial communities from Yellowstone Lake, YNP, Wyoming, USA - YL17G02_0 | ecosystem: Environmental > Aquatic > Freshwater > Lake > Sediment | place: USA: Wyoming | collected... | reverse complement strand
AGATGTGCAGCCCCAGCTCCGTGCCCGCCGTCAGCCAAAAGGGCAAACCAGCCAGGAGAGACAGCCCCACCAGGAGCCTCACGAGATCTTGCTGAGATCGCGTGCCCGCTGTCCCTGCGAGTGTGTCAAGCGCAAGCACTTGGGCTGCAGCAAGAAAGGGGAAGATGAATATCAAATGACGGGGAGATCGCATCCCGAGAACCCCCACCCAGGCGACATAGCAGAGAAGAACGATCACGGTGTTCAGCCGGAGTCGCACCTCGGTGAGGAATGCCGACAAGACCAACGATGCCAAGCTGACAGGGAAGAGGTGCGGGAGGAACTGGAACCCAGTAGCCAGGATCGTCGGGAAGCTCTCCGGCACGCCTGTGTAGCTAGTTAGCTGCTTCCACAGGCCAATCTTCCTAAAGATGGCTTCCGCCCAAGCTTGTGTCTCTCCAATTCCGAGGGGCAGGAAGCCCATGAACGGACTCCCTGTGGCCACTGTGTTCCGGGCGAAGTACACTGAGAGAGCCAGCCCACCTACGACGACGACCAAGATGGCCCCCCCCGAGAGACCTGGGCGCTGAAGCGCTTGAACATCCGCCCCCGATGGCACAAAGCGGATCTGGAGCAGGACGAGAAGTGCGACTCCGATCACAACAGCAGCATTTGCCGGCTGGCCGAGGACGTAGGCATTCCCAGTGCCTTTTAGGAACCCCACAGGGAGGACCACTGCGGCAAGCACGGAGAACAAACCGATAGCAAGCCATCTTGCCCGACGTGGGCGACTCGCGTAGGCTAGGATCGCCCCGCTGAAGAGAGACGCAACAAGAATCCCGTCCACCTTGGTCATGGCTGCGAGCGCGAATGTCAGAGAAGCCATACCCAAGGGCCAGCTTTCCCGGGTTTCCGCCCAGCGCCCTAGGTATGTCACAAGAGCAACCAACAGGCAGACGAAGAGAAGATCGCTGTTGAGCGACGTGATAGCCATGTACTGCGCGAGGATCGGCATCGCGAGGGCAAGGAGGATCCCGTTTCTTGCAGCTGCGCGCTCGCGGAACATCCACCACATGTAGAGCCTCATTGCAATCACAAGCATCGCCAGTTGAAGGACGGCGAGCAGTCCAAAAGCTACGTTAGTATTGCCCGCAAGCTCAATTGAGGTGCCCGCTCTGCCGGACGCTGGAACGAGAGTCAGGTCGTAGGCGTACAGGATGCTTGTCACGAGAGAAATCGGAGCGAATGGCGTCCGGAGGGGGAAGACCCCAGCTGGGTACAACGTCGGTACGGCGTTTTCTCGGACTATGTCACCGGCCTCCTCAAGATAGAAGTTAGTCGCATCCCAGTTCATCTTGGGCAAAGCCAGGGCTAGGAAGGCGAGTATCCCGACGAGACACAAAGCTGGCCCCCACTCGAGCACTGAGCTTCCGAAAGAGGACCAGGACCGGAGCATACACTGACGATGTCGAATCCTCCGAATCCAGCCGACGAGCAGCAACACCGCGCTAGCCAACGATACGTACCAGTAGAAGAGAAAGAACTGCCTCAGCACAGACAGCCCCAGCGCACTGAGAAGAAGAGACGTTGAAACGAGAATGAAAACAGAGAGAACAAAGCCATCAACAAGGGAGGACAGCCGCGGTGTGCTTTCACCCGCAGTGGTCACGTTAGTCCTCAGGAGGGTTCCCAAAGCTAGACCAGGTAGGAAAAGAGAGGCCGCGGCAGCAAGAAGGTGCACTACCATCTGGGCCATGGATACGGGTCACGACGGAACCAGCCAGACGCAACGATCCTGGGTATGACGAGCGGCGGGTAGCAGGTAAGGTGAGTCAGGAAGTATCGAAGCCGCTCTCGCCGAACGCCCAGAGCGCATCGAGCGAGCGCCTGCTTGTACAGCGCACGACTTGGCCCGGTTGCGTCGCAGTCGAGCAGTTCATGCTTCGGCCAAGCCGATCCTCCAACGCTCGGGTTCGAGATGACCTCGAGCTGTTGGGAGTCGCCCATCCGAATCGGATGTACGGACCAGTTCGACACCCTGCCCTCACGAGCAATTTCCAGTTGAAGAACCACGCTGTCGCGCGTCTGCAAATGGTGCATGTCGGAAAGGAAGTTGCCAAGGCTGTACGCCACAACGGCCTCATCGTAGCGCTCTATCCGCTGCACCACATGTGGATGGTGACCCAGAATCACAGTGGCGCCATGGTCGACAAGGGTGTGCGCGAATTGGATCTGATCGGGAGAGGGATTAGATGCGAACTCATCTCCCCAATGCAAGGACACTATCACAACATGGTTGTGGTCTTTTGTGGTTCGAATCTCAGAGCAGATAGCCTCTTCCTTTCCTGCTAGCATTCGGGTTGGCAGCCAGTATGCCAGCAGTCCCACACGCACCCCATGCTTCTCGAAAAGGAGAGGACTTGCCCTCAGCGGAAACCCGACCGGCGCAATCCCACTTCGCAACAGCAGCTCGGCTGTCCGCGCAAGTGCCGCCTCGCCATGGTCGAGCGTGTGGTTGTTGGCGACCGAGACCACGTTGAACCCGCAATCTGCCAGGGCATCTGGCCAGCTTGGATCAGCCAGCATCTGGCGGGGTAGGAATGCATCCCGTCTTGTCGCCTGGAACCCGACTGTGCACTCCATATTCCCGAATGTGATGTCTCCCTGGCTAAGGAGATGCTTGACTTTTGCCAGGAAGAATGCTGCGCCGCGCTGCCGACAAGCGGCAGCCATTCCGTGGCCAGCGTACAAGAGATGTTCACCCAGCATGAGATCTCCCACGGCAAACACTCTCAGCATTCGACTAGGACTCCTCACCCGGCTCCGCCTCGTTCACTATGAACCTCCACTTCGCGCCGCCGGGAATCTCGTCTAGGCAGCACAGCTCGACCTCCACAGGGCCACAATGGTGTCTAAAGGCGCTGCGGATCTTCTCCTCGTCTGCGTGAGAGAATGTACCGCCCTTCACAACCTCAATGCGCACAAGATCTCTGGATTTCTGGATGATCCGATAGTAGGCAAGGTCAAACCTCCCCATGAGTACGGTGAGGACGGGAGCCGGTATGGAGACCCCGTCCCGAAGTACAAGGCAGTCGCCACTCCGCCCGATAATGCGCTCCAGCATTGGTGTGTCCCTTCCGCAAGAACAGATGGTTTCCGATGCCCTCACGGCAACGTCACCGGTGTCGTAGCGGATGAAGGGCATGGCAGAGTTGAAGAGGCTGGTAGCGAGCACATGCCCCGGCTCTCCGGGCTTGCACGGCCTACCGGCATCGTCGGCAATCTCAAGGATCCCCCGTACCATGTCGGTGTGTAGGCCTCTGTGTCCCGTGCACTCGTGTGCCGAGATGCCCCCATCGTTGACTCCATATCCATCGAACACCTGGCACTGGAACGCTCGCTCCATTGCCGTCCGCTGGAACGGCTGGAGCACCTCCGACGTAGGGAATGCGGCTTTCAGCCCTGACAAGGGGGGGAGATTTCGAGCCTCGAGAACCCTCGCCAGGAGGTAGAGAGACGAAGCATAGCCACGAATGAAAGGCGGTCGCTGCTTGCGGATCAGCTGAAGAATGCCCAAGAGTTCTTGGTCCCCGAGGCCAAAGGAACTGAAGCTACGTTCGTTGCGAATGAGGTCAAGAAGCCTGCTCTTCGCCCAACTGCGAGCGCTGGGGATCACGGAGGTTCCTCCCAACACGATCGACTTGTCGCCCAATTCGAAACCGGCAGCCTCGTGATAGAACTGGTACCGAACCACGAAGCTTAGCGTCAAGTCGACGTGGGACATCCTGTAGACTAGCGGCTGCCCTGTCGAACCGCCCGTGGTGTTCTCCACGTACGCAAGTCGGCGGACACCAGTCGGCATGAACTCGCCCCAGTGGTTGCGCAGCGTTTCTTTCGACAATACAGGCAGAGATGCCAAGTCCTCGACCGTTCTGACGTCGCTAGGGAGAACCCCAGCCTTCCGAAAGGCACGTCTGTAGTACGGGACCATCCGGAAGGCGAAGTCGAGCATCCAACCGAGCGCCTCCTCCTGTGCCGCGACGAGCTCCGAGCGAGGCAGGCAAGCCATCGCAGCCACCCTTCGATGCTGAGCGCGAAACTCACGGAAGTAGGCCTCGTGCCCCAGCAGACTGATCCCACGTCTCACCGCTGTTTGTAGCAGCATCTTCCTCTCAACGAGCTTCCTTCGCACCCTGCTGTCCGGTTCAGCTTGCATCTGCGGTGTCCCCACCACCCGGTCATGGTACAGGCACTCTTGGCGTCCAGATGCCCAATCACTCTGGCACCGTCCCAATAGGCTTGGCCGACTCCTGGCGAGGCACTGCTCCCGCACCCAAGAGACGCGCCTCGAAACCACAGCCTTCCCACCTCGCCAGATCAAGTGAGTTCCTCGTGTCCAGAAGACGCTTGTGCCTTACCCTGCGACCCAAGTCTCCTGGCTCCAGGTTCGCGAACTCATCGTGATCGACCAGCAACACAATGAGGTCAGCGTCTGAGACCGCTTCGGAAAGAGGTGTCAAGGCAACTGGGCACAGCTTCACGAGGGGATCAACAAGCGACACCCGGTAACCATGGCTGTGAAGCCACTGCGCGATGACCAACGTCGGGCTGTCCCTTAGATCGTCAGTACCCGCCTTGTAGGCGACCCCAAGGAGCGCAACCTTCGCGTCCCGTATGTCTCTCGTCATACCTTCGATGATTCTGCACACTGTCTCAGGTTGGCTCTCATTGATCTCCCTACCTGAGCGAATCAGCTTGGCCATTCCCGGGGCGGACGACACCAGAAACCAGGGATCCGTTGTCAGGCAGTGGCCTCCCACGCCAGGGCCCGGACTGAGGAAATGGACTCGTGGGTGGTGATTGGCTAGGCGAACGACTTCCCAGACGTTCGATCCGAGCTCCCAGCAGATGCCCGCAAGCTCATTTGCGAGGGCGATGTTGACGTCGCGAAAGCTGTTCTCAGCAAGCTTCACGATCTCCGCCGTCGTGACGTCAGTCTGGTGAACTACGCCATGCACAAACTGGGAATAGAAAGTCGCAGCCGCCGCGGCTGCCGCTGGCGTCACGCCGCCCACAATTCGATCATTGTGGATCATTTCGTGAAGAGTCTTACCTGGGAGCACCCGCTCCGGGCAGTATGCCACGAGTAGCCCATCTCGGGATCCCGAGCGCGGTACTTTCCAGTCAGACTGCCGCAGAATGGGTACAACCATATTCTGAGTCGTCCCGGGTGGCACCGTGGATTCCAGAATGACGAGGCTTTCGGGGCCGAGGTACGGCAGGATCGACTCTGCGGCAGCTCGCACCGCCGAGAGATCAGCAGTTCTATCCTTTGAAACTGGGGTCGGCACGCATATCATGAAGACGTCTGCTCCCTCCGGCCGCAACCCGAGAGCGAGGGCACCACTGCTCAAAGCTCTGCCGAGCAGCTCCCGTACGCCGGGCTCCGCTATGTGAGGCTCGCCCGAGCGGAGACTCGCCAGAACGGCTTCGTTTGTGTCGACCCCAAGAACTGAGAATCCATTTGTGGCAAGCAGCAAGGCCGTCGGTAGGCCAATGTAGCCGAGCCCCACCACGCAAACGCTACTGCCATTCAGCATCGCGGAACCTCCTTGATATCTGCCCTGAGTCTGCCATTGTGCTTACCCGCGTCTCTTGCCAGGATCGGTCACGTCGTTCCGATGGGGCACCTATGCGGCGTGTCACCCACAGCTGTGTCAGCGCTTCGCCCTGCCTGGTCTCATTCTGTTGCACCCATCATCCGCGCCGCTCACACCACAGATGACATCCCCCATTCTGTTAGGATGCGCACGACTCGCTCAGCGGCCCGACCATCGCCGAACGGATTCGCGCAACACCTCATTGCCGAGTATGCCTCTTGTGAGGAGAGCAGGAGTTGAGCTTCGTCCGCGATCTGTATCGCATTGGTTCCAACAAGCTTTGCCACCCCCGCAGCGACTGCCTCAGGACGTTCGGTCGTGTCCCTCATCACGAGGACGGGTATCCCGAGCGTGGGCGCCTCTTCTTGGATCCCGCCGGAGTCAGTTAGGATCAGGTAGGAGTGCGCCATCAGGAACGTAAACAATTCGTAGTCAAGAGGCGGTGTGAGAACCACATTTGGAACGGATCCAAGAGAACGTATAACAGGGCCTCGTACATGAGGATTTAAGTGGACGGGATACACGATCAATAGATCTCTATTCCTCTCGGCGATGAGCCTCAGACCGCAACAGATGCTCTCAATGGCCTGGCCAAAGCTCTCCCGCCGATGTCCTGTCACGAGAACGACCTTTCTACTTGCTGCAAGCGTAATCCCGTGTGTTTCCCACAATCGGCGCTCCAGGGCTGCGCTCGCCGCCGGGGAACTCTGAAGGCCACGAAACCAGAGGAGCGAATCGACGACCGTGTTCCCGGTTACGAAGATCCTTTCCGTAGGATGGCCTTCTCTGACGAGATTACCTCGGGCTGCTTCCGTTGGCGCAAACAGGATATCGCTCAGGACATCCACAATGCGACGGTTTCCCTCTTCTGGGAAAGGTGCGTACTTGTCTTGCGTCCGCAGTCCGGCCTCAATGTGCCCCACGGGTATCCGGCTGTAGTAGGCGGCGAGGCTGCCCACCAGAGCTGTGGTTGTATCTCCCTGCACAAGGACTACGTCAGGTTGCTCCTCAGCAAGGATCCGCTGTAGCAGCGTCATTCCCCGCGCTGTCAGATCAGACAGGCTTTGGTCCTCCCTCATGAGGTCCAAGTAGAAATCTGGCTTGAGTTGGAACGCGTTGAGAACCTGATCGAGCATCTCCCTATGCTGGCCAGTGGCACAGAGGCGAGAAACAATGCCAGGGTGCTTCTCGAATTCCCTGGCGACCGGAGCGATCTTGATCGCCTCTGGCCGCGTCCCGAAGACTGTCAGAACCTTCGTTAGATCCCTCCTCGAGGCTTTCCCTCGTGCCAAGTTGGTGCCCGCGTGCTAGCCGAAGGCACTAGCTTGGAGGGCGGGCGAAGCGGGCCGCACGCCGCCTGTCGGCAAGACAGACGAAGCCCACACGGTTGCAGCACGGCGGTCCCCCCACCCAGCGGGGAAGCCCCGCAATCACCAGAAACTCGTCCACCGGGCATGTGGCCAATCCGTAGCAAAGCAGGGCTCTCCTACGCCCATCGCATGCGGGATGTCCGCGGAGTCGGCCTCCGCACAGCTGGCATCCTCACCCAAGCGACTCCTTCTTCTCCGCTGGCCTGAGCCAACCGATGCCGACGACGCAGGCCAATCCAACAAGCACGGCTGTCGCAGCCGCGATGACCACATCTGCAACAGCTGAGAGCGTCCCGTGAAATCGGACAAGACCAATCACCTCCAAGCAGAATCCTACGAGGAGAACTAGAAGAGCCTGCCGTCTCCCAACCGCAAGCTCGTAGAGAGTCAGTACTTGGCATACTGACACCATTACAAGAGCGATGGAGAGACGCGGCACCACCCCGCTTGTGTCCACGTAGGCACTACCAAGCAAGATCTGGACAACGTTCCCTGAAAGTACGCTCAGCAGAGCCGCGCCGCACCCCGCTAGCGCAGTCGTGTAGGCCAGGCAGGCCATCAGAAGACGGCGAGCATGTTCTCGTTCCCCTTGAGCGTTGCGTGCGATGACCTTTGGAAACATGGCGTAGCTCACCGGCAGGCCGATGAAGAGCACGGCCTTTGCGAGAGTGGAGGACGCTGCGTAGAGTCCGGTCTCCTGAGGGGGGAAGTACTGCCCAACCGCAAGAACGTCGACGCTGTACATGAGGGTCAAGAGCACGAGCGCCACGCCCGAAGGCAAGGCAGACCACGCAAGCTTCGCGCCCCATCCTCGAGTCTCTGGAGAGCCGCCGGGAGGGTTCTGAAGTCGCCGTACGGCCAATCTGCCCCCCAGAACGGCAGTAGCTGCGCCCAGCAGAGACCCAACTAAGGCACCTGCCACTCCCCAACCGAGAGCGATAAGCACGACGCCGAAGACTACTTTCGCAGCCGCTCCGCCTGCGTCTACGCCACCTCTCGCCGCAAACCGCTGTAATCCTTGAAGCGAGCCTGCGAGCGCCGACCAAAGCCACCACAAGGGAATGCCTGCAGCAACGAGCAGCAGAGGAGTGGCGCTGGGAAGTTGCATTGCGCGGGCAGCGGATGGACTTCCCGCAGCCAAAGCCATCGCCCCAATGAACGCGACCAGAACCACTCGTTTGGATATCCAGGCGATGGCCGGCCGAGCGCTGAGCGCGCCCGATTCTGCCTGGAGAGTAGACACAAAACCAGCAATGGACAGTTGTAGAGGTTGCTCGATTCCCCTCAATGAGGCGACCAGTGCAAGTACCGGCCCGAGAAAGCCGAAGTCCCTTGGTCCCAGCATACGCGCAGTCAATACCTGGTATGCGTAGTTGAGCGCACTGGTGAGAGCTCCTGCTCCCACCAGTACAACAGAGTGGCGTAGGAGCTGATCGGGGCTGAGCGGCATCGCTCTGCCCTCTAGGTGCGGCGGCTTCCTTTCGTCCGCCCCCTGCCTACGTCTGCCCACGCGCCCCCCAATTGCCGCTCAGTGGTCACCTTGGGTTAGCAGAACCTCAGCTTCATGCAGCTTCGCAATGATCTCCTCCGGTCAGTACCGCCCCCTCGACATGCCTGCCTCCTTCCATCCCGATTCGAGCATTCACCTTGGATCGGTTTGAGGGAGGGGGGCATCAGGGCATCCTCTGTCAACCGGATATCATTCTTTCGACGCACAGCCTGGCCACGAAGCTCTATCTCAGCATTTGTAGCATGATCCCCTTCCCACCCCGTAGATACCGCATGCACCGCGGTCACACCCGCTTGCTCCGTCGGGCGTGCTGAACACACCTGTCAGGCAGTGCCTGGCGACAGAGGCGAGCGTAGCCTAGACAATACTACTGGCGTTTGGTCAGACTACTGCCAAACGCCAGTCTTCAGGCGAACTCCCCTCCGCCCCCTGTTCCTCACCCTACGATGTCGGATGCGTACCTATCCGTGCGTTCTCCCCTCTGGATCCCTCACGAAGTTGGAACAGGATTCAGACCCGGAATCCACTCTTCAACTAGATGCGGCGGGACCAAAGGCCCCACGATCTCTGGCAACAGATCGACAAGTACTCGACCGGTCCCTGGGCACCCGATATCCATGTTGTGGATAATGTAGTTGATGACGGCGACTATCACGACGGTAAACTCAAGCCCAGAAACCGGATCCTTTCCGCTGCCCCCAATCACCATCACCGCGTTGCGTCTCGCGACAGTCAGCGGGTCAGAGCCAAACAGGCCCTCCAGGAAGGTCTTCGGAAGCTTGAGCGCCTTTGCCAGGGCACTCGAAAGCTCCGTCTTGGTAACGCAACTCCCGGCCGACGTGACTATTGTGTCCTTGCTGCAAGGCAGCAACTCCGTCAACACCGCCGTCGCTTGAGCTGCCGTGACGCAGGACCCAGGCAGCACGTTCTGCAGAGTCTCAACGACTCCCGCTCCAAGCACCGTCGCACTCGCGACCATAACGGCTGCTATCGCAACCAGCCCAATCAACACTCTTCTTTCCATACGAACACACCTCCCGCGTCCGCACTCCCTTTGGACAGCACCACTCCTCCGACTTCCGTTCTGCATTCCCACACATTCCTAATCCTCCGACTATAAGTATACCAGTTTCCGCCGCTTTCAGCAAGACCAGGGAAGAACCTTGCAGGCCATTGAGACCTTCCTCCCATGCCACTGGCCTCCCAACTGACGACTGCACCTGAAACCGATTGGTGCGCCTCGCACGAGTTCCGCCTCTCGCGACGCCACCATCTTCCATGCTGGGACATCTCCAGACCTCAGCTCTTGCCCCAGCTCCTCTTTCCCCCATGGAGGGGACAAGCTGCCCTCTCTGGGCGCACGATTAGGTAGCTTCGCGCCCGCCCCGCTGCTAGCATGGCTAGGGGTGAGATGGTGTGAAGTTGCCTCTCTGGGTCCGACTGACCATCGAGCTGGGGTTCTCCGTTGGCTTCATACTCCTGCTCGCAGGTTCCCTGGTTCGCGGCGAGGTCAGTGTGGGCTTTGGGGTTGCAGTCCCTGCGGCCCTCCCCATCGCCTGGCAGGACTCGTTTTCCTTCCTCACCGGAGAGTTCGGGGCCGAGGAGAACATGGCGCTTCGTCTCACCGTGGGCACCTACCCTGCGGACTTTCCCGACCGGTACGAGGCGGATGCCACTCTCCTGGTCAAGGCGTGGCTTGGCCCGGCGGTCCTGTATGGAGGCGGCGGATTGTCCCTCGAGTGGAAGCGGATCGGAGACGCGTGGCTCTGGACGCCTCTCATGAACATCATGTGTGGTGTGCAGTTCTGGCTGACCGGCTCCGTTGCGGTCTCTCTCGAAGCACGCTCCCTCGACAAGCTGCCGGCGCGGTGGATTCTCAGTCCTGAGTTGTGCCTTGGGACGACCCTCGCCCTGGGACCGATCCGACCGTCTCAGGCGGGGCCTGACGCGTACTACCTGTGGGTCCTCGTCGGCCTAGGCGTTGCTGGACTGCTTATCTACTACCCGCGCACGTAGTCCTCACCATGCACGCTAGGCCAGAGCCCAAATCCCCGCTGCACATGCCGGGAAGGTGCGTGACGATGTCCCGACGGAAA
>Ga0315273_10013182_pt1 | contig 10615 bp, 6 predicted proteins | sample YL17G02_0_MG_FD_205753 | JGI IMG/M metagenome (GOLD analysis project Ga0315273, IMG submission 205753) | Sediment microbial communities from Yellowstone Lake, YNP, Wyoming, USA - YL17G02_0 | ecosystem: Environmental > Aquatic > Freshwater > Lake > Sediment | place: USA: Wyoming | collected... | reverse complement strand
CCTTCGGCGGGAGATTCGCTGCGGGATGCTATGGCCAAGCATATCGAAAAGTTTTTATGAAATCGAATGTTGTTTTATGGTGTGACGGGAGGACGCACAAGAAAGCAGGTAGCCCCCGCTTTGAGAGCGGGGGCTACCTTGGCCGTTACAGGATATCTACCTATGGGTCGACACGGACGATGGTGGGATTGGGCATGCCCGAGGAACCGCTGTACGCGACGGACCCTAGGTACTTCGTGCCGGCGGTCAGGCCGCTGAAGCTCAGGTTGATCGCGCCGGAGCCGCCCACCGTGGCGGAGGCAGGGGCAGCGACGGTCATGTTACCCGCCGCGGTGCTGCCGAGCACCCACGCGAAAAGGGTGAAACTGGAGGGATTGGACGTCTTGAAGCCGTTTACCCACACCGTGTAGGTGTCGGCTGTGGGATTGAGCAGGTTGACCTCTTCGTTCGACAGCAAGCCGGCGCTGGCTCCGACCAGCGTCGACCCCCTGTAGACGTACAGGTCGAGGTCGCTTCCAGGAGTAGAGTGCGCATCGAACAGGGAGAAACGCGCGTAGGTCGTCCCGGCCGGAACGACCACGTCGAACTTGACAGTGGATGGGCTCACGACAGGATGTATGAAATTCCCGGTACTCACCGAGCCTGCGAGGGTCGTCGCGGGCATCAGGCCGCGGGCGGTCGCGGTGAAGGGACCGTCGTAGCCGAACTTCACGTTGTAGTTCGCGTTGAAGATGCCGGAGACCTGCGCCGGAGCGGCCAGCACCACCGGGAGGACGACCATGGGGATCCGGACGCTGTGCGTGCCGTCCGTCTCCGTCCACGTGAGTTGGCCGCCGGTGTAGGCGTTAAAGGCCGCGCTAGTCCGCGTGAACGTTACCGTGAAACTCTTGGTCTGACCCGGATTCAAGACCAGCGACGACGGGTTGATAGCCACGGTGAAGCCAGCCAGACCGGTGTACGAGGGGGTGTAGGTGGCTGTCTTGCTGCCGACGTTGGTCACTTTGCGGGTCACTGTCTGGACGCCGGCCATTTCGCCGATGGCGATGGAAGCCACGTTCAGGTTGCTTGGATCAAGGGAGTAGCCCTGTCCGGCGAGCGCACTGCAGGTCGCCGCGCTGACGCCGGTGGTAGTACCGCACAGGAAGGCCTGCCAGTCGCTCGAGCCGGAGTTGTAGACCAGGCCGGGATCGGCCGCGCTGTTCGGCTTCACATGCCCGGCGCCTTGGCGGAAGATCACCAATGGGTTGGTATTTGGCCCGTCCAGGACGTCATACGCGGTGGTCATGAGCGCCGACTTGATCATCATCGGCGACCAATCCGGGTGCAGGTCCTTCAGGAGCGCCGCCAGGCCCGCCACGTGCGGGCTGGACATGGAGGTCCCGCTGTACAGGTTGAAATCGAGACCATCATTGCCGGGGGGCGCCACGGCCGCCAGGATGTCCTGGCCGGGCGCGATCACGTCGGGCTTCAGCAGGTCGCCGTCGCCCGCGCGGAGCGGGCCGCGCGACGAGAAGGAGGCGGTGTACGGCGCCGGCACGGTGTAGACGATCGTGGCCTGGTTGATGGTTGCCGCAGGGTTGAGCGTGGCCGCGTACGCGTGGACGGCAGCGTAATCGGTGTTCTGCAGGTGAACGGTGGGCACGAAGTGGAAGTCGGCATTGAGTGAGTTGTTGCTGGTGTTCACGAGGATCATGCCCACGCCGCCGGCTTCTTGCACAGCCAGGCTCTTGTTCACCCGAGCAGTCACGCCGCGGTCGCAGATCACGATTTTGCCGGCCACCTTTGCAGGATCCAGCACGGGCGTTCCGCCGTTGTCACCGGCAGCGTAGCACAGGACTACCTTGGTTAGATCCGCACCGGAGAGTCCGGCGTCGTTGGAGTCGATCAGGGGCGCCGGGCCGACTCGCGATGCCACGGAGGCACCGCTGTAGGTAGCAAGGTTGCCGAGAGTTACGGAGCCCTCACCGTTGCGGTTGTGTGTTCCCGCTGCGACCGTGGTGAGCCACGGGCCGGGGTGCGCCACGGTCGAGGTCGTGGGGCCGCTGTTGCCGGCCGAGCAGGCCACGAATATGCCCGCGTCAGCCGCGTGCAGGAAGGCCACCTGGACCGGGTCGAGGAAGTTCGTCGACGTGCCGCTGACAGAGTAGTTGATCACGTCCACGCCATCGGCGACGGCCTGGTCGATGGCCGCCACCAAGTCGCTGATATAGCCGGAAGACGTGGAGGCGTCCTGCGTGGACCAGAGGGCCTTGTACATGGCGATGCGGGCATGCGGCGCCATGCCGCTGATGGGGCCGAACGCAGAGGCCGGTCCGGTAGGGGACACTCCATGGTTTCCGCCTGCGGTCGAGGACGTGTGCGTGCCGTGGCCGTTGTAGTCGCGCGGCGAGTTGAACTCCCAGGGTCGTTGCGTGTCGATGCCGGCATCGCCGCCCCAGCCCGCGTTGAACCACTGGGCGCCGATCAGTTTCAGGTTGCACATCGAGGCGTTGAACGCCTCGCCGTTCGTGCACTTGCCGTGCCAGCCGGGAATCTGGAGGTAGTCCAGCTTGCCGCTTTTTGTTTTTTTGTCCTTCAGACCGATCCGGTCGGTGAAGCTGAGGCTCTCGGGCCAGATGCCCGAGTCGACCATGCCGATGATGATGCCGTCACCTGCGCTGCCGAAACCGCCCAGTTGCTCCCACAGGCCGCCGGGCGCATCCAAACCCAGGAACGTCGGGGTGGACGATGTGTCGGCATAGTGGAGCTCATCGGGGGAAACAGAAACAACACCAGGCACGGATGACATCATTTCAGCCTGGACAGCCGTGAGTTGGGCCGCAAAGCCGTTGAAGGTGTAGCGATAGTCGTAAAGCTTGCGACCTCCGCCCGCGCGGGCCAGCGCATCGGTGTGGCGCGAGTCGAGGTAACCCACATACCGGACGACATCGGCGCTGTTGGGGTCGATCTTCTGCCCTTTGCCGGGCTTGGTTTCCTTCAAACCGGCGATGCCGCCCTTGTAAGCGACCACCGGATCTTCGAGCATGCGGACGAGATAGATGCCGTTGTTTCCCTGTGTAGCCGCGTTTGCGGCATCCGGGCCGAGTGGCCCCACGGGTGCAAGGTTCGCCGCCGTGACCGGAACACTCGCCACCAGAAAACCTGCTGCCAGAGCAACAGCGAGCCACGTTGCCGAGATTGTGCGTTGCATCATGCTCTCCCTTCGTCCACGGATCTTGATTCCGGGGGCTTTGCCAATCTCACGTCCTTCGAATGTGCGTGGAGTCGGAATCTCTGCCCCATCACCTCCCCCCATCCACCCGGGAACAACGCCGAATGGGAACCCCCGTTGTGATACCCGTCCTTTCCAATCCGAACAAACGGTGTTTGGCTTGTCGTGGAGTATGGCAGGGCAGGAGAGCGACTGTCATTCAACCGGGTTAAGACCGATCTGAACCTATGTTCATGAGATGGACTGGCGGGGGAACGTGCGGGCGGGAAGCGAAGGCGAAGAGGGCGGGGCTATGGAAGGACAAGAACCCGCAGCCACCGGGGGAGTTCAGGGCTGCCCGGCGTGGACGATAGATGAGGTGGAGGGGGAGCGTCGGCAATGGGAACCCACACCCGGGGACTGATCTAAGGGGGGCAGGTCATCGGCTAACGTTCCCTTTTTTCCAGCCTGAGACACGCCGGTGCAACGGACCTGGATTATTTCACTACAACACGTCCGGCCATGGACGGATGAATAGTGCAGAAGTAATCGTATGTGCCGGTATCAATGAATTGGATACAAGCCGACGCGCCAGTTCCTATATTGCCTGTATTGAACCAGCCGTTCGGGATCGGTGAGGTGCCGCCCGTGACCGTATGGGTGGTCCCGTTGTTGGTCCACTTGACGATTCCACCACTACTGATTGTGACGTTATCTGGTGTAAACGAGAAATCTTGAATCGTTACATTAGTCGTGCCCGATGCTGGACACAATACTTTAAAAGACTTTTGTGTCGGTATAGCGGTAAAATTGACGTCGATTATATCCGCGCCACCCACGTTTTGCTGGCTGCTCGTCGGGCCGAAGGTTAATCCGGTTCTGCTGGGTGTTATGGTGTAGCTTCCGATATTAAGGCCGGTGAAGGTGTAATTGCCGCTGGAATCGGTTGTGGTCGTTGCGGAGCTTGCTCCGCTCAATGCCATGGTAACGCCTGGTACTCCAGAGAATGTGGCAACCGACACTACGTTGCCAGAGATGCTGTAATTGACCGCTTGTGCCGGTGTAGCGGTAAAATTGACGTCGATTATATCCGCGCCACCCACGTTTTGCTGTCTGCTCGTCGGACTGAAGGTAAATCCTGTTCTGCTTGGCGTTATGGTGTAGCTGCCGCTCGCAAGACCAGTGAAGGTGTAATTGCCGTTGACATCGGTTGTGGTCGTTGCGGAGCTTGCTCCGCTCAATGCCATGGTAACGCCTGTTAATCCAGAGCCGGTCGACGTTACTTGGCCAGAGATGCTGTAAGTGACCGCAACGGTGCCTCCACCCCCGTCATCGTCTCCTCCACACCCATGCAAAATGAGAAATACCGATGTGAGTGCACAGAAAACGGCAAGCACATTCGCTCTACGGTGCCGTTTCATAATTACTCCCTATTTCCACGCTGACCGTGGAGAAGCCCTTGGGTGGATGATCGGGTGCCCTGCCACAGTGAAAGGGGAAGAGAAGGATATCAGAGCCGGAAACGAGAGCATCTTCGTCCCCCCCTTTCTTGAAGGGGATGACGGTTAAGAGCAGTGTTGACGGTTAAGTCAAATGGGTTGACAGGGAAGCGTATACGTATCGAATTATGTTTATATTCCATACCTCTTTTGTCCGCAGGTCAAGGTAGATATTATGCTCTCCGACAAGGGATGTAAATCTTGGATGCGATTACAGGAACGACATCGGGGGCTTTGCAGGAGGACAGCCGGCCCCGGTGACTCATCTATCGTCCACGGCGTCATGTATACGAAGGGGCAAGGAGTCCCGCAGGGTTATGTTCTTGCCCATATGTGGATCAGCCTTGCGGCGCTTGAATCTGAGGGCACGACACGCAATGAAGCCCTAAAGAACATGGATCATGTAGCCTCAATTATGACCCCTGCCCAGGTCGCCGAGGCGCAGAATCTGGCGCGGGAGTGGAAGCCGAAGAAGGAGAAACCGTAACCCGGATCGGCGCTCGTAGATTCCCATCCTTCCGACGACGTGGACTTTAATGTTCAGGCAAGGGGATTTCTCCGCCTCGATTCATCATATGGAAAAAACACCAGGCCTCCTTGCGGAGGCCTGGCATGGGAACAGGCTAATTCTTTGCCTTGCAACCCGGCAACTTGAAACTGCTGATCCGGGTCTGCCAGCCTGCTGCGCTGGATTGCTGTCCGGCAAGGGTATAGTACTCATTGACGTACCAGAAGGTGCAGTCGTCGGTGGGATCGACATTCATCGAAGTGTAGTCGCCCCAGCGGGAGTTGGTGGTTGTTTGTACCCCCGTGCCGTTCATGATGACGCCCTCGCCCAGGGTCATCTGACCCGAGGGATCGCCCGCCAGCCGTCCGGTGTAGCGGATGCCGGGGTACACATTCACTCCGTTGACCACGCTGTAGCCGAGGGCCATGTTGCCCTGCCCGTCCATGGCGATGCTGCCCATCCAGCGATGCACGCCGTCGTCCGGCGCGAAGGTGCCCTGCTGGTAGACCTCGTACTCGGATACTGTGCCCGGCTTCGCTCCGGTTATCCGACGGATCTCATACCAGCGCACGCCGGCGATGCCGGGACGCGCCTCGACCGACTGGTTGGTCACCAGCGCCTCGTATTTGCCGAAGTTGCGGTAGGCAAGGCGCCAGGTTGGCCTCTGCCGGTACGACAGGATGTCCAGGTATTGTGCGGGATTCGTGATACCCGGCTGCGGGAGGCAGTCGCGACCAGTCGTGCCGCAGGGAAAGATCGAATCGAACGCGGCCACCGGAAGTTGCACAGCCAATTTGAGCGAGGCGGTCGGATGAGCATTCCACTGTACCGAAAGCTCCCAAATGTTCAGGGCATCGGACGTCGCGCCGTATGGACCGCCGTCGTCCTGCGTGCCGACGATCGGGGCAGGAGCGTGGTCGAGCGGCCGGCGATTGCCGTCGATATCCGGTGGAAGCAGGCCGTCGCCCAACAGGTAATTCGGCACCTCATCCCTATCGAGGAAGAACTTGACTGCGCGGGCATTCGCGTCTCCGGCCAGCATCTTGTTTTTTTCCAGCGCATAGACGCTGATACCGTCGAAATCGCTCGGCCCGAAATCGCGGGAGGTCAGGATGTACGAATTCGTCCACACGCCGTATTTTGGGTAGTCCGGGAAGTATTCGCCCGAGGAGAAGGCGTAACGGTAGTAAGGGCCGGTCGGGTCGCCGGTCTGGGAGATCGCGACGCAGTTGTAATACGTCGGCGCCCCCCGGGTGGTGAACTGGCTGAGGATCCAGCGATTCTCGAGTTGATCGTAGAGGACAACGGGGTCGCCCGAGGGATCGGTGCAGTCCTCAACCGCAAAGCCCGCCCACAGGTCACCGATCCTGGTCGGTCCTTGGAGCAGATTCCCCTGCTTGTCGTAGACGGCGAAGACGAGGTTGATCATCTCCACATAGTGGTTCGGACCGACATCGCCCATGGGGTCCGGCGGGTTGACGCGGAAACCGAAGAGGTTGAAGTTGTCCTGGTTGCTCAGACCCTCGAAGTTCACCAATGGTGCGGGGATTGTCGGGACGGCGTTTGCCACAGCGGCCCGAAGTTGATTGGCTCCCTGGATGGCCGCATCGCCGGTAAAACCCTGGTCCACAACAACCGGGCTGGGCTCCGGCCGGATTTCATGCACCGTCTGTGGGTCGGGCACCGTCTTTTTCGACGACACGCTCGGTGGCAAGTTTCGCACCGCAGGCGACGTGTCGAAGGCCACCGCTGTCGAGAATATCGCCTTGGGAGACGCTTTCGGAGCTTCCGCCGCTTCCACCGCTGTCACGAGGAGAAAGACGACCATCAGGATAATGAACGGTTGTCCTGGGAGTTTCTTTACGAATTGCGAAATCATGGAAACCTCCCTTCCCGAGAATAGAGATGTGCGATTCTTTCCGACCGGGATAAAATCGACCTGATCTTGCTGACCTGCCCCCCGGTTTTTAATCCATTTTGTATGCCCTTAATTTACGAAACCCTTTCGCGCAGTCAAACGCACCACCTCCTCCCATCCACCCGGGAACAACGCCGAATGGGAACCCCCGTTGCGATACCCGTCCTTTCCAATCCGAACAAACGGTGTTTGGCTTGTCGTGGAGTATGGCAGGGCAGGAGAGCGACTGTCATTCAACCGGGTTAAGACCGATCTGAACCTATGTTCATGAGATGGACTGGCGGGCCGGGGAACGTGCGGGCGGGGAGCACCTTGCCGGATTACGATTCCTGGATAGCGACGCGCCGAATCCTCTCCGGTTCGGGAAGGATCAGCCAACCCTTTTTTCTCGTGATGATGCCATCGACTTCCAGTTCCTTGATCAGGCGGGAGAGGTGCTGCGGCGTGAGGGCGAGCAACTGGGCCACCTCCCAATTCTTCAACACCATTTGAATCTTCGTCGGTCTTTTCAGGTCGGGCCCGCTCTGGGCCTGGGCCAGTTCACGGAAAAACTTCTCCAGGCGTTGTCTTCCGGACAAGCAACTCCTTTCGCTGATGCTGAGCAAGCCGGAATGCACCTCTCTGCCGAAGATCGTCGATATCCATCGGGAGAATCGCGCATCCGTATCCATCGCCTGTGTCATCATTTCCGGGGGGATGAAGCACAATTTGCAACGGGTCAACGTCTCGGCCGTGGCGGCATACCGGGTCCCCAACAATAACGAGGAAGCCCCCAGCAGCCATCCTGCGTGCCGCAAAGCGACGATCACCTGCTTGCCGTCGGGTTCCGCGCGGGTCAACTTCACCAGCCCGCTGCATATGAAGCAGACGGTGTGGGGAGGTTCTCCTTGGGAGAAGATGATGTTTTGGGGAGGAATGACCCGTGTGGTTCTGCAGTGTAAAAGCTTGGTGAGGTGTCCCGCACAAGGGTGGGTGGGGTCGCCACGGCGGACGCCAGGCTTTTTCCCCCCGTCGCGGAGTCTCCCTTTGCGGGGCGTCTTCGCCACGCCTGGCCCTTGTGTCACAGGGTGCGGAATCGTGGAAATGCGGGAGTGATTTTTCATGATGGATCGTCAGTTCTCAGAATTGCGTAACAACGGTGGAGAATATTCATAACCATTCGCTGAAATGTATTCAAGGACAATAATCCGGGTGTCTGATCGGGTATGGGGCAAACCCCACCTCACCGTTGATAGAGACTTCAGCGAACATATAATGCGCAAGAATTGTACCTTACTAAACATGTATTGAGGACCTTTAATATGGCATGTATTATCAACAGGTTGCGCTTGAATATGGCAGGATCGGCGGGAACTTATTCTAACAGGAAGATGAATGTATGTTCAAGAATGGGTAAATATTTCACAACGAATTCTTTTGTCGGGAACTCCAGGATACTTATTTGCGGCCATCTTCCGTTCCTCGATTAAAGTCCTCGCGGAGGGTCTTGCGGCACAGGGTCCGCATCGCGGGGATCGATGGTTCCGGCAAGCACTCCCCGCTCTGGTGGATGCTCGGTTGCCACACCTCGCCCCCAAAACGAGTCACTTCCCCTTCTTCTTGTCCAGGGATGCGAAGAGTTTTATCCAATTGGTGTTATCGTACCAACCCAGTATTCACACAACTATTATTCTTAGGGTATTTAATCCATTGATATACGCCAGAATATGCTTGAATTAAAGGGAAATACCAAGGAATGGCTTCCTAGTATATGCGTAAGTACTATATTAAATCTAAATGTGACCATACCTGTAACATATATACTGTACATGAATCTATTGGCAGTATAAGTGTAAGATGTAATTTTCTTGATAAGCACCAAGCCAGATACGCCAACATAGATGTATATTTGTGTATCTTTTTGTTAACCTAATTATATTTATGCAAATATACTGTCTCATAATGATGCATGGGAGTAATAGAATAGGGTAAGGAGAAGGCACATATGGTGTATATATCCTCAGCATATGGCCTGGGCCTATATTTTGTATATACATATTTTTCGGAAGAGAACAATGGATTCACGGACTGACATATGGGTTCATGTGAACTATGGAAGCCGGATATGGTGCAGGGCTATACAAGAAACTAACACCCAAAAGTATACTCCTTCAAGAATTTCCCTCTACAATACGGGACATTACGTTAGTGCCACGCTTCAGCGAATCATCATGCAGATGGGCATATCGCTGCGTCATGGTCGGGCTCTTATGCGTCATAAGCCGCTGCAAGGTATAGAGGTCAACCTCGCCCGAAGATGCCAAGTGACTGGCAAACGTATGCCTCAATCCATGGCTTGGCCTGAAATCATCGGGCAACCCGGCAGCCTCGCGAATCTCCCTGGACGATTCGGCAATCTGCTTTATGCCACGCTGCCCCCCACGCTGGCCAGAAAACACATAAGGGTTACCTTCCACCCGAGGATGCGACTGAAGCAACCCTACTGCGACATCAGACATGGGGATTTTAACGTCCTCCCCACCCTTCGGCTCACGGATGAGAATAAAACCTCGACTATCAATATCTGCCCACTTCAGCTTACGTAACTCCCCACGTCTCATACCCGTGTAGAGAGCAAGCAACTGGAAATTCCCGGCCTGAGGGTCTGCCCACTCCTTACAGACCTTGATATACGCGGCCATCTGTTCAGACGTCATATCCTCAGTCTTCTGTTTCGCACCTTTGGGCATCTCAACCTTGAAATTCAAGCCACTGCACAGCCGCCTCTTCGCGGCAAAGTTGGTAACCCGCCTGAGCAGGGAAAGAATGGACACGATAGTGCCAATCGCATATTTCTCCTGGCGCAATTTGATGCGCAACTGGTCCACGTCCGTTGCGGTCAATTCACTGGGGGTCTTATTACCAAACAGTGGCTGCAGGTGCATCCTGTACCGGCTGTTGTCGTTAGTGATGCCCTTCCTGTCAGACGATGCCCCTACCCACTCCTTCCACAGGCGGTCAAAGGTCCACTTATCACTTATTGCCTTGCGCACCTCCTCACGCCTGACCAGATTCGGCAGCAGCAGTCCACGCTCCTTGTCGGCCCGAATGTAATGCGACTTCTTCGCAGTCATTCCATGCTTCCGCTCACGCCCAACGGACTCAAAGTGCCGCTTCCCGTCCCGGTAATAGCTGACGTAATAGATCTTCTCGGGCTTGCCCAAGGCATCCGTACCCACTATGAAATACACGCCTTTATACTCCGTTTTTTTCAGGGGGTACCGCCGCATAATCACTCGATCCATATGGCCTCCAGGAGGGCTAACTCATACTGTTCTCATACTATAACATATCCAATTACCCCTTGTCGATATTACAATTCAGGTACTTATGTATGGGTATAATAATAGGGGATGGCATTGTAAGGGCGATGCTCTACCAACTGAGCTATCCGCCCGCCCGGATCTCTCCGCGCGAAAAAACACCGTGGCAGGCGCCCGTCTCCCCTGTCAACCGGCGGA
>Ga0315273_10013181_pt1 | contig 10616 bp, 7 predicted proteins | sample YL17G02_0_MG_FD_205753 | JGI IMG/M metagenome (GOLD analysis project Ga0315273, IMG submission 205753) | Sediment microbial communities from Yellowstone Lake, YNP, Wyoming, USA - YL17G02_0 | ecosystem: Environmental > Aquatic > Freshwater > Lake > Sediment | place: USA: Wyoming | collected... | reverse complement strand
TCAGAGGTTTGATCTCCCTCAACTGCACAAAAGATGAATGCTGAGTTCAGAATTCTGATCCTTCGGGACCCGTTGTGGTCCCTTTTTTGTTGGACCCATTGGGGTCCCTTTTTTGTTGTTAGCAGATACCCCCTACGTGGATGTATTGATGAACACCTCGACAAAACCTAACCGCCTCGCAAAGGAGAAGAGTCCATATCTCCTCCAGCATGCCCACAACCCTGTCAATTGGTATCCGTGGGGCGAGGAAGCCTTTGCCAGGGCACGTGAGGAGGCAAAGCCGATTTTCCTTTCGATCGGGTATTCCACGTGCCACTGGTGCCATGTGATGGAGCGGGAGTCGTTCGAGAATGAAACGATCGCCTCTCTGCTGAATGAGCTGTTCATTCCGATCAAAGTGGACCGTGAAGAACGTCCGGACGTCGACCGGGTGTATATGAGCGCCCTCCAGGCTATGGGGCAGAACGGCGGATGGCCGATGTCCATGTTTCTTACTCCGGCGTTAAAACCTTATTATGGGGGGACATATTTCCCCCCGGAGAACCGGTACGGCCGTACGGGGTTTCCCGAGGTCCTGCGAAAGCTCCACGGCATCTGGAGGAATGAACCGGAGAAGGCCTCCGAGGCGGCGGATCGGGTAATGGACTATCTGCAGGAGGTGGCCAGAGCACCGGGCGGTGGAGTTGTTGACGGGGTCGGGGCGGCAGGGCAGTGTTACGAGCAGCTGAAGGGATCGTACGATGAGGAGTGGGGTGGTTTCGGCGGTCCTCCCAAATTTCCCCGGCCGGTGGCGGCACAATTCCTTGCACGGTTCTCATATCGATGTAGAGACTCCCGGGCGCTTGGCATGGCCGCTTTTACGCTGCGGAAGATGGCGCAGGGAGGCATGTACGATCACGTTGGAGGCGGGTTCCACAGGTATGCCGTGGACGGTGAGTGGCGCATCCCGCATTTTGAGAAAATGCTCTACGACCAGGCGCAACTCGTGCGCGTGCTTATGGATGTCCACCAGTTGACCCATGAGAAGTTCTTTGCAGATGTCGCACGCGATACGCTGACCTATGTTTTGCGCGATCTAACCATCGCCGAAGGCGGTTTTGCCTCGGCCGAAGACGCGGACAGCCCCCGCCCGGAAAACCCCGCGGAGTCCGGTGAAGGAGCATTCTACGTTTGGCAGGAGCAGGAGATCAGGAAAATCCTGGGTGACGATGCCGCCGTCTTCTGCTACCACTACGGAGTGGAAGAAAACGGGAACGCTCCGTTTGATCCTCAACATGAATTCACCGGTAGGAATATTCTTTTCGTTGCGCACGATCGTGAAGAGACGGCACACGCCTTTCAGACGGGCACCTCAGCAACCGAGGGCCTGTTGCAGAGTGCACGGGAGCGCCTCCGTGTTGAAAGGGCGAAACGTCCGCGCCCGCTCCGGGATGATAAAGTCCTGGTCTCCTGGAACGGGCTCATGATCAGCGCCTGCGCACGCGCGGCGGCGGTGCTTAACGAGCAAGAGTACCTCGTGGCCGCGAAACTCTCAGCAGGGTTCATCCTCACCCGGCTCTACGACCCTGCGGCAAAAACACTCCGGCGCCGCTGGCGGGACGGGGAGGCCAAACACGAAGCGCATCTGGAAGACTATGCGTTCTTCACCCAGGGGTTGCTTGATTTGTACGAGGTCACGGGCGAGGTGGAGTGGCTGGAGTACGCGGTGGAGCTCACAAACTCACAAACCGACCTGTTCTGGGATCCTGTAAACGGCGGCTTTTTTGACACTTCAGGGCGCGATACATCCATTCTGGTCAGGACAAAAGAGCACTATGACGGCGCGGAGCCGACGGGCAATGCCGTGGCAGTGCTGAACCTTCAGCGTCTCGCAGCTATGACAGGGAAGTCGGAGTGGCGGGAAAAAGCCGAATCGACGATTGCAGCTTTCGCGCCGTGGCTGGCAAAGCAGCCGTCAATTTTGCCCGCAATGGTATCGGCAGCGGAATTTTCTTTGCGGCCTCCGGTGCAGGTAATAATCACGGGCCCGGTAGATCATCCTCTGACCCTGGCGCTCCGGCGTGTGATGTTCGAAGAATTTCTCCCTTTTGCTGTCCTTCTGTATCCCGGAGAGGGAGAGCAGCGGACGCGGCTAGCCGCCCTGGCTCCTCATGCGACGTCCATGGGATCGGCCGATGGAGTTCCTGCTGCCTATGTCTGTGAAAACTTCACCTGCCGTCTGCCGGTGTACGGGGTGGACGAGCTCAGAGCACAGCTGCGAAGCATTACGAGCTCCTGAGGAGAGCATCGCTCTCGGGCCGGACGAACGCCTCACGGCATTGACGCGCCTCGCTGATTCGGTCTTTGCTGAAGATTATTCTGCATGTTGCCGCCGGAAGCTGATAAGCATACCGCCCGTCCCCAACAGGAGCATGATTGTGGCCTGTATGGCCGTCCGGTACGCAATAACAGTCCCCCCGAATAACGATTGATAGAGGAACCAGATGCCCGCCAGTATGAGCACCGAATATACCCCGATCATGATACTGCGCGCGCGTGCCGCCGTTGAAGGCGTGTCCTTGGCGAAGTATTTGTTGTAGAACATCAATCCGACCATTGCCACGACTCCCATGGCTGCAAAAACCAGCCAGAATCCCCGGATGACCCCGCTTGGATCCTGGGTCCCAACGAGGGGTTTCAGGATGGCTTCATACATCACGCCGCCCAGATTCGACCCGACAAGGCTCCCGATGACGCCATAGAGGAACGCGTACCCCATGTACACCGCTTTTTTGTCCTGGGGAGCAACAAGACCCACATAGCTATAGTATTTCGGGTGTGCGGTCATCTCGCCGATAGAGAAGACAGAGATACCCAGGATGAGTATCCAGACGTTGGTGGCAAAGGCGAGACAGACGAATCCCAGAACGCCGACTGAGATTCCAGCGACCATCGCATGGAGGGGTTTGACGTTCTTAACGATTCGGCTTACGACCACCTGGAGTAAGATGATCGTGCCGGCATTGATTACCGTGACGTGTTCGGAATCGAAATTCAGGGAGATCCCTATTGATGCAAAGAGTGCATTCACCGGTGCCGGATCGATGAAATCGCGAAGGAACCAGAGGACCGACCCGAAATTCTGAAAGTACAGGATCCAGAATCCGGAGTAGACGAAAATCATCAGCATGAAACGGGCGTCCCCAAGTACCCGGGCGGCACCGCTGAGCACCTGACGGATCGTCTTGGAATTTTCCGGACGGGGCGGATCGCGGTAGAGGACGATAGCGGGGAGAAGCATCAGGGCACAGTAGAGCGAAGATGCGGTGAAGACCGCGGTCCACGAGAAACCCTTCAGCACACTCACCACGAGGGGGGCGAGAAAAGCACCCAGGTTGATCATCCAGTAGTAGATGCCGAAGCCAAACCCGGAATTTCCTTCGTTTGTGCTGCGTGCGATTGTGCCGGAGATGATCGGCTTGAACAGTCCGGCACCGGTCGCCATGATCAGAAGTGAGGCGAAGATCGCACCGTACGTGCTCATGTGTCCGCTGACGAAGTAGCCAGTTGCAAGCATCGAGAAAGCAACGATAAGCATCTTCCTGTACCCGTAGCGGTCGGCGAGTGCTCCGCCAAGGATCGGAATGATATATGTGCATGCATAAATCAATCCCTGGAGAAATCCGACCGACTGTTCCGAGAACCCGAGTCCGCGATTGACTACTTCATCGGTGAGATATATCGCCAGAACGGAATTCAGCCCATAGTATGCCGCCCGTTCGAAAAGCTCCATAACATTGGCAACCCAGAAAACGCGCGGGTAGGAACCGATAAGACCGAGAGGTCGCGGTGAAGGCATCGAGGAGACTCCGGAAGATGTGAAGGGGTGGCGTTAGTGGGAAGGACGGTGAAGCGTCCAGCCTGGTTTCCGGTTTTTTACATGCTCGCTGGACCCTTTGCCGGAGAGGTCCCTGTGAAGCTGGTCGGCGAATATCCTTGCCTGATCGGCATCCAGAAACCAATCAGAGCTGATCAGCCGGCGGAAAAGAAAAACCTTGCGGTGAACACGGACGATCCATGTAGAACCCAGGCCATGGATGTTTTCCGTTGTGATAACGTAACCGTTGCTTGTTGACAAGGATGTCTTCATGATATGGCTTGCGGGGTTAGGGAAACTTTAGTTATTATACAGAGAACCTCACAGAAGAGCAAGGCAGGATGGGATGAGCCAGGATCTGTTTGTTCGCAGCGGTCTGATACTTGCTTCCGGAGAACTCCGATTCCGCTTTTCGCGGAGCTCCGGCCCCGGCGGGCAGAATGTCAACAAAGTGGAGAGTAAAGTGGAGGTGGCATTTGATGTCGCCTCCTCCCCATCGCTCACAGATCGGCAGCGCGGACAAATCCAGCATGCCCTGTCCGGCCGCATTGATGTGGATGGAGTGCTCAGAGTGGTTGTCCAGGACTCCCGCAGTCAATGGGCAAATCGTGAAGCCTCCAGGGAAAAGCTGGCCGCGCTTCTGCGTGCTGCTCTCACACCCCGGAAGCGGCGTATTGCCACCGGTCCTTCAAAAGGCTCCAAAGAACGTCGCTTTCGCGCCAAGAAGGAACGTTCCACCATCAAGAAGAACCGTCGGGTAGACCTGGAGTGAGTCACATGTGTGACGTGTGTGACAGGTGACACAGGTGAAGCATTGAGCTGGCAGGCTGAGCCACATCTGCCCGATGTGACACGTTTGCCACACTCCACGGGAACAATTTAGTGCCGGAGCGCGTTATCATAGGGGATGTTCGATTTAGCCGAATTAGTCGAAAACGATGATAAAATGAGCACAATGAAACGAAGATCTGGATTTCTGCTTCTTCTCCTTCTGGTTCTACTCCCAGGCGGGACACCGGTTTTTGCACAGTCAGGTGTAGTGCAAGGACTGGTTATGGATCAGGCGACTCAAGAGCGATTGCCGGCCGCCACTGTGCAGATTCTGGGAACCTCGCTCGGCGCTTCTACTGACGAAAAAGGGAAGTTCACCATCTCTGAAATTCCGGCAGGGAGCTACCAGGTCCGCGTCTCTCTGATCGGCTATGAACCGATCGTGGTGAGCGATATCGTCGTGGCAGTCGCCCGCCCCACCGAAGTTGTATTCAAGCTCCATCAGACGGACATCGACCTGGAAGGAGTGGAGGTCCGTGCAACATATTTTCAGAAGAACCCCGATGCCCCGGTGAGCGTTCAGAGATTGTCATATGAAGAGATACGACGCTCCCCTGGTGGGTTTGAAGATGTCTTGAGGGCCATTTCTGTCCTGCCCGGCGTCGCTCAGGTCCAGCCCGGCCGCAATGATCTTGTTGTCAGAGGGGGGGCGCCTTCCGAAAATCTCTTTGTCGTAGACAACATTGAAATCCCCAACATCAACCACTTCGGCACGCAGGGTGCGGGAGGCGGACCGCTGAGTTACATCAATCTGGATTTTGTGCGGGAGACCTCCTTCTCGACCGGCGGTTTCGGTGCGCGTTACGGTGACAGGCTCTCGTCCGTCCTGAATATCGACCTGCGCGATGGGCGTTCCGATCGCGTGGGGGGAAAAGCAAGCGTTGGCTCTTCGCAGTTCGGTTTGAATATTGAAGGCCCGTTCGACAAGTCGGGATCGTTTGTCTTCTCCGCCCGGCGGAGCTATCTGGACTTCATCTTCAAGGCCTCGGGGTTCAGCTTCGTGCCCGAGTACTGGGATTTCCTCGGCCGGGCATCCTACAGTCTTGATCAGCAAAACGAACTCACGTTTCTTGCGGTCGGCGCGATTGATGACGTCACATTTTTCGACCGCAACGCCGATGACCGCTACAACAACTCCCGGATCCTTGGAACCGCACAGCGGCAGTATGCTTCCGGATTTTCGCTCCGTCATCTGTTCTCCAGCGGCATCGCCACGTTCACTCTCGGCCGGTCGTTCATTCAGTACAACGGGATCCAGCGGGATTCGCTTCTGAATCCGATATTCACGAACACGTCCGAAGAAGGGGAAAACTCCCTTCGGGGTGATGTGGTCATGAAACTGACGCCGCACACCGAATTCTCCTTCGGCACACAGGCGAGGCACATCACGTTCGCCTCAACCCTGGCTCTGCCCGGATTCACTACATCGTTTGGCGACACGCTGAGCGTTCAGGTCCAGGATTACCGCACTGGAGGCACCAAAGCCGCTGCGTATGCACAGATATCGCACCATCTCTGGGATCGATTTGTGCTCACGCTCGGCGGGCGGCTGGATTTCTTCGATCTTCTGGAAACGAAGTTCTATGCCGCGCCACGCGCATCCATCGCTTATGAAATGACACCGCTGACAACACTGACTGCAAGCGCAGGCACGTATTACCAGAACCCCTCGTACATCTGGCTCGTTGCCAACCCCGACAACAAACGCATGAAAGCGATCAGGGCGGACCAGTATATTCTGGGAGTTGAACATTTGCTGAGGGCCGATCTGAAGGTGCGCCTGGAAGGATTTCTGAAGGTTTATGGCAACTACCCGGCGAGTCTGACCCGACCATACCTCGTGCTGGCGAACACCGGGGGCGGATTCGGAGGCGCCGAAGACAATTTCGCGTCCTTCGGACTTGACCCGCTTGTCAGCGAGGGAACGGGCCGCTCCTACGGAGTGGAACTGCTTCTGCAGAAGAAACTCTCCGAGATTCCGCTCTATGGTCTGGCCAGCGTGACCTTGAGCCGGAACGTTTTCACGGCGCTGGACGGCATAGAACGTACCGGAGCGTACGATCAGCAGGTGATCCTGAATCTGACCGCCGGATATCAGTTTGATGAGCGGTGGGAAGCCAGCATGAAATTCCGCTATGCGACGGGTCGTCCGTACACACCATTCACATCCACCGGTACGCAAAACGTTGCAGAATACAACTCCCTGCGCGTTCCGGCAGGACACGGACTCGACATCCGGGTGGACCGCCGCTGGAATTTCTCCACCTGGAATCTCATTGCGTATGTCGATATTCAGAACATCTACAATAACAGGGGGAGCGGTTCGGTCCGGTGGAATGCCCGGGAACAGCGGGTCGAAACCAGTGAGAACGCGATCGGCATATTACCCTCCATTGGAGTAAGTGCTGAATTTTAGGGAGCTTGACTCTCAAGAGATGATTTTGTATCATAACAATACTATGTCAAACGTTAACAGCGACCGACACCATCATCATTATTGCTCTTCCCGCACCGGGTCTCTTGGTGGTTGATGGAATGGTACGCTGAACACTGAACTTCGCGAAAGCCCTTCTTGGAACCCCAAGAGGGGCTTTCTGCTTTCTGAGGCTCTCTATGAACGGTCAAAGTCCGGGTTTGCCGGCAGGGTTCCGGGATCTCCTCTTTGAGGAGGCTGAGGGACGTCGCCGCATGGAATCTGCGCTTGCACAAGTCTTCCGCTCACGCCAGTACCGGGAAATTGTCCCGTCAGGGATAGAATTCCTGGATGTATACACCCGCGGCAACCAGGTGATATCCGACCGGGCATTCAAATTCCTGGACCGGGAGGATAGGCTTCTTTCCCTCCGCGCTGATTTTACGCCTGCTGTTGCCCGCATCGTCTCATCACGCCTCTCGGGGGCCGGGGAGACATGGCGCATCTGGTACAGTGGAGATGTATTCCGGCGGGTTGAACCGCGCAAGGGAGGCTATGCGGAGTTCTGGCAGGTCGGCGCAGAGCTGATCGGCACGAGCGGTCCGGCACACGATATTGAGATTATTGATCTGGCGCTGCAGTCTCTTGCGGCGGTCGGCATTCAGGACGCGGCGGTGCATATCAATCACGCCGGGATATTCCGGGGGATTCTGAACGCCCTGGAACTTACCGATGCTGCACGCGGCAGGCTGAAGTCGGAGATTGACCGCAAAGACGCCCGGGCGCTTGCCGCCCACCTTGATGATCTCGGCGTGGCAGGGCATATCGGCGAACAGGTCCGCGTTCTCTCACGGTGTATCGGTACTGGTGAGGTGTTGTCCGATGCTTCCGTGGTTTTGGAAGATGGGGAGTCACAGGCCGCGATCGCGCATCTGCACGATGTGGCTGCCGGCCTGGAACGCTGGCGGGACCGGATCACGTTTGACCTTACGGAAATAGATGAGATGGAATACTATACAGGAGTGATGTTTGCCTTCTTCAGTCCGAGCCGCCGAAGTACACTCGGCATGGGGGGGCGCTATGATGCCTTGCTCCGGGCATTCGGGAGCGATCTGCCGGCGGTGGGGTTCTCGCTTTCGATGGATAGCGTGATGGAGGGTGTATGAGAGATTCACTCCTGATTGCTCTCCCGAAAGGCCGCCTGTTCGACGTGACGCTGGGCCTCTTTGCACGCGCGGGGATAGAAACAGACGGCTCCGGGAGCAGCTCCCGCAAACTCACCTTCTCCGACCGGGAGGGGTTGTATGAATTCGTCGCGTTAAAACCGGCGGATGTGCCGATTTATGTCGAATCGGGAGCCGTCGATGCGGGCATCGTGGGCAGCGATGTGCTCCGGGAACTTGATTGTGATCTGTATGAACCGCTGGATCTTCGCATCGGCGCGTGCACGCTTGTGGTGGCTGCTCCTGCAGGCATGACGCTCACCGGGCAGCAGCACCTGCGCGTGGCCACGAAGTACCCCCGCACCGCGACACGGTTCTTTGCCCAACGAAATGCGCACGCCCATATTGTGCGACTTGAAGGATCGGTGGAGATCGCGCCGTTGCTGGGACTGGCAGATGTGATTGTGGATCTTGTTGAAACAGGCCGGACATTGCGGGAGAATGGCCTCGAGCCTGTCGAACAGGTAGCCCGGATCAGTGCAAAACTGATCGTCAACCGCACCGCGATGAAGACGCGCAACGTTGCTGTGCGCGCACTCATCGCCTCACTTGACACGGTGGTGTATGAAGACTCTTGACGCTACGAAGGATCCCGCTTCTGTTCAGAGGCTTGTGGGTGGGCGTGTGAGGCTCGATGCGGACGTTGTGGCCCGCACGCGGACCATTATCGAGAGAATCGAAGATGAAGGCGATGCGGCCCTGCTGCGCTATACGCGCGAATTCGATTGCCCGGTCATCGACACCATCGGACTACGCATTCAGGACGAGGAGATCGAGGCGGCATATGCGGCGGTCACGAAGGAAGTCCTGCGGGCACTCCGTCTGGCCCGATCGAATATCAAACGTTTTCACAAAAGGGAACTCCCGAAATCGTGGACGCTCAAGTCGAAAGGACTCAGGCTGGAACAGCGGTTTCAACCGCTCTCTCGCGTCGGAATCTATGTCCCGGGCGGCAAAGCGGCATATCCGTCGACGGTGTTGATGAACGCGATTCCTGCGGCAATTGCCGGGGTCAGGGAAATCGTGATGGTGACCCCCTGCAACAAAGAGGGCAGGATCACTCCCGAGGTGCTTGTGGCGGCGCGAGAATGCGGTGTGACGGAGATATACCGCATCGGCGGGGCGCAGGCGGTCGCCGCACTGGCCTACGGTACGGCCACAATTCGGGCGGTGGACAAGATTACCGGTCCGGGCAACGCCTACGTCGCGGCGGCCAAACAGATCCTGTTCGGACGCGTTGGTATAGACATGATTGCCGGCCCGACCGAAGTCGTGATTGTTGCGGACGAATCCGCGCCCGCAGTCTACATAGCCGCGGATTTGATAGCCCAGGCGGAACATGACCAGGACGCCTCGCCGATCCTCATCACCACATCAAGCGTGGTAGCACAGGCTGTTGAGTCGGAGGTGGAAAACCAGCTGAAACAAGCGCCACGGGAGGCCATTGCCAGGACGGCATTCGAGAGGAATGGTCTGATACTTCTGGTCTCCTCCCTTGATGAGGCGGCTGAAGCCGTGAACCTCCTCGCTCCGGAGCACCTCGAAGTGATGGTGAAACGCCCGCGTCGGTTTGCACGCCGCATCATAAACGCAGGAGCGATTTTTGTCGGCCCCTGGTCGTCCGAAGCGCTGGGCGACTACGTCGCCGGTCCGAATCACACCTTGCCGACGTCGGGCACCGCACGCTTCAGCTCCGCCTTGAGCGTCTACGATTTCCTGAAATTCACCAATATTATCGAATGTAGCCGCAAACGGATGGGAAAACTTGCCCCGTATGCCGAAGCCCTGGCGACTGTCGAAGGATTACACGGCCATGCGGTGTCCCTCCGGTTGCGACGGGAGGATGCATGACATCGCTCATCCGCCCCGAGATTAGCGGGCTTTCGGAATACCATCTGGCTCAGTATCCGCATTCGATCAAGCTGAATCAGAACGAGAATCCGTACGAACTGCCGCTCCCGATCAAGCAGGAGATCCTGGATCGCCTGGCCGCCGCCCGCTGGTCCCGGTACCCGGCGTTTGTCCCGGCTGAACAAATCGACATGCTCGCCTCCTTTGCGGGATGGGTGCCGGAGGGAACCCTGTTGGGGAACGGATCGAATGATCTGCTCCAGCTCATTTTCACGGCGGTGCTGGAGCGCGGCCGGACGGTGGTGCTGAGCCAGCCGACGTTCACCCTCTATACACTGCTGGCCCGCGGACTCGGAGCGGATGTGCGGGAGGTACTGATGCGCCCCGATTTATCCTTTGACGTCGACGGTATCATCCAGGCGGCGCGGACAAGTAAGGCGAG
>Ga0315273_10013180_pt1 | contig 10616 bp, 7 predicted proteins | sample YL17G02_0_MG_FD_205753 | JGI IMG/M metagenome (GOLD analysis project Ga0315273, IMG submission 205753) | Sediment microbial communities from Yellowstone Lake, YNP, Wyoming, USA - YL17G02_0 | ecosystem: Environmental > Aquatic > Freshwater > Lake > Sediment | place: USA: Wyoming | collected... | reverse complement strand
TGGCACGAGCCATGTTCGATTCAATGGCTCTCGAAATGCGATCCGGACGGTCCACTGTCCGGAGCGTTCTGGCCGTCCCCTTCTCGCTGGCCGTTCACGGGCTGGCGATAGTCTCCCTTGTCGGCCTCTCCTGGTTCGTGGTCGAGGTCGTGGCGCCGCCCGAGGTGAAGATCATGCTCGGGCTGGCCGCCCCCCCACCCCCGCCACCCCCTCCGCCTCCTCCGCCTCCTCCCAAGGGAGGAGTTTCCCATCCACAGACGGAGAAGAAGCCTCAGATCGAACCGCTCAGGCCCGAGGAGATCGTTCAGCCGGTGAACATTCCGGACGAGATCCCGAAGCCGTCGGAGGAGGAGGAGGTCGAGGGCGAGGAGGGCGGAGTCGAGGGAGGGGTGCCGGGCGGCGTTCCGGGTGGGGTGGTCGGAGGCGTCCTGGGAGGTGTTCTCGGAGGCGTGCTGGGTGGGGTTCCCGGCGGTGTGCCGGGCGGCCTTCTCGGCGGAACCCTGGGGGGCACGGGCGAGGAGCCGATCCTCGTCACCGGAGACGTGCGCCCGCCCCTCAAGATCACCGCAATCCAGCCCGACTACCCGGAAATGGCGCGCAAGGCGCGCATCGAAGGGCGGGTCATCCTTCAGGCCGTGATCAACATCGACGGGCACGTCATCGACGTGACCGTATTGCGCAGCATCCCGCTCCTCGACGACGCGGCCGTCCATGCCGTGCGCCAGTGGAAGTACTCCCCGGCCATGCAGCACGGCCGCCCGGTGAAGGTCTACTTCACGGTCTACGTGGATTTCAACCTGAAGTAGCCCGGCGTTCCGTCCCGCATCCGCCGCCATTCGTCCCATACGAGGATCGCGCTATCATCATCGCCTTGTTTCGACGCCGTGCCCGGAGGATTGAATGAGGGGTTTTTTCATCGCCTTGACCCGCAATATCGTGAGCTTTCTCGGAGCCGCGATCACGACGGCCACCGCCGTCGTCTTTCTGACGCTGTTCCTGATGGAGGGGCTCGGCTTCGAGGGTGGCCCGTATTTCGGCATCCTCACCTTTCTGATCCTCCCTGGCATCTTCGCCTTCGGCCTCGCGCTGATCCCGATCGGCATCTGGTGGGACCGCCGCCGCGGCCGCGGAGCAGGTGCCAGCGCGCTTCCGGTCATCGACCTCAACAGCCCCCGGACGCGGGGCATCGCGCTGACGTTCATCCTGCTCACGCTCGGCAACACGATCATCATCGCGCTGGCGACCTACAAAGGGGTCGAGGTCATGGACTCCACGGAGTTTTGCGGGCAGACCTGCCACTCTGTGATGGCCCCCGAGTTCACGACCTATCAGAATTCCCCTCATGCCCAGGTGCCCTGCGTCTCCTGCCACATCGGGCCCGGGGCGGGCTGGTTCGTGAAATCAAAGCTGTCGGGATCGTGGCAGCTGGTCTCGGTCACGATGAAACTCTACCCGAAGCCGATTCCCACCCCCGTGCGCAACCTGCGTCCGGCGCGCGAAACCTGCGAACAGTGCCACTGGCCGACAAAGTTCATCGGTGATCGCCTGCGCATCATCACCCGCTACGACGGCAACGAAACGAACACCGAAAAGAAGACCGTCCTGCTGCTTCACATCGGCGGTCAGCAGGGTCTCAGCTCCCAGGGAATCCACTGGCACGTGGATCGCGGGATCCAGATCCGTTACCTCGCCGATTCCACACGCGAGACGATCCGGATGGTCGAGCTGCGCCGCGCCGACGGCACGATCAAGACATTCCGAATGCCCGAAGAGCCGGCAGGGACGGACGGCACGACGGGCGCGAAGGCCGCGGCGGGCAAGACCGGCGGTGAGGGCGAGGGGGACGCCACGCCGGACTGGCGAACGATGGACTGCGTGGACTGTCACAATCGCCCGACCCACATCTACCGAGCGCCGGAGGACGAGCTGGACCACTCGATCCAGACCGGCAAGGTGGCCCGGTCGTTGCCCTTCGTGCGACGGGAAGGGCTGCGGCTGCTGCAGGAAAGCTACCCGACGCCCGACGCCGCCCGCGACGGCCTGCGCCAGAAGCTGCTCGGTTTCTACAACGCGAGCTATCCGGCCGTCGTCTCCTCCCAGCGGGAGCAGATCGAATCCGCCGCGCTCGAGCTGGGCGCCATCTGGACCCGAAACGTCTTTCCGTCCATGAACATCACCTGGGGCACCTATCCCAACCACCTCGGCCACCAGAACAACCCGGGCTGCTTCCGCTGCCACGACGACCTGCACAAGACGGAGGCCGGAGAGACGATCTCACAGGATTGCGGCACCTGCCATTCGTTGCTCGCGATGGACGAGGAGAACCCCGAGATTCTGTCCCAGCTGAAACCCTAGGGCTGCGGCGAGCCACTCCCCGGAGCGACCGGGCGTGGATCTTGCGAAGGATTGGATTCCCTTCGCCGGGTTTTGCTTCCCGGCTCGTCCAGGGAAGGACCGGTGTTGATCCGCCGAACCCGCCGCAGCGCCGCCCGCCTGCTCCTGACCGGCCTGATCCTTCTCGCCGGCGGGCGCGCCCTCGCGCAATCGAACGACGACTGCCTCGCCTGTCACTCCGACGACACGCTCAAGGGAAAGAGGGACGGCCGGGAGATTTCGGTCTTCGTTGACGAGCGGAAGTTGAAAGCCTCCGCCCACGCGACGATCGACTGTGTGATGTGCCATCAGGACCTCGCCGGGGCCGATCTGCCCCACGGCGAAGTGGTTTCGCCCGTGGACTGCGGCGCCTGCCACGGAGAGGAGACAAAACAGTACGCCCGAAACATCCACGGTCAGAAGGCGGCCCGGGGCGACCGCCTGGCGCCCCGATGCACGGACTGTCACGGCCACCACGACATTCTTCCCCAATCCGATCCGCGCTCCCCGATCTCCAAGACCGCCGTGCCGCTTCTCTGCGGTCGCTGCCATCACGAGGGGTCGCCGGTTTCGATCAGCCACGACATTCCGCAGGACCGCATTCTTGAGAACTACTCGATGAGCATGCACGGGGAGGGGCTGTTCAAGAAGGGGCTGACCGTCACCGCGGTCTGCACCTCCTGCCACACGGCCCACGACGTGCTGCCCCACACCGACGCCCGTTCCAGCATCGCCCGCGCGAACATCTCGAAGACCTGCATGCAGTGCCACGGCCGGATCGAGGAGGTTCACCGAAAGGTGATCGAAGGACGGCTTTGGGAGGATCAGCCGAACAAAATCCCGGTCTGCATCGACTGTCACTCGCCCCACAAAATTCGCCGCCTCCAGTACGCGGAAGGGATGGCTGACCGCGACTGCCTCGTCTGCCACGGGAAACGCGATTTGTCCGTCCTGCACGACGGAAAACAAGTCTCGCTCTTCGTCGACGAGGACGCCCGGCTGGCCGGCAGCCACAACAAGACGGCCTGCGCGCAATGCCACACGCAGGTGTCCCCGTCCCGCGTCCGTCCGTGCGAGACGATCACCGCGAAGGTGGACTGTGCGATCTGTCACGAGCCCGTCGTCAACACCTACAAGGCGAGCATCCACGGCACTCTTTCGGCAAAGGGTGATCCCGACGCCCCGGTCTGCCTCGACTGCCATGACCGGCACGCAACGCAGTCAAAGAAGCTGCCGACGTCGAAGACCTATCCGCGGAACATCCCCGATCTGTGCGCCACCTGCCACCGCGCCGGGGAAAAGGCCGCCGTCCGGATCGCCGGCGAATTCATCAATCCCGTGCAGAGCTACACGGAGAGCATCCACGGCAAGGGGCTGATCGAAAGCGGCCTGGTCGTCACGGCGACCTGCGCCGACTGCCACACGGCCCATGGCGAGCTGCCTCCCGAGGACCCGCGCTCTTCCGTCAACCGGGGGCACATCGTCGAAACCTGCGGGCACTGCCACAACGGTATCCGCGAAGTCTTTCAGACGAGCATTCACTTTCCGGGCAACGGCGCGAAACCGGGGGAGAAGCTGCCGGTCTGCGAAGACTGCCACACGAGCCATCAGATCACGCGCACCGACAAGCCGGGCTTCCGCATGATGATGATGGCCCAGTGCGGGCGGTGCCACGAGGCCGAGGGGGAGACCTTCTTCGAGACCTACCACGGCAAGGTCTCCCGGCTCGGATCCGAGGGGGCGGCGAAGTGCTACGACTGCCACGGCACGCACGACATCCTGCCGGCGGCCGACCCACGCTCGCGCCTCAGCCGCGAGCGGGTCGTGGAAACCTGCGGGCAGTGCCACGAAGGCTCCCACCGCCGCTTCGCGGGCTACCTGACCCACGCAACCCACCACGATCAGCGCAAGTATCCCTGGCTCTTCTATACCTTCTGGGGGATGACGGCGCTCCTCGTGGGAACCCTGTCCTTCGCGCTGCTGCACACCCTCGCATGGCTGTTCCGCCTCTGGCGGACACGGCACCACTGGCGACTGCATTCCCTCCGGGCCCCCGCTCCCGGCGAACGGGTCTATCGCCGCTTCACCCGGTTCCAGAGAACCCTGCATCTCGTCATGCTCATCGCGTTCTTCACGCTGGCCCTGACCGGAATGACCCTCAAGTTCGCCTACGCCCCATGGGCCGAGTTCGTGTCGAAGATTCTCGGCGGGTTCGATACGATGGGCGCGCTGCACCGGGTGGGCGCCATTACGCTCGGTATCGTCGCCTGCCTTCACCTGTGGGACGTCCGGCGGCGGCGGGCCGCTTCGGGGTTGTCGTGGTGGCGCTACCTGCGGGGCCCCGACACGATCCTCTTCACCTGGCGCGACATCAAGGAGGTCGTGGGGTCCATCGGCTGGTTCCTCGGCCTCGGGCCGCGCCCGCGCTACGGCCGCTACACCTACTGGGAGAAGTTCGACTACTTCGCGGTGATCTGGGGGATCTTCGTCATCGGCCTGACGGGGCTGATGCTCTGGTTGCCGGAACTGTTCACCCGGCTCATCCCCGGATGGTCCATCAACGTCGCCACCATCATCCACAGCGACGAGGCCCTGCTCGCGGTGGCCTTCATCTTCACGATTCACTTCTTCAACACCCATTTCCGTCCGGACAAGTTCCCCATGGATCCGGTCATCTTCACCGGGCGGGTGACGCTCGATGAGCTGAAGTTCGACAAGCCCCAGGAATACGAGGAACTTGTCGCGCGGGGGGAGATGGACCAGTACATGGTCGACCCGATGCCGGCCGCCGCCGAACGGGGTTTCCGCATCTTTGGATTCGTCGCCCTCGGCGTGGGCCTGACCCTGATCGGGTTGATCGTCTATGCCATGATCTTCTCTTACCGCTAAGATACTCAGGTTGAAGACGAGTGTGTTGCTGTACGCGGTCGTTGCGGCCCTGCTTCCTGCCGCATGCGGGGATGCGCCGCCGGAGACGGGGCCGGGCCAGGCCCCCCCCTCAGCCGACAGGGCTGCCCCACCGGTCGCGAGCCCCTCCCAGGCACCGCTCTGGAAGGCGAACGGCGCGCGCTTCGAGAGCGCTCCACTGAACTTCCGGATCGAAGCGCCTGCCGGGTGGGCATGGAGCGAGGATGCGTCGCACCAGGTGCGGGATCAAAACCACTTCATTGCCCGGCGCGACGCGAAGACCTTCTTCCGCATCACGGTCCGCGACCGGAATCTGTTCGAGAACACCGAGAAATCCGTGGTGAATTTTCTCCAGGGCCTCGAGGCGGCCATCGTGCGATCCGGCTTCGTCGTGTCGGAAATGCATCACGCGCCGCGCTCGACGCCCGCGGGGATCGGATACGCTTACGCCTACACGAGTACCCGTCCCCAGGGGAGCAAGGCGCGGGCGGACGGATTCGTCCTCGCCGCAGACCGGCTCTACATGATCCAGTACACGAGTCTCGACCGCGCCGAACTCGCCGCCTTCCAGCGCTTCCTGGATTCCCTGCAGCTTCTCTCGCCCGTCCGCTGAGGGGGAAAAGACTATCCGCCTTTCCCTCCGGCCGGGCTGCCTGCGGCCAGACCGGAGCGACGCTCCCGCTCGAGCTGGCGGATCTTCAGGAACAACGCGACCAGAACCAGCCCGACGAGAACGAGCGAGATCGCAAGCCCCTTCCGGCGGAACTCCAGCTCGGCCAGAGCCCCGAGGCCCGCTTCACGCGAGGCCTTCGCGACATCCTTCCCTTCTCCCGCCCGCTTCATCACGCGGTCGGGGTCGAAGGAATGGATGAGCGCGCGCGCTTCCACCGCGGCAGGGATTCCCTTGCTCTTCAGCTCGAACAGCGGATCCGAGACCAGCATGCCGGCCACCTCGGCCCGGCGCAGCAGCGTGGCGGCGTCGCGAAGGTTCCGGTCCAGAGAGGTCAAGGCCCCGTAGATTTTCTCGGTCGCCTTGTCGCAGTCATCCCCCAGCGCGTGGCACTGCAAGCACACGGATCCAGCGTGGGCGATGACGGCTTCTCCCGCCATCGTCTGCACGGTGACGCCCTTCGCCCCCGAAGGCCCGGCCTCGACGCTGAGATGCAGCCGCACCGAATCGCCGGGCTCGACGGGAACCCCCGACATCGGTTCTATCCCCAACACGGCCGAGAGGTTTTCCCCGGAAACTGTCCGGGTCAGCGCCTGGTCCGGGACACCGGGTCGAACGGTCGCGTCGATGCGAATCGGCTCGCTTCCGGAAAATGCGATCTCAAGGTGGTGGATGAGCCGGTCGTCGTCGGCACGGACATGCGGCTTCAACACAACGAGCCAGTTCGCCTCGGCCTTCTGCCCCGCGGAGAGGTCTCCGAACTCCGCGGCAAAAGGCAGCGCGCTGACGAGCCTTCCGGCCGAGACTGTCGGGGCGGATCCCCCGTGGAACAGGTCCGGCGTGGGGTGGCGAATGCGGTGGTGGTCGTGGCAGACCGTGCACTCGCTCTTTCCCATAGATTCGAGCAGTTCCTTCTTGAACGACGCGCGGAACAACGACGCCTCCCGGCCGTGGCACTGGCCGCAGACGTTTGCCACCGACTGCACGCCCGGCGGGGCCGCTCCGTGGTTGCCGTGGCAGTCGTTGCACGCGGGCGCCGCCGTGTCTCCGCGATCGAGCAGCGCCGCGCCGTGGGCACTTGCGCGGAAAAGATCGAACTGGTCGGTCGGGATGCCGTAGGGGGCCATCCGGGTCTTGTCGGAATGGCACCGCGCACAGGTCTGGGGCACCCGCGTCGCGTAGACTGGCGACTGGGGCGAATTCACGGGAAGGATGCCGTGGATTCCGTGGCAGTCGGTGCAGGTGGCGGTCGCCGTATCCCCTTTGGCGTTGCGCTTGCCGTGAACGCTCGAGCGGTACTCGAGATACTGATCCACACGCTGCTGGGGGTTGAACTTCTTCATGTAGGCGGCGTCGGAATGGCAGCGGGAGCAGAACTCGGCGACTTTGAGTCGATCGGGCGCAGGCGTGAATCCTCTTGCCACCGACATGGCGGCATCGCTGTCTGTGGCGACGGCCCTCGAGGGATCCCCCCCGTGGCAACTCTCGCAGCCGAGACCCGCGCCGGCGTGAACGTCCGAAACCCAGGCCTTCGTCGGCTCGGAGAGTTCCCCTTCGAGCCCCGAGTGGCAGGTCATGCACGAACTGGGCTCGGAAGCGGCGAGCGGCGCCCTCTTCGGAGCTACGGCGGCGGGTGCGGCGGCGGCTGGCTGCGCGGCCGGCTCTTCCGCAGCGGCTGCTGCCGCCAAAGCGAAGATCAGCGCCAGGGAGACGAGGGCGATTCGGGACCTCATGCGCTCCCTCCGTTGTTCGAGAGCCTTCCGGCGACGAACGGGACGACGGTCACGACGATTGCTGCGTAGACGGGCCACCACGCGCGGTAACCGACGGCAGTCATGACGACAATGAACAGCAGCACGATGAGGCCGAGGGCCGAGATGACCGGGCTGCGGCCGCGGCTCACGACGCCGCGGTCGATGAAGGGCAGCAGGAAGGCCGCGAGCCCGAGCAGGCCGAACCCGAGGATCGGGTAGACCTCGTTCTCCAGGCCCAGGAAGGACCCTCCGGGCACCTGCTTGAGGGTCTGGAACATGAACATAAAGTACCACTCGGGCTGGATGTTCGGCGGAGCGGGTGCGAACGCATCCGCCTTCTCCCCGAGCTCCCACGGGAAAATGGCGGCGAGCGCTGCCAGCACGCCGAGGGCGATCGTCCAGCCGAACAGGTCCCGCAACAGGAAGTCCGGCACGAAGCGCATGGTCCGGCCCCGTTGACCCGCCCGGCCCTCCTCCGAGGGCGGAACGCTCATGCCGTGCCGCTGCACGAGGAGCAGGTGCAGCCCGAGAACCGATGTCGCGACGGCGGGCAGAATCGCAACGTGCCAGCCGTAGAAGCGGGACAGCGTTCCGCCCGTCACGTGGTCTCCGCCGCGAAGGAACCGCCGGAGGAAATCTCCTCCGACGGGAACGGCCCCCGCGATGTCGGTGCCGACGCGTGTGGCGAAGTAGGCGAGCTTGTTCCAGGGAAGCAGGTAACCGGAAAAACCGAACCCCATGGCGAGACCCAGAAGCGCCACGCCGCTCATCCAGGTCAGCTCGCGCGGGGCACGATAGGCCTTCAGGAACATCACGGAGAACAGGTGGATCAGGGCAGCCGCGATCATCAGGTTCGCCGACCAGGAGTGGATCGAGCGGATGAGCCAGCCGAAGGGGACCTGCGTCATGATGAACTGCACCGATTCGTACGCTTCCTGCGACGAAGGCCGGTAGTAGAGCATCAGCAGGATCCCCGTCAGGACCTGCACGAGGAAGAAGAACAGCGTCATCCCCCCGAGGTAGTACCAGGGGGTGTGCTTGTGCAGCGGGACCGTCTTCTCGTTCACGAGGTGCTCGATCGCGTCGAGTCCGACCCGCTCCTTGATCCAGTCGAGAGCCTTCATCGCGGCCTCCAGCTACGCTTTGGAGACGAAGATGTCGTCCCCTTCGACCTTCACGGTATAGGGAGTGAGAGGACGGGGTGGCGGACCGGCCACATTGCGGCCCTGCAGATCGTAGTAGCCGTTGTGGCAGGCGCACCAAACCCGCCTCGAAGCGGGCTCGAACTGGACCGTGCATTCGAGGTGCGTGCAGGTGGCCGACATCGCACAATATTCGCCGGGAGCCGTCTGGACAAGGATCCCGGCGTCGGAGCCGAAGGGGAAGATCTTCCAACCCGCCTGCTGCAGCTCCGAGACCTTGCCCGCCAGGACCCTGTCGGTCGTCGCCTCGGGGATCCGGGGCGGACTCATGTAGCGAAGCAAGGGGTAAACGATCGCTCCGGCCAGCGCGAAGACGGAGGCTCCGAGAAACCCGTCCAGGAACCCGCGGCGCGAGAAACCCCTTCCCCCTCCGCTTCCCGCCGGTCGTCCCGGCTGCCGGGGACCGGCCCCGCTCATGGCTTCCCTCCCGCCGGCAGAACGGTTCTCTTCTCGGACTGGAACGTGATCCACGTTCGATCCTCCGGGCCCCCGCTCGGGGCGTGCTCGTACTGAAGCGCGACCGTAACGAACGCAGTCGCCTTCGAGGGGACTTCGAAACGGAATTTCTCCGTACGCTTCTCGTCGGGGCGGATCCGGGTGTCGCCGACCTGCTTCGCCCCGGGAGAGAAGTAGCGGCTGTCGCGGGTGATCGGCTGTCCCTGCGCGTCCTCAAAGGAACGGGTGTAGACGCGCTTCTCCTGAAAGCTCTTCCCCCCGTCGGTGCCGACCGACACCTCGAGCCAGACCTTGCGGCCGGGCATTCCCGTCGGAACCGCGTGGCCGGCGCCCTTGTTCTTCAGGTCCACCTGCACGGTGAGCGCCTCACCCTCCCGCCGGGTCTGCAGGTTCACGCCGAGGGCCTTGTGGAGCTGGTCGAGGGAGTGACCGCCGGGAACCTCGTGGAGGTTCACATCGGCGCGGACGCGCTTGACCTTCGGATCCACCACGTTTGCCCGCGTCGTCGCCATGTGGCAGCTCTGGCAGGTGCGCCCGTCCTTGCTCGCCGAGCTCGTCACCCACTCCGACCAGGTGCTGATGACCTCGGTCCCTTCGGGCGTCGTGTACTCGTGGCAGCCGGCACAGACGAGCGATTGCTGGTGCAGCGGGGAGTAAGCGACCTCGTGCGCCATCGAGACGGCGTCCTTGATCGGACCGCGCTTGACCTCGCCGATGTCGAAGACCATCTTCGGGGGTTTCTGGGAGTGATCCACCGAGACGAGGCTGTGGCAGACGTCGCAGTTGACGCCTTCCCAGGTCACGCGCTGCTTCAGCCCGGAATCCGCGGTGAGTTCCGCCAGCGGCGCGTGGCAGCGCAGGCACCGGCGGGAGACCGCCTCCCCTTCGCGCGCGGTCGCGTCCTTCCAGCCGCTGACGAAGACCGGGTCCTCCATCGACTTCGCATGGGCCGAGGCCCGCCACATCCGGTAGATGTCCTTGTGGCAATCCCCGCAGGCGTCGGAGGTCGTGACGCCCTTCTTCACTACCGGCTTGGGATCGGCGCGGGGGGCGATGCAGAGGACGGCGGCAACAAGCGTCGCTGCGCCCGCGCGGCGCAGGCATCGGCACGTCGCGCGAAAGTCGGTCACGGTCCGGTCCTCCTCTTTGAACCCCAAAAGCCTGGTCGGCGCCATCCGAGGTTCGCCACCAGGCAAGCTTGCCCCGGACGCTATCACGGATGACCGATAGCGCCGCAAGCCCCTTTTGTTCTCA
>Ga0315273_10013179_pt1 | contig 10616 bp, 12 predicted proteins | sample YL17G02_0_MG_FD_205753 | JGI IMG/M metagenome (GOLD analysis project Ga0315273, IMG submission 205753) | Sediment microbial communities from Yellowstone Lake, YNP, Wyoming, USA - YL17G02_0 | ecosystem: Environmental > Aquatic > Freshwater > Lake > Sediment | place: USA: Wyoming | collected... | reverse complement strand
TCAAGAGTCCGCGTGGCCTCGGTCCGCCGCATGTCGCCCGTGCGCGTGGATGCGGGGCCTACACCGGTCGACGGGACTCGCGCATCCGGGCGGCCTTGCCCTTCAGCTTCCGCAGGTAATAGAGCTTCGCCCGGCGGACTCGGGCCGACCGCACCACGTCGATGTGGTCGATGATCGGCGAGTGCAGCGGGAAGATGCGCTCGACGCCCTGGCTGAAGGACACCTTGCGCACCGTGAAGGTGGCCCTTGTCGCACCGCGGTGCTGGCCAATCACGATTCCCTCGAAGACCTGGATCCGCTCCTTGTCGCCCTCGCGCACCTTGACGTGCACGCGCACCGTATCCCCCGTCCGCATCGCGGGCCGCTCCGTGAGTTGTGCCCGTTCCATTGATTCAATCGCGCCCATGTTCGGCTCCTCTCTCTTCCATCAACACGCGCAGGATCTCGCGCTCTTCGCTGTCCAAATCGGCCGTCGGCAGCAGATCGGGCCTGAGCGCCAGGGTCCGGGACAGCGCCTCTCGCATGCGCCATCGCCGGATCTCGGCGTGGTTCCCCGACAACAGCACGTCCGGCACCCGCCATCCCCGGTACTCAGCCGGCCGCGTGAAGTGGGGAAAGTCCAGCAGGCCCCGGCTGAACGAATCCACGTCGACCGACTCCTCGTCGCCCACCGCGCCAGGCAGCAGCCTCACGACCGCATCCACCATGACCAGCGCCGGCAGCTCGCCGCCCGAGAGCACGTAGTCCCCGATGGACACCTCTTCGGTGGCCAGGGCCGAGCGAACCCGGTCATCGATCCCCTCGTAGCGGCCGCAGAGTACCACGACGTGGCGCAAGGCCGCCAGGCGTTCGGCTTCACGCTGCGTAAAGGGACGCCCCTGCGGGGAGGTCAGGATCACCGCGTCGACCTCGCCCTCGCCCCTGATCGCGTCAACGGCCCGGAACAGCGGCTCGGGCTTGAATACCATGCCCGGCCCGCCTCCGTAGGACACGTCGTCGACCGAACGATGCCGGTCCGTCGTGTAGTCGCGCAGATCGTGCACGCGGACATCCACGATGCCGCGATCGATCGCGCGCCGCACGATGCCCTCGCCCAGTGGTCCATCGCACAGACGTGGGAAGATCGTGACGAGATCGATTCTCACGTCCGCCCGTCCCGGCGCTGGCCGCGGCTGCGCGCGGTCTCGTTGAGGCCCAGCAGCCCGTCAGGCGCCGCCACGACGATCCGCCGCGCCGGCGGATCGACAATGGGGCACATCTCGTCGACCAGCGGGATCAGGTCTTCACCGCTCGGCGTGCGTACGACCAGGCGGCTGGCTGCCCCACTGCCTTCGACCCGAACGACCTCGCCCACCACCACGCCGCCGGTGGTCTCGACCTGGCACCCGAGCAGGTCGTGGTGATAGAACATGCCCGGCGGCAGCGCCGCCAACTCCTCCGCCGGAATTCGAAGTTCGACGCCCGCCAGCGTCTCGGCGTCGTCAATCGACTCGACGCCGTCGAATCCCACGACCGGCCGGTCCCGCATGAACCACACGGACCGGATGACGAGCGGCGCCGTGAGGGCGCCTCGGAGAACGAGGAGCCGGTTCCCGGGCTTGAAGCGCTCCTCCGGGAAATCCGTTTCCAGGTTCAGGATCACCTCGCCTCGCCGCCCATGGGGACGCGCCACGCGCGCCACCACGACGAGGTCGTCCCAGGCGGCCGTCATCTACCGCTGGCCATGTTCGTCGCGAAACTCGACGGACACTCGCCGCCCCTGCCGCTCGGCCGTCGCCGTCACGAGGGTCCGGATCGCCGTCGCGGTCCGTCCCTGGCGTCCAATGACCCGACCGAGGTCATCGCCGGCGACGCAGACCTCAATCACGTCCGTATCGCGGTGCTCGGCTTCAGTGACGCGGACGGCGTCGGGCCGATCGACGAGCGCGCGTGTCACGGTCTCGGCGACGTCTCTCGCGTGGCTCACTGGGCGACGGCGGTGGGCGCTGCGCTCGCGTCGGCCGCCGCCTCCTTGTACTTCTTCAGGAGACTCTTGACGGTGGCGCTTGGCTGCGCGCCCGCCTTCACCCAATGCGTCACCCGCTCGCGGTCCACCTTTAGCGTGGCCGGCTGGGTCTTGGGGTTGTAGTACCCCAGGCGCTCCACCACGCGGCTGTCGCGCGGCGTCCGCGCCTCGGTGACCACCACGCGGTAGGTCGGCCGCTTCTTCGTGCCAATCCGGGTCAGACGAATCACTAGCATGTCTCTCCTTCACCGCGGGGCCGTCAGACCCCGTCCATCAAGCCCTCAGGCCCCGCCCCTTCAGCATGCCCATGGCCTGGCGCATGCGCTTCCGGCTGCCGCCGCCCGCACCCATGCCGCCGACCACCTTCAGCATCTTCCGCATCTGCATGAACTGCCGCAGCAGGCGGTTCACGTCTTCGACCGTGGTGCCGCTCCCCCTGGCGATCCGTCGCCGCCGGCTCCCGTCGATGATCTTGTAGCTCCGGCGCTCGGTGGACGTCATCGAGTGGATGATCGCCTCGACGCCGTTCAGTTGCGCCTCGTCGGGGCGCGCATCGCCAAACTGCTTCAGGTTGCCCATCCCGGGCAACATGCCAAGCACCTGCTCGAGCGGTCCCATCTTGCGCAAGGTGCGCAGCTGCGTCAGGAAATCCTCGAGTGTAAAGTCGTCGCTGCGCAGCTTCTGCTCCAGGCGCGCGGCGTCATTCTGATCCACGACCTGCTCGGCCCGCTCGATCAGGGACAACACGTCGCCCATCCCGAGCAGGCGCGACACCAACCGATCCGCCCGGAACGGCTCGAGATCGTCGAGGCGCTCGCCCACGCCGACAAACGCGATGGGCACGCCCACGACGGCCACCACGGACAAGGCCGCGCCGCCGCGGGCATCGCCGTCGAGCTTCGTCAGCACCACCCCTGTCACGCCCACCTGCCGGTTGAACTCGCCGGCGCTCTTGATCGCGTCCTGCCCGGTCATGGCGTCGGCCACGTAGAGCGCGTCGTCCGGTTCAACGGCGGCGCGGATCGCCGTGAGTTCGTGCATCAGCGCGTCGTCGATGTGGAGGCGGCCTGCCGTGTCCACGATGACGATGTCGAAGCCGAGATTGCGGGCCTCGGTCAACGCGCCGGCGGCCCGGGCGACCGGGTCCATCTCACCGGCGGGGTCGAACACGCGGATGCCGGCCTGGCGTCCAAGCACATTGAGCTGCTCGATGGCCGCAGGGCGGCGCACGTCGGTTGACGTGAGGAGCGGATGCCGACCCTGTCGCGTCAGCCACTTCGCGAGCTTGGCGGCTGCCGTGGTCTTCCCGGCGCCCTGCAGGCCGAGCAACAGGATGACGTGGGGGCTGCGCTTCGCAGGCCGCAGCCCTCCCTCGGCATCGCCGAAGAGCGCGATCAGTTCGTCGCGCACGATCTTGACGACCTGCTGCGCGGGCGTCAGGCTTCGCAGCACGTCCTGGCCGGTCGCCCGCACACGCACGCGATCAACGAAGGCCTTGACGACCTTGAAGTTGACGTCGGCTTCCAGCAGCGCCATCCGGATTTCGTGCAGCGCCGACTCCACGGCAGGCTCCGACAACCGCGCTTCGCCGCGCAGTGTGCGAAAGACCGCCTGAAGCCGGTCGCTGAGCGAATCAAACATGTGTACAGTCTAATTGCACCCGGATGCCCCCTCGCCACGGCGGGCCGCTCTACGCGGTCCGCCCCTGACTGGCTGACATCACGCCCTATGGCGCAAACCCTTATGGTAGCGTCAGTTGGCCAGCCCTGTCAACGCGCCCGGGACTACACGGACGTCAGCCGGTGCCCGAGTTTCTCTTTCTTGGTCTTCAGGTAACGGCGGGTGGACGCTGTGGCGGGGATCTCGATGGGAACGGTGTCGGACACGGACAGGCCGTAGCCTTCGAGGCCGACGAACTTCCGGGGATTGTTGGTCAGCAGGCGCATGGAGCGCACCCCCAGATCGCTGAGGATCTGCGCGCCAATCCCGTAGTCCCGCTGGTCGGGCTTGAAGCCCAGGCGTTCGTTGGCCTCGACCGTGTCGTAGCCCTGGTCCTGGAGCGCGTAGGCCTGGATCTTGTTCGAGATGCCTATGCCGCGCCCTTCCTGATTCAGGTAGAGCACGACACCGCGCTCCTCCACGCTGATCCGTCGCAACGCCGACTCCAGTTGGTCTCCGCAATCACACCGGGCAGAGTGAAACACGTCGCCGGTCAGGCATCGGGAGTGCACCCGGACGAGCACGTCTCGGCCCTCCCCGAGAGTGCCGCGGACAACGGCCACGTGGGTCTCGCGATCCGCGATGCTCTCGTACGCGAACACGCGGAACTGGCCGTACCTGGTTGGCAGGTCCGCTTCGGCCACCCGGCGCACCATCCGCTCGGTGCGCATGCGGTACTTGATCAGGTCCGCAATCGTAATCATCAGGATCTTGTGGCGCTTCGCGAACTGCGCTAGCTGCGGCACTCGGGCCATGGACCCGTCCTGATTCATGATTTCGCAGATCACGCCGGCGGGGTACAGGCCCGCGATCCGCGCGAGGTCGACCACCGCCTCCGTCTGTCCGGCGCGCACGAGCACACCGCCGTCGCGCGCCCGCAGCGGGAACATGTGCCCCGGCCGCGCGAGGTCCGCCGGCGTCGTTGTCGGATCAATCGCGGCCTGCACGGTGGCGGCCCGATCGGCGGCCGATATGCCTGTGCTGGTGCGGTGCCTGGCTTCGATGGACACGCAGAACGCCGTCTCGAAGCGGGCGGTGTTCTGCGTCACCATGAGCGGGATCTCGAGCTCGTCGAGCCGCCGGCCCGTCATCGGCATGCAGATCAGGCCGCGCCCGTACCGGGCCATGAAATTGATGATATCGGGCGTGACGGCCGACGCGGCGATGGTGAGATCACCCTCGTTCTCGCGGTCCTCGTCGTCCACGACAATGATCATCTGCCCCGCGCGAATCGCCTCGACCGCGTCTTCGACGCGGGCGAAGGGCTGGCTCTGCCTTGGCCGCGCGCGGCCTCCCCTGGCGATGCTCAATACCGGCGTGCGCTTGCTCATGGTGTCTGGATCGGCGCGCGGCTCCCGGCTGGCCACATCCCTGCCAGTTGGGCGACGCGCAGGACGTACTTGCCGATCACGTCGACCTCGAGATTCACCCCGTCGCCGACGCGGCTGGCCTGCAGGTTGGTCTGTTCCCACGTGAATGGGATGATCTGGACGTCGAAGTCCCGCTCGCGGAGGGTCGCGACGGTCAGGCTGATACCATCAACCGCTACCGACCCTTTGGGAATGAAGTAGGGCGCGAGGTCCGGCTCGAAGGCGATCGTGATCCACCAGAACTCGCCGTCCGGGCGGATGGCCGTCAGCGTGCCCTTGCCGTCCACGTGCCCGAGCACGAAATGCCCGCCCATGCGCCCGTCGGGCCGCATGGGGCGCTCAAGGTTCACGAGTGACCCGGCGCGCAAGTCCCCCAGGGTCGTGACGCGCGCCGTTTCCGGTCCGATGTCCGTGTCGAACCGGTTCGCGTCGCGCCCGACGACCGTCAGGCAGACACCATTGACCGCGATGCTGTCGCCGTCGCGGAGCTCCCCCGCGAGGACCGTCTCAATCGAGAACCTGTAGCCGCCCTCGATGGGGTCCAGGGCCGCCACGCGGCCCACGTGTTCAATCAGCCCGGTAAACATCGGCGTCGATCATCGTATCGTCTCCGCAGGGCTGCACCTCGACATGCGCCAGAGTGGCCCACGGCACCTGCGAACCGTCCAACCATGGTACTCCGGCCGGGCCCGCCACGCGAGGAGCCACGATCAAGCGCACGGCGTCCACGACATGTTCCCGCCAGAACGCCGCCTGCAGCGTGGGGCCGCCTTCGACGAGAACCGAGTGGATCTCAAACGGCACGAGGGCCGCCAGCGCCCCGGACACGCCCTCGGGATCGGCGATCAGCACGGCCCCGGCGCCCTCGAGCGCGCGAGCGGCTGCAGGGTCGCCTGCCAGGCCGGCCGCGGTCGTCACGACGATAATGGGGCCCGCCGTTCGCGTCGCAAACACCCGCGCCGACGGGCGCGTGCGCAGTCGCCGGTCGAAGATCACCCGGGCGAGCGGCCGCTCGCGGAACACCTCGCGCGCCGTCAGCATCGGATCGTCCACGAGCAGCGTGGACGAGCCAATCGCGATGGCGTCGACCTCGGCCCGCAGGGATTGGCTCCGTCGATCGGCCGGCGCCGAACTCATCCGGGTCACCGCTCCGGGCGCGGCCGCCACGCGGCCGTCCAGACTGGTCGCGGCCTTGGCGATCACGAACGGCCGGCCGCGCTGCATGACACTGAAGAAGGGCCGATTCAATCGGACGGCGGCGTCGCCGCCCACACCCACATCCACCTGTACGCCGGCCTGCCGCAATCGCTGAAAGCCGCGGCCGGCGACGCGCGGATTGGGATCCTGGACCGCGGCGACCACCCGCCGGACGCCTGCGCCGAGAATGCTGTCGACGCACGGCGGCGTGCGTCCGACGTAGCTGCAGGGCTCGAGGGTGCAGTAGAGCGTGCTGCCCCGCGCGGCGTCACCAGCCGCCCGCAGGGCATGCACTTCGGCGTGAGGCTCCCCGGCACGCTCGTGGTACCCCGTGCCGGCCACCACACCCGCCGGCGTCACGACGACGGCGCCCACCAGAGGATTGGGGGTGGTTCGACCGCGGGCGCGTCCCGCCAGGAAGAGCGCACGGTCCATGTACGCCGCGTCGCTCAACACGGGCTACCAGCTCTCTTCGAAGAGCGCGTCGACGTACTCCCGTGCCGAGAAGGCCACCAGGTCGCTGATGTCTTCGCCGACACCGACGTAGCGGATCGGCAGACGGAGGTCGTGTGCGATCGCCACGGCGATGCCGCCTTTCGCGGTTCCGTCCAGCTTGGCGAGCACGATCCCCGTGACACCCGCCGCAGCCATGAACTCGCGGGCCTGCACCAGACCGTTCTGGCCGACGGTGGCATCGAGCACCAGGAGCACCTCGTGCGGCGCGCCCGAAACCTCGCGGCCGGCAATCCGATGGATCTTCTGCAGTTCCTGCATGAGATTCGCCCGGGTGTGCAGGCGCCCGGCGGTGTCGACGATAATCGGGTTCCGGCCGCGAGCCTTGCCGGCAGCCATGGCGTCGAACACGACCGACGCCGGGTCCGCGCCTTCGCGCGCGCGAATCACGTCGACATCCGCACGGCCGGCCCAGATCTCCAACTGCTCCACTGCGGCTGCACGGAACGTGTCCGCCGCACACACGAGAGGATGCTGTCCCTGCGCCTTGAACAGGTGGGCCAGTTTCGCGACGGTGGTTGTCTTTCCGGTGCCGTTGACGCCGACCACCAGCAACACGGTCGGCGTGCCCGTGCGCGCCGGCGTTCCATCCGCGCCGGCGAGGATGGCGAGCAGTTCGCGCTTGATCAGATCGCGGAGGGGTTCGCCGTGTCGGACGCGGGCGGTGACCGCCGACACGATCCGCCCGGCGGCGGCCACCCCGACATCGGCGCTGATCAGGAGTTCCTCGAGGGCACCGGCCGTCTCGGCGTCGACCTTCGCGGTCCGCCGCTCGGGCGCGTCCGCCCGGCGCGCAATCTCATCGAAACGCCCGAACAGCTGTTGCGTGGTGCGGCGCAACCCCTCCCGGACGCGTCCCAACAGGCCCATCGGGGCATTCTATCACCCGCCATCAACCTCGATTCGCTGCGGCCGGAGCATGAGGTCCTCCAGTGCGGCCCGCGGCGTCTTGCGTCCGCCGAGCACCTCCGCCATCTGCGACGTGATCGGGAGTTCCACGCCGTAACGCGCGCCGAGGGCCACCGCGGCCTCGGTCGTCTTGACGCCTTCGGCGACCATCTTCATACCGGCGAGCACCTCCGCGAGATCGCGCCCACGCGCCAGTTCGATCCCCACGTGGCGGTTGCGGCTGTACGGCCCCGTGCAGGTCAGGACCAGGTCGCCCAGGCCCGCCAATCCTGCCAGCGTTTCCCGACGTCCGCCCGCCGCGCACGCGAGGCGCGAGATTTCGGCCAGGCCGCGCGTGATGAGCGCCGCCCGGGCATTGTGGCCAAGCCCCAACTCCTCTGTCACACCAGCGGCAATCGCGATGACGTTCTTCAGGGCGCCGCCGATCTCCACGCCCACAACGTCGGTCGTCGCGTACAGGCGAAGGAACTTGCCCCGAAACTCCGCTTGCACCCGTTCGGCCGACACCAGGTCTTCGCACGCCACCGACACCGCGGTCGGCAGCTCCCGCGCCACTTCGACAGCAAAACTCGGCCCCGACAGGACGACGACAGGGTGGGTACCGGCCGACTCCTGAACGAGCACCTGGGACATGCGGTCGAAGGTGTCGAGTTCGAGTCCCTTGGCAACGCTCACGAGTGTCGCCCCGGGCTGCAGGTAGGGCTGCACCGACCGCGCGACGGATCGCATCGCGTGCGACGGCACGGCGACCACCACCATCCCGACGCCCCGAACGGTTTCCTCCACGTCCGTGGTGGGCCGGACCGCGGGCGGCAGCGCCACGTCCGGAAGGTAGACGGCGTTGGCGCGTCGTTCCCGCATCTCGTCGATGATCGGACGTTCGACAGACCAGATCCGCACCACGTGGCCGATGCGGGCGAGATGCACGGCGAGGGCCGTGCCCCAGCTGCCTGCTCCAAGAATGGCGATGTCACTCAGCACCTTCGTGCTCCTTCCCGTCAGACGGACGCGCCGACGCGTTGCTCGGATCCGGCCAGCAGCCGCGCCAGGTTCGACCGGTGGGTGAACAGGATCAGGCGGCAGCGTCACGACTGGAACGGCGTGTGAACCAGCGCCTCGTAGGTCGCCCCTGCGGGCGAGAGGCGGCTGCGGTAGAGGGTACACTGCGTGACGGCACATCGAGCCGCGACCGGCACTTCCCCACCATCAACGAGGCGGCGGAGCACGTCCCCGGAGGGCGCCTTCACGCGCCCGACGGTCAGATGGGCGGAAAATGGCCCCGCCTCGAGCCCGATCCCAAGTCCGGCCAGTCTCTCGCCGAGGAGTTCATGCGCTCGCCCGAGAGGTGACAGCCCGTCGGTCACACCAATCCACAGGACTCGCGGCGACCCGTGCTGGGGAAACGCGCCCCAGCCACCGAAGGCGACGTCGGCAGGCTCGATGCCGAGCGGGCGTTCCAGAGACAGTTGCAGCCTCGCGACGCGGCTGTCTTCGACCTCACCGAGAAAATGCAAAGTCACGTGGAGCTTCGGCCCGGCGACCCAGGCCACGCGAAGAGGCAGGCCACGCTGCTGGCGCTCGGCGCGTTCCCGAAACCGCGCCACCGACGCCGAGATGGCCTCGCGGGCGGTGCTGTCCGGATCGACTGCGACGAACAGTCTCACGCGCGGTCTCCCGCCACGCCGGCGAACACGAACGCCCCGCCGCCGCCGGCGCCCACCAGGACCCGCCTCGCCATGTCGAGCGCCATCTGCGCCGCACACTGCCGGACTCGCGCGCGGCCGACCGGGAACCGGAACGTCTGCACGATCCGCGTGTGCTCCGTCGTCACCGCTATGACCACAGTGCCCACGGGTTTCGCCTCGGTGCCGCCGCCAGGCCCGGCGATGCCCGTCACGCCGATTCCGAGGGAGGCACCGGCCCGCCCGCGGACGCCGTCGGCCATGGCTTCCGCCACGGACTCGCTGACGGCGCCGAAGGAGTCGAGAGCCGACTGAGGAACTCCGAGCCAGGAGACCTTCGATTCGTTGCTGTAGCACACGACGTTCAGCGTGACGTAGTCGGAGCTTCCGGGCACATTGGTCAAGCGCGACGAGACCAGGCCACCGGTACAGGATTCGGCCACCGCAATCCGCCATGCGCGTTCCCGAAGCAGCGCGCCGACGGTCTCCTCCAGGGTTCGCCCGTCGGTGCTGTACAAGTCGGGCCCAAGGACGACGGCCAATTCGGCAGTCGCCGCGTCCAGCCGAGCCGACGCCGCCGCCGCGGACGCCATGCGCGTGGTGAGATGCAACTCCACCTGGGCCGGCGACGTGAGCACGGTGGTGAAGACGGCCGGCTCCTCGTGGAGCCAGCGCGAGTACAGAGGCGAGGTCGCCTCGTCGACCTCGGACTCGGTCCGACCGCAGATGCGTAGCACCCGGCGGTACAGGCGGAAATCGCCGGCCAGTGGCGCGACACGGTCAGCGACGACGCGGTCGAACATGGGCTTCAGCTCGTCCGGCGGACCGGGCAGGAGGACGACAACGCGGCCGTCGTGTTCAATCCACAGCCCAGGAGCGGTCCCCAGCACGTTCGGCAGGAGCACGGCACCCCGTGGCACCATGGCCTGGCGCCGGTTGATCTCGGGCATTCGCGCTCCACGCGCCGCGAATCGTTGCCGGATGGCATCGACCACCCCACCGTCCTCCTCCAGCGGTCGTTCGATCACGGCCGCCACCGCATCGCGGGTCACGTCGTCGTCGGTCGGCCCGAGACCTCCACAAAGGACGACCAGCTCGGTTCGCGACAGGGCCGCCCGAAGCGCGGACTCCATGTCGCCTCGCCGATCCCCCACGACGGTCCTGGCCCGCACCTCGATGCCGAGCTCGTTGAGCCGCTCGGTGATGTACAGGGAGTTCGTA
>Ga0315273_10013178_pt1 | contig 10618 bp, 8 predicted proteins | sample YL17G02_0_MG_FD_205753 | JGI IMG/M metagenome (GOLD analysis project Ga0315273, IMG submission 205753) | Sediment microbial communities from Yellowstone Lake, YNP, Wyoming, USA - YL17G02_0 | ecosystem: Environmental > Aquatic > Freshwater > Lake > Sediment | place: USA: Wyoming | collected... | reverse complement strand
AGAACGTGATCATCGGCAAGCTGATCCCGGCCGCGACCGGCCTCAAGCAGTACCGGCAGGTCGCGATCGAGCCGACCGAGCCGCTTCCGGTGACTTTCGCTCGTCCCGAAGCCGAGGCTGAACTTCTCGCCGCGCTCGAGGAGATCGGCGAGGGCGATGGCTTCGACCTCGACTCGATCGACCTCCCGTTGGACGCTGGGCCTTCGCTCGACGTCGACGGTGAGGCAGCGGGGCTCGAGCCCCCGGCCGACGAGGAACAGTAGTGAAGGACGCGGCTCGGGTCAGACCCGTGAGGTCTGACCCGAGCCGACCTTGTCAGGGTCTGACCCCACTGGTCTGACCCGTTCGGCCCTCGCGGCGGCCGACCCAAAGGTCTGACCGCCAAGCCTTCCTCACTGCCCGACCCGACACCTTCCTAACGTCTTTCTGCTACCTCTGATGCCCATGTGCAGGGTTTTCGTCGCGACTGTCGCCGCGTTTCTCGCGGTTCTCGCATGGCCGGCCACGGGCTCTGCCGCACTCTCCTGTGGCCTTCCGGAGGCGCAGCCGATCTGGTTCGACTTCGCGGATTCCTCCGTCTCGTTCTGGCGCGAGCGCTTTGCGCGCCCGGGTGTCGTGGTCGCGACCGGCGGTCCCGAGCTTGCGGCTGAGGCTCGGGCGGCGGGTGCGGCGACCGTTCACTGGGACATGTACCTTCGCAAGCGCGTCGGTACCCCGTCGGATCCTGCCGATGCGAGCCTGATCGAGCAGCGGGCCGACTCGCTCTTCGACTATGCCGTCTCGGTGACAGGCTGCCAGCAGCCGTTGGTCGCGCTCAACGAGCTCTGGGGGGCATCGCTGCCGACGCCGCTGACCCCGACTGCGGAGCGCTACCGCGCAAACGTCCTTCGCTTCGTGAGCCGGCTCGCGGCCCGGGGTGGCCGGCCTGCTCTCCTCATCTCCAGCGAACCTTCCACGAGCGGCGATGCAGCGGCGTGGTGGAGGTCGATCGCGGCAGTGTCCGACCTCGTCCTCGAGAACTACGCGAATGCGAACCTGATCTGGCGCGATGGGGTGGTCGACGGCTCGCGCCGCCTCCGCACGCGCTATCGGCAGTCTTCCGCGCGGCTCCTCGCTCTCGGGATTCCGCCGTCGCGGATCGGGATCATGATCGGCTTCCAGACGGGTCCAGGAACTGGAGGACGGGAAGGGCTCGCGCCGCGCTCGCGCTGGTTCAGCGTCGCGAAGTGGCAGGCGCTCGCCGTGCGCCAGGTAGCGCGCGAGCTCCGGCTCGCCCATCTCTGGTCCTGGGGTTGGGCTCAGCGCGACGAGCGCTCCAACGACCCGGACAAGACGTATACCGCCTGCGTTTGGCTGTGGTCGCGCGATGCGGGCCTGTGTGACGCGCCGGCCATCCTCGGGCGTGAGCTCGACGTCGATCGGCGCGCCGGGCAGCTCGATCTGCCCGCGGGAACGCGCTGCACGTACGGCTCGAGTGCACTCACCGCATCAAGCGTCGCTGCGCTCGCGAAGTTGACGGGCGACCGGGAGCTTGCTCTGACGGCACTCGTCGTTCGCGCGATCGAGCGTGAGAGCGCGCGCGTTTCCCCGTCGAGCGCCCTCGCCGTCGAGGACCGCATCGTGGGCACTCGGTTCGGCGGAAGTCCGGCCGCATATCGATCCGCGCTCGCCGAGACCGGTGCGAGCCTCTCCGTCGCGCGCGGAATCATCGGTGACGAGTTGAGGGCTCGCGAGGTCTTCGACCGTCTTTCGGTGTCGAGCCCGGCGGCAGGAGACATCGCGCGCTTCCGAACGACCTACGCCCCGGTCCTCGCGCGCCAGCTCGTCGTCTCACCCACACCGAGCTGGCTTCCGGAAGGGAGCGGAATCGCTCTCGCGACGTCCGCTCCGGAGACGGTGTTCCACATCGCAACGGGCCAGCGGGTGACCGTCCGGACGGCGGAGGGCGTCTTCACCGTCAGGGCGGTCGACGAGGCAGTGGCGCTGGGCGCCTATCCGTACGAGGTCGCCCGACCGGCGATCGTCCAGGCGCTGCAGGGAGAGCGACGCGCCGACGCGTACACGGCGTGGATCATCCATAAGCAGAAGGCCGCTGGGAGCCGCCTGGTCTGCGAGCGGGATCGCTTGCCGGAGCTCGGCGTGATCACTCTGTCGGCATACGCGCCGTTTCTCTCGCTGCACGAGCCCGAAGCTGCCCGCTGGGCGTCCGCACGGCGTCCGCGCTGATGTAAGCGGCTGTATCGGGAACCGCGCCAGTGGAGTCTCGTCTTGCGCCGGTCCGGGCTTACTGACGGGCGGTCGTGATGACGGTGTCGCGACCCGAGCCCTTTGCGAGCCCGAGCGCGGCATCGCCGCGACCGAGCAGCGCGGCTGCGTCATCGTTCTGGAGGAGCTCGGCGACACCGCCGGACATCGACATCACGCCGATCTTGGGCAGCGGCCGCTCCCGCAGGATCCCTTGCAGCCGCCCGAAGAGCGCCTCCCCGTCGCGTGCGTCTCCACGCGGGAGAAGCACGCCAAAGCGTCCGCCGCCTATGCGACAGGGCAGATCGCTTCGCCCGGCGACGTCGCGCAGCATCGCAGCGATCTGGGCCAGCACGTCGTCTGCCGCGAGGAAACCGATGCGCGCATTGAGCGTCGTAAGTCGATCGACGTCGAGCATGAGCAGCGCGAGCGGCTGGCCCCGCCCTCGTGCGCGCGCGATCTCACGGTCAAGCAGATCGTGGAACGCACGGCGATCGTACAACTCGGTGAGCGCATCCAGCTCCGGCACCGGGTCGGGCTCACGCAGGGCGAGCGAGGATTCGAGCGCCGCCTTGGTTCCGCTGATTACGTCCTCGAGTGTCGTGATATCCAGATCGCTGAACCGTCGATCCGAAGCGCGAGTCAATACCGCGAGCATGCCCGGCCTGTGTGGTTCATCGAGAAGCGGCACAGCGAGCCCGGCCCGAATCGGGGACGCCCCCGGAGGGGTGTCGGCTTCGCCGGTGAACGAGACCTGCAGCGCGCGTGCCTCTCGGTAGTCCGGGATGCCCAGCCGCTCGACCTGTGCCACCTCGGCCTGGGACAGGCCAACCGTCGCGAGCATCGGCTCCGCCTTCGGATCGACGATGACAGCAACGGCTGCATCAGCGGACGTCCGCTCGCGTGCAATCTCGAGCAGCCGCAGGACGCCGTGGTCGTTGAGCTCCCGAGCCGGAGCGCCGGTGATTGCCGCCGAGATCCTCTCAGGCAGCGGTTGGGCAAGTGCATCGTTCAACGTCTGCGCGAACTCCGCGAGACGGTCGTCGTATCGGCTCAGCATCGTGGTGATGATCTCTTCGTGCCGTCCGGTGAGCCGTCGAACGGCGATGACAAAGAGGCAGATGCAGAGGACTCCCAGCACGACGGATGCAACGTATATCGCGATCGCAATCTCCAGTGCTTCCGCCCCCTTCCCAGTTCCCCAGATTCGCAGTTCCCGTGCGCAAGTAATATCGCGTCGACCGGTCGGCAGACCCGGCGATCTTGACGGGAGGTGGGAGAAGCTACCGCGCCAGCCCCGTTGGCTGATCCTTCTCGGTGCTCTGGGCGCTGGTGCCTACGGCGCTCATCGGATACGGATTCGGGCGAATTCTTCGATCGAGCCCCGGGCTCGATCCAGCGCTCCCGCTGCGCCTGTCGTCGAGTTTCCGAGGGCGAGCAAACGTACTTTGGCACCTCGGGCCGAGGCGAATCCGACAGGACCCCGGTCTATGGTGGTCGCGACGATGGAAGTGACCCCCGTGCCTGCCCCGCAGCACTTCGAGCAGAACGGCGTGAAGACCGGCGACCCCGAGTCGTACGTAGCCGACCCACCCAAGGCTGTCGTTGGTCCCGTCGAGTTGCCGTCCAGCAAAAGGCTGTCGGGCGCGACGATCGCTGCTCTCGCTGCTCTCGCCGGCGTCGGAGCCATCTTGCTGGGCTCGTGGGCCTTCGTCTCGAGCGTCCGCTCGGACGACGGTCCGACTTCGGACACCGCTCAGTCTCGGAGGGCCATTTCGGTGCTCTCCAAGCCGACTACCCAACGGGTTCTGGTCGACGGCTCCGCCGGACGCGTGATCCTCGCCGTCGGGTCCAGCCGGCGGGGGTATCTCGTGCTCGACGGCTTCGGGCACGCACCCTCGGGGAAGTCCTACCAGGCGTGGGTCATCCGACCGACCGCGGAAGCCCCCGTCTCGGCGGCCGTCTTCTCGGGGACGGAGATGCTTGTGCCTCTGTCGATCCCGGTCCGGCCGGGAGTCGCCGTCGCGATCACGATCGAGCGTGCCGGCGGAGCTCCCGCTCCGACGCACGACCCGAAGCTCCTCGCTCAACCGATCTTGTAGGAAGCCGAGTCGTTCGGCCGCGAAGCCGCATGATCGGCGATGGCGCGGGACGCTTCCGATATGCGCTCAGTGGTCGGTGCGGGCGATGTCGGCGCGATCCTTGCCGAGATCCTTGGCGCGGTAGAGCGCGCCGTCGGCGCGCTCGAAGATGCCCGCTGCCGTATCGCCGTGTTGTAGCTCCGCGATCCCGGCGGAGAAGCGAAGGCGCTCCTCGTCTGTTCCGAGCGCGGTACCGCGCATCAAGTTGTGTACACGACCGTACAGCTGCTCCGCATCCTCGGCCGACGACTCCGGCAGGATGACCGCGAACTCGTCCCCGCCAATGCGACACGCGATGTCGACAGTACGCACTGCCTCGCGCAGCCGGTCGGCGGCCTGCGCCAGAACCCGGTCGCCGGCGAGGTGTCCGACCTGGTCGTTGATCGCCTTGAAGTCGTCGAGGTCGAACACGATGAGGGCGAGCTTTCGCTCGTAGCGTTGGGCCCGCATGACTTCGCGGCGTAGTGTCTCGTGGAAGTAGCGCTGGTTGTAGAGCCCCGTAAGCGCGTCGGTCTCGGCCAGCTCGCGCGCCTCGCCATAGCGGCGAGCATTCTCAATCGCGGGAACGGAGTTCTCGGCCAGACTCTCAGCGAGCTCGACGTGCTCGCCCGCAGGTTCGTGATCGGTGCTCCGCCAGAAGAGCGAAAGGATCCCGACCGGTCGCAGCTCCCGTCCCATGAGCGGAATGAAGACGCCGCCGCGGATCAGCGTGGCATCCGGGGCCTCGCGATCGCGGCCGTAGCGGTAGTTGACGGTGATCGTGCCTGGCAAGGCACCGGCGACACCCGATGTGGGCGGCCTGGCGGTTTCCTGCGGGGTCATTCCACGCGTGACGACAATGGGAACTCCGCTGTGGCCCTCGACTACCATCATGGCGGCTTCGAAGCCGGGGATCTCCATGGCGGCATCGAGCACACGGTCCATGAGCTCTTCGATGTCCATCGAGCCGCCGAGCTCACCGAACAACCGGTTCCGCCGGCTCTCCTTCTCGGCGCGCTCGAGAGCTTCTGAGAGGTCACCGGCGAGCTCGTCCATCTTGCCCTTCATCTCGTCGACCGCGCGAACCAGGTCATCGTTGGGCGCCGGCGACGCCGTACGGCGACGGAGGAGCGCCATAGCCAACAGCGCAGCCCCGGCCACCGCCGCGACGACGATAACCGCAGTCGTGGTCACTCTAGAACCCGCTCCCTCCGGACGACATCTCGTTGTAATCACGCGTTCGAGGGATACAACCCCTCGAACGAGCTAGTCCTCGCACTGTACTCAGCGAACTGGACGCCAACCAGCCCAGTTTCAGCGTTTTTTCGACTGGCGCCGAGAATCGCCCTTGGCGGTCGCCACGACCACCGTGCCTTCACCGGCTTGTCTCGCCTGCCACAGCGCCGGCTCTGCTCGTCCGAAGACGCTCCCCGGGTCGTCCGACGCGGTCAGCGCCGTGTTTCCGGCCGAGACGATCAGCCGGTCGGTGCCCGCGGGCGGCCGTGCGTGCAGAGAAGCCCGAAGCGCCGCAAGAATGCTCTCCGCGCGGCCCGCGGCCGTTTGGGCATGAGCACTGTGAGATCGTCCTCTTGGTGCGGCAGCTCAACCCGCCACCCGGAACACATTGCCCTCGCCGTGCCGCAACGTTTGCAAGCACAGGCGTTGCGCCGACCTCGCCGAGTTTCTCGTTGACTGAGCGTAAGTCGCTGATGTACAGCACGAGGAGTGTCAGCGGGCCAGCATCGCGATGGGCTCGGCCGAATTCGTGAGCGAGTCCGTCGAGGAACGGGTGACGACTTGCGAGGCGGGACGGTCGAGCCCGCGTTTTCGGGCCCGGGATCGCCGATGCGCTCCTGGGCATTCTCGTTCGCGTCCCCCGTCGGTGGGCTTCCTGGCTCGGCGGCCTCTCCGGACGCTCGCGTCACTGCAGCCGGCACGCTTGCGTCGAGTGTCGAGCTCGTTCGTTCGGACGCCAAGCCACGAGCCCGGCGGACACCATCGTCGAAGCACCGTGTGTGAACGTGTTCCCGGCCATCTCCTGACGGAGACGCGAGAAGAAGGTCCGGGCACCGACCGCCTGCGTCTCGGGGAGCAAGATTGCGAACTCCCGTGGGCCTCGCCGACACGGGATGTCCGTTGCCCGAGTAACACGGGTGACCAGTGCTGCAAACTCCCGTATCGCGACGTCTTGCTCTGGAACGGCCACCAGCTGAGTGGCTGCGGCGCTGCTTCTGACACCGAAACGTGTTTCGGGAACTTCCAACCTGCAAGGACGGCGCAAGGGGGTCTTTGCTACCATCGTGCGGCCCGGATGGCGTGTAGTTTCGTGCCCGCCTTCCTTTCTGTCTGAGGAAAGCCTTCGACCTTTAGTAGGAGCAGCGCGTGCCCACAGTCAACCAGCTCGTTCGCAAGGGGCGGAAGACCCCGAAGGCGAAGACGAAGACCCCGGCTCTCCGGGGCGCGCCACAGAAGCGCGGCGTCTGCACGCGTGTCTACACGACCACGCCGAAGAAGCCGAACTCGGCTCTCCGCAAGGTCGCACGCGTACGGCTCACAAACGGCATGGAGGTCGGTGCGTACATCCCGGGCGAGGGGCACAACCTGCAGGAGCATTCGGTCGTGCTCGTACGCGGCGGCCGCGTCAAGGACCTCCCGGGCTTTCGCTACAAGGTGATCCGGGGTGGCCTCGACTCGGCCGGCGTCTCCGAGCGCCGCCAGGCTCGCTCGAAGTACGGGGCGAAGAAGGCGTAGGGATCAGAAGTGACGCGCCGCGCAGAGATCCAGCCCCGTCAGCTCGAGCCAGACGCCGTTCACGGCTCGGTTCTCGTCTCGCAGCTCGTCAACCGGCTTATGCTCGATGGCAAGAAGTCCATCTCGGAGCAGATCGTCTACGACGCGCTCGCGATCGCCTCGGAGAAGAGCGGGAAGCCGCAACTCGAGGTGCTCGAGCAGGCGGTGAAGAGCGTCACGCCGGTTCTCGAGGTGCGGTCGCGCCGTGTGGGCGGTGCGAACTACCAGGTACCGATCGAGGTTCCTCAGCGCCGTGCGCGGACGCTTGCGCTCCGCTGGCTCGTCCAGAACGCCCGCGATCGGCGCGAGAAGGGCATGCCCGAGAAGCTCGCCGGCGAGCTCATGGACGCAGCGAACCAGCAGGGTGGCGCCTACAAGAAAAAGGACGACATCTACCGGATGGCGCAGGCCAACAAGGCCTTCGCACACTACCGCTGGTAGGTCGACAATGAGTGCCGTAGCAACACCGGTTGGGCTGGAGCGCGTCCGGAACATCGGGATCATGGCCCACATCGACGCGGGCAAGACCACGACGACGGAGCGGATCCTCTACTACACGGGGCGCACTCACAAGATGGGTGAGGTGCACGAGGGCGCCGCGACCATGGACTGGATGGCGCAGGAGCAGGAGCGCGGCATCACCATCACGTCGGCAGCGACGACCGCGGAGTGGCGCGACTATCGGATCAATATTATCGATACGCCCGGGCACGTGGACTTTACCGTCGAGGTCGAGCGGAGCCTGCGCGTCCTCGACGGTGCCGTTGCCGTCTTCGACGCCGTCGCAGGCGTCCAGCCGCAGTCCGAGACCGTCTGGCGCCAGGCCGACCGCTACAGCGTGCCGCGCATCGCGTTCATCAACAAGATGGATCGGACCGGCGCGGACTTCGACGCATCCGTCCAGTCGATGCGTGACCGCCTCGGCGCGAATCCCGTGCCTGTCCATCTCCCGATCGGGAGTGAAGACGCGTTCGTCGGGATCGTCGACCTCGTCGAGATGAAAGCGATCACGTACTTGAACGCGCTCGGCACGGAGCTCACCGTCGACGACATTCCGGCCGCGCTCGCTGCAGCTGCCGAAACCGGCCACCATGCGCTGATCGACGCGGTCGCGGAGTTCGACGACGAGCTCATGGAGACATACCTCGACGACGAGAGCGCGGTTGCACCAGAGATGATCCGGCGGGCACTACGCAAGGGAACACTCGTAGGCAAGATCACGCCCGTCCTCGCTGGCTCGGCGTTCAAGAACAAGGGCGTGCAGGCGCTCCTGGACGCCGTCGTCGACTACCTGCCGAGCCCGCTGGACGTCCCGCCGGTTCAGGGCCTCGATCCGAAGAAGGGCGAGGAGACGACCCGGCCGGCTGACCTCGACGCCCCGTTCGCGGCGCTCGCGTTCAAGGTGATGACCGATCCGTTCGTCGGCAAGCTGACGTACTTCCGCGTGTACTCGGGACAGGTCAAGGCGGGCGACCGCGTTCTCAACACGACGAACGGAAAGACCGAGCGGATCGGCCGCATCCTGCAGATGCACGCAAACCACCGCGAGGAGCGCGAGGAGATCGGGGCCGGCGAGATCGCCGCCGCCGTCGGCCTCAAGGCCACGACGACCGGCGACACGCTCGCCGTTGACTCCGCCCCCATCGTGCTCGAGTCGATGTCGTTCCCTGACCCGGTCATTTCGGTTGCCATCGAACCGAAGACCAAAGCCGATCAGGACAAGCTCAGTCAGGCCCTGCAGCGGCTCGTCGAGGAGGACCCGACCTTCCGCGTCTCGTCGGATGAGGAGACGGGGCAGACGCTCATCGCCGGGATGGGCGAGTTGCACCTCGAGATCATCGTCGACCGCCTCTTGCGCGAGTTTCGCGTCGAGGGGAACGTCGGCCGTCCGCAGGTCGCCTATCGCGAGACGATCTCGAAGGTGGCGGAGAAGATCCAGGGCAGGTTCGTCCGCCAGACCGGCGGGTCCGGCCAGTACGGGGACGTCCTCATCCACCTCTACCCGAACCCGGGCGAGGGCTACGAGTTCGTCGACCGGATCGTCGGCGGGAAGGTCCCGAAGGAGTACATCCCGGCGGTCAACAAGGGCATCGAGGAAGCGATGACCTCCGGCATCCTCGCCGGGTACCCCGTAGTCGACGTCAAGGTCGAGCTCGTCGACGGGTCGTATCACGACGTCGACTCGAGCGAGCGAGCCTTCAAGATCGCGGGCTCCATGGCGTTCAAGGAGGGTATGAAGCGCGCGAAGCCAAAGCTCCTCGAGCCGGTCATGTCCGTCGAGGTCGTGACGCCCGACGAGTACGTCGGCGACGTCATTGGTAACCTGAGCGGGCGTCGTGGCCGGGTCGAGCAACTCGAGCCGGTCGGGGGGTCGCAGTCGATCCGCGCGAGGGTTCCGCTCGCGGAGATGTTCGGCTATGCGACTGACCTGCGCTCGATGACGCAGGGCCGCGCGACGTTCACGATGCAGTTCGACCGCTACGAAGAAGTTCCAGCCACGGTCGCAGAGGCGCTCGTGGCCGGCGACAAGACAGCGTAAATCGAGAAAAAGACGAGCTCGGAGGGATAGAAGCAGATGGCCAAGCAGAAGTTCGAGCGCACCAAGCCGCACGTCAACGTCGGCACGATCGGCCACATCGACCACGGCAAGACGACGCTCACCGCCGCGATCACGAAGGTTCTCGCCGATTCCGGCACCAACACCCAGGTGACGTCCTTCGACGCCATCGACAAGGCGCCCGAAGAGCGCCAGCGCGGCATCACCATCAACACCGCGCACGTCGAGTACGAGACCGAGAACCGGCACTACGCCCACGTCGACTGCCCGGGCCACGCCGACTACATCAAGAACATGATCACGGGCGCAGCGCAGATGGACGGCGCGATCCTCGTCGTATCCGCTGCCGACGGCCCGATGCCTCAGACACGCGAGCACATCCTGCTCGCCCGGCAGGTCGAGGTCCCCTCGATCGTCGTCGCGCTGAACAAGGCCGACATGGTCGACGACCCCGAGCTCCTCGAGCTTGTCGAGATGGAGGTCCGCGAGCTTCTCTCGAAGTACGAGTTCCCGGGCGACGACATCCCGGTCATCCAGATATCGGCGCTGAAGGCGCTCGAGGGTGACGCGGAGTGGACGCCCAAGATCCTCGAGCTGATGGCCGCCGTCGACTCGTACATCCCCGAGCCGGTTCGCGACATCGACAAGCCGTTTCTGATGCCGATCGAGGACGTGTTCACGATCACCGGCCGCGGCACTGTCGTCACCGGCCGCATCGAGCAGGGGCAGATGAAGGTCGGCGAGGAGGTCGAGATCGTCGGCATTCACCCCGAGACGGCGAAGACCGTCGTCACGGGTCTCGAGATGTTCCTCAAGACTCTCGACTACGCGCAGGCGGGCGACAACGCGGGTGCGCTCCTCCGCGGCATCAAGCGCGAGGAGGTCGAGCGCGGGCAGGTGCTTGCGA
>Ga0315273_10013177_pt1 | contig 10619 bp, 10 predicted proteins | sample YL17G02_0_MG_FD_205753 | JGI IMG/M metagenome (GOLD analysis project Ga0315273, IMG submission 205753) | Sediment microbial communities from Yellowstone Lake, YNP, Wyoming, USA - YL17G02_0 | ecosystem: Environmental > Aquatic > Freshwater > Lake > Sediment | place: USA: Wyoming | collected... | reverse complement strand
TTCCGCAAGGACGTCCTCGCCAAGTGCTATGGCGGCGACATCACCCGGAAGCGCAAGCTCCTCGAGAAGCAGAAAGAGGGAAAGAAGCGGATGAAGCAGATCGGCGCCGTGGAGATTCCGCAGGAGGCGTTTCTGGCCGTCCTGCAGGTGGACTAGGGAGCGGGTGATCACCAGCAGCACTCTCGTCATCCAGACCGCCTTCCTCGGCGACGTCGTTCTCACCACTCCGCTGCTCTCGGTCCTGGCCGAGCGACACGGGCCGGTGGACGTGGTGACGACCCCGGCGGCGGCCCCGTTGCTCGAGGGCCATCCGGCGGTGGCCGAGGTCGTGCGATACGACAAGCGAGGCGCCGACGCGGGGCCGGGCGGGCTCTGGCGTCTCGGGCTGCTGCTGCGGCGCCGACGCTACGCGCGAGCGATTCTCCCGCATCGCTCGTTGCGGACCGCAGTCCTCGCGCTGCTCACGGGGGCCACCGAACGCACGGGGTTCGCGGACGCGGCCGGCGCGGTTACATATACCAGCCGGATCCCTCGCCCCCGCGACGGCCATGAGACGGACAGGTTGCTCGCGCTCGCCGGCGTTTCCTCGGGACGACCCGAGCGGCCAAGTCTCGGGCTGACTGCCGCGGACCGTGCCGCCGCCGACGAGTGGCTTCGCGAACGTGGCATCCCCCCCGGGTTCGTGGCGCTGGCGCCGGGCTCCATCTGGGGCACGAAGCGGTGGCCCTACTACCCCGAGCTCGCGACTGCGCTTGGCGCCCCTATCGTCGTCGTCGGCGGCGGTGACGATGCGGCGCTGGGCATCGAGGTGATAACCGCGGCAGAAGGCCGCTCCTGGAACGCCGCTGGTGCGCTGGGGCTCCGGGCCTCGGCGGCGCTGCTGGAGCGGGCGTCGGTGCTGGTCACCAACGACTCCGCCCCGCTCCACTTCGCCGCCGCCATGGGCACTCCGGTCGTGGCCATCTTCGGGCCGACCGTGCCCGAGTTCGGCTTCGGACCTCGGGGACCGCGGGACGCGGTCGTCCAGCAATCAGGGCTCGCCTGCCGGCCCTGCTCGGCGCACGGGCCGCGGGTCTGCCCGCTGGGGCACCACCGCTGCATGCTGGAGCTCTCGGTAGAACGGGTGGCGGCGGCAGTGATCGGGATTTCAGGCGTGGAGGCACGGCGTGCGATTCGTCCTGGGGATTGACATCGGCGGGACCAATCTCGTGGTCGGGAACGTCGCGGAAGACGGCAGCGTGCTCCACGCCCTGGGAACGGAGCCCACCCACGCCGAGGCGGGCGCGACCGCGGTGGTCGACCGGCTGGTGGAGCTGGCCGAGCGTGCGATCGCGCGGACGCGGCGCGAGGTGCCGGGCGCGCAGATTGTCGGGGTGGGAGTCGGCGCCCCGGGCCCACTCGACACCAGGAGCGGCGTCGTCCTCCTGACGCCGAACCTGGGCTGGGTGAACATGCCCCTGCGCAAGATCATTCACGACCGGCTGGGGCTTCCCACGGCGCTCGACAACGACGCCAACTGCGCGGTGCTCGGCGAGTGGTGGGTGGGCGCTGCCCGGGGCGCCCGCCACGCGATCGGCATCACCATCGGAACCGGCATCGGCGGCGGGTTGGTGCTCGACGGCAAGCTCTATCACGGCGCGTCGGATGTGGCCGGAGAGATCGGTCACACGACGATCGACACCGAGGGGCGCCGGTGCAAGTGCGGCAACTATGGGTGTCTCGAGGCGTACGCCTCGGGCCCCAACATCGCCATGCGGGCCATCGAGGCGGCGGAAGCGGGCGCCGAGACCAGCCTGTCCCGCCTGGTGGATGGCGACCTCAGGAAGATCACGGCGCAAACGGTCTACGAGGCCGCTCGTGAAGGCGACGAGCTCGCGCTCGAGGTGGTGAACGACACCGCAAAGTTCCTGGGTATCGGCATCGCAAACCTGCTCAATATTTTCAATCCGGAGGTCGTGGTCGTGTGCGGCGGAGTAACGCTCGCAGGGGACCATCTCTTCGTGCCGCTCCGCCGTGAGGTGGCGCGCCGCGCCTTCAAGCCCGCGGTCCAGGCCTGCCGCATCGTGCCCGGCGAGCTGCTCAACACCGCGGGGGTCTACGGCGCCGCGAGGGTCTTCCTCGACCAGACGGGCGCGGGTGCCTAGAGTCGGTGTCATCGGATCCCTCGTCTGGGATCTCATCTATGGCCGTGACCCCCTCGCGGCTCCGCTGGAGGAGTGGGGCGGGATCGCCTATGCGCTCGGCGGGCTCGATGCCAGCCTGCCGCCGGACTGGCAGATCGTCCCGCTCATCAAGGTCGGGCGCGACCTCGCGCCTCAGGCGCAGGAGCTCCTTCGCAGGCTGGACCGGCTCACGCCGGGGGGGCGGTGCATCGAGGTCCCCGCGCCGAACAACCGGGTGGTGCTGCACTACGACTCCAGCGAGCGGCGCTGTGAGCGGATGTCGGGGGGAGTGCCGGGGTGGACCTGGCCGGAGCTGGGCCCGATGGTGCGGGACCTCGACGCAATCTATCTCAATTTCATCTCGGGCTTCGAGCTATGTCTGGGCACGGCACAGGCCCTCCGGCGCGGGTTCGGCGGACCAATCTACGCCGACATGCACAGCCTCTTTCTCGGAATGCAGCAGGACGGAACGCGCGTGCTCCAGCCCCTCGCCGACGCCCCGGCATGGTTCGGCTGCTTCGACCTGGTTCAGCTCAATGAGGACGAGATGAGGCAGCTCTCTCCCGATCCCCTGTCGCTTTCCGCACAGGCGCTTGCCGCCGGGGTCGACCTGCTGGTGGTGACCCTGGGTGCGCGCGGGGCGGCGTATGTGGCGGCGCCCGGCTTCGACGGCCTCGCCGGAACCGGGAGCCCGGCCGACTCGCCGGCGGCGCGGACGGCGCTCATCCCCGGAGCCCCGATCGACGCCCTCGATCCCACCGGATGTGGCGACGTCTTCGGCGCGGCGGCCTTCGCTCGCCTCCTGGCCGGGGCCGGCGTCGAGACCGCGCTGCGCCACGCCACCGCCATGGCCGGCCGGAATGCCGCACTCCGTGGCGCCGGCGGTCTCGCGAGGCACCTCCGCGGCGAGCTGCTCGTCCCATGACCAGGGTCATCGAGATCCCGGCGCACCTCGACGAGCGGTCGTTCGACCAGTTCGCGTCCGGCTTCGACGCCTGGCCGCCCGAAGGCAAGCTCCTCTTCGATGCCAGGGGCGCTCAGTGGGCGTCGCCTTATGGATTGATCGGGATGCTGACCGCCGGGCAGGCCCTGGCCGAGGCCCGGCGGGATCGGCCCCTGTTCGCGGTTCCGGCGAGCGCGGAGGTGAAGTCGTACTGGTCACGGATCGGATTCTTCCGGCACGCCGCCGATCTTTTCGAGCTGCACGGCAAGGTGCCGAAGGCCACCGCCTCGGTGTCCTCGGACGCCTTGCTCGACGTGACGCCGGTGCGGGCCATGGAGGACGTCCACGAGGCGGTGAACCGGATCTCGGAGACGGCCGTGCGCATCCTCCGCGCGGAGCTCGGGCTCGAGCGTATGGCCACCGGCCGATTCAGTATGGCGCTTTCGGAGGTGTGCCAGAATATTGTCGAACACGCCGGCACGGGTGGATGGGTCGCGGCACAAACGTATACATTTCGGCGACGGCTGGGCCGCCGGGTGGCGGTCATCGCGGTGAGCGATGCCGGGATCGGGTTCCGGCGCTCGCTCGAGAGCACGCACGCCAAGCGCTTCGGCGAGCGGTGGGGCGACGGCGCCGCGCTGGAGGCGGCTCTGATCCAGAACGTGAGCCGGTTTCGCGACCCCGGCCGCGGGCAGGGTTTCCGGCAGATCAAGCCATTTCTCGACAAGTGGGACGGCAAAATCTCGATCCGCAGCGGCACGGCACGGCTCTCCATCGTGCCGGCGTGGGACGAAGACGTGCCGTTGAGCGAACACCTTCCGTTCTTTCCGGGAGCCCAGGTGCAGATCACCATTCCGGCGGCCGAAGCCGAACCGAGATGATCGAAACCATCCGGATTGGTACTCTCCTGCGGGAGACTGCCGCCACTCCCTATTGCAATCTGATTACCCGCCCCGCCGGCGCCGCGGTGCGCGACCGCATCGAGGCGGCGCTGGCCGAGTCGGGCTGCCGCACCGCCCTGCTCGATTTTTCCGACATCGCGCTGATCGATTACAGTTGCGCCGACGAGGTGGTCGCCAAGCTGCTGCTGGCCGACACCGCCCCCGGGAGGCCGGTGGTCGTGCTCCTGGGATTGCGCGAGGACCAGCACGAGGCGATCGAGCAGGTGCTCATCCACCATCGGCTGGTGGTGATCGCGGTCTCCTGCGCCGACGGGGCGAGCATGCCCCAGTTGATCGGCTGGGCGACGTCCGACGTGCGCCAGGCCTTCGGATGCCTTTGCGAGTGCGGGGCGCTGCGGTCGTTCCATCTTGCCCGGGCGCTCGGGTGGAGCGAGTCGCGGGCGCAGGAGACGCTGCAGGCGCTGCTGGAGCGCCGGCTCGTGCGGTGGGACGGAGAGATCTTCCTTCCGATCACCATCGCATGACGGCTCGCCGCCCCGGGCCCTCCACCACCTCGATTCACGGCGCCCGCCAGCCCCGGGCCGTCCGGGCGCCGGTCGTCCCGCCGCTCATGCAGAGCAGCACGTTTTCCACCCCGGTCGATTCCGACGAAGAGATCATCTACAGCAGGTACGGCAACAATCCGAACCAGGTGTCGCTCGCCCGGAAGTACGCGCTGCTCGAAGGTGCGGAGGAGGCGGTGTTCCTGTCGAGCGGCATGGGCGCCACCGCGCTCGCGCACCTGGCGGTGCTCCGCCCCGGCGATCACCTCATCAGCAGCAGCTGGATCTACGGGGGCACCCAGGCCCTCTTCGACGAGGAGCTGGGCCGATTCGGCATCGAGCTTACCTACGTCGACCCGAGCAAGCCGCGGGTGTGGCGGAAGTCGGTGCGGAAGTCCACCCGGGCGATCTTCGTGGAGACGCCCACCAACCCCCTCGCCCGGGTCCTCGATCTCGGTCCGGTGGCGCAGGTGGCGCGCGAGTTCGGCCTCGCGCTCCTGGTAGATGCGACCTTTGCGAGTCCGATCAACTTCCGGCCGCTCGAGCATGGGGCCGACGTCGCCATCACCAGCGCCACCAAGTACCTCAACGGCCACAGCGACGTGATCGCGGGCGCGGTGGCGGGGTCGGCGTCCGTGGTGGACGAGGTGACCCGCCTCATGCGGCTCTGGGGGCAGTCGATCGACCCCCACGCCGCCTGGCTGGTGGACCGTGGCATGCGGACCCTCGCGCTCCGCATGGAGCGCCACAACGCCAACGGCATGGCGGTGGCGCGCTGGGCCGAGGCGCACACCGCGTTCGCCAAGGTGCACTACCCCGGGCTGCAGAGTCATCCCGATCACGACCTCGCGCGCGCGGTGCTCGGTGGCTTCGGCGGGATCGTCGGCCTCGAGCTCAAGGGCGGGGCCGCCGCGGCCGCCCGCATGCTCGGCCGCCTCCAGCTGGTCATCCATGCCCCCAGTCTCGGCGGGGTGGAGACGCTGATTTCGGAGCCCCGGCGCACCTCGCACAAGGGCCTCACTCCGGAGGCGCGCGCGGCTCTCGGATTTCCCGACGGGTTCCTGCGAGTGAGCTGCGGCGTCGAGGACGCGGCGGACATCATCGCGGACCTGGAGCAGGCGCTGGAGTAGCCCATGGGCCATCACCTGTGGGCCCGGCGAAGGGGGCGGCAACTCCCGAGCGCGTCACCCGGAGGAACACCAGCGTCTGGCCGACAACTGACAGCCAATGGCCTCCGGCCGCAGGTCCCCCTTACTTTCCCCGCGTGATCCGCCTCTCCCACGTCTACAAGTCCTATCCCAACGGCGCCCTCGCCCTGAAAGACGTCTCCTTCCGGGTGAACCGAGGGGAGTTCGTCTTCCTGACCGGCCACTCCGGGGCGGGCAAGTCCACCATCCTGAAGCTGCTCTTCGCCGAGCAGAAGCCGACGACCGGCGAGGTCCGCGTCTCCGGCTACAACGTGAGCACCCTCCGCGTCGACGAGATTCCCAAGCTCCGGCGCCGACTCGGCGTCGTCTTCCAGGACTTCCGCCTGCTCGAGGACCGCACCGCGGCGGAAAACGTCGCCTTCGCGCTCGAGGTCACCGGCGGCCGCGGCGACACCATCGCCGCACGGGTCACCCGGGTGCTCTCGCAGGTGGGCCTGGCCGCGAAGAGCCGGGCCTATCCGCGGGAGCTCTCCGGCGGCGAGCAGCAGCGGGTGGCCATCGCCCGCGCCCTCGTGAACGATCCCGCGATCCTCGTGGCGGATGAGCCGACCGGCAACCTCGACGAGCGGGCCACCCGGGGCGTCTTCCAGCTTCTGCGGGACATCAATGCCGGCGGCACCGTGATCGTCATGGCCACGCACGACCTCGATCTCGTCCGCCAGGCGGCCTACCGCACGATCGAGCTCCGTGACGGCGGGGTGGTCTTCGACAGCGTCGTCGACGAATCCGACGCCGCCGAGACCGCGGGGGCCGAATGAGGCTGCTGGCGCGCGAGGCGCTGCTCTCGTTCCGGCGGGCGCCGCTCCTGTCCGCCCTCTCGGTCACGACCATCGCCTTCTCGCTCTTCACCCTGGGGCTGTTCGGCCTGGTCGCCATCAACCTGCGCCAGGAGTTGCGCGGGCTCGAGGAGCGGGTCGAGATCGTGGCGTTCATCCTCCGGGGTACCCCCGCGGAGACGACCACGCTCGCCAGCCAGGACATCGCGGCCTTCCCCGAGGTCCAGGAAGTCGGCTTCGTCACCGAAGCGCAGGCGCTGGCGCGCGCCCGGGCCGAACTGGTGGAGTTCAAGGACGCATATCGCGACCTGCAGGTGAACCCCCTGCCCGCCTCGATCGAGGTGCGCCTCAAGGAAGGCTACCGCGATGCGGCGACGGTGGAGAGCGTCGCCCAGCGGCTCAGGGGCTTCGAGTTCGTGGATGACGTGCGTTTCGGCAGGGAGTGGGTCGAGAAGCTCGATCACCTTCGGAATATCACGGGGGTGGTCGGCCTGGTGATCGGGCTCGCCTTCGCCGGCGTGGCGGTGGTGATCATCGGCGTAACCATCCGCCTGACGCTGCTCCAGCGCGCGCGCGAGATCTCCATCATGCGCCTGGTCGGCGCCACCAACTGGTTCATCCGGGGCCCGTTCCTTCTGGAGGGCGCCCTCAAGGGATTGCTCGGGGGCCTGGTCTCGGTCGCGCTCTGTTACGCGGCCTACCTCCTCTTCCGCGACTGGGGCGGCGGCACCTTCGCCGGGCTGATCTTCTTCCGGCCGGAACACCTCCTCTTCATCGTGCTGTTCGGCGTGCTCCTCGGTCTCGTGGGGAGCCTGGTGAGCGTGGGACGGCACTTGCGCAATGTGTAAGAGGACGGAGAGGACGGAGAAGACGGAGAGGGGCTCCGTCCTGTCCGTCCTGTCCGTCCTGTCCGTCCTGTCCGTCCTGTCTGTCCTCTCCCCGCGCCCCCTCCACGCGCAGGTCGATGCCGAAGTCGAGCAGAGCCGGCGGCGGCTCGAAGAGATCCGCCGGGAGCGCGACCGGCTCGAGGAGCAGCAGCAGCGCCTGCAGGGCCAGGTCCACGACGTCAACGACGAGCTGAGCAATCTCGAACGGCAGCGCGAGTCCACCCAGCGGATCGTGACCGAGATCGAGCGGCAGATCGGCGGAATGGCGTTGCAGCTCGATCGCTCGAGCGCCGAGCTGATTCTCACCGAAGACAACCTGGCCGACCGCCGCGCCGTGCTCCAGCGGCGCCTCGTGGACATCTACAAGCGCGGCACCCTCTACACTTTCCAGGCCCTCTTCGCCGCCGAATCGTTCGGCGATCTTCTCAGCCGGTACAAGTATCTGTACCTCACGAGCAGGCAGGACCGCGAGCTGGTCCACGACGTCGAGAGCCTGCGCAATCGGGTCGTCAGCGAGCGGAACACCACTCTCAACGTGCGCAACCGGCTCGCCCGGACGAGAGCGGAACGGGAAGCCGAATACACCAAGTACACCGAGCTCGCGAAGGCGGGCGCGCGGCGGCGGCAGTCGCTCCAGCAGTCTTCCCGGAAAACCGAGCAGCGCCTGACCGCCCTCCAGAAGGACGAGGCGCGTCTCAACGGAGTGCTGGCGGAACTCGAGCGGGCCCGGCGCGACGAGGTCGCGCGCGGCGGCGTGCGCGGCGGCGTGAGCACCCCGGGATCGATGACCACCGCCGACATCGGCAAGCTCGACTGGCCGGTCGAAGGGACCATCGTCTATCGGTTCGGGCGCGACACGCTGCCGAGCGGGGGGATCATCCGGTGGAACGGCGTCGGCATCGCCGCGGCGGTGGGGACGCCGGTGAAGGCGGTGGCAGCGGGCAAGGTGCGCCTCGTCGGCCAGTTCGGCACCTACGGCCTGACGATCGTCCTCGAGCACGGCAACGGCTACTACTCCGTCTACTCCCACCTCCAGAGCGCCGGCGCCAAGCTGGGAGCCACGGTGGCCAAGGGAGATGCACTGGGGACGGTAGGTGGGGAAAACTCCGACTACGGACCGCACCTGCACTTCGAGATCAGGGGGGAAAATCAGGTGGCGCTGGATCCGGCCCAGTGGCTCAGGAAGCGCTAGCGCGATCGAGGCTCACTCCGCCCGGCCGATCCGTTCTCCCGACTGCAGCTTGCCCCGCATGAGCGCCGCCTCCGCCAGGGCGAAGAGGTCGTCGGCCTGGGCCACCGCGGGGTGGGGATAGGAGACGATGCCCGCGCTGAAGCGCGGGCGCGTGCCGCCCTCGAGCGGCAGCTCGGCGAGCCGCTCCTGCATGCGGGCCACCGATCTGACGGCGCCGTCCGGCCCGGTCTCCGGCAGCACGATCGCAAACTCGTCACCGCCGTAGCGCACCACGAAATCGGGCAGGCGCAGCTCCCGCCGGAGTCTCGCGCCCACCTCGCGCCGCAGCAGCTCCCCGGCGTCGTGGGCCATGTTCCCGGTGCCGTTGCCCTCGTCGGCCGCTTGTACGTCGAGCAACACGAGGCTGAACCCGAGCGAGTACCGCCGAGCGCGCTCATACTCTTCCTGAAGCCGGCGGTCGAGACCGCTCGCGGCCCCGGTCTCCGGCCCCCCGGCTCCGTCGAGCGCCTCGGCGGCCACCTGCGCCAGGCTCGATGCCATCTCGATCTGGGCGGTGCTGAGCGCAGGCTGGGACTCGCGGGGCCGCAACAGGAGCACGGCCGGAACGGTATCGCGGCGGCGCACCGGCAGCGCAATGGTGGCGGGGGCCCCGCCGTCTCCGTTGCCGTCGTGGACCGGGGAGAACGCGACCGGCTGCCCGGTCCGCATCGCCTCACCGATCTCGGGGTAGTCGGCGAGATGGAGACGCGCCGGTTCTCCCGACCGCGGGTCGACGTCGGCGAGGATCCGCCCTTCGGTCTCGCCGGGCGCCGTGACGACGAACGAGCACTGCGCCAGCGAAAAGGCGCGCGCCAGCCGGCGGACCAGCGCCACCACGATCTCCTCCGGCTGCAGCATCGTGCGCGCCTCCGCCACCAGATCGCGCAATGTTTCGCGGACCTCGGCCTCGTACGGCGTGCGCCGTGGCGCCTGGCGGTCGCGAATCCTGGCGTGGAGACGGGCACACAGCTCCGGGAAGCGGACAGGGGCGACGAGCGCGTCGTCCGCTCCGAGCGTGAGGGCGGCCACCACGGCGTCCGGGTCCTCGGTCAAGAAGAGGACGAGGCGAGGAGGCTCCACCTTTCCCGCCTCCAGCATCGCGGCCAGCCGTCCGTCGTGCGCGTCAGGCAGTGTGATCAGGATGGCATCGGGGGGAAGGAGCGCGGGGTAGCCGGCACCCTCGCTGACCTGGAAGCCCGCCCGGGTGAGCGCTCGCTCCAGTCCGGCCGGTCGGGCCGAGGCATCACCGGCGAGGTGGAGGCGAGGCCGCACGAGCGGCGGGGCGGGCGCGCCGTTCGTCACACGCTGGCGAGGTTGGAATGCATCAAACCGTGAGAGCCGACCTGCTCGGGGCCCACGTCTCCACCCAAGGCGGAGTGGCGACGGCGCCCGCACGAGGCACGGCCATAAGGGCCACCGCGATCCAGCTGTTCACCAAGACCCCCAACCAGTGGCGTGAGCCCGCGGTCACGACGGAGATCCGGACCGCCTTCCGCCGGGAAGTCGATCGGAGCGGGATTGCAAGTATAGTGGCGCATGACTCCTACCTTATCAACCTCGCCTCCCCCGATCCGGCCCTCCTGGCCCGCTCGGAGGCATCGTTCCGCGCCGAGTTGGAGCGCTGCACCCTGCTGGGGATCTCCGGGGTCGTATCCCATCCCGGCAACTACATCGACGACCACGACGCGGGACTCCACCGCAACGCCGAGGCGTACACGCGATGTCTCGACGCGGTCCCCGGCCCGGTGATGGTGCTGCTGGAGACGACGGCGGGCACCGGCACGGCGCTCGGACGCACTTTCGAGGAGCTCGCGGAGTTGCGCGGCCGGATCGGCGAACATATGCGGCACCGGATCGCGTTCTGTGCCGACACCTGCCACCTCTATTCCTCGGGCTACGACCTCGTCGGCGACTTCGAGGGTGTCTGGCGCCGATGGGAAGCGACGATCGGGCTCGAGCACCTCCGGT
>Ga0315273_10013175_pt1 | contig 10620 bp, 11 predicted proteins | sample YL17G02_0_MG_FD_205753 | JGI IMG/M metagenome (GOLD analysis project Ga0315273, IMG submission 205753) | Sediment microbial communities from Yellowstone Lake, YNP, Wyoming, USA - YL17G02_0 | ecosystem: Environmental > Aquatic > Freshwater > Lake > Sediment | place: USA: Wyoming | collected... | reverse complement strand
GGTGCCGGACCGCACGCGGCCGGTCGTCCTGTACTGCGCCGGCGGGGTGCGCTCGCTGTTCGCAGCCCAGACGCTGCGTGAGATGGGCTACCAGGACGTCGCCTCGATGAGTGGCGGCTTCCAGCAATGGAAGGCGCAGGGCCTGCAGTGGACGTCGCCGCCATCGCTCTCGCCCGACCAGCGCCAGCGCTACAGCCGCCATCTGCTGATCCCGGAGGTCGGCTCGGAGGGCCAGGCCAGGCTGCTTGGTTCGAAGGCCCTGGTCATCGGCGCAGGCGGTCTCGGGTCGCCCTCCGCGCTGTACCTGGCCGCGGCCGGTGTGGGCACGATAGGCATCGTCGACTTCGACGTCGTGGACATGTCGAACCTCCAGCGCCAGGTCATCCATTCGACCGCCCGTGTCGGGCAGAAGAAGACCGAATCGGCGCGAGCCACGATCGAGGGACTGAACCCGGACGTGACGGTCGTGGGGCACGAGGAGATGCTGACGGGCTCGAACGTCGAGCGGATCATCGCCGGCTACGACGTGATCCTCGACGGGACCGATACATTCGAGACCCGCTACATCATCAATGACGCGGCGGTCGCGGCCGGCATCCCGGTCTGTCACGCCAGCGTCTTCCGGTTCGAGGGACAGCTCACGACGTTCGTCCCGTACGAAGGCCCGTGCTACCGCTGCCTCTATCCGACCCCGCCGCCGCCTGAGCTTGCACCCGGTTGCTCCGTGGCCGGTGTCCTGGGTGTCGTGCCCGGGATCCTGGGCCTGCTCCAGGCCAACGAGGCGCTCAAGATCCTGCTCGGGATCGGCCAGACGCTGTCGGGGCGGCTGGTGCTGTTCGATGCCCTGGAGACGGAGTTCACCGAACTGAAGCTCCGGCGCGATCCCAACTGCCCGGTCTGCAGCGATGCGGCGGTGGAGGCCCGGAAGGCGGGCCGCCCGCTGGCGGTCGCCGCGGTGGGTGGCGATGCGCCGTTCCTGCTGGGCGGAACCGGGTTCGTGGCATGAGCAAGGTCTTCATCCCGTCCGTCCTGCGCGCCAACGTCGGCGGGGTCAAGTCGCTCGAGGTGGAGGGCGACTCGATCCGGGTCGTCGTGGCGGCGCTGGTGGAAGCGCACCCGACGCTCGGGTCCCAGCTGCTCACCCCGGACGGCGACCTCAACCGGTTCGTCAACGTGTACGTCAACGGGCAGGACGTTCGGTACCTCGCCGGGCTGGAGACGCCGGTCGCTTCGAACGACGAAGTGCGTCTGCTGCCCGCGATGGCAGGCGGATGACCGTGGCGGTCCTGCGGCCGCTCGACGATCACGAGCACCACCACGCGCACGCGCACGAGGCGTTCGAGCCGCACGGCGGCCGCTACGACAGCATCCTCGACGCGATCGGCTACACGCCGCTCGTCGAGATCCCGCGCATGTCGCCGAACCCGGATGTGCGCATCTTCGCCAAGCTGGAGATGCTCAACCCGACCGGGTCGGTCAAGGATCGCGTCGCCAAGTACCTGGTGGAGGATCTGGAGCGGCGCGGCCTGCTCCACGAGGACTCGATCATCCTGGAGCCCACATCAGGGAATACGGGCATCGCCCTCGCGATGATCGGGCGGCGCAAGGGCTATCGCGTTGCGCTGGTCATGCCCGACAACGTCACCAATGAGCGGCGCCAGATGGCGGCTCTTTTCGGGGCTGAAGTCATCGATTCGCCGGGTTCGCTGGGTTCGAATGGCTCCATCGCCCTGGCCAAGCACCTTGTCAGCAAGGACGAGCGCTTCGTCATGCCCTACCAGTACGGGAACCCGGCCAACGCGCTCGCCCATTACGAAACGACCGGACCGGAGATCCTGGCCGACTGCCCGGAGATCGACGTGTTCGTGGCCGGCCTGGGCACCTCCGGGACGTTGATGGGCGTGTCGCGCTACCTGCGCGAGCGCAAGCCGGGGGTCCGCGTGGTGGCCGCCGAGCCACTGCCCGGCGAGAACGTCCAGGGCCTGCGCTCGCTGGACGAGGGGTTCGTCCCGGAGATCTTCGAACCGGAGCTGATCGACGCCAAGTACCTCGTCTCCAATCGCGACGCCATCGCCGCCCTGCGCGACCTCGTGTTCAGGGAGGGGATCTTCGCCGGGCCGTCGTGTGGGGCCGTGCTGGTCGCCGCGGCGCGGGAGGCGAGGGCCATGGAACGCGGCACGATCGTGGCGCTCCTGCCGGACGGTGGCTGGAAGTACCTCTCGGCCGGCACGTTCTCCGCGGACCTGGACGAGATGGAGGACGCTCTCGAGGGTGGCGTCAACTGGTGGTGATTCGCGCCGCCAGCGGCTGTGGTCGTGGTGATCGCGTCGCCGCAGGTCTGACGCAGCGGAGGACAACGGGTCTCCGGCCATCGCCCTTGGGAGATATCCACATGAACCCTGACACCGCGGACGCCCCCACTCCTTCCCCGAATCGCCCAACGGCGATGACTGCGAGCCCCCTTTTGTCGGAGTCGTTCCGCTCGCGGGTGGCGATCCGCGATCGACGCCGAACTGACCAGTGACCGATAGTCAGTGGTCATGCGGAGGTTATCGTGGCTGAGCGGTCGATCATGGCGAGTCGATCGAAGGCGGAGTGTCTTGCCATCCTGGACCAGGTGCGGCGTCACGCTCGTCGCCGAGGAGGACGAGGCCTGCTACTCGACGGGGGAGCGGTGGGACGCAGAACCCGATCTCACGTGAGGATCCTGCTCGATACGCACGCCATCCTGTGGTGGCAGGCCGATGCCGGACGTCTATCCACGTACGCAGCCGGAGCCGGTGATGTCGATGCCATCTGGTGAGGACCGGGGGCCCGGGGTGATGGTGCTGCCCGCAGCGATCCGCGATGCGATCGTCGTGCACGCTCGCGCCGAGTACCCGAACGAGGCGTGCGGCCTGATCGTGGGTGACAGGCCGGCGGCGGAGGGCGGGGTCGCACGCCGATTCGAGCCCACCCGCAACAAGGCCGCATCGCCGTATCGCTATGAGATCGCTCCGGATGACCTGTATCGGATCATCGTCGCGGCCGACGACGCTGACGAGGCCATCTGGGGGATCGTCCACTCGCATACCCACACGCCGGCCGTGCCGTCACCGACGGACGTCGGCCTCGCCTTCTACCCGGACGCGCTCTACCTGCTGGTGTCCCTGGGCGATGACGAGGCGGACCCCGTCACCGGCGAGCCGAGTGTCCGCGCCTGGCGGATCGTGGACGGCGAGGTCTCCGAGCTCCCGCTGACGTGAGCGTGAGACCTCGCCTCGCGGCCGCGTTGGCGATCGGGGCGGGCGTCGGCGCGGTCATCCTCGGGACCGCGCTCGGATTCGCACCGGCACTCCTGGACGCCATCGTCCACCCACCGACGATCATCCGGGCTGCCCTGATCGGCGGTTCTGTGGCGATCGGGGTCGTCCTGCTCAGCCGCAGCCTCGTCGCGATGAGTGCCGGCGAAACGGACATCCGCCGGCTGATCCGTGGCGTGCGGCTCGCGTTCCTCGCAGTCGCGGCCTTGGCGGCGGCAGCTGGCTGGGCACTCGGCAGCCCGCTGCCCTTGATCGTCGCCCTGGTCATCGCCGGGATCGACGTGGCGGAGACATCGTTCATGCTGCTGGTGGTGGGTGGTCCACCAGCCGACCCTCGTGCATGACGACCACCCGGTCGAACCACCGCGTCGCGAACGCCATGTCGTGGGTGATCGCGATGACGGTCCGGCCGGCGGCTTGCATCGCCCGGACGATCAGCCCGACGCGTTCGATGCCATCGCGGTCCTGGCCGGTGGCCGGCTCATCCAGGACGAGGACCGCCGGGTCCATCGCGAGGACGCCGGCCAGCGCCACGAGCTTGCGCCGCGAGCGGTCCAGGTCGTAGGGGTTCACCTCGCGCTCGCCGGTCAGCCCGGTCATCGAGAGTGCGGCTTCTACCAGCGCCGATATCTCGGCCGCGGATCCCTCGGTCCCGGACCGGCCCAGCTGCCGCGGTCCGAAGCTCACCTCGCGCTCGACTGACCGTTCGAAGAGCTGATCGCCCGGGTCCTGGAAGGCGAAGCCGACGGTCGCGGCGAGCCGGTTCACCGGGATGCCATCCGTAGGCGCATCGTCCAGCAGGACTCGGCCGTGGGTCGGCCGGAGCAGGCCGTTGAGCTGCTTCACCAGCGTCGTCTTGCCAGACCCATTCGCGCCCACGATCGCGACGGCCTCACCCGCGCTGATCTTGAGGGAGATATCGCGCAGGGCCTCGATGCCGTTGGGGTAGCGGTGGCTGACGTGCTCGATGGTGACCGCGGTCCCCTGGCGCCCGGGTCCGACCGTCCAGGCGAGTGACTCGCATGGAGGCAACGACGCCATCGCCGGAACGATGCGCCCCGCCTCGAGGAGGACCACGCGATCGCACGCTCCCAGGGCGACTGGGTCGTGCTCCGCGTGCAGGATCGTCGTTCCCGCCGCGGCCAGGTCGTCCAGCAGTGCGGCGACCGCCGCTGCGCCGGTCGGGTCCAGCTCCGCCGCGGGTTCGTCCAGGACGAGGATCTCCGGGCCCATCGTCACGATGCTCGCGATCGCGACGCGCTGCTGCTCGCCACCCGACAGAGAGGAGGGTTCGCGCTCTGCCAGGTGGCTGATGCCGAGGCGTTCCATGACCGCGTCGATCCGCCCGTCCATCTGGCTTGGGGGGATGCCCAGGTTCTCCAGGCCGAAGGCGAGCTCCTCGCGCACGGTCAGCTTGGACCCGGACAGCTGGCTCGACGGGGAGGAGAAGACGATCCCGACCCGGCCGAGCAAGTCTCCTGGGGCCGCCTTCATGGCGTCCGTCCCGCCGGTCCCGTCGATGAGGACGCGGCCGGCGACCGAGGCGCGGACGACCCTCGGGATGAAGCCGGCGACCGCGAGGGCGAGAGAGGACTTGCCAGCGCCGGTCCGGCCCGCGATCCCCAGCCGCTCACCCCGCTCCACGGTGATGGACACGTCATCCAGCGACGGCAACGGACGACCCGGGTAGCGGATCGTCAGTGCCTCGACCCGGATCGGCGTCCTCATCGGCCCAACCCCGCGACTGCTGAGACGATCACGGCCAGGATCGCGACGATCAGGGTCACCCGCAGCACGCGGTCCAGCCCGGAGTCTGGGACGACCCGGTACGCCGTCCGGCCCGGCCGCGCACCGAAACCGCGTGCCTCCAGCGCCAGCGTTCGCTCGCGGACATCCACGAGGGACGCCAGCAGGACGGGCCCGACCAGGGGCACGAGCACCCGGAGCCGTCGCACGAGTGAGCCACTCACCGACAGGCCACGGGCCTGCTGCGCCGCCAGGATGCCGGCCGCGCGATGTCGCATCCGGGGGATCAGCTGGACCGCGGACTGGACGACGAACGCGATGCGGTGACTCACGCCCCGCGCGACGAGGGTCTCCAGCAGGTCGTCGGCGAGCGTCGTGAACAGGAACAGCACGGAAGCCACGAACACGACGAGCAGGCGACCGGCGGAGACGAGTCCGAAGGTCAGCCCTTGCTGCGTGATCGATAGTGGCCCGACTTCCAGCATCACGTCGCGACCGCCGGGGAAGAACAGGGTGTTGACCACGACGATGGAGACGACCAGGACAGACGGGATCCGCAGCGAGCCAAGGAGCGCGCCCGCCAGCCCCGCCGAGATCGCGACGCCGGCAAGGAGCGCGGCCAACACCGCCAGGCTCAAGGCCGGCAGCAGGAACGCCGCCACGAGGACGAACAGGAGACCCAGCAGCTTCGTCAGCGGGTTGCGTCGATGGAGCCGACTGGACCCGGCGATGTAGTACCCGGTGGCGACGTCAGTCGCGATCCCCCTCACTCGGCGACGGTCAGTTCACCGCGGCTGAACATCGTCCGGACGGTGATCGGCATCGCGGTCAGGACCACGAAGACGATCGTGAAGCTGATCGTCTTGTCGAGTGGGTCGCTGGTGAGGCCCTGGGCGAAGGCGGACCCGAAGACGCTCAGCCCCAGCGTTCGGAAGAGGGCGATCAGGGCATCCGTCCCGCCGCCCGTGACGCCACCGAAGACACCGGCAACGATCGGGGCGGCGATGAGGGCCGCCACCAACCCGGTGGTGAAGCCGCCGACCCAGACCGGGAAGAGCCGGGCGTGATCGCTCCGGCGGGCCCACGAGACGGCCAGCACCGCCACCACAACGGCACCGACCGCTGCCACGAACAGGCCAAGATCGGTGGGGACGAGCAGCAGGCGGATCAGGGCGAAGACCAGCGCGGCCGCCGAGATCGCGGTCGCCGCGATGAGATACGTCCGGATGCGCGGATCGTCGCCGCGCAGCCGGAAGATCGTTCGCCGGCTGACCGCGACGGTCGCGGCCCCGACCAGTGCGATGACGATGCCGAGGCACACGAACCGGATCTGCGAGCCCTGGTCGTCCGGATCGAACCCCAGCCCGACGGTGTTCTGTACCGCCAGTGTCGCGATGGCCGCGGCCGCGATCCCCAGGGCGAGGGCCAGAAAGCCACCGATGCGCGCGTCGTCCGAGCGGAGCTGGAAGACCCCGCGGTCAGCCCAGAAGCCCGCCATCAGGCCGATGACCGCGGCCACCGGAGCGAAGAACGCAGTCGTCGGACCGGCCCCGCCGGGCACCGGTAGCAGCGACCACACCAGGTCCGTGAGCAGACCCGTCAATGCACCGGCCCACGGGCCGGCGAGTGCCCCGACCAACACCGTTCCGATGGAGTCCAGGTAGAGCGGGAGACGCAACACGACCGTCAGAGAGCCGATCGTGATGTTGATGGCGATGGCCACCGCGATCAGGCTGAGCGTCACCGTGGTGAAGTCCCGCGACCGTCGCCCGATCGCAGCCACCAGCACGACGACGGCGAGGACCGCCACGAGGTAGGCCAGCTGGACCGGCTGGACGCACGGCGTCGTGGCGCCCTCTGGGCAGATGGTCAGCCAGTCCACTGGGCTAGCCTGCGATCCCGGCGCGGTCCGCCGCCATGTTGGCGCGGTCCGCCGCCAGCCCGCCCACCCGATCGATCAGCCGGTCCAGGAACTCGGCTGCGTTCGCGCTCGTGGCAACGTCCAGGTTCGGTGCCTTGCCGGTCGTGCGCCGCCGGTCCGTCACGGTCATCCCGGTCGTCAGCTCGCCGTTCGTCTCGACATCGACGAAGAGCGCCTCGGTCGTGACGAGAGACCGGTCCAGCGCGGCCGCCAGGGCAAGTGGGTCGTGGATGAACGCCCCATAGAAACCGTCGTAGCGGGCGTGGAACTCCATGTAGAAGCGCAGTGCGTCCGACACGAATCGGACGATCGGGTCGTCCGGTTTGCTGCCGGCTCGCTGCTCGAGCCGCACCAGGTGTTCCGGCAGAAGACGCGTCTGCTCGGTGACGTCCAGGCCGAGCGCGAGCGGCCTGGTGATGGTCGGGTCCGCGGCCAGCGCCTCGGCCCAGGCCCGGAACACAGCCTTCGCGGCATCGGGGTCGCAGTGGATGTTCCACTCGTTCGTCGGCGTCGTGTTGCCGGGAACCCCAAAGGCGCCACCCATCAGCGAGTAGCCACGCAGCAGGCGTGGGAGCGCCGGTTCGCGCTCGAGCGCAACGGCCAGGTTGGTCAGTGGGCCAAGCGTCACCAGGTGGATCTCGCCGGGCCGGTTCCGGGCCTCGTCCACGATGAGGTCAACCGCGTGGCGGTCGCTCAGTGGGCGTGCCGGCGGCGGCAGTCCCGCATAGCCGAGCCCAAGCGGCCCGTGGGTCTCCGGCGTGGTCTCCAGCGGTCTGACCAGTGGGACCTCCCGCCCCAGCGCGACCTCCACGTCCGTCCGCCCAGCGAGTTCCAGGACGGCGAGGGTGTTCGTCGCGACCTGCCGAGCGTCCGTATTGCCCGACACGCAGGTGACCGCGACCAGCTCGGCCTCCGGCGAAGCGGCGGCATAGAGGAGCGCCAGGCTGTCGTCGATGCCGGTATCGACATCCAGGATCAGGGCGGTCCGCTGGGTCGTGATCTTGGTCGTCATCTTGGGTACGGGCCGCAGTCTACACTCGGCCCGTGACCCGCCACGCCCAGCCGATCAGCCCGCCCGCGGTCATCGGGATCCTTGGCGGCGGCCAGCTTGGTCGCATGCTTGCCCAGGCGGCCCGGGCCATGGGCTATCGCGTGGCGATCCTCGACCCGGACCCGGAGTGCCCGGCCGCGGCCATCGCGGATCGGGTGATCGTGGGTTCCTACGACGATGTCGGGGCGGCGCTCCGACTGGCCGACGTGTCGTCCGTGGTCACGTACGAGCTGGAGCACGTCGCGTCCGGGGTGGTGGACGCCCTCGAGGCCCTGGACCGGTGCCTCCCGGTCCGTCCTGGGAGGCACCCGCTGGTCAGTACCCAGGACCGGATCGCTGAGCGGCGATTCATCGAAGGCGCCGGCGGAGTCGTCGCGCCCTGGCGGGAGGTCCGCACTCTGGACGAACTCCGCGCGGCTGCCGAAGACCTGGGGCTCCCGCTTCGACTGAAGGCGGTGACCGGCGGGTATGACGGACGGAGCCAGCTCCGGATCGCCGCGCCGGCCGAACTCGACGAAGCCATCGACCGCCTAGGTCGCCCGGTCGGCAGCCCGCTGCTCGCCGAGCGGGAACTCATCTTTCGGGCGGAGCTGTCGGTGGTGCTGGCCCGCGGCGTCGATGGCGAGACGGCTGCGTACCCCATCGCCCGGAACGTCCATGACGCCGGGATCCTGGTCGAATCGGTCGCACCCGCACCCATCCCGGACGAAGTCGCCGAGCAGGCGACCCGGGTCGGGCGTGACCTGGCGATCGCGATGGACCTGTGCGGCACGCTCACCGTGGAGCTGTTCTGGCTGGCCGACGGCTCGATCGTCGTGAACGAGCTGGCGCCGCGCGTCCACAACTCCGGCCACTGGACGCTGGACGGTGCCGCGACGTCCCAGTTCGAGCAGCACATCCGCGCGATCACGGGGCTGGGCCTTGGGTCGACCGCCGCCCTGGCGTCAACGGCCATCGTCAACCTGCTCGGCACCGGCCCACGGCGCGAGGCGCGACTTGCGGGGGTGGGCGAGGCGCTCGCCGATCCATCGGTCCACCTCCACCTGTACGACAAGCGGCTCGTCTTCGAACGTCGCAAGATGGGCCACCTGAGCGCCACCGGCCCGGATGTGGACGTGGCGCTGGGGCGGGCCCGCGCCGCGCGAGCTGCACTGAGTTGGGAAGGTGAGTCGTGAGCAAGCCGGATCAGGCCAAGCGGCCCGTCGTCGGGATCGTCGGTGGTAGCCGATCGGACTTCCCGACGCTGGAAGACGCTGTCGCGATCCTGACCGAGCTCGGCGTGCCATCGGAGCTGAAAGTCGTGTCGGCCCATCGGACACCGGATCGCCTGTTCCGCTATGCCGAGGAGGCCGCCGGTCGCGGGATCCGCGTCATCGTCGCCGGGGCCGGCGGTGCGGCGCACCTGCCCGGGATGCTCGCCGCCAAGACGACCCTGCCGGTCATCGGCGTGCCGATCCCGACAAAGCACCTGGGCGGCCTGGACTCGCTGTTGTCCATCGTCCAGATGCCGCGGGGCGTGCCGGTCGCCACGGTCGCGATCGGGAACGCGATGAACGGCGGGCTCCTGGCTGCCGCGATCCTGGCGATATCGGACCCGGCCCTGTCCGGGCGGCTGGTCGCCTGGCGCGCCCGACAGACGCAGACCGTCCTGGACGATCCGGCCAACACCGAAGCCTGAGCGGAGCCTGACGGGAGCCTGCAGGCCCGGCCGGCGCGCTCAGTCGGCGCCGGCGCCGTTGGCGGCCGTCGCGATGTACAGGCCTCGATGCTCCGCCAGGTGCAGGCCGACATCGAGGGCGATCTTCAGCAACACGAGGATGGCGACGGCCGCGACGGACGCGCCGGTAAGGGCGATCGCGAACGCCCCGAAGATGAGGGTCACATGGAGGACCATCAGTCGGCCATACGGCTTGAACATCTGACCTGCGGGTGAGACCCGCTTGTACTCGCCGCCGCCGATGAAGTTGAACCGGTACGACAGCCCGTGACTGATGACGAGCGCCACCACGGCAAGGCCGAGGCCGAGCGGGTCGGGGGTCGTTGGGACGCTCGACCCGCCGTCGGGCGCCAGGGCGTTGAACAGCGGCAGGAGACTGAAGACGATCAAGCCGTGAACGACCCAGAAGATCCCGTAGTGCAGGCAGAAGAACGGGATCAATGTCGCGCTCGAGCCGCCCCCGGGGGAGCGCCCGTCGATCGTCATCGGTCGGAAGGTGCCGCCGTCACCGGACCCTTCGGCCTTCATCATCTTCAGGACGTTGAACCCGCCGACGACGCCGTTCTCCAGCCAGTAGATGACGAGGATCTGCCAGGCGCTCCAGCCCAGGAAGAGGACGCCGGCCAACGGGAAGAGGTTCGCCACGACCAGTGCGACGAGCGCACCGTTGGACGAACCCACCCGATACCAGGCGACGAGGCGCTCCACGCGCCGATGCTAGCCGACGGTGACGGTCCGCTCGTCGTTTCCGCGCACAAGCACGATGTCGAACGGGGCCTTCAGCGTGCCCAGGGCCTCGAACAGGTCGTCCGCATCGGCGATGGCCTTGCCACCGGCCGATACGATCAGATCGCCGGCGTCGATGCCGGCCGCCGCGGCCAGG
>Ga0315273_10013174_pt1 | contig 10620 bp, 8 predicted proteins | sample YL17G02_0_MG_FD_205753 | JGI IMG/M metagenome (GOLD analysis project Ga0315273, IMG submission 205753) | Sediment microbial communities from Yellowstone Lake, YNP, Wyoming, USA - YL17G02_0 | ecosystem: Environmental > Aquatic > Freshwater > Lake > Sediment | place: USA: Wyoming | collected... | reverse complement strand
AGCGCTGGAGGACTGCCACCGTGTCGCGTGCGGTGCGGGCGCCCGCCACCATGGACCGGATGTGGGTCGCGAGGTCGGGGGGAATGGCGTACCGGTCCCGGGCCAGTTCCCCATACCAGCGTCCGATGTCGTCCCAGGTCAGGCGGGACGAGACCGACACGGACATGTAGATGTCGTTGGAATCGGCGGCGAACGCCTCCCCCTTGATCCGCTGGAGGTTGCCGGTGGCCCACGTCATGACCTGCCGGCCACCGGCCTGCTGGGTCACGCGCGGAAAGTTGAGGTTCCGCTCGTGCACCCGGATCTTCTCCGTCGCCGGGGCGTCGACGATGAAGCGGGACCGCTGGACGCTGAGGCCGGTGCTCACACCCCACCATTGGAAGAAATCGCCCGGCAGCCAGGAACGAGTCTTGGTGGTCGTATAGCTGTAGTCCACGATCGTGCCGACCGCGACTCCGCTCATCGAGGCCCGGATGACTTTCCGGTTGGCGTAGACGGGCGCGCCCATGGCCGCCGGCACATCGCTCTCCTGCTGTTGTGCCGGGCCCGCACTGATGACGCTGCCATCGAGCCGCACCACCCGGATCCAGTTGATCGTGAACTTTTCGTTGTCCGGCGTCCAGGAGAATGAGTGCTCGGCAAATCGCTCCACCGCGTCCTGCTGGAGAATCTGGACCACCTGCCGGAAGGTCCTGGATTCGCGCCCGTCCGCTTCGACGATCATGACGCCGTCGTCCAGCAGGAAGGCGGCGGACTCGTCGGGGTGGTCGGCCGGGTCGACGGCGAGGCGGTAGATGCTGTCGGATTGCACCGAGGGATCGCCCGCCGGGGTAATCCGCGGGGCTTGACCGGCCACGGCGAGCGGCAGGACGAGAACACCGGCCAGGACCCACCCGGCGCGCAGGAGAATCACGTCTTGAGCTCCTTCTTCTTCGCTGCCGGAAACAGCACGTTGTTGAGGATCAGTCGGTAGCCGGGCGAATGCGGATGCAAGGACAGGTCGGTGGGTGCGTCGCCGATCTGGTGCTGCGGGTCCTCCGGGTCGTGGCCGCCGTAAAACGTCCAGGTCCCCTGCCCGTGCTCCCCATGAAGATACTTGGCCCACGGCGCGCCTGGCTCGTCGGCCAGGATGGTCACGCCCGGCTTGATCCGGTCCTTCCGGAACGAGGTGGTCAGCCCATAGAAGTCCGGAATCGTCTCCCGGTGGTTCTGTACCAGCATCGTGGCCACCGGGTCGATCTTGGCGCTGAAGTTGAACGCCCGGAAACTGCCAAGCTCCTGACGCCGGCTGGGGGCATTGACCTGGTGACCGTCGATATCAGAGAACTGGGACACCGTGGGGCTCAACTCGAGGCGGGCATCGTGAAATGCGAGCGCGCGGCCCCAGTCCATCCTGGCGGTGGCATTGGGATCCATGGGGGTCTGGTCGGCGTAGGCCGCCGCGATGTCCACCCCAGCCCCGGCCAACGCCAGGTCGAGGGTCTCGGTGGCCGCGCACATCGCGAAGAGGAAGCCGCCCTGCTGGACATACGCCGCGATCGCCTCGGCCACCGCGCGCTTTTCCGCTGGCACGTTCGGAAAGCCGAACGCCCGGGCCATTGCGGTGTTGCGTTCGACCATTTCCGTGAGCCACGGGGCGCCGGCATAGGTGACGTAAAACTTGGAATATTGTCCGGTGAAATCCTCGTGGTGCAGGTGCAGCCAATCGAACTTGGCCAACCCGGAGCCGCCGGGGGCCAGCACGTCCGGATCCCATACCTTGGCGAAGTTGATGCCGGCATATCGAAGGACCATGGTCACGGCATCGTCCCAGGGCGCTGCATTCGGCGGCGCATACACCGCGATTCGTGGGGCCTTCTCCAGCGGCACCGCCTCCATGTTGCCGGCCTGGATATCCGCCCGGATGCCCGTCAAGGCGCCCTCGTCGAGCGGCTCGACGGTCACCCCGGCCAGCGCCGCGTCGCGCGCGGTGACCGCATCTGAGGACAGGAGAAATGCCCCGTTGCGATAGTTCAGAAGCCATTCGGCGCGGGCGCCCCGTTCAAGGAGCCGGAAGACAACTCCGTAGGCCTTGAGATGATCCGACTGGGCGTCGTCCATCGGGATCAGCATCCAGGGCGCACGCCATCCCACCGGCGTGCGCCAGGACAGGAGCGGCGCGACCGCCAGGGCACCGCCGGTGCTCCAGAGAAAATCACGTCGACGCATCAACTCTCCGGAATTCCGCCGCGGGCGGTGTCGAGGAGCCGCCGCGCCTCGGGAACCGACGCGCTTCCCGGATAGGCGAGGATCAGGTGTTCGAGCTGGCCCCTGGCATCGGCAGTGCGCCCGAGGGTCAGGAGCAGCCGTGCGAGGGCCAGTTCAGCCGCAGGGGCGGTCGCCGGCGCCGTCGAATCACTCGCGGCGCGGAACAGCCGTTCGGCTGGATCCGGACGCCCACGGGCGGCTTCCACCCGCCCGGCGAGCAGCCGGATTTCCGAGGCGCCGTGTTCGGGGGGCAAGCCATTCGCGACCACCACGAGGCCCTGGACGGCCGCCGCGGAATCGCCACGCGCGAGCGCCAGGAGTGCCGCCCCGAGCGCCGGAAGTGAATCCGATTCGATCGGCTGGATGAGCGCCAGCAGGGCCGTCCGCGCCGTGACCTCCTCGCGGCTGCCAGCGAACGGCCCGGCGGAACGGAGCGCGGTTGCGGCGCCCGCCAAGTCGCCCCGGTACAGCCGAATGAGGCCAATCAGCGCGAGCGCCTCCACCGTGCTGTCGCTCGCCAGCGTCCCCGCCGCGCGGTCCAGGTTCCCCTCGTGGATCCACCCGCCAGCCACCTGCAGCGTCAGGCGGCCCGCGTCCGCTTCGCCCAGCGTGTTCCGCAGGGCGTCGAGCTGGCGTTCGGCCTCCTCGACCTCCCCCTCACGAAGCAGCACCGACACGAGCGTGGCGGTGGCTCCGGCGGCCATCTCCGGCGGGGCGGTCCCGTCGGCGGCGATCTGGCCGAGCATCCGTCGCGCGGCCACGGCGTCGGCGGCGTCGGCGTACGACCGTGCTGCCTCGAGGCGGGCCCGCAACGCAGTCGAGCCGCTCGAGCGTGCGGCAATCAGTTCCAGTGCCTGGCCCCGCACCCCCGCGACGACCGGCCCCTCGACGACTCGCGCCGCGTCAAGAAACTGCCGGAGCGCCTCGACCGCCTCCCCGTTCTGGTCGGGGAGGTTCGCGATCAGGAGCGCGAAGGCGCCAGCGGGATCGCCCCATTGGACCTGAAGCTCCGCCCCCAGCCGGCGGGCCGGAGGCGTACTCCGGACGAGTTGCCGGAGCACCGCATCCTGCGCGCTCTCCGGTGAGCGCACCAGCGCATTGCGCGCCGTGAGCCGATACCCGGGATAGCGCCCCAGGGCGAGGGCCCACTCGCGCGCGGCTCCGTCCCAGTTGTTGTCCGCCGCCGCGAGCAGCGCCAGTTCTCCGGCGAGCGCCGCCTCGTCGCCAATCTGCTCCCGTCCAGTCTGGTACGCCCGCTTTGCGCCCGCCCGATCCTGTTGTCCCAGGAGGGCGGCTCCCCACTCCCGGTACGGCATCTCACTCCCCGGCTCTGCCCGTGCCCAACGCAGTGCCACCGAAGCGACGCTATCGGGCTCACTGGCGGCCGCCCACCCCCGCATCGCCACCGAATACCCCCCGGCATTGGACGGATCGCGCGCCAGCAGCGCCTCGGCCGGCCCCGTCAGTTCCGCCTCTCGGTGCAGGAGCGTGAGGACCCGCTCCAGGCCGAGCAGCGCCGAGAGATTGTCAGGACTCTGGCGGAGCGCATCGATGTACGCTTCGGCGGCCGCATTCAGGTTACCGCGGCGCTCCAGTTCAAACCCGCGCGTCATCGCCTCGGTCTGCGCGGCCAGCGGCCAAGCCGCAGTCGCGAGCGCCAGCAGGCAAACCAGGACCGGCCTCATCGCGCAGGGCTCTCTGCCAACCGGCGGAAATAATCGAGCACCAGTCGGCGGACCTCGGGCGACAACTGCTGCAGCTGGTCCCAGGTTGGCAATCGGAACTGCCGCGCGCCATCCTCGAGTTGTGCGCGGAGCGCCGGGGGAAGCCGGACATTGTCGTCGGCCCCCGTGGTGCTCTGTCGCTCCTTCTGCTCGTCCTGTTCTTCGCCCTGCAGGGTGCGCCCGGCGTCGAGCATCCGGCGGTACAGCCGTTCCTGGCGCTCCACGGTGGAGCGATCGAGGCGACCGGCTTCCAGCTGGCGCGCCAGGTCACGGGCCTCCTCCGCCAGCTCCGCCGTGCCCCCGGACTGGGTTTCCGCCCGGAGCCGTTCCAACCGTTCCGCGAGCGCGCGCTGCTGCGCGGAAAGTTGGCGGATCTGATCCTGCATGCCGCCACCACCCACCATGGGGAGCAGCTGGCCGCCTTGCTGGCTGAGCGCTCCCTGCTGCTGCGCCATTTGAGTCATCCGGGCCATCGCCTCCGCCAGGCCGGATCCAGATCCGGCCCCGGCCACATCCCCGCGGGCCCGCACCATCTGGTAGGATGCTGCGTTGAGTGCGTCCACCGCCTCGCCAGCCCGCCCGGTGGCCTCCCGCTGGCCCGGGGTCGCCGAGGACAGCGCGTCCCGCGCCTGGGCCATCGACCGGCGGGCCGATTCGAGGGACTGCCCGATTTGCGGCGGGACCAGCGCGTGCTCCCCGGACGCTTCACGGTACTGCTCCGACAGCTTCTCGACGCCCCCCTCAAGGGCCGCCTGCTGCGCGCGGAAAGTCGCGGGTGGTTCCCCTGCCCGCAGCTGCTCCGTGATGGCGAGCTGACGGTCCGCCAGCCGGCTGGTTTCCGCCAGCATGCGGTCCATGGCGGCCACCACCTCCTGCTTCCATTCCGCCTGCATCGCCTCGCGCTGTTGATCCAGCTCCGCGCCCATGGATTGCAGTTGCTCCTCGGCCTGCTTGCCCAGCGGCCGCGCCACGTGCGGCTTGCCCTGGCGGGCCGATGCCGCCGCCTGCTTCATGGCGGTGGCGGCAGATGCCGCGTCCTCCGCCATTGCGTCAAGGCGTTCCGACGGGCGGGGCGGCTGCATGTTGCCGAGGTCCTGCGCCGCATCATGGAGCGCCGCCGCCAGCGAGTCGGCGCGCCCCGCGAGGCCCGCTTCCTCGCGCGCGGCCTTCGCGGAATCGGTCCGCATCACCTCGTCATTCCACCGGGCCTGCGCTGCCGCGAGGTCGCGCGCCTCGTCCGCAAGATTGGCCATCTGGCCTTCCATGGCGGCACGCTCAAAGAGTTTCTGGCTGCGTTCCAGGGCCTCCTTTAATTGGGCCTGAGCCTCGGCCAGATCCTGGAGCGCCCGCTGAGTCCGGGCAGCATCGAGCATGCTCAGGGCTTGCCGCAGGGACTCGAGCTGCTGGCGCATTTCCGGGGTCAGCGCCCGATTGAGCTGTTCGACAATCTCCTGCATGCGACGCTGGAATTCCGGGTCCTGGACGCCGGCCTCCGCCGCTGCCTTCTGCAGCTCGGCGATGGCCTGTCGGGTCTCCTCCGCCTGCCGCACCAGCTCCTCCTGCTGGCGCGCCACCGCCTCCGCGCGCTTGGCATCGTCGAACGACATCGAGGATTCGCCGCGCTGGCCCGCGGCCCGGGGGGTCTCATGCGAGAGGTCTTCGGTCTGGCGCTGCAGCCGGCGGCTCGCGGCGGCGAGCGAGTCGAGCTGCTGCCCCACCGATTCGGTGGCGGTGCGTTCGGCGGCGCGCATTTCGGCCCGCGTCGGGAGCCGCAGGATGTATTCGCGCGAGCGGCCAGTCCGCGGATGCGGCGCGTTGTCCGTGGCCAGGGCGTAGTAGCGGACGGTGTCGCCGGGCAGCAATGCACGGCCTTCGAGGTCGAGCGTGAACGGCGCCAGCAGCCGCTCCGGGGCGCCCGCGGGGATCCGCACCGGATCCCGGCGCTCCGCGTCCGCCACCCCGAGCCCGCTGATGCGCCAGCTCACGACGATCAGCGCGGAAACGCCGTGGTCATCCCGCGCGTCCAGCACCAGCGGAACCGTGAGGCCAAGTGGCGCGAGCGTATCCTCGCCCGGCACAGGGATGCGCACCTGGGGGGCGCTGTCCGGCACAATGCGCAGCAGCAGCGCCGTGTCGTCACCGCCCAGCGGCGTCCCGGTCTCGGTCACCAGCGACAGGCGATAGGTGCCGGAGGCGGCGGGCACGATCCGGCCGCTGAACCGACCGTGCTCCACCGCCAGGGCCACCGAGCCCGCAGGTCCTACCCAGCGGCCGGTGGAGATCGGCGCCGTGGCTTCGCCCGTCACCGCCAGCCACGTGCCCTCCGGCAACATGATCACCTCCGGGCCGAGGGCCAGCGGCTCGTCCTCGATCCCGAGGTAGCCCGGATAATGGGCAGTGACAGCGACGGCTCCCAGGAATGGCGCCGCGCGCACGGCGACGCGCAGCGTATCGGACGACCGCCGGTCGCTCGTGGCGCGGACAAAGAGATCGGCCGAGAGCGGGCCGGTGGTCACCCGGGAGGAACCGGCCGAATCGAGCGTCACCTCGGTGGACCGCCAGGTCTCGCCAGTCGCGCGTTGCCAGAGAACCGCCTTCCGGCGGCCCGGAGCCCGAATCGTGAGCGCCACGCCCTCGCCCCGCTCGACCGTCAGGGCCGATGCCTCGAGCCGCACAGCGCCGAGGGCCAGGCCGAACGCGTCGATGGGATGCCAGAGCATGCGAACGGGGGCCTGTCCAGGTCCGGCGCCGAGCAAGCCGAGCGCCCCGATGAAGAGCAGGATTCCGCCGAGGGTGTTTCCTCGGCGGAGTCGGGCGGCCAACGGAGCAAGTTGCTCGGGGCCCCTGGCAGCCAGGTCGGATGCGCGGGCGCGGTCCGCCGCCTCGTACAGGTCAGCGCTCAGTCCGGTGGCCGTCGGCGCGAGCATGCCGGTCAGGGCGCCGAGTCGCCAGGCTCCCTCCGCTTCGAGCCGCCGGGCCAGCGCGGGAGCGCCCGCGGACCGATTCCGCTCGAGCACGAGCACGGTTGCGACCGCCGCGACGCCCGCCGCGAGCAGCCAGGCCGCTGGCACCCACCAGAGGCTCTGCACCACACCAAGCCGCACCAACCAGGCCCCGGCGCACAGCACGAAGAGCAGCGCTCCCCCGACGAACGCGCTTCCACCGGCGACAGCGCGCCGCACCAACGGCCGGGCGAGTGCTTCGAGGGTGGAACGCGTGGAGTCCGTCGTCACTGGCCGGACCCCACGGCGTACGCCACCAGGTTCACCCCCATGCGCAGGGCGGATTCCCGGACCTCCGGCGGGTCCTTGTGGACGTCGGGATCCTCCCAGCCGTCTCCGAGGTCGGATTGATAGCTGTAGTAGACGGCGAGCCGCCCGTCGAGGAAAATGCCGAAGCCCTGCGCGGGTTTGGCGTCGTGCTCGTGGATTTTGGGGACGCCGCGGGGGAACTGGTACACGAGGTGGTAGATCGGATGATCAAGGGGCACCTCGACCAGCGGCCGGTCGGGAAAAAGCCGCGCCAGTTCCCGTCGGAGCGACTCATCCAGGCCGTAGTTGTCGTCCGCGTGGAGAAAGCCGCCCTGAAGGAGAAACCGCCGGAGGGTGACGAGATCGGCATCGCTGAACCGGACGTTTCCGTGGCCGGTCAGGTAGAGATACGGCACATCCCACACCGAGGCATCGGACAGGCTCACCACCCGCTCGCGCGCTGCGGTCCGCAGCGCCGTGCGCTCGCGCACAGCGGCGAGGAGGTTTGGCAGGCTCGAGGGGTTGGCGTACCAGTCGCCCCCGCCCTCGTAGTGGAGCCGCCCGATCGTCACCCCCTGCTCCTCCTGCGCGCACAGCCCGGACGCCCACAGGAGGCACAGGGCGGCAAGGGAATGCAGGACCCGCCCACAGACCATCACGACAACTCCATGACCAGGCGATACACCTCGTTGCGGCCCAATCCGCTGGCTTCCGTCAGGCGGCGAACGACATCCTTCCGGCTCAAGCCCTCGGCCAGAAGGGCGGCCGCGTCGGCCCGAATCGCCTCGACGTCGACGACCGGCTTCCCGTTGGCCGGAGCCCCCGCCACGAGAACCGTGATTTCGCCCTTCGGCGGATGTGCCTCGTACCACTCGGCCAGCTCCGTGAGCGTGCCACCGCGGAACTCCTCGTGCACTTTCGTCAATTCCCGGGCGACCATCCCGCGCCGCTCCACCCCGCAGACCGTGGCCAGGTCCCGGAGCAGAGCGGCGAGCCGGTTCGGCGCTTCGTACAGGACAACGGTCCACGGGTCGGCCGCCGCCCGCGACAGCTCCTCCTGCCGTTCACGGCCCTTCCGCGCCAGGAAGCCGAGAAAAAGATACCGATCAGCGGGCAGGCCGGACGCGGACAACGCGGTCGCCACGGCGGAGGCGCCCGGAATGGGGACGACAGCACAGCCCGCAGTCCGCACCGCCGCGACCAGCCGCGCGCCAGGGTCACTGATCCCCGGCGTGCCCGCGTCTGTCACCAGCGCCACCGACTGCCCCGCGTTCAGCAGGGCCACCAGGGGCTCCGCCTGGCCGGCTTCAGAGTGGGCGTGCACGCTCAGCATGCGGGGGGTGGCGCCGATGTGCTGAAGGAGCGTCCGGCTCCGCCTGGTGTCCTCGGCGGCCACGATATCCACCGCGCGGAGGACCTCCGCGGCGCGCAACGTGAGGTCTCCGAGATGTCCGAGTGGGGTGGCCACGACGTACAGCGTCCCCGGGGCTACCAGGTGAGGCTCCAGGGGAAGTGCGTGTAGAAGCCAGCGGCGTGGAGCAGGTGCCGCTGCTCCCTGGTCGCGTCCTGCAGGATTCGCGGCCCCGATCCTGGAGAAACCACTTCAACCTCGCTGAGCAGCGCTCCGGTCCAGGCCGCAAGGTCGGCGGTCATCTCGGCGGCCGGAATCGCCACCATCGAGGGATCCCCGCCGTGGGAGGGAAGCAGGCTCTCCAGCGACACCCTTGCAGGCAGGAGGCGGGCGGTCACGCGGTCCACGCGTTGCACCCCGTCCTCCGGCAGTTCGTCCTCGATGGCACGCGAAATCCTGAGGAAGAGCTCCCGATACATCCGGACCTGCGAGGGCAGCACCTGCACCGGGAGTCCCGCCGCGGGAGGCACGCCGCTGACCGACAGCGCCGGCTGCGCTCCATCCAGGCCGGGAAGGAAGAGTCCTTCGATGTAGGCCGGCAATGGAATGGAATCGGGGCGGCCGTAGAAAAACCCGCCGCTGAACTTGCCCTGATCGAACCGCAGGTAGTTAACCCGGCCGTTCGAGATGATTTCGAGGGCACCCGTCAGGGATTCCTCCGCCACGCGTGGGAAGATCAACTCGGGGCGCCTGGAGTCCACCACCCACGGCTCGGCCGGCGCGGCGCAGGCCTGATACATCAGCTCCAGCTGCGCCAGCGGGGCGGCACAGTATGCGGCCTCCCCCCGCTCCGGATCCGCCTTGAGACGCCGGACTGCTTCGGCCACCGGCAGGACGGTCCGCTGACCGGCACCGATTCCTGCGGCCGTCACCAGCTCGCCCTGCTGGAAGAAGAGGAGGATCAACTCCTCGGGAAGGTAGCCGAGGAAGTAGGCATCCACCTTGCCGTCCCGATCGCGCTTGGCGAACGACAACAGGTTGTCGAGGTGGAGGTAAATGAGCCGCGTCCGCGCGAGCAGCGTGTCCGACGCCGGAAAGGCGACGTCGCTCAGCCGAATGGCGGAATGAAGCAGGCGGGTGCCGCTGACGCGCATAGACCCTCGGCGGGCCGGGCCGCCCCGGAGGGCGGACCGGAACGCGGCGCCTTACGCCGCGAGGTGATGCTGGATCTTCGACTCGATCGTCGGCTTGGGAACCGCACCGATCACGGTGTCCACGTGCTTGCCGTCCTTGAAGAACAGCAGGGTGGGAATCGAGCGGATGTTGAAGCGCGCCGCCACCCGCTGCTGCGCGTCCACGTCGAGCTTGGTCACCCGGATCTTGCCCGCATAGTCCTTGGCCAGTTGGTCGAGGACCGGCGCAATGATCTGGCACGGTCCGCACCACGTTGCCCAGAAGTCCACCAGCACGAGGCCCTTGTGCTGCTCCACCTCCGCGGTGAAGGTGCTCTCGGTCACGTCCATCGTGTGCTGCCCCATAATTGTCCAACCTCCCCGAGTGCGGCAGGGTGCGCCGACGCGCGCCCCACAGTTAAGTTCCGTGCATCCACCCCGCAACGCCGGAGTGCCCGTGCCGGACGCCCCTCGCATTGCCCACATCGGCATCGCCGTCCAGGATCTGGGCGAGGCGCTCCGCTTCTACCGCGACGTCCTCGGGCTGTCTCCCCATCCGCCCGAGGTGGCGGACGGCGCCACCATCGTGTCGCTTCCCTTCGGCGAATCCGCGGTCGAACTGCTCGAGCCGCGGGACCCGGATTCGCCGATTGCCCGGTTCCTGGCGCGGCGGGGACCCGGCATTCATCATGTCTGCTACCGTGTTGCCGACCTCGACGCTGCCCTGGCCAGCGCCCGCAACGCCGGTTACCGACTGGTGGACGACACGCCACGCACCGGTGCGGGCGGCTGCCGGATTGCATTCCTGCATCCCAAGTCCACATCCGGTATCCTGATCGAACTCACCGAGTGACCAATCGGGGACCGCGCCGGGT
>Ga0315273_10013173_pt1 | contig 10621 bp, 8 predicted proteins | sample YL17G02_0_MG_FD_205753 | JGI IMG/M metagenome (GOLD analysis project Ga0315273, IMG submission 205753) | Sediment microbial communities from Yellowstone Lake, YNP, Wyoming, USA - YL17G02_0 | ecosystem: Environmental > Aquatic > Freshwater > Lake > Sediment | place: USA: Wyoming | collected... | reverse complement strand
TGCCGTCTTTTGGGGCATGGAAGGCTTCGAGAAAGAAGCTCGTGGCGGACAAGCCCGGCGCGAGCCCGCCGCGTTCAGGTCATGGAAGAAATTGCGGATCGAGGTTAGGACGACGAACGGATGTCTACGAGCTTCATCCAGGACCTCATCGACCGCGACCAAGTGACGGGCCGCTTCGGCGGCCGCGTGCACACGCGCTTTCCGCCGGAGCCGAACGGCTACCTGCACATCGGTCACGCCAAGTCGATCTGTTTGAATTTCGGGCTAGCCGAGGCGAACGGCGGGCTTTGCAACCTCCGCTTCGACGACACCAACCCGATCACGGAAGAGGTCGAGTACGTGAAGGCGATCCAGGAGGACGTCCGCTGGCTCGGCTTCGACTGGGGCGATCGGCTCCACTACGCCTCCGACTACTTCGCGCAGATGTACCAGTACGCCGTCGAGCTCGTGCGCGAGGGCAAAGCGTACGTCTGCGATCTCACGCCCGAAGAGATCGGCGACTACCGGGGCAACTTCACGACCCCCGGCCGCGATAGCCCCTACCGCGATCGCAGCGTCGAGGAGAACATCGATCTCTTGCGGCGCATGCGTGCCGGCGAGCTTCCCGACGGTGCGAAGACGCTGCGCGCCAAAATCGACATGGCGTCGCCGAACCTCAACCTGCGGGACCCGGTCATGTACCGCATCGTCCACGCGAGGCACCACCGAACCGCAGACGCGTGGTGCATCTACCCGATGTACGACTGGGCGCACGGCCTCGAGGATTCGATCGAGGGGATCACGCATTCGATCTGCACGCTCGAGTTCGAGAACCACCGTTCGCTCTACGATTGGTTTCTCGACGAGCTCGGCGTCTACCATCCGCAGCAGATCGAGTTCGCGCGCTTGAATCTCACCTACACGGTGATGAGCAAGCGAAAGCTCCTCGACCTCGTGAAGCGCGGGGCGGTCGCCGGCTGGGACGATCCTCGCATGCCGACGATCTCGGGCCTGCGCCGGCGCGGCTACACGCCGGAGGCGATTCGCGAGCTCTGCGCACGGATCGGCGTGGCGCGGTCGGACAGCGTCGTCGACGTGGCGCAGCTCGAGCACTCCATCCGCGAGGATCTCAACCGTCGCGCGCCGCGCGTGATGGCGGTGCTGAGACCGCTGCGCGTGGTGATCGAGAACTATCCCGAGGGCCGCGCCGAGGAGCTCGACGCGGTCAACAATCCCGAGGATCCTGCCGCCGGCAGCCGCAAGGTGCCGTTCTCACGCGTTCTCTACATCGAGCGCGAGGATTTCCGGGAGGATCCCCCGAAACAGTTCTTTCGCCTCGCGCCGGGACGAGAGGTGCGGCTACGCTACGCGTACTTCATCAAGTGCGCGAGCGTGGTGAAGGACGCGCAAAGCGGAGAGGTGACGGAGCTCCGCTGCACTTACGACCCGGCGACCCGCGGCGGTGACGCGCCCGACGGTCGCAAGGTGAAGGCCACGCTCCACTGGGTGTCGGCCCCGCACGCGATTCCCGCCGAGGTGCGACTCTACGGACATCTCTTCGCGAAGCCGGATCCGGAAGCGCTCGAGGCGGGCGCCGATATCGTCTCGAACTTGAACCCGAATTCTCTCGAGGTGCTAGCCGGTTGCCGGCTCGAGCCGAGCCTCGCCGGTGCCGCGATCGGCAGTCGCTTTCAATTCGAGCGCCTCGGGTACTTCTGCGTCGACCCCGATTCGACGGGCGGCGGGCTGATCTTCAATCGCACCGTGACCCTGCGCGACACCTGGGCCAAGATCGAGAAGAAGCAAACGAATCGTTAATCCAGCTCAATGAAGCGGAGCTCACCCGACCTCGCGGAGTTTCGCCGGCCGCATCGACGCTCGTTCGCCGCGCTCCATGCTATGCCGCGTCAGCTCGGCGCATACGCGCTTGCCGCTTCGCGGCGCCACGTGATCCCCGGCCATGATCCGCTCGTGCTGAAGCGCTATCCCGCGCCGAGCCGCGCGCTCGAGGGAATCGTCGCGCGGCTCGACGTCGATCCGGTCCGGGACTGAGCGATTCGTCAGCCGCGCGTGCCGATCACGCGGAGAGTGAAATCCCCGTCCTGCGGCTGATGTCGAGCAGCTCTTCCACGACGGGGCGAAGGAGGGGAATTCCACTCGTTGCGCGCTCTCGCTCGGCTTCGCGCTCCGGATCGCCCGGGATGAGGACGCCCGGCGTGCCGGGGATCGGCTTCGTCTTGCGGAAGGTGCGAATCCAGTCGTCGATCTGGCGTTTGAAGTCCCGGGGATCGAGGAACGCGTCGATCCGGAGCGCGCCGAAGAAGTGGCCGATTCCCTTTCCCACGCTTCGCGCCGGAATCTCTTGGCGAAGCGCGAAGGGAGGCGCGAAGGGCCCCCAGTTCGCGCCCGAGAGAACGCAACACAAGACATCGACCATGGCGGCGAGGCAGTAGCCCTTGTGCCCGCCCGTGTCACGGACGCTTCCGAGGGGGAGCATCGCGCCCCCGTCCATCATCGCGGTCGGATCTTCCGTGTCGCGCCCGTCGCGGTCGATCGCCCAGCCGCGCGGGATCTTCTCGTTGCGGCGCTTCGCGATCTCGATCTTTCCGTACGCGCAGGCGCTGGTGGCGAGATCGATCACGATCGGCGGCTCCTCGAGGCCGGGAAACGCGATGGCGATTGGATTGGTTCCGAGCATTCGCTCGGCTCCCCACAGTGGCGCCACGAGCTTCGTGGAATTGGTCATCGCCCAGCCGATGAGATCGCGCTCGAGCGCCTTCAAGACGTAGTACCCCGCGATCCCGTAGTGGTTGCTGTTGGAAACGCTGACCCAGCCCGATCCCGCCTCGGCCGCCTTGGCCATCGCGATCTCGTTGGCTTTGGGTCCGACGACGAGCCCGAGGCCGTTGTCGCCGTCGACCGTCGCCGTGCTCGGCGATTCCCTGACGATGCGGATCGTCGGCTTGGGATTGATGCGGCCGAGCGTGAGCATGTCGAAATAGGTATGCAGCCGCGCAACCCCATGGGAATCGATCCCGCGCAAGTCGGCCGTCGCCAGAACCTCCGACGCGAGCGTCGCATCCGCTTCGGGGACTCCGAAATGGAGGAACACCTGCGCGCAGAAATCGCGCAGCGCCTCGACCGGGAACCGTTGGCTTTCGTTAGCGGTCATCGCAGCCTCGCTACCACTTTTTCGGCCACCAACCTGCCGATCTCGAGGGACGCCGTGGCCGCGGGTGACGGCGCATTGTTGACGTGCACCGCCCGATCATCCTCGACGATGAGGAAATCGTCCACCATCGACCCGTCCGGCGCCACCGCCTGCGCGCGCACCCCGGCGGGGGCCGGCACCAGGTCCCGCTCCTCGACCTCGGGCAGCAGTCGCCGGAGCGCGCGTGTGAACGCTCGCTTGCTGAGCGATCGCCACATTTCGCCGGCGCCCGTCCGCCAGTGCTTTCGCGCGAGCCGCAGGAACCCGCCGTACGTGAGTGTTTCCCACAGGTCGCGGAGGTTCACCGATCCTTTGGTGTAGCCCTCGCGCGCGAGCGCCAGGACTGCGTTCGGACCGCACTCGACCCCGCCACCGATCCGCCGCGTGAAGTGCACCCCGAGAAACGGGAACGCGGGATCGGGGACGGGATAGATGAGATTGCGGCAAAGGTGGCGCCTCTCCGGCACGAGCTCGAAGTACTCGCCGCGAAAGGGGACGATCCGCGCCGGAGGCCGCCCGCCGGCGAGCTGCGTCACCCGGTCGCTCTGAAGTCCCGCGCAGTTCACCACGATTCGCGCGTCGTACTCCGCTGCGGGGGTCGATACCATCGTCCGGTTCCCGATCGTGGAGAACGCGGCGGCGCGCGCGCCGGTCACCACGTTTCCGCCGCGCTCGGCGATCCGGGCCGCGAGCCGTTCGCACACCCGCCGATAGTCCACGATTCCCGTCTCGGGGACGTGGAGCGCTTCGACTCCCGCCGCGTGGGGCTCGAGCTCCCGCAGCCGCTCCCGCGAGATTCGCTCGCACCGCACCCCGTTCGCGATGCCGCGCGCGAGCAGCGCCTCGAGCCGCGGCCGCTCCGCCTCGCCCAAGGCCACGATCACTTTGCCACAGATCTCATAGGGGATTCCTTCCTCGGCGCAAAATCGCTCCATCGCCGACTTTCCCACCCGGCAGTTCGTGGCCTTCAGCGATCCCGGCTTGTAGTAGATTCCCGAGTGAAGAACGCCGGAGTTGCGCCCCGTCTGGTGGCGCGCGATCGCCGGCTCCTTCTCCAGGACCACGATCGAGGTGCCCGGCCGCCGCGCCAACAGGCAGTGGGACGTCGCCAACCCGAGGATTCCGCCGCCGACGACGAGCACGTCGATTTGCGCCGCCACCCCGTCAGTGTAGCAATCCCGCGCTACCGATGTCTCGCGTCAGCATCGACCACACCGGATCGCTCCGACGGGTCTCGAGCTCTCCGCATCATCCCCGGCGCCCGGCGCCAGCAGCAGCGGGAGGACGAGCAGGAGCAGGCCGAGGTCGAGGGCAAGCCTGCGAATCATGGCCGTAAGATGCTGAAGCCGGGGCTTCGGTTTCCGCGCGCCGATTCATGGCCGTTCGATGCCGATCCGCGCGCGGGAGTTGCAGCGAAATCGGCGCTTCACTTCTCCTTGGCGACGTAGATCCCGTCCCAGTCCGCGGGTGGACGTTCGACGAGGAACTGCCGGCAGCGCTCGGCGAGCACCTGGCTCGGAGCGTCGTCGGGGCAACCGTCGAGGATCGCGAGCGCGCCGTCGAAACGGCGCGCGAAGTACGCTTCGAGGGCTTGCTCGTAGCGAGCGACGAACGCAGGCCGGGGAGCGGCGGCGTCTCGGCGGCCGAGGAGCTCGAAGACCTCGACGCCCTCTCGCTTCCCCTTTACGGCCACGCGATCCAGGCGACGGAAGTGGAAGCGCTCGCGCGCGTCCCGCTCCACCGCAGCGCTCACCAGGATGAACGTCCCGTACTGCTTGTTGAGGCCCTCGAGGCGGGACGCGAGGTTCACGCCGTCGCCCATCGCCGTGAAGCTCATGCGATCCGGAGCGCCGAAGTGGCCGACGTTCACCTCGGCTCGGTGAATGCCGAAGCGCGTCCGCCAGGGAGCAAGGCCGGCCCACGCGGGGCTCGCGAACAGTGCCCCGGTCGCTTCGCCGCAGGCGAGCGCGGCCTCGCAGGCACGTTGGGCATGGCGCTCGCAGGGGTTGGGAGTGTTCCACAGCGCCATCACCCCGTCGCCCGTGTACTTGTCGATGATGCCGCCGGTCGAGTGGATCGCGCGCGTCATGGCGTCGAGATATGCGCCGAGCGCCACGGCGAGGGCATTCGGCGTCAGCTGTTCCGAGACCGTGGTGAAGCCCGCGATGTCGGAGAAGAGCAACGTCACGTCCTGGATCTGGGCGCCGAGCATGGGCTCGACCCGCGCCTCGTAGAGCTGTCGCACGAGATCGAGCGGCACGTACTTGCCGAGCGCGCGCAGAGCCGTCTTCGCTTGCTCGAGGCTGTCGGCAGCGGCCTGGACGTCGCGAAACGTGTCCGCCTCGTTTCGCGCGGGCGCGAAGTCGAAGCCGCTGAGGCGCGTCGTCTCGGCGATCAGGCGCCCGAGGTCTCGGCGCATCGCCCGCAGCATCAGCGCGCCACCCGCGACGGTGACGAGCATCAGGACCGCCGCGACCCCGAGAGCGCGCCGTCGCGACGCCTCGAGGTCGCTGAGGTAATACGCTTCGGGAACGACGATGCCGACGAGCCATCCCTGCGTGCGGTCTTCGAGCAAGCTCGCGACGCTCACCAGGTACGGCGTGCCGCCGACGCTCAAGCGCGCGACCGCGGAGCCTCCCGAGGCCACGTCATTCAGCACCGGGGCACGAAGCGCCGCTGCGACCTGCGGCGACGGCGAGGCGGGTACCACGCGGACGTCGCCGTCGGGATCGGGCTTGCCGTCGGGGTCGAGGAGCGCGAAGCGATCGGCGGAGCCGAGGCGCGAGATCAATCGCCCGCGCCGATCGCAGAGAAACACCACGTGCGGGTCGGCCGAGCTGGAGCGTTCGTCGACGCGGAGCCGGGTGAACTCGTCGATCCGGTTGTTGAGCAGCGACACGCGCAAGACGCCGAGAAACGTCTCCTCGTTCGACCAGAGCGCCTTCTGCACGCTGACGACGCGCCGGCGCACCTCCTCCGGCAGACCCGCGTCGGCCTCGCTATAGGAGAGGTCGCTCCACAGCGCCCGGCCTCGGTGCTCCTCCCGAGAGGGCACGGTGAAGGTGGCATGGATCGTCGGATCGACAGCCGGCGGCGCCGCTGCGTGGGGCGACGTTTCGTACGGCAGCCGACGTTCCTCGGCTTGCCAACGGCTCCCCACCTGCCAGAGGCGCCGAACCATCACGCCAGCGTCGCTCCCGACACCGACTCGAGCGACCGAGACCTGTCCCGACTGGTCGGGCGAGAGCTTGAGGTCACCGGCGTCGTGAGGTCCGTCGTCGTGCTCGTAGCGCCCGGCCGCTCGCCCGTAGGTCAGCGTGACCTCGGTCACTTGCGGGTGGCTGGTCAGCTCGCCGATCAACGAGGACTCGACGGTGTCGAGCCGCGCCGGGTCGACGAGCCCGAGATCCGCTTGCCACGCGAATGACTCGAGCAAGCGCTCCGCCTCTCCGAGATGCCCTTCGATGCGCTCGGTCACCCGCCGGCTCGCCTGGCGCATGAGCTCCTCGGAGGCGAGCAAGATCGTGCGCCGCGAGCCCGCGTAGAAGATCGACAGCAGCGCGACCAGCAAGGCCGCGAGGCCGAGGAAGCAAAGCCCGATGAATTGCCCGAGCGTCAATCGAGGCCGGTACTGGGGACGTCGCCGCATGATCGGAATTGTCGGGGTCTTCGGGCTGATTTGGAAGCTTCGCCGCCGACAATTCCGATCAGGCGGCGCAAGTCGCGTCGAGCCCCGAGGGGGCCTGCGGCGGGGGGACGTTTCACAGTTTGTGAAGTTTTTCCCCGCGGAAGCCGTGCCATCGCGGCGGGAAGGAGGAAAACTTCACAAACTGTGAAACGTCCCCTTCCTCTCCTCAGATCTCCTGCCGCTTCATCGCGGTCGCGATCAGCCGGTCGAGCGAGACCGGACCGGGGCCGGCGATCGCCAGCCAGGCGAAGATCGCCACGTACGCCCATTCCGTGAGGCCGAAGAAGCCGGCGAACGAATCGACGTTTCCCCACTGCGCGGTCTTGATCGCGATGAACATGACGATGATCAGCGGAATCGACGCGATCCGGGTGGCGAGCCCGACGAGCACGAGCAAGCCGCAGACGAACTCGTTGGCCGAGGCGAACGGCGCCTGGTACTGCGGGTAGGGGATGCCGAGCTCGGTGAAATAGTCGATGATCTTCTGCAGGTTGTGCAGCTTCCCCCAGCCGGTCGAGACGAAGACCCAACCGATCGTGAGGCGCGCGATCAGCGGCGCGAGCCAGGCGAGCCGTCGAGCGACGGCGCTCGGCAGATCGTAAATCAGCGTGGCAATCAGGTTCATGCTTCTTCTCCTCGGCCCTTGGCCGTTCCTGCCGTCTTTCTGAACCTCGCCGCGGCCCGTCGAGTTCCCGCCGCGACGACCGCGGCGATCTCGAAGGTCTCGCGAAGTCTACCTCTTGGATGAAGGCGCGGGGGGTGAGGTTTCGCGTTAGGCCGAGCCGGAGCTACGCAGGCGTTTTCCACAAGAGGCTTGGTTGCGATCGCAGCCTCCCTCCACCTGGTGAGCGCTGGTGACGGAGCCCCGCAGGAACCCTTCGGGAAATTGCCACCGATTCACGCATTCCCTCCGAAAAATCGTGGCTCCCGCCCCGTTCCAGAGCTTGCCAACCGGCACGGGGAGTGCATTGATATGAAGTAATATCGGTCTTTGCGGGCGTGAGTACAGGGTTGGAGAGCCCGGAAGCCGAGGAGGTAGAACGATGGCCATGGCCGCAAAAGTCCTGACAATCGACCGTCGACCCGCCCGGAGCGCAGGAGGGATCAATTACCGGCTCCTGGCCGGCGCGATGCTGACGCTCAGCGTGATCTTCGTGAGCATTCGCCTCTACCAGCAGTTCTTCGCCTGGACGGTCGGACTGGATTCGACCTCGCCGGAATTCCAGACGCACTGGATGCGGCTTCTCTACGGCGAGTTCTTCGTCGAAGGTGTCGCCGCGGCCGCGATCTGGGGGTGGCTCTGGAAGACGCGGGATCTCAATCTCGCGGCGCTCGAACCCTCGGAAGAGATCAAGCGCTATCTGCGTCTGATCGGCTGGCTGCTGATGTACGTCTTCGCGGTCTACTGGACCGAGTTCTTCGCCGAGCAAGACGCGACCTGGCACCAGACCGTGGTGCGCGACACCGAGTTCACGCCGAGCCACATTCCGCTCTTCTTCGGCGCCATGCCGGTGTTCATCATCATGGGCGTGAGCTCGTATCTCTACGCGCGGACGCGCATTCCGCAGTTCGCGCGCGCGCATTCGGTTCCTTTCCTGATCGCCGTCGCCGGCCCCTTCATGATGCTGCCCAACGTCGGCTTCAACGAGTGGGGGCACACGTTCTGGATCATGGAGGAGATCTTCTCGGCGCCGCTGCATGCGGGATTCGTCGTGTTCGCCTGGGCCGCGCTCTGTCTCGGAGGCATCCTGATGCAGGCCATCCCCCGCATCATCGAGCTGGCGCAAGGAGAGGCGCAGAGGGCGGTACGCCCCGTGACCGGCTGACGCGTCGGCAGCGGCGAGGCGCGGAATGATGCAGCGGAAGGCGGCGTCGGCCGAACCGGCGTACGGCGACGTAAATCCGGGGTCGAGCGATCCGCAGCAGCTCTATCGGACGATCGATTGGCTGCTGATCCCGCTGCTCTTCATGGTGGTGCAGGCGGCCTTCCACATCCACGCGATGCTCACGGTGGGTGACTGGGACTTCTGGACCGACTGGAAGGATCGGCGCTGGTGGCTCGTGGTGACGCCGGTCTCGCTCATCACCTTTCCCGCGGCGATCCAGTACGTTCTCTGGGAGAAGTTCCGGCTGCCGATCGGCGCCACGGTCTGCGTGACGGCGCTGCTGCTCGGACAGTGGGTGAGCCGAACCCTCAATTTCTACGGCTGGGCCTACTTCCCGCTGAATTTCGTCTGGCCGGCGACGCTGATCCCCGGGGCGATCCTGCTCGACTGCGTGCTCATCCTGACGCGGAGCTATCTCTTGACCGGCATCTTCGGCGGCATGCTCTGGGGGGTGATCTTCTACTTCGCCAACTGGCCGATGCTCGCGGCCTTCCATCTGCCGATGAACCACAACGGCGTGCTGTTGTCGCTCGCCGACCTCCAGGGTTTCGAGTACATTCGCACCGGAACGCCCGAATACATCCGCATCATCGAGCGGGGCACGCTGCGCACGTTCGGCAAGGACGTGACCCCGGTCTCGGCGTTCTTCTCGGGGTTCGTGTGCGTGCTCATGTACTTCGTATGGCATCTCATGGGTCGACTGCTGTCGACCGTCCGCTTCATCCAGAAGATCTGAGCACCGCGCGCATGGCTTCACGCTCACGCCTACGCGGACGGCTGGTGGCTCTGATCGTGATCGGCTGGAGCGCGGTGGCGTCCCTCGCGTGGGCGCACGGGGAGCGCACCCAGGAGCCGTTCCTGCGCATGCGCAGCATCCTCTTCTACGACTGCCAGTGGTCGACGGATCGCCTGAAGGTGAACGACGAGCTCGTCCTGTCGGGCCGATTTCGGGTGTTCGACGACTGGCCGATCGAAGTGATGGGCCGGCCCGAGACCGTGTACATCAACACGGGAGTGCCGGGCCCGGTCTTCGTGCGCAAAGAGTCGTTCCTGAACGGCGTGAACATGGCGAACTCCACATCGCTGACGATCGGCGGCGACTACGAGTTCCGGGTGAAGCTTCGCGCCCGTGCTCCCGGCACCTACCACGTCCATCCGCTGATCAACGTCTACTACGCCGGCCCGATCCAGGGACCGGGGAAATGGGTGACCATCGAGCCGGGCGGCGGGCCCTTCACGAACCCCGAGAAGACGCTGATGGGCCAAGAGGTCGATCTCGAGCGATTCGGGCTCTCCACCGTGGTCGGGTGGCATCTCGTATGGGTCGCGGTCGCTCTGGTCTGGCTCGTCTGGTGGGTCCGGCGGCCGCTGTTCATTCCGCGGTACATCCTCGTCACGCGCGGCGCCGAGGACGAGCTCGTGTCCGCCACGGATCGCAAGCTCGCGGCGGGGCTCTTCGTCGCCACGCTGGCGATCGTGGTGATCGGCAACTACTGGGCGATCACGAAGTACCCGATCACCGTTCCGCTGCAGTCGAGCCGCATTCGCGTCAAGCCGCTGCCGCGGCCCGCGCAGGGGGTGGAGGTGGACCTCGTCAAGGCGACCTACGAGGTGCCCGGGCGCACGGTCTATCTCGACCTGAAGGTCACCAATCAGTCGGCGAAGCCGGTGCGCCTCTCCGAGCTCACCACGGCGAACGTGCGCTTTCTGAACGCCGCCGTCGCCAAGGACGAGCCGGGTTATCCGCGCGATCTGATCGCGCCGAGCGGGCTCGCGGTCGAGCCCGAAGCCGCGATTGGCCCGGGCGAGACGAAGCTCGTTCACGTCTCCGCGACGGACCCGATCTGGGAGACGGAG
>Ga0315273_10013171_pt1 | contig 10623 bp, 20 predicted proteins | sample YL17G02_0_MG_FD_205753 | JGI IMG/M metagenome (GOLD analysis project Ga0315273, IMG submission 205753) | Sediment microbial communities from Yellowstone Lake, YNP, Wyoming, USA - YL17G02_0 | ecosystem: Environmental > Aquatic > Freshwater > Lake > Sediment | place: USA: Wyoming | collected... | reverse complement strand
GACTTTGTAAATTACCCCCTGAAAAAATGATCCCGATAATTCACAAGTACGAATATACTACCCGATTAATCCAGTACAATTACGAACAGCAAAATATAATCAAGCATATTACCCATATTCAATGGGGACTGGCACATTCAAATTACAGATATTCCGAATTAGAAGAATTAGGAAAAATTTACGGAGCGGGACTTGTAACAGGTTTAAAAAAGCAAGCTCCACGAAAAAGAAAAAGAAGAAAAGGTTACGGTTCGCACAGAGAATAAAAAATGGTCCGGCTCCAGGATTTCGACAAAATAACATATAAGAAGCCCCGGTTCTTCCCTGCCAAGCCATTATCCAAAATAATCGGTTTTGACAGTGAAGCATACCGCGACGGAACTACCTTCATGTTCTGTACTTCCGATGGCGACGTCATTCTGCCGTCCGTCCTCATCGACACATTGTTCACCACGCAATACGAATCTACTAATTTTGTGACCTGGAACCTCAAATATGAGTCCGGCGCCATTTTGAAATTGTTTCCGAGACCGGTGATTAAAGCCTTACAAGTTACCCATAAAACCCGTTGCGTATATCACGGCATGAAATTAGAAATACAGTATATCCCGCACAAGTGCCTGAAAATCAAACAAATTAAATTCGCCGGACACGCAGTCCGGTTCTGGGACATATCGCCCTTTTATGGTCGCTGTAAATTAGACACGGCGGCTTCCACTTATCTGCACGAATCTAAAGACGACATGGACCCGAAACTCTTTACAACCGAATACGTTTCCGAAAATTTCGAGCGTATAGCGTCCTATTGCATAAAAGATTCCGTTCTCACAAAAAAACTCGCGGATATGTGGATAGATAAATTCAGCGCAACCGGTGTCCCGGTCACTTCCCTTTATTCAGAGGCTTCTATTTCCTTCGCGTATTTTTCACAGCACACTGATATAATTACGCCGTTCGAGTTCTGGGATTACAACAGACGGCTTTTACGGTATGCCTTTGAATCTTATGAAGGCGGTAAGTTCGAGATTACCCACAGGGGGAAGTTCACGGGTTATGAATATGATATATCTTCCGCTTACCCGTTCGAGATTGCCAATTTGCTTGATATACGCAACGCCGAAATAAGCTATTCATCTTATTACAATCATAATGCGGCTTATGGTTTTTTACGTGTGTCCATAAGATTCACCGACAAGGACACCTATCTTCCCTGCGGACTGTTCCGCAAGCTGCGGATTTACCCGACAGGCTTTTATTTTCTGACCATTACCAAACAGGAGTACGATTATATAAAAGAACTCCCGTATGTAAAAATAGATATTATTCAAGCAGCCTGGATCACCGTCTATAAACGGTCATATCCATACAGGGACATAGTGAATGAACTATATGAACTGAAATCCAGGTACAAAAAATCCGATCCTTTAAGGTCGCGTAATTATAAAATAATCATGAACGGTTTCTACGGCAAGCTCGCCCAGTGTCTCCCGGCCAATAATGACACCTATAACGCCGGCGCAGGGTGGAACCCCGTATATGCGTCCGTTATCACGGCAAATACGCGCATAGCCGTCACGCGATTACAGAACCTGCTCAAAGATGATTGCTACGCGGTCCATACGGATTCCGTCATCACAAGGAAACCCCTCCCGGATTCTTTTATCGGAAAAGGACTTGGTAAATTCGAGCTTGTGGAACAGGGTGACGGCGTATTAGTCGGCTGCGGTATATACGAAATCAACGGGCAATGCGCCCTGAAAGGTTTTCGCAAAAATTCCATAGTAAAGATTTTAAAGGAAAATCCCGGCAAGTCAAAAATCAAGCTTTCATTAGTGCACGTGGAATCATGGATTCAGGCGATGGCGCAAAACCATGAAGTCGGTTCCATCAATCTGTTTTCCGACATACTGAAAATACTTACATTAAATTGTGACACAAAAAGACTATGGCCGGAACCTATGTGTTCCGACGATTTTTTAAATAAGCTGCAAAAATCACATCCTTTAGTCGTGAAACAAACAGAAAGACCTTCATATTGGAAAGACTAAAAAATAATCAATTATTTGCTTGACTTTTTATTTTGTCATAAATTAGTTTATATAGCATGATAGAGACCGCCATATCTCATCAACCAAAAACCCTCTTAAAGGAGTAGTTCATGGAGTTCTTAAAAGCAGTCAGTGTCGCAAAAGTCGGCCTCACGGTACGGCCGCTTGAAGCTGTTGCGGAGCAGAACAAGCCGAAACCCGTCAGTGTGATGCGGGTATGGGGTATAGTGTCCGGCCGCAAGTCCGGAATGAGTCAGTTCGGCGCTTACACCAAGTTTTCCGGACAGATCGCCGCGATAAATCTTCTTACAGGCGACGAATATCGTTCGCAGGACCTTTTGCTGCCTGGTATCGCCGAGGCCGTGGTCAACAAGATGTTCGAGGGTTCGCTCAAGGAAGAAAACGGTTCGGCGCAGTTCGCGCTCGAAGTCACGGTCGTCTACAACCCGCCGAAGACGGAGAACAGCAATTTTACAAAGTTCTCCTATGGCGTCAAGCCTCTCATTGAGTTCCAGGGTGAGGACGCCCTGAGCATGATGGCGAAGCAACTGCCGGCGCCCGCGAAGCAGCTTTCCGCGCCGGAAGGCAAAAAAGGTACGAAGAAGTAATAAACTTAACACAAAAAAACCCCGCCTTTCAACAGGGCGGGGTTTTTTTATGTGTAGATATTCATTCTATCTCCGTTGACGAGAAGAAAAAATTTTCTTACTTATTCCGGAAATTAAATCAAGCCCGAATTTCACTGTGGCGGGATTTTCCTGCACGAACGTACGGGCTTTTTTAATTACCCGTTCTGTGTTCGTTTCGGCTTCCGATTCGGCGTCCGGCTCCTCGAACAAAGAATCAAGCATAGCCTCTTTTATACCGGCGCAGTCGGCGGTATATCCACGGCGTCCCAGCTCCTCCCGCAGCTCGGTCATTTCTTCTTCGTCGAACTCTATGAAAAAACCTTCAAGCTGCCTTACCGGGTTCATCTTCTCCTCCGTCAAGGTCTTCATTGGAGAGTATTCCTTCGGCGACGCCTTTCTTTTCGCAGTAGATAGCGAGCACGTCTAAAGAACCGGCAATTTCGTTAAGCATTTCCGTCATAGCCTGTAACATGGCGGGTATGGCGACTACGGAACGGACATAAGCTTCCTGCATGTCCATAAACGGACCCGTGGAAGATACGCCTTCCGGAATTTTGAGCTTGTTTGACGCGGAGGGCTTTTCAGAGGTATTCATAAGGGCTCCTTTAAAAGGGTTGATTTACTCAAAGCCGTTATTTATAATTATAATATATGGAAAGGGGGAGAGACAATGAAAATGCGTAGACTCACTTCCGTCGATATACTCCGGGAGGGGGATTTCATCAAGGCTTTTACTTCTCAGAAGGCTATTCCCATCACCGAGACTGTCGGGGTGAAGGTCGGCGCCATCGAGCTTTTCATGGAAAAGGATTTTGAGGGATTTTATCGTGCAGACGTATAAAATCGTCACTGACGGCAAGGCAAAATCCACAGGCCGTATCATGCGGCAGGTGGTTGACGCTTATTACCTGGACATGTCTCCTTACGCTTCTCTTTCAGTCCTTGAAATTTTCGACAGGATAAAAAATCTGCCTTATCGCCCCGATCCTGTGAACGTCGAGACACTCATGCGTCCGTCCTATACGATGGCGATGAAAGGAAGCGGCGGAGACTGTGACTGCAAGGCGGTCGCTCTGGCCTCGTATGCGAAACTGAATGCGATCCCTTACCGATTTATAGCTATTCGACGGCCTGGAAGAAAAACCTTGCATCATGTCGCCCTTGAATTGTATATTTCAAACAGATGGTTATTTCTTGATCCCACATATCGCTTCAACGTGCCAGGCCGAACGCGGGAAGAAGCAGAACGGGTGGTCTTGTGACCGCCGACGCGGAAAGTCTGTTATATGTCAAGTTATGGCGATTCTACTGAAAATCCGGTTATCGACCCCGCTGTTATCACCGTCGATGTTCCTTCTTCATCCACGGAACCTGACGACAATACCGTGATAGATCTTTCGACCGCGGGAACCAGCGAGCCGATCCCGGAAAGTTATCGCTTTCATCCTCCAAAGACTTTCAGCGTTTCCCGCTTCGTTGTCGCGCTCATCGCGGCGATTGCATTATTTCCTTTTTTTCATAAACAGAGGAGATCATAGTATGTCAAGCTATACCAACACCGGTATATTCGGTAACGACTTTCTGGGTGGAAAATCCAAAAAACAAAAAAAGGCCGAAGCTGCCTCTAAAGCGAAACAGGGCGCGATAAACGCCAAGTATAAGGAGGACCAGCAGGCTTTAGTGAACGCACAAAAGAGCGGAAAATCATCCGGGATCAATAAGAATATCGACGCCGCAAAAAGGGCAGTCGCACGAGCTGTGGTAAAATCACAGAGCGATATAGTGAAACAGATTCAGGCGATCCAGGCGCAACAACCACTTCCAACGTCCGGACAATCATCCCCTGGTTCCGACTCTCAATACGGTCCGGGACAGCAACCTTCGGGCGGCGGATCAGGCACTCCGGGCGGCGGATCAGGTACTTCGGAAGGTGGAGCAGGTACTTCGGAAGGTGGAGCAGACACCCCTCCTAAAGGTAAAATTCCGTGGCTGCTCATTGCGGGGCTGGGTTTCATGGCGCTCAAATTTTTCGTACTTGACAAGAAACCTCAAAAGGACGGTGAATAATGGCTTCATACCTTGAAGGCGAAGAATTTCTCGGCAAGTTTGCACCAGGGCTTTTCAGTTGGAAGCTTGCGAAGAAAACTATCGCCAAGTTTGACCCGACAGCATCGAAAGCGCAGTATGGCGGATATGTCAAGGCCGGGCTGGCTACGGCCGGTGCCGTAGCGGCAGGTATTCTTACCGGTGGGGTTGCCTTTGGTCCGGTTTTTGGTGCAATATATGGAGGCGTAGGAGTTCTCGGTCAAGCCCAGGCTCAGAATAAATCCGTCCAAAAACAGAAAAAACTCGCCGATGCCGCAAAACAGCAGGCTATTATTCAGGACGCCATGGCCGGAAAGAACGCTTCCAACGGAACGACTACTTCCGGCCCTAAAAAGCCGGACAACTCCGGGCTGTTGCCGATTCTCGGCATAGGCGCCGGTATCATAGCAGCTTTAGCTTTCTAAAGGAGAGTATTATGAATGTTCAGGTGCTTGGAGACGATGTGGGCCCGGAGCCTTACGGATTCGGCGACGACTCCCAGGGTCTCGACGGTATCGCGGCAGCAATGCGTGTAAGAAATGTTACGGCGGTGCGGAAGCCTTCGTTCTTGTCGCGTAGTAAGGTACGACAAGCTGCTCAAAGACTCGTCACTAATCCGCAATATAAATCACCGGAGCCTTACCGGGGGTTTCCTGAGTACCGGACAATCCCGTATAAACCACCGGAGCATTACGGAACAATCCCGTATAAACCACCGGAGCATTACGGAACAATCCCGTATAAACCACCGGAGCCTTACGGATTCGGCGACGACTCCCAGGGTCTCGACGGTGAAGGATGGAACACTTTTTTTAAAATTCTCCGCAAAGCCGCTCCCATCGTCGCTCCGATAATCATCAATCGTCTTACGCCGTCACAAAAAGCCGAATTACAGGCCGTCACCGGCACTTCCACCTCAATAGGTAATCCTCCCCCGGAAAAATCCTTCATGGAGAAGTATGGCGTTTACGTCGCCATCGGCGGAGCGTTGGTGATAGGTTCCATTGTCATGGTAAAGACGCGGCGAAGACCCTCTCCGGCGGCGGCATAACGGATGAGCGCCGAAGGCAGATACATGGAATTTCACGGCAAGCCTCCGCGGTACAAAGACCGCGTGGAGTTCAACCTGCCGAAGAAACTTGTTTATCTCGGTGAAGCCGTGGCCATAGAATACCGGTGCAATAAGCTGAATGGCGGGGGTGACGGGAAGCGGGCGGTTTACAGACATGAGTTTGAGACGGCCGCGAAAGTGTGCATGGATGAAACAGGAAGAAGAATACTGTATATCATCGGCAGTAAAATCAAAGTCGATGATGAAGGGATAAAAAATTGATGAATACGAAACCTTCTTATGTAATGTTGCATGTATATCATCTTCAAGGTTCTTCTACTTCTTCAAAGATTAATTGGGTATTAGAAGAACAATTTTTGATTCCCTTTAAGAATAAGAAATCCTTTAATCGAGAATTTGAGGAGTTTGTAAAAAAGTATATTAAATCATCTGCTGTTCTGTATACAACTTCCTCAAGTAAATTACTCGGCTATGGTTTCAGTATGGTTGGCGGTGATGTAAAAATAGAAGGTTACTATCTTGATTATTTTCGTAAGAGGATTTAAACCGGCATAACTTTTAAAAGAACAAGCAGGAGACACTCATGAGCGCTTCAAAATCTTACACCATTTCCCCGACGTTCCGCAAGGCCGTCAATCGTTCCCTTGTCCGGCACACCCCGTCCGATCTGCTCTACACGTTCGGCGCCGCGTTATACGACAAGGCGAACCGCCAGCCGGACGCTAAAATGCAGCAGTTCTACCGACTGACTGTGAAAAAAATCCTGAATCTTGTAAACGCTGTCCGCAGCGCGGAGTTTCAATACTATGTCAACCGCAAGTAATATTCTGCAATTCGATCCTGTCGAGATCAAAGCGGATTCTTCGCCGGACCGCCCTGATCCGCAAAAGACGAATCTCGAAAAATTAGCTATCGGACTGATCCCTTTCTCTCCGGTGCAGTTTTCAGGCTCGGATTCACTCATAGCGTGGGGGCGTCTGGCGGGGTATAGTCTGCTCGCGTATATGACCTATAACAAAATGAGGCCGCTTTCCTATATCGCAATGGGAGCGGCGGGCGTGTCTCTGGCGACCTCACTTTCAGCGAAGATGTGGAGTAAAAAATGAGAATGAAAATATTTATCGCCAAAGTAATGCATGATCGAGGTATGATGACACTTAAAGTCACAGCCTTGACAAAAAAAGGCGCCATTAATCAGATTATGCAGGCTAAAAAATGTCCGAGAAGGGCAATTGTTGATATATGGGCGCAATCCGTACTGCTCGGTCGTTCAATGGAGTTCAGGGGACACAAGGACGTATTACGGTGAAAACCTGGTATTTCGAGGCTTTCATATCCGGCCGTATCGAACCTGGATACGTCACGGAAGCCGCTTCAAAAGCGCAGGCGACGCTTGAAATAATAAATTTTTTCGGTCGCCTGGTTTACGAAGGAATGAAAAATCTGTATGAAATCCCGACGCCGGCGGAACTTAAGGGAAGGACGCTGAAAGCTTCGGGAAATTACAGAAAACTGTTCGCTGAATATTGATAAGTTTTTAAAATAATCGGGCGCTTTCGGCTTAATTATCCGGAAGTAAAATTTAAAAGGGCATACTGGTGCCAGTACATCAGTTGCCCTTTTTTATTGCCCGGAACGCAGGAGAAAGATCATGGTAATTATTAAAATCAACGCAGGAGAAAGATCATGGTAATTATTAAAATCAACACGGATAACGCGGCATTCGATGAGGATTACTGGGCGGAAGTGGCCTTTATACTGCAAGAGCTGTCAAGCTCTCTCACAGGCGGCTTGTCGAACGGTTCCCGTAAAATACGGGATGTAAACGGAAATACCGTTGGTTCCGTCGTTGTCACAGGATTGCGGAGATAAAAGATAATGGCCGGTTTACCTGATTATGTCCCCTCCTTAGCCCTCGGTACGAAGGTATCGACGGTCACAGGGAACTACACCGATGGCTTCGTGTCCGGCGGCTTTGCGGCGTTCATGTACTCTATATCCGGGGAGAACCCGTCAATGGTGACGACGAGTCCGGGACACGTTCAGCTTGTTCTTTCAAAGAAGCAGATTATCGCGTTGCAGCAGTTCATGGATAAAGAGCTGAAAACCGCTTTCAGGAAGCCCGGGGTCCCATCGACGCTTGATATATCCCTGGGACCGGCCATTATTCCGTGGGCTTTGAAATTCGCCATTCCGGCGGCGATATTATTACTTGTGGCCGGATGGTTCGCTCATTCGTATTTCGGGAGGTAGCATCATGTTTATACCTTTAATTAATCCGCAATCTTCTTTTCAAAAGCTTGCGGCGCGTATTCTGAAAAGACGGAAACGCAGGAACCCGTGCGGAGGAAGAAAAAATCCTATACGCACTATAAAAGGGGACTTTCACACTACTTACAAGCAACTCAAGCGTCTCGGACATCTTTCTTTAGCTACAACAAAACGCCCCGCAGTAAGCAGGGGATTTTCTCACAGGACGGCAAGAACGTCCACTTCAACGGAGGGTAGTATGGTTTATTCTCTCAAGCGGCGTCCCCGTCGTAAATCCCGCAGGGTGCGCCACAATTTCGCTGCTTCTTTCGGCCAGTCGCTGATAGTTCGCAAGAAGCGCCGGAAACATTCAAGAGTGCGCAGGCATGGCACAATAAGACTCGGAAGTCACCGTCCGAAGCTTGTTTACACATCGACCGGCTGGCGTCGTCCCCGGAAAAGCCGTCTGTTTCGCAGGCCGACACGGATCAACCCGCGGAGAAGTCACCGCAGGTATCGCCGGAATCCTATGCCAAAGCTCCCGTTTAACCTTGCGAATGTCGCAGTCGGCAGCTTGAAAATCGCCGGTGGAATCGCAGTCGGATACATGGGTATCCCGGTGATCTGCAAGTTCCTTTCTCCGATAATCGACAAGACAATGCAGTACCGGAGATACTACGGTCTTCTGCATGTCGTGGCCGGAGCGGCCGTCGCGTCCCTTATCCGGCAGCGGATCGTCAAGGAAATAGCCCTTACGGTCGCCGGCGTGGGCGTGTATGATCTGATTTCCCAGAACATACCGCAGCTCGGACTCCCGCGACTGCCTGAAACGTCCATGCACCTGGGGTATGATTACGCCCCGGCGCTCGGCGCTTCGTATATGGGTTCGTCCGAACTGTCGGACGACATCGCATACGGCGGAGATTCGGACAGTTCGGATTGCTGATCGCAATAAGCGGACGGCCTTAAAAACCGTCCGTTCAAATTCACGGAATTTCAGGGTGGCTTTCTGATTTTCCACAACGAAGTAACAAGCCAATATCCAAAACTCAAAAGGAGATAGTTTTATGGGTATCACGAACACAGCAAAGAATATGATTGCGCTTGGTGCGGGCGGGTCGTATTCAGTATCACGGGACGTCCTTAAGCATCAGATATGGGACACCCGGTATTTCAACACAGCCCCCTCGAACAACACCTTCTTCGCCCAGCCTATCGGTGCGCAGTGGCGTGTCGGTTCCAAAACAAAGAACGAAACGAACCTCCAGGACAGCGGTAAGCTGCCTAATGGTCAGACGTTCCTTGTCACCCGCATGGGTCTGGCGCTTATCAGCGCGTATGACGTCGGCAATTCGACTATGGTCATCGCAACCCCGAACGCCAGTCTTATTGCACAGGCGTATACCAACATCCTGCAATCCTCGGTTTTCGAGATCAGGGTCGCGGGACGTGAATATGATTTCCAGATTCACGGCAGGCAGTTCCTTCCGTCGTTGAGCATCAACGGGTACAATTCCGCGACAGCGGGATCGGTCGCCCGTATGGGTGATGTCACCATCAACGGTTGGGTGAAGCTTGAACCGACGCCGATTTTCCTCGACGAACTCGTTTCATTCAACGTCGCGCAGATCGTGGACAACGCGGACACGGATAACATTCTTCTGGCCGACAAGCCGCTGAATAATTCGTTCCTGTGGCTCAGCAAGTATTTTTGCACGATGCAGGTCACGCTCGAAGGCGTTCTCACCCGCGCAAAATAATTTGTGCGGTTTTTTGTATGGCACAGCGGGGGGATCGGCCTCTCCCCGCTGTTTTTTGACAATCAGGCTTATACGTCTTTACAAGGCGTGTGGATTTAAACAACCTTACATAGGAGAATCATCATGCCGTTTTCCACAGTTCCCCGTTATCAGGACCAACCTGAACTTTCCTCTGAGATTTCAGCGGACGCCACTTTCGCCGCGCTCGAACAGGAAGTCATGCACGAACGCAAAGTGCAGGCGATGAAATGGTGGTATACTTATGTCCTGACCGATACGATAGACGGCCAGGCTTCCAAACCTTTTTCAATCACCATCGAGCAAGGCACGGATTTTCGTTGCATGTTCATGACGGCGAGCATGTTTTCCTATGACGCCACAGCAGGTCATGAATCTTCGTTCCCGATACCGAACTCCGCCGGCAACGCATACTGGGCGGGGCGGGGACTCACCATGCGCATCACGGACACCCGCGCAGGCCGCGACCTGACGAGCGGGGACGTGCCGATGGAACTGTTCGCCACCCCCGGATACGGATTGTCATTCGTAAAGCCTTTTCCGCTGCATTATTTTTTCCTCCGGAACAGCAAGATACGATTCGACATCCGCAACCTTGATAACGCGGACCGGAAAGATGTGACGATTCCTGGAGGAGTGCCGGTGGTATATACCGGAGCGCACCAGTTCAATATCGCCCTGCACGGATACAAATATCTGACGCCGGGTTCCTGATCCTTTTAAGTACGGGCGGATTTTTGTCCGCCCATATACTATTTTAT
>Ga0315273_10013170_pt1 | contig 10623 bp, 8 predicted proteins | sample YL17G02_0_MG_FD_205753 | JGI IMG/M metagenome (GOLD analysis project Ga0315273, IMG submission 205753) | Sediment microbial communities from Yellowstone Lake, YNP, Wyoming, USA - YL17G02_0 | ecosystem: Environmental > Aquatic > Freshwater > Lake > Sediment | place: USA: Wyoming | collected... | reverse complement strand
TCTACGCCACCGGCTGGCTGGTCGGCTGGCCGGCGCTGATGTTCCTGGTTGCCGAACCGCTGCGCAACCTCGGCATGTACACGTTCGCCGACGTCGTGGCCTTCCGGCTCAGGCAGGCGCCCGTGCGTATCGCCTCCGCCATCGGCGGCGTACTGACGGTGCTGTTCTACACGATTGCGCAGATGGTCGGGTCGGGCCACCTGATCCAGTTGCTGTTCGGCATCTCGTACGAGTCGGCCTTGGTCATCGTCGGCGTGGCCATGCTGGCGTATGTGCTATTGGGCGGCACGATCGCCACCACCTGGGTCCAGATCATCAAGGCCGTGCTGCTGCTCGGCGGCGTGACGATCCTCACCGTCATGGTCCTGTCGCAGTTCAGCTTCAACCCCGGCAGCCTCTACTCCGCCGTGGCGTCCCGGTACGGACAGACTGCGCTTGAACCCGGCGGCCTGGTGTCGAATCCGTGGGATGCGGTCTCGCTGGGGATCGCCCTGATGTTCGGCCTTCTGGGACTGCCGCACATCCTGATGCGGTTCTACACGGTGCCGGACGCGAAGACGGCGCGCACGTCGGTGCTGTACGCCACCGGGTTCATCGGCTACTTCTACATCATCATCCCGATTGTCGGCTTCGGCGCGGCTGCGCTGGTCGGGCGAAAGCTGATCGCTCAGGTCGACACCGGCGGGAACATGGCCGCGCTGCTGCTCGCCGAGAGCATGGCCGGCACGCCGTTTCTCGGTTTCATCGCCGCGGTGGCCTTCGCCACGATTCTCGCGGTGGTGGCTGGCCTCACCCTGGCCGGCGCGTCGGCGCTCTCGCACGACATCTACGTGCACGTCGTCAAGAACGGCAAGGCCACCGAGCAGGAACAGGCGCGGGTGGCGCGCTGGTCGACGGTGATCTTCGGCATCATCGCCGTGCTGTTGGGCGTGGTCTTCAAGGGGCAGAACGTCGCGTACCTGGTCGGCCTGGCCTTTGCGATTGCCTGCAGCGCGAACTTTCCGGCGCTGCTGCTGTCGATTGTCTGGCGCAGGTTCACGACGGCCGGCGCGGTGGCCTCGATTCTCACGGGCTCGATTCTCGCCGTGCTGCTCATCATCCTGAGTCCGACGATCCAGATTGACGTGCTCGGGAATGCCACGGCGTTGTTCCCGCTCCGGAATCCGGCGATTGTTTCGATGACCGCCGCGTTCATCGTCGCCGTCCTCGTGTCTCTGATGACGAAGGAGGAGAGCGCCGAGACGGCGTTTGATGCACTGACACTGCGCGCGTATCTCGGCAACGGCACGGAGTGAATGACGGGCCAATGAAGAACCGGAACCATATGTTCGGCGGGCGTGCCGCGGTGGATGTCATGGCCGGGGCGACGCCATTGTCGGCCCAGCGGCTCATCGACTGAAACGATCCAGGAGGATTCAGGTCGTGTCCCAAGACGTCTATCCCGTCAAAGCCCATATCGCCGAGCGCGCCTACATCCGCAGCATGGAGGAGTACCAGCGGCTCTATCGCCTGTCGCTCGACAATCCGGAATGGTTCTGGGGCGAGCAGGCGAAGGCGCTCACCTGGTTCCACCCCTGGCAATCCGTGCTCGACTCGGACTACGAGGAGGTCGATTTCGCCTGGTATTCCGGGGGCCGCCTGAACGCGTCGTTCAACTGCATCGATCGTCACCTGCCGGAGTTGGGTGATCGCACCGCGATCATCTGGGTCGAAGACGAGCCCGGCGCGTACCGGCACATCAGCTACCGCGAGCTGAAGCACAACGTCTGCCGCGTGGCCAACGTGCTGCTCAGCCACGGCGTCCGGAAGGGCGATCGCGTGTGCGTGTACCTGACGATGATCCCGGAGTTGGTCTTTACGATGCTGGCCTGCGCGCGCATCGGCGCGGTGCACTCGGTGGTGTTCGGCGGTTTCTCGGCCGACTCGCTTCGCGACCGCATCCTCGACGCGAAGTGCAAGGTCGTCGTCACGGCCAACGAGGGTCTGCGGGGCGGCAAGAAGGTGCCGCTCAAGAAGACGGTCGACAAGGCCGTCGAAGGGATGTCGCTGGTCGAAACCGTGCTCGTGGCGCGGCGAACCGGCAGCGACGTGGAAATGCGAGCCGGACGCGACTACTGGCTGGACGAGGAGTGCCACAAGCAGCGATCCACGTGCACCAACGCATGGATGGGCGCCGAGGATCCGCTGTTCGTGCTCTACACGTCTGGCAGCACCGGCAAGCCCAAGGGACTGATGCACACGACGGGCGGCTACCTGGTGTTTGCCGCCTTCACGCACCGGCTGATCTTCGACTACCACCCTGGCGACATCTTCTTTTGCGCGGCAGACATCGGGTGGGTCACCGGGCACAGCTACATCGTGTACGGGCCGCTCGCCAACGGGGCGACGACGGTGATGTTCGAGTCGACGCCGCTGTACCCGGATCCGGGCCGCTACTGGCGTGTGGTGGACGACCTCGGCGTCAACGTGCTCTACACGGCGCCGACGGCCCTGCGTGCGCTCGCCCAGGCGGGCGACAGCTGGGTCAAGAAGTACAAGCGCGAATCACTTCGCATCCTCGGCACGGTTGGCGAGCCGATCAATCCCGAAGTGTGGCGCTGGTATCACGACGTGTGCGGCGACAAGCGATGCACCATCGTTGACACGTGGTGGCAGACCGAGACCGGTGGCGTGCTGATTACGCCCTTGCCGGGTGTCACGCCCACCAAGCCCGGCTCGGCCACGTTGCCGTTTTTCGGCATCAAGCCCGTGGTCATGGACGTGGCCACGTCGAAGCCTCTCGAGGGCAACAACGTATCGGGCGCGCTGTGCCTGGCATCGCCGTGGCCGGGCCAGGCACGGACGGTGTGGGGCGATCACCAGCGTTTCCGTCAGACCTACTTCAGCACGTACCCCGGGTACTACTTCACCGGTGACGGCGTGAAGCGGGACGAGGATGGGTACTACTGGATCACCGGCCGTATCGACGACGTGCTGAATGTGTCCGGCCACCGGATCGGCACCGCCGAAATCGAGAGCGCGCTGGTGGCGCACGAGGCGGTGGCGGAAGCGGCCGTCGTCGGCTATCCCCACCACATCAAGGGCACCGGCATCTACTGTTTCGTGCTGCTCAACAGCGGCTATCAGAACGGCGACCCGGAGCAACTGGTCGGCGCGCTCAAGCAGCAGGTGCGCAACGCGATCGGCGCGTTTGCCGCACCCGACATCATCCATATCGCTTCGGGCCTGCCCAAGACGCGGAGCGGCAAGATCATGCGGCGCATCCTCCGGAATATCGCCTCGTCGGATTACGAGGACATGGGCGACACCTCGACGCTGGCCGAGCCTGACGTGGTCCAGCGCCTCATCGACGAGCACAGGAAGGCGCACTCGTAAGACCCGCCTTCGCTCGCTCCGCGAGCTTCGGCGTGGCGGCATGTTCTACTGCTAGAATTTCTCTTTGTCGCCCCGAGGCTCATTAGGAGGCCGTCGTGCGTGTGGCCATCACCCGGCAGGTCAGCGCCGCCATCGGCGAGTGCGAACTGACGCATCTGCCGCGCGTGTTGATCGATGTGGACCGTGCTCGTCGGCAGCATCATGCCTACGAGCAGGCGCTGGTTGCGCAGGGATGCGAGGTGCTGTCGCTTCCCGCACAGCCCGAGTTGCCTGATTCGGTCTTCGTCGAAGACGTGGCCGTCGTGCTCGACGAGATTGCCGTCATCACGAGGCCTGGCGCCCAGTCGCGACGCCACGAAACGTTGTCTGTGGCCGAGGCGCTCACCGCCTACAGACGAATCTGGTTTGTGGAAGCCCCCGGCACGTTGGAGGGGGGTGACGTGCTGCGGCTGGGCAACCGGCTGTTCGTGGGCCTTTCGGGACGCAGCGACCAGTCTGGCATCATGCAATTGCGCGCGGTTGTCTGGCCGTACGGTTACACGGTGTCGGCTGTGCCGGTGGCCGGGTGCCTGCACCTGAAGTCGGCCGTGACGCAGGTTGCGGATCGGATGCTGCTCGTCAATCCGCAGTGGGTCGACGGGTCGATATTCGGCCAGTTCACGGTGATTGACGTCGACCCGGACGAGCCGTACGCCGCCAACGGGCTGCTTGTCGGCGACCGCCTGATCTACCCAGCGTCGTTCCCGCGCACTCGAGGTCGTCTCGAAGCGCACGGGGTTGCTGTCGTGCCTGTCGACGTGTCGGAGTTGCAGAAGGCCGAGGGCGCGGTGACCTGCTGCAGTCTGATTTTCACCGCATCTGAGCGGCCATGACCTTGATCTTCAGGCAGGCCCTGGTGATCGCGAACAGATCGGAAACAGACCGTATCTCCAGGTTCACGGTCTGAATGGCGTCATAAAGCTCGGCCGGCAAGCCCGTCCGATCGAGGTCCTCCTGCAGCGTCTCCCGGTCTCTGGCGGTCAAGGTTGCGTATGCCTGGACGTGCTCTAGCTGAGGTGTGCCGCGCGTTAGCACGTTCACGGTTTCGCCCATGTGGCCGAGTGAGAATCCCACCTTGAAGGCCCACAGCAGTTCCGGATACGAACTCGCCTCGAGCCGGACCATCACGTCGTTCATCGCATCGGAGATGAGCTGAGATCCCCGCGTCGGATTCGGGTCCGCAAAGCCATCCAGCATGCCTGACGCGACACCCGCGGCATCGGCCTCCGGGATCTGCAGTCTGCCCATGAACGTGAACAGGTCGGCTTCGGTGCGCGCGAAGCCCACCGCCGACTCCTTGCGAAGCTCCATCGGCTGCGCCCCCTGGGCGACAAAACTGCCAGCCGCGAATCCCAGCTGTAAGGCCGCCCCCTGCGCGGCCGGAGCGACGGGAGGCAGCGTCTTCTTATTCGTGCAGGCCGCAACACCGACGGCACAACACAGCGCGACGACGACGAGCCAGGAATGACGCATGGCAAGCCTCCCGAGCAGACTGTACGATTCTGCCCGGCAGGGGTCAATGTACAGATTTGGCAGAAGCACATGCATTGTGGCCCTGTCGCGTCTACAATATGGCCCGTGGCGGCCCCCGGATCGCTTGGCGATGTCGCCTGCCGGTCAACTGCCAGACAGGATGCAACAGGATGCGACGGTCAGCCGTTATCCGACGGCCTCCCGGGGGCATCTTCCATTGACGACGAGGGACACTCATGCCGACAAGTATTGACAATCTGAGAAACGCATTCGCCGGGGAAAGTCAGGCGAACCAGAAGTACCGGGCGTTTGCCGCACGCGCCGAGCAGGAGGGATTCCCGAATATCGCCCGGCTGTTCCGGACCACGGCCGAGGCCGAACGGATTCACGCCGAAGGGCACCTGCGCGCGCTCGACGGAATTGCGTCCACCGCCGACAACCTGAAGGCCGCCATTGGCGGCGAGACGCATGAGTTCACCGAGATGTATCCGCCGATGCTGGCGGCCGCCGTCGCCGAGGGGCACAAGGCGAAGCGCATGTTCGGCTATGCCGTCGAAGCCGAGGCGGTCCACGCCAGGCTGTACCAGGCGGCGCTCGATGCGGTCCAGCAGGGCAAAGACCTCGCCGAAACGCACTTCTATCTGTGTCCGGTGTGCGGTCACATCGAACTCGGGACACCGCCGGACGAATGCCCAATCTGTGGCGCGAAGAAGTCCCGGTTCGTTCAAATATAGGGTCGAGAGAGGTCACCCCGCCCGTCTGCTCAGCTCCCCTGGATTGCCTTGAGCGCCAGCGGCACGGTCTCGTCAGGCGACACCTTGTACCACGCGTGCGCGATCTTCCCCTTCTCGTCGATCAGGAACGACGAGCGGACGATGCCGAAGTACTTCCGTCCGTACATCGACTTCTCGCCCCACACGCCGTAGGCCTCCGCCACCGCGTGATCGGTGTCGGCCAGGAGCGGGAAGCCGAGGCTGAACTTGGTGTCGAACTTCTGCTGCGCCTCAGGCTTGTCGGGGCTGATGCCAATGGCGGCGATGCCGAGCTTGTCGAGTTGCGGTCTCGCGTCACGGACGCTGCACGACTGCTTCGTGCAACCTGGCGTGTCGGCCTTCGGATAGAAGTAGACGAGGACCTTCTGGCCCTTGAAGGCCGAGAGCTTGACGGTCGCGCCTTGCTGGTTCGCGAGCGAGAACGCGGGGGCCTTGTCGCCCGGTTTCAGTTGCGGCATGGTGGTCTCCTGAGGGGCACGACGATGATAACAGGGGCGGGGTAGAGTCGTCGTGGACAACGCCTTCGCGGCGCCAGCGTGGACTCGGGCGTCGCTACCCGCCCGCGATCTGGTGGATGACCTTGACCTCGGCGCCGTCGGGCACCGGCGTCTTGTCGTACGTGCCGCGCGGGACGAACGTGCCGTTGACGAACACCGCCAGCATGCGCCAGATGTAGTTGCGCTTCGTCAGGATGTCGGCGACCGTCATCCCTTCGTCGTAGTCGAGCGGTTCATCGTTGACGATCAGCAATCCGTATTCTCCTACCGTCTACTGACTACCGACCACTGACTACTATCTCCACCAGGTCGCACCTCATCCCAACAGCGGCGTGACCAATTCCACAACCTCCGGAAAATCGATCCCGAGGTGCTTCAGCCGCTCCAGTGTCGGCACACCGCCTGGCGTCCAGCCGCGCCGCTTGTACACCGCGTCGAGTAGTTTCTCGTATCGGTCCGTCCGCCACTCGCGGTGCAGCGTCATCTTCTCTGCGGTGGTCTTGCCGGCCGGATCGACGCCGACGATCTCCTTGAGCTGCTTGTCGTAGCGATCCGCGCGCGACTCGTACTCCTCTTTCGTCACGGGCCCCATCGCCCGGTACGGCGGCACGTCGTGTTCGCGCAGGCCGGATCCCCGGCGGATATTGAAGACGCGCTGGAAATTGTAGACCCTCGCCGACTGATCGATCAGCGATGCCCGGTCGAGCGGCTTGCCGGTGATGCCCGTGTACAGCGCCAGGTAGTTATCGACGTGCTCCGGGACCTTGGCGGCCTCGGGCCCCGGATACTTCTCGTGATTGTCCGGCGGTTCGATATCGTTCCACGGCAGCTTGCAGAGGCCCTGCAGGCCGAACCACGTGCGGAACAGCGGAAAGTAATAGAGCGCTTCGGCCTTGTCCTCGAAGGTCGGGATCTGGTTGTTCACCATGTCCATGAAGATCAGCCAGGCCTCGTCATGCTGGGGGCCCTTGTTGGTCATGCAGTACCCGCCCTGCTGTGCCAGCGACTCCTTCGACATGTACTGTGAAAACTCGAGGCCCTTGTTCTGCATGCCGATGTCGCGGATGAACTGCGGGTCGCCCCACCCGTTCTTGATGAACAGGTTCTGCATGTAGCGGACGCCTTTGCCGACGATGACGCCAAAGCCCTCGCCGCGCCACATATGATGCAGCAGCTCCACCTCGGCCTCGCCGTTGCCCCACGTGAGCTCGATGCCGCCGGTGCGCTCCTTGTTGAGGATGCCTTTCTCGTAGCACTCCATGACGAACGCGCACGCCGTGCCGTACGAAATCGTGTCGATGCCGTACGTATCGCAGTAGAAATTCACCTCGAGCAGCCAGTCGGGATCGAACAGCCCGCAGTTCGATGCGAGACCGGCGGCATTCTCGTACTCGGGGCCGTCCACCGTGACGATGTGGCCCTTGTAGGGGCCCGTGCGGACCACATGGCCATCGGCGCCCTTGGAACATCCCATCCCGCAGCCGTACCAGCAGTGGTCGGGGATGCCCTGCGTGAAGCGCTTGTCCCACACCGTGGAGTCGATCTTCGGCGTGTCCGGGTGCTTGCCGTACTGGAAGTTGTGCACAGGGAGCAGGTCGTACGCGTCCATCGTCTCGACCAGGTGCGCGGTTCCCTGGCGACGCATGCGGCACTGCGCGTCGTCGTAATCGTGGATCTCCTTGTTGATCTTCTTGCCGACCTGGACGGTGACGGGGAAGTCGGCGGCGCGATTCAGGTCGGCTTTCATCTTGAAGCCATGCACGACCAGCGCCTTGAGCTTCTTGTCGCGGAACACCGTGCCGGTGCCGCCGCGTCCCGCCTGCTTGAGGCGCACGGCAGCGCGCTTCGGGTCGTACCACGAGAAGTTGAGGCACCCGATGTACGCGGATTCGGCCGCCTTGCCGGCCGAGACCACCGACACGTTCTGCATGTCCTTCACATCGTCGGCGTACATGTGCGTGAAGATCTCGGCGGCAATGTGGCTGTCGGGCGTTTCTTCCTCCGCCTCTTCGAAGCGGATGACCCCCCGTGGGCCGTCGATGACGACGATCGTTTCGCTCTTCGCCTTGCCGCGAATCTCGACAGCGTCGAAGCCGCAGAACTTGACGAGTGGCCCGAAGTAGCCGCCCACGTTGCAGTCGATCGCCAGATCGGTTTCCGGGGAAATCGTCACGACGATTGACTTGCCAGATCCGGCGTACTGCGTGTTGCCCGCCAGCGGACCCGGGCTGATGATGATTTCGTTGTCCGGATCATTCCACTTCGTCTTCGGAGTCGTCGCATGCCAGAGGTAATAAAGGCCGAAGCCGCGCCCGCCAGTGAAGATGTCCACCATCTCCCTGGTGACGGCCTTCTCCTTGATCGTCATCGTGTCGAGGTCGATGAAGAGCGTCCTGTTCGTGTAGCCCTTCTGAGGCAGGCTTGGCGTGAACGGGAACTCAGCCAGAATCCGGTGAGCGGCACGAAGCCTCGGCACGTCCTCGGTGTAATTGGTTCGGACCTTGTAGTCGTACGTCGCGGACATGACGGTCTCCTCGATAGGGCTGCAGCAGGCGGGAAAAAGAGGGCTTGGCGTCCACCAAACACCGGCCAGACCAGGCCGGCCAGCGGCACGCCAGCCCGCCAGGATTCAGTCTATCAGAAGAGCCAGAACCAGGCGCCCGCGGCCTTCAGATGCGGCCTTCAGATGTAGCCCTTGAACCTGTAGACGCCGAGGGCGATGGCCTCGCGCGCGCAGCCGAGCAGGGTGTCGAGTCCCCACATCAACCGGTTGATCGGATCGCCGTAATTCTTACCGCTCGGCCGATACGTTTCGAATGACGACGTGCGCCGATCCCTGATGACGCGGGAGTCCACCCCCTTCGCGACGTGGGACGTGACCATCCTGAAGTCTGTGAATCCGGCCTTGCGGAAGCACAACGCCACGCGCGTCGAGTGGAGTGGCGATGTCACGATGAGCAGTGGCGTGTCCTTCGTCAATCCGAGCGCCGGGATGTTCAGAAGGTTCCGCGGGTGCTCATTCGTGCCGCCAGGGACCGGATCGAGTAAGACGCTCGAGGCGGGCAGGCCGAGCCACTGGGCGGTTTCCGAGTACACCTCGGCTTCGCTGACCTTCTCGGTGCCGCCGCCGCTGAACACGACCACCGGCGCGAACTTGTCGTGGTGCAGTTGCACGGCCGTGTAGACGCGCATCCAGCCATCTTGGCCGGGCAGGTTGTGCGCCATGAGCCCGCCGGCGATGCAGACGATCGCCCGCGCCTTCATGGGCGCTTCGTTCTTGACGAGGAGTCGATCCACCATCACCGGGCAGCCGGCCATCAGCCATGTTGTCAACGCCAGCGAACCAATGCCGGCCGACATCACGGCGACGTGAAGGATCGTGCCGATTCGCATAAGGATGCCACTCCTCTAGGCTCTGAGCAGCGCGATCACCCGGTCGAGCAGGTTCGACGTGAACACGCCGCCGGCTTCGAGCACGGCCCGGCTTGCGACGAGATTGTCGGCGACTTCGGCGAATGTGAGCGGCACGCGGCTTGCCACTGATGTCGCCCCTTGCGCTGTGACGGCGGTTCGTTCGAGCAGTCCGTCCGGATCCTGGGTCGACTTGCCCGCGACCAGCGCCTGCGCCACGCCGGCCAGCAGCAAGTGCGGATGTGCGGAGCCGTCGGGCAGGCGGAATTCAATCGTCTCGGCGCTGGTCGGCCGGCCCTCCGCATCGGTGGGCACGATCGGGATCCGAACAAGCGCCCGGCGATTGTAGCGGCCCCATGTCAGCACGCTCGGGGCTTCCTTGCCCTGGCTCAACCGGACGAACGAATCGCGGCTGCGGTTGCCGAACGCCATCAGCGCGCCGCCATGTGTCACCAGGCCGCAGATGAGCCACTTGGCTTCGGCGGTGAGGCGGCCGTCCGGCCCGGTGTGAGGCAGGAAGACGCCGTTGGAGCAGGGCGCGAAATGGAAGTGCATGCCGCTGCCGGCGTGGCCCTTGCGCGCCATGGGCGCGAAACTGCAGAGCATCCCATTGCGCTGCGCGAGGTTGCGCAGCACCCATTCGGTCAGCACGACGGCGTCGGCGGCTTCGGGCAGTGGCTGGAGCCACAGTTCGATCTCGTGCTGTTCCCATACCCGCGGATCGGTGGCGTCGGCTTCGACGTAGCCGACTTCCGAGTGGCCGTATTTCACCGGCACACCCATGTCGGCCAGGTGCGTCAGCGCCTGCCGCCGAAGCGCCTCGCCAAACACGAACGGCGAACTGGCGTGGTACCCGCGTTCGTTCGCCCCGTACACCTGGGCCTCTTCGCCTCGCTGGCCCAGGAAAAACTCGATCTCGCCGAGCGCCTGCCACTCGACGCCAGTCGTCTCAACCAGGCGTTTGTAGGCTGCACGGACCAGCGTGTCAGGCGATTCGGCCAGCGGCTCGCCCTGACGGTTGTAGTGGCTGCAGAGGACGGCGAGTGTCGGTTCCG
>Ga0315273_10013168_pt1 | contig 10623 bp, 10 predicted proteins | sample YL17G02_0_MG_FD_205753 | JGI IMG/M metagenome (GOLD analysis project Ga0315273, IMG submission 205753) | Sediment microbial communities from Yellowstone Lake, YNP, Wyoming, USA - YL17G02_0 | ecosystem: Environmental > Aquatic > Freshwater > Lake > Sediment | place: USA: Wyoming | collected... | reverse complement strand
CAGGCGGCCAGCGTTTCGGTCGTTTCCCCCGAACGGCTGACGGCCACGAGCAAGGTCTTTCCGGGGGAGTAGCAGGCCTGCGGGTCGAGCCACAGCTCGGAGGCCGGCAGGGCGCGGGCGGGCCTGGAGGCCAGCTGCTGGAACCGCGCCGCGGCGGCCAACGAGAGGTAGTAGGTCGAGCCGCAGCCGGTGAACAGGATCTGGGCATAGGCGCCCCGGCTGAGGGAGACCAGCTCGCCTTTGCTCGCCTTGAGCACGGCGAGGGCGGCCGTCCAGGCGGCCGGTTGGGAGAGGATCTCCTGACGAGTGTACATGCCGCGTTCGGTCATCCAGCCATCCTCTCCCCGCCGCCTACCCCGGACGGGCCGCCAGCAGGAGCGCCCCCACAAACGACACATTGAGCTTGGCCTCACCCGGTCCGCGGACCAGGCCGAGGTCGCGCTCGTTGACGTAGTCGGTAACGCGGTAGGCGCGTGGGCGGAGCCCGCGCAGCCGGATCGGACCGGTGTAGGACGAGTCCGCCGCCTCGGCGAAGAAGGCGTAGTACAGGACATCGCCCCTGGCGATGGCGTGCGCCTCCGGCCGGTCGAAGGCCAGGTCGTACAGGTTCAGATACTCTCCGTCTGCCGGGTGGTGGTCGTGGTACAGGCGGAACCACTTCTTGAACTGTGCTTCCTTCTGTGGGGTCAGGCTCCAGTCCTCGCGCAGCCGCGCCGTGATGCTTGGGTCATCGGGCCATACGAACTTCGTCCCCGGCACGCCGCCGGGACCGATCTCGCTGGCAAAGTCGACGCCGCCGTCGGACAGCTCGACGTGGTCGGCGAACACCGCCGCCCGTGGCCCAGCGAGGGCTTTGTAGAACTTGATCCGCTGACGGATCTGGGCGCTGGAGGTGGGATCGGCAGTCACCGTCTGGTCGGTGAAGGGAAGCAGGTGTGAGGTGATCGGCGTTCCGCAGGGACAGATCTGCGTCACCGAGTTGGGCTTGAGCTCGCGCGTCAGGTCGAAGATGATCCGGTAGGCCTCCGCCATCGCCTCGGTCGACTCCAGGGGGCGCTGGTGGTGGTGCCGGGGGTTGTAGCAGGCCGGCAGGGTGTAGATGTTGTCGAGCTTGTGGCCGTCGAACCCCCAGTCGGCGATGAAGCCTCGGGTGAGCGCGGCGATGTGCTCCTGCACGGGCGGGAATGCCGGGCACAGCATTGCCAGGTGGCGGTTGTTGCGGGCGACCGAGCCATCGGCGTTGAGAACGAGCCAATCTGGATGCTCCCGGAAGAGTTGCGCTGAGGCGTAGACGTGGCTGTCCCAGCGGCCCTGTCCATCCTCAACGCACAGCGGGTACCACCACAGCGTAGTGAAACATCCGGCGGCGTGAATAACCGCGTTCATGCGCCGCATGTCGTCGGCGCCGTTGGGGAAGGTGTCGCCGCGGGGGTTCCAGTCGCCGTAGGCATCGAACCAGCGGTCATCCAGCGTCAGCCAGCGGATGCCCAACTCGCGGAGCTTGGGAAGGACGCCTGTCATCTCCTCGGGGCGAACGTCGAACTCATAGCCCCACGAGCACCAGGCCGGCTCGTAGTCGGCGGGGACCGGCTGGGGTGACCGCACTCCCTGGGCCGCCAGGAGCTGACGATACAGCGCCACAGGTTCGAAGAAATCACCGTGATGCCAGGACAAGACTACGGGTGGGCCGGTCAGCGTTTCCCCAGGCAGAAGCTCGAAAGGTTGGCGCAGCTCGAAGGCGGCGGTGACACCCTGGCCGCCGGCCGTCACCGGCATATGCCAGTCGCCAGGCCCTGGATTCGCATGCATCAAGGCCAGGCCATCGTGTTCGTTCCAGAAGTAGGCCACGGGGATGCCGCCACCTTCGCCGTCCTGAATGTGGCCCAGATCGTTTTCCCTCGAGAACGTATTCGGAAGAGGGAAGGCGAAGTCCTGTCCCCATTTGACGGCCGCGCCCTGCAGCGACCAGAGCGGCTTGCGGGCCGGGAACGCCTTACGGCTCAGACGGAGCTCGGGCGCGGCGATACGGTCGAAGAGCATCGGACGGAGGCCGAGGTTGGTGACCGCCCAGGTCAAGCATGGGACGTCCTGCCCCCGGATGACATCAGCCCGGACGGCAATCCGCAATCGTTCCCCGTTCCCGAGACGGTAGTCTGCCTTCGCGCCGTCGGGGCGGAAGGCCACGCTCTCGATGGCGGAGCCCCGCAGCAGGTCGGCTGCGCCCCGCCATAGCCGGAGCTTGGCGACGGCCAGCGGCACACGGTCGCTCTCCAGATGAAGGGCCAGGTCGCTGTCGAAACGCAGGTCAATGTGCGGGTAGGTCACGTCCCTAGGATCCTTTCGGCGTTCCCGGCGTAGACTTTGCTCAAGACGTCGTCCGGCAGATGGATCCCATGAATGAGCCAGCGTCCCTGCAGAGGGACCGGCCCGGCGCTGAAGTTGAAGTACTCGTCGTCGGTCTCCAGGAAGCGGTAGGCGATGCGGTAGCTCTCCACGTCGGGGCCCAGGTCGAGGCCGAACAGGATTCGGTCGGCGTGGTCCAGGAAGAAACGCCGCGCCGTGTAGGGCTGGCGGCCGAGCTCGCCGATGCGCGCGGCGATATCGACGAAGAAGTTCGGACAGCCGTCGAGCAGGGCTCCGACCCAGGCGAGGTTCTCGGCATAGCAGCCGACGTGGGCGCCGATGAAGACCGTCTGCCGGTGGCGGGAAACCAGGCGGGCGAGCGCCTCGACGATGCTCGTGAAAGCAGGATAGGGTGGGCTGGTGAACGCCCAATCGGGGTGCCGGCCCAGTTCCTCGTAGCGCTCGTTGGCCTCGTCGACCGGATCGAAGAAGGCGACCGGGTCAGCGACATGGATCAGGACCGGCAGGCGCAGCTCACTCGCTGTCTGCCAGATCGGATCGAGACGGGGGTCATCCACGGCCACCAGGTTGCCCTGCTGGTCGCGAACCTGCAGCCCCAGCCCTTTCCAGATCTTCAGCCCCTCGGCGCCGCGTGCCTTCTGCAGGCGCAGGCGCCCCGCCGCCCATTCGGGAAACGCCTCTCCTCTTTCGGACCACTGAGACCAGTCCACGCAGCCGAAGACGCTGAATCGTTCGGGCGCGGCCGCCTTGAACAAATCGAGGTGCACTCCGAGGACGTCCTCGCCCCAGCCGCCGTCCAGGTCGACATAGCGGCGGACACCCGCCTGGTCCAGCGTGTCGCACAGTTCCCGCAGCGGCCGCCGGTCCCATCCGCCTCCGAAGGGCTCGGCCAGGTGGTTGTGTGCGTCGACCACCGGGAAGCGCGGAAGGGTCACGGCCGTTTGGCGGGTGACCAGCTTGGACCGAGGGCGGTAGTCCTCAAGGCGCACGGTCTGCCTCAGCTGATGACAACCTCGATACCTTGCTGCCGCACGGCGTCGACGAATTCCGGCGGCGCCTGATCATCGGTCACGAGCACCTGCATGGCGGTCAGCGGGGCGACGTAGGCGGCGGCCACGGCTCCGCACTTGGTGTGATCGGCGACGACGATGACCTGGCCGCCGATGCGCTGGATGGCGCGATCGGTCAACGTCTCGGGCAGGAAGTCATTCGTCAGTCCCTGCTCGAGGCTGAGGGCGCGGATGCCCATGATGACCCTGTCGGCGCGCACCTCGGCCAGCGCCTGTTCGGTGATGTGCCCGATCAGGGACAGCTCGGAGTCGCGGACCACGCCCCCCAGGCCGACCAGAGTGAGGCCGTCCAGGCTGACCAGTGTGTTGAGCACCGGAAGGGAATTGGTCAGGACGGTCAGGTTGCGGTGCCCGCGCAGGTTCCTGGCGACCTCGAGCACGGTCGTGCCGCTGCCGAGGAAGACCGTATCGCCATCCTGAACCAGGGCTGCGGCGGACCGGCCGATACGTTGTTTCTCGGCTGACTGCTCCTGGCTGCGGAGGAGCATGGGAGACTCGGGCGTGGCGCGCCGGGCCAGAATCGCTCCCCCGTGGATCCGCTGCAGGAGTCCTTGGCCGGCCAGGGATTCCAGGTCGCGGCGGGCGGTCGTCTCGCTGACGCCGAACTCGGCACACACGTCTGGGACGGAGATCCGCAGCTGGGTCTCAAGCCGGCGCAGGATGGCCTGCTGCCGTTCGATGTTGGACAGGGCCAACTCGCCATTCACGACAAGGAAGCTCGCAAACGGGCACAATAACGCATAAACAACCACATACATTCACAATACAATCATAATCGGTCACTTGTCAAGAGGGATGTCGAGGCAGGCGGACACTTCGTATGGGGGAGAGCCGATCGGTGGGTCGCCAGCGACTGGGCCCAATCGACCGCGTCAAGCCGGCTCGCAGCCCAAGTCATCGACGGCGAGTTCCTTCCCGCTGACGGGGCGGCACACGAGCGCGGCCTGCACGCAGTGTCACACCAATAGCGTCTTCAAGGGAACGCCGACCGGCTGCGCCACCTGCCGCAACGCGCCGTCGAGTCATCCCGGCTTCTATGGATCCGATTGCCGGATGTGCCACAGCACCAGCGATTGGTCGGTGAGGTACAGCGGCGGTCACACCTTCCCGCTGAGCCACCACGGGGGCAGGCAGCGTGTGCACGACCTGCCACACTGACAGCTTCAGCGGCTACACCTGCTACAACTGTCACGATCAGGGCCGCACGCAGCGGCAGCATGAAAACATCAGCGACCTATCCGACTGCGCCGCCTGTCAGCCGACGGGGAATCGCTAATCGCAATCAACAGGCAAAGGGCTACCCGACGGCGTTGGCCGCCGGGCCAGGTTTGCGGGTCATCCATCCGAGTACCGGCGTGTGGGCGATCTGCGCGACGGGCGCCAGACCCACAATGATGCGGGGATCCCTTCAGCCTATCATCTCGATTTCCTCACGGACTGTGCCGTATTGCCATTGATCTCGCAGGGGACTGTGGGGAGGATGTGGTTGGGGTTGGTGTGGCCGTGGCACCCTATCTTGACACCAGCTCAAGGTCGTGAGAGACTGTGTGCATAACACAAAGCCCTGCTTTGTGAAGTGCACACATGGACGCCAAACCAGACCACCAAGCTCTATATGCCATCGCCGAGGCCCGGTCCGGCTACTTCACCGCGGCCGAGGCGGCAACCTCCGGGATCCGCTCACAACTCCTCTCGCACCACACCCGGCGCGGCGCGTACCAGCGCGCAGCCCACGGCATCTACCGGCTGACGCGCTTCCCGGCGTCACGCTTCGAGGACCTGGTCATTGCCTGGCTACGCGCCGGCCCGCGCTCGGCCATCTCGCACACCAGCGCCCTGGCGCTCTACGGCCTCTCCGACATTGTGCCCGGGGAGGTCCATGTGACGATCCCACGCTCCGGCTCGCGGCGCAGGGCCGGCCTTAGGCTGCACACCGCTGCCCTCCCGGACAGCGCGGTCACCGTGCGCGAAGGTGTCCGCGTGACCACCGTCGCCCGGACTATCTCCGATCTCGCCTTCACCGGCCTGTCGGAGGACCGCCTTCGACAGGCAGCGCAGGAGGCATTCTCTCGGGGACTGACCGATCGGGTGAGCCTGGCCGCCGAGGCGCGCAAGCGCGGCGGCCGTCTCGCCCGGGTGATCGACGCGCTCCTCTCCGGGGTGTAGCCGATGAACTACGCCACCGGCCGCGCCTTCCGCCAGGCACTCGAACGCCGGCTGCAGCAGCAGTCCCTGCAAGCGGCCACACCGTTGGTGCGGCTGCGCAAGCTGGTGGCCTTCGATCGGTTCTTGGCTCGACTTGCCCGGGCTCAGCCGGAGACGTGGATCCTCAAGGGAGGCCTTGCGCTCCAACTCCGGCTGGCGGAGAAGGCGCGGCTGACCAAGGACGTCGACCTTCTCCTGAGCCAGCCTCTGGCTGAAGCGCTGACGCTGCTGCGAAGGGCTGCGTCCGTTGATCTCGGTGATTGGTTTGCCTTCGAGATCGCTGAGGCCACTCCGGCGCCGGAGCATGCGCAGGCCACCGCCCGGCGCTTCCCCGTCCACTCACTTCTTGACGGGCGAACCTTCGAGGACTTCCATGTCGACGTCGCCGTGGGCGATCCCGTGGTCGATGCCGCAGACATGCTGGTCCTGCCGCCGGTTCTGGCCTTCGCTGGCCTCGAAGCGACGGCGTTCCCCGCCTACCCGCTGACCCAGCACATCGCCGAGAAGGTGCACGCGTACACGCAGCCCCATCCGTCCGGCGAGCGCACCCGCGTACGCGACCTGGTCGACCTGCTGCTCATCGCAAGCCATGGCACGCTCGATTCCACATCGCTCCACGAAGCGATGGCGGCCACATTCTCGTCGCGCCGGACCCACTCGATCCCGGACCTGCTCCCGCAGCCGCCCGAAGGCTGGCGTGTGCCTTTTCGGGAGCTGGCGAGGGAGGTCGGGCTGACCTGGACCGACCTGACGGCCGGCTACGCCGCGGCGGCCGAGTTCCTCAACCCCGTCCTGCGTTCGGCGGTCAGGGGAAACTGGGACCCATCGACGTGGACGTGGGGTGAAGCGGGGCGCGACTCGGCCAGCCTGCGCCCCGGCTGAGCCTGAACACTTGCGGCCGTTGGTGAAAGCGTCCTAGCTCCCGTCGGCCCAATCAGGTGTATCCCCTTCTTCACGACGAAGCCTCACGAGCGAGATGCGATGCGAATCATCCTCGACCGGCAGGAGCGGGCCAACCTGGCCGAAGTCGTCCACAAAGGCGTGTTCAAAGCTGAATGGCCCAAGGGGCTGCCCGAGACGATGCGGATCTCCGTTCTGTGGGAGACGTGGTCCTCCTTCTCGGTCGAACACATTGCCATTCTCACAGCGACCTACGGCACGGGGGTGTTGAGGTCCGCCGAACTACCGCTGCGGATCATCGGCGACTACTTGTGCCTGATCGCCATCCCGCTGCACCGCGAGGCCGAAGCCATCGTCAGGACGTAGCCCGGCCGCCTGCGACGTCGGGCACCCTCCACCCCGCCGAGGTCAGGTGGGCAATCGATTGCCACCAGCAATCCCGCCGCCCATGACTTGGGCGGGGAGATGTACTCCAACCTGGAGGGTGTTGAGCGCGTGCTTGCCGCAATGTCACGCTGATGCGGCTTGGCCGTCGTCTTTGACCGACTAGTGTCTTGACCGTAGACGCATAGTCTGATAGACTGATGATCAGATTGTCAGGTGTTCTGTAGGAGCTCAACCATGACCTTTCCGATGACCATTCAGGTCGCCCAGCGGGGCGTGGTTGTCCTGCCCAAGGCGCTTCGCCAGGCGTACAAACTGCAGCCGGGCGATCGCCTGACGCTGCTTGATCTCGGCGGCGTGTTTGTGCTCAGCCCACAGTCGTCGCAGGTCGACGCGCTGGCGGAACGCATCTCGGGGGCGCTGGCCGAGGAAGGACAGACGCTCGAAGGCATGCTGAGTGTCCTGCGGGAAGAGCGCGAGCGCTATGCCGCCGGCGACCCGAGCGTTTCTTGATACTAGCGCCATGTTCGCTGCCGTCTGGTCCGAGGAAGGCGGCGGACGGATGGTGTTGCGCCTAGGCGAAGCTGGCGCCGTCCGACTCGTCGTCGGCCGGCAGGTCCTCGCCGAACTGGAACGGACCCTCCGCAGCAAAGCTCCTCACACACTGGCCTCGCTCACTGTGTTGCTCGATCGGATTCGGGTGGAGGTCGCTCACGAGCCAAGCCAAGAAGTCCTCACAACCTGCCAGGGGCTCGTCGGCCACCCAGGCGATGCGAAGGTCCTGGCAGAGGCGGTTGCTTCCGGGGTCGACTACTTCGTCACGCTCGACCGGCAGCACTTCCTCGATAACGCGAGATTGCGCCAGGCCGTGCCGTTCGTCGTCGGAACGCCGGGGGATTTCCTGGCGTGGCTTCGGGGGCGGCTTACGGGGGAGCGGATCTCAACTCGAGGCCAGTAAGGGAGGCGATCAAACCCTCTTCCCTTCGACTCCAGGGATCGATCAGCCTCGATGCGGAGAGGAGAAGAGGTGAGGCGGCAACGCTATCTCCTGAGGACCGCCGTGGCGAAGCCACAGGTTCTGCCGATGGATCGAGCGGCTTGGCTATTCGGATCGTCGTTCCGTGCCCCGCTCCGCTCTTGGCCTCGATCTCGCCGCCATCCAAACGGGTCTGGATGTGGATGATCGCACGCCTTGGGCCACTGCCGGTCGAGCCCGCCCCCTTGAGAAGCGGATGCGCGAGGGGACGCAATTCTGGACCAAGGCCGTTCCGGGCATCCTGGGCATCACGTTGAGCTGCGCTGGTCACTTGTCGATCGAGGCAACGACATCAGTTCCATGGGTTGCTTCGCGACGTCGCCGCGGATGGCCTAGCATACCCTGGCCGCGGTGTACTCTCCGACCGGCAAAGAACGGCGAGGGGCACGGTGGCCGGAGAAGATCGACAAGGCGCCGACACTGCACCGCGCCGCACGTTCCGGTGAGAATACGGCGGCCGAGTGTTCGTCATGATCCTCAACCGGGAGGCTGGCCAGACGCAAAACGTCCGCCTCATCCTCGACGGAGAGGTGGACGTTGTGCTGCGGCTGCCGCCCAGAAGCTGCACCTCGCTGATCGTGAAGGGCGACGAGGTTCGGGTCTCAGGTATCGGCGGCGGATGCGGGCTGGGCCCGCGGCCGCATCGACGGACGGCGAATGCTCAGACGGCGTCTTTGAGCGCCTTGATCGGGCGGATCTTGACCACCTTGCGCGCCGGCTTGGCCTTGTAGGTCATCATCTGCTTGGTGAAGGGGTTGAGGCCCTCGTGCTGGGGCACGGCGGGCTTGCTCACGACGCTCAGCTTGACCAGGCCCGGGAGCGTCACCTCTCCAGGCCCCTTCTTGCCAAGCTCGCGTGTGACGATCTTGTGGATCGCCTCCAGCGCGGTGTTGACTTGCTTCTTCGACAAGCCGCTCTTCTCGGCGACAGCGGTCACGAATTGGCCCTTGGTCATCTTCTTGCCCGCCATGTTTCGCTCCTTGATGCCCGCCGCTCCGCACATGGAAGCGCGCAGGTCGGTTTGCCAGCGTCCGGCTCGACTCGCCCTAGTATACAGGTTCGCCAGTGCCACAGCTAGTCCGGAATCGCGCTTCTCCGCCACCTGTGGGGAAGGGGTCGGTGGCGCTTTTTCGCTCTGGCCGGAGGGCCAGGGCCGATCATCGGCCTGACCCAGGCTGCCGGCGGATGCCTGCTCGACGGCCGCACCCGCATCCGCCCGCCATGCCTCATGCCGCCGGGTGCTTCTCGGGACCAGCAGCGGCTGCGCCGCCACCTACCTCCAGATCGTCGATCCCTGCATCCCACTCGAATCGGACGTCACCTGCTCGTCGCCGCGGACGAGCGAGCCGTAGTAGTTGCGTTTGTCGGCCACAGCCCGCCAGCCGCTGAGGACGAAGGCAACAGGACCGTCGGCGGCCAACCATTCGCCGTTGTACTTGCGCGCCAGGTGAACATGCTTACCGGTCGCCCGGCCGCCCTCGCACGACGGGTGGCCGAGTGGATCGCCGGTGGCCACACTCGTCCCGGAGGCGATCAGCCCATCCTCCGCCAGGTGGTAGTACACCAGCACCCACCCGGTCGACTCACGGCCATCGCCATCCAGGTCGAGCGCCACGACGTTGTCCCCGGCGCGGACGACGACGCCCGGCGCCGAGGCGGTCACCCAGCGGGCCGAGACGGCGCACGGATCCTCACTCGTGATCGGCGAGAGGTCGAGCGCGCCACGCGGCGTCCCGGACGTCCAAGCGTTGTGCGGACCGGCGGTCAGACTCCAGCGCTCGCCCGGTGCGAACGGCAGCTCCAGCACAGGCTGCTCGAGGCCGGGCGGCAGTACCGGGCCGGTTGTCCCCGCCCGGCTCCACGCATCGCCGAACATCGCCTGATAGCGCGCCGGGAATCCCTCGGGCCCTGCCATCGACTCCATCCAGCGGTCCGATCCGGACAGCAAGGCGAAGAGGTGCAGCAGCGCCACCGAGCCGGCGTTGAGCGTCGGGTTCCAGCGCACCGTGCGGCTGTCGGCATCGGTCGTTTCGACGAGCGTCCCGAGGCGCCACCCGGAGTAGCCCTTGTTGAGCTGTGACGCGGCGACCGTCAGCTCCGGGTACAGCCCGGTCCGGCCGGGGATGCGGAAGCCGATCGGATGCAGTTGTGTATCGGCGTTGCCCTGGGAGCCGAATACCCAGCCACTGCGGAACTCGATCAGCGCCAACAGCAGCTGGGGATTGACGGAGTTCTCGTCGGCGACCTTGTCGACGATCGCCGCCCCGCTGAGCACGCTGCCATCTTCCAGCGTCTCGGTGTGGCGGCTCAGGTAGCCGCCGGCCGAGGCGATGAAGGATTGCGCGTCGAAGTCCCGGGCCGTGGGCGAGTAGACCAGCTCGCCGTCTGGGAGCAGGTCGCCGCCAGGGGACATCGTCTCCAGGACGTTGGGGACCTGAAGCTCGAGCCCGATGGGAAGGTAGCCGCTGGCTGGACGTGGGGCACTGGTGAGGATCTGGGATGGCTCGACGCCAAACCGCACAGCGAGGGCCTCGAGCGTGTCGCCCGAGCGGGTCGTGTACTCGAAGGCCGCACCGGGAGGATCGGTGACCGGGAACGGCCTCTCGTTCCCCGCCGGAGTCGCGGACGGTGCCGTTCCCTGCGTGGGCGGCAGCGTCCCCGTTG
>Ga0315273_10013167_pt1 | contig 10624 bp, 5 predicted proteins | sample YL17G02_0_MG_FD_205753 | JGI IMG/M metagenome (GOLD analysis project Ga0315273, IMG submission 205753) | Sediment microbial communities from Yellowstone Lake, YNP, Wyoming, USA - YL17G02_0 | ecosystem: Environmental > Aquatic > Freshwater > Lake > Sediment | place: USA: Wyoming | collected... | reverse complement strand
CCGTCACGGCGGCGGGCGGCGGAGTGGTGCTTGGGAAGGTCTTTGGGCGATTGAAGCCGGCGGGTGGATTGATCCTGCTGGGCGGACTCCTGGCCGTCAGCGGTTATCAGATCGTCCAGACGCCGATGGCGGGTCTGGATGGATACCAGCGTGCCGCCCGACGGGCGGGGGAGCTGGCTTGCGGTCCGGCGGTGGTCTTTGGAGGCAAGTTCGACGGGCCGTTCATCCTGTACCGCCGCCTGGCGGATGAGCGGTTGAGCACCATCACGGTACGGACGGGGAAGCTTCTGGGCGGAGGAGTGGTGGTACCGACGCGGCGCTATCGGGAGTACGTCTCATCCGAGCAGGATATTCTGGACAAGCTGGCGACGGCGGGGGCGAGCCTGATCGTCGTCGAACAGGACGTGGAGCTTGACCGGCCTGCCTATCAATTATTCTGGAATCTTCTGGGGCAGGGGCCGTTCGAGCTGGTGGACGAAACGCCCGTGCGGTATCCCAACGGTCAGCACAAGGTGATACGCTTCTACCGTTACCTGGGCCCCGTAAAGGCCGCCGCGGACATCACGCTGCCGATGCCCTCGCTGTCGGTGGGGCACATACGTGTCAGCCTGGACCGGGCGCTTCTGGACTGGAACCGCCGGGGACAGCCGCCTGCGACACGCCCCTGACATGGAAGGGGGGACAGCTGGGAAAACAAAAAGCTCCGAGGCAAAAACGGGCCTCGGAGCTTTCGTATCGATCAACAGTGTGCCGTCGTTAGCCCGGCGTCGCCGCCGGGTTGTCGGCCTAGGCAGAAGGCTTGGGCCGACGAGGATGCGCTGACCTTTTCCGCTCGCAGATCGCTCTGCGCGGCAGTCTAGATAATCCTCTAGAAAGGAGGTGATCCAGCCGCAGGTTCCCCTACGGCTACCTTGTTACGACTTAGTCCTAGTCACCGAGCTCACCTTAGACAGCACTGAATCATGCCGGCTTCGGGTGCTCCCAGCTCCCATGACTTGACGGGCGGTGTGTACAAGGCTCAGGAACACATTCACCGCGGCGTAGCTGATCCGCGATTACTAGCGATTCCAACTTCATGGAGTCGAGTTGCAGACTCCAATCCGAACTGGGGCCGGTTTTTTCCGATTTGCTCCGCCTCGCGGCCTTGCGTCGGTTTGTACCGGTCATTGTAGCACGTTTGCAGCCCTGGGCATAAAGGCCATGAGGACTTGACGTCATCCCCGCCTTCCTCCGGTTTAACACCGGCAGTCTCGCTAGAGTCCCCGGCATAACCCGCTGGCAACTAGCGACAAGGGTTTCGCTCGTTACGGGACTTAACCCAACATCTCACGACACGAGCTGACGACAGCCATGCAGCACCTGTGCAAGTTTCACCCCGAAGGGCAGCCTGATCTGTTTCCAGGCAGGCATCCAAGCATGTCAAGCCCAGGATAAGGTTCTTCGCGTTGCATCGAATTGAGCAACATGCTCCACCGCTTGTGTGAGCCCCCGTCAATTCCTTTGAGTTTTAGCCTTGCGACCGTACTCCCCAGGCGGTCCACTTAACGCTTTTGTTTCGGCCAGAAACACGTCAGAGTGCCTCCGACCTAGTGGACATCGTTTAGGGCCAGGACTACCGGGGTATCTAATCCCGTTTGCTCCCCTGGCTTTCGCACCTCAGCGTCAGGACAGGCCCAGCGAGTCGTCTTCACCTCCGGCGTTCCTCTTGATATCTACGCATTCCACCGCTCCACCAAGAGTTCCACTCGCCCCTACCTGCCTCAAGCCCGATCAGTTTGCCCAGCCATTCCTCGGTTGAGCCGAGGGATTTCACCAGACACTTGATGAGCCGCCTACGTGCGCTTTAAGCCCAGTGATTCCGAACAACGCTTGCCACCTTCGACTTACCGCGGCTGCTGGCACGAAGTTAGCCGTGGCTTCCTCTGGGGCTCCTCAACTCAGAAGGGTATTAGCCTTCCTCACTTGGTGACCCCTGACAGCAGTTTACACCCCGAAGGGCTTCTTCCTGCACGCGGCGTCGCTCCGTCAGGCTTTCGCCCATTGCGGAATATTCGTTACTGCAGCCTCCCGTAGGAGTCTGGGCAGTGTCTCAGTCCCAATGCGCCGGGCCAACCTCTCAGTCCCGGTACCCGTCGTAGCCTTGGTGGGCCGTTACCTCACCAACTAGCTGATAGGACATGGGCCGCTCCCCAGCCGGCAGGTCCCGAAGGACCCCGCCCGTTGACCTCTGTGTCCTATGACACCGTGGTCTCATCAGGTATTACCCGCGGTTTCCCGCGGCTATCCCCGTGCTGAGGGTACGTTACCCATGTATTCCTCGCCCTTCCGCCACTGTACTATCCCGGTTGCCCGGGAATTCCCGTGCGACTTGCATGTCTTAGCCACGCCGCCAGCGTTCGTTCTGAGCCAGGATCAAACTCTTCACTTGATGATCGTTCCACCCCGCGGGGCGAACCCCGAGGGAGTTGGTTCAATCGGAAGATTGACTCTGGTGGCCGGGCCTTTTCGGGGTGGCCCGGCCGGTCCCGACAAGTCCGATCATGGATCGGTCCTGTCGGGGCTAAACTCAAAATCCTTTGTAGGGCATGGTCACGAGGATTTTGAGCGGCAGGTCCTCGCAAGGGGGCCTGCCGTGGATCGTTTTCCCGCCTCGCCGGCCATGACCGGCCGGCCGTGCGGGCACATCCTCGTGACGGCATCACTGTTGACTTTTCAATGAGCTTTCGATTCCGCCGCCCCGGCCTCATCGCCGCCAGACGGCAAACAGGTTCGGCGATTCTAGTGACCGACGATTCCCTGTCAACACAATTTCTTGCAGTTTATTTCAGATTCGCTTCTCGCGGGCTGCAAGGGAGTCTGCTCTCAAAGTTCTCAAGGCCCCACGCCCGTCTCAGCACAGGCGCCATGTGGCGACAAAAAACCATCAGACCGCAAAGCCCTCCATTGCAGTCCGCGGATACAACCGGCCACACTGGTCTCTTTGCCATTAGTAACTATAGCCTGGCGGGAGCGGCCAGTCAAGCGCGGCATGGATTTTCTTTAACATTTTTTCATTACAGCGGTTAAGAAAACCGCGGAGCAAGTGGTTCAGGATCGGCTTTGGAATGTCCTGCCAGCAGGCGCGGTGAGGCGTAGAATTAGCCGACTCACTCGCCAGATGTCCCAGCGCAAGGAGGCTGGACCATGTGCCAAACCTGCGGATGTTCTCCGTGCAAGAAGTGCGGCAGGGAGATCCAAGACGGTGTCTGCGTGGGGTGCAAGAAACCCGCCGACAAGTGCACCTGCAAGAAGAAATGAGGCGGTCCGCCGCCGTCCTGATATTGGGCGGTTCGACGCCTCAGCAGACGGTGTTGCTCAGGTGCAATCGCGAGGGTCGGTGATCTTGCCCACCAGCGCGCTGGCCGCGGCAGTCAGGGGGCTGGCCAGATACACCCCGGCCTGCTTGTGGCCCATCCTGCCGGGGAAATTGCGGTTGGTGGTGGAGATAACCGCGATCGGTTCGTTGGCACGCCCAAAGGTGTCGGCCAGGCCGCCCAGACAGGCGGCGCAACTGGCCGGTCCGATCTTGCAGCCGGCGGCCTGGAAGACTTGGCGAAGGGTCTTTCCGCCCACCTTGCAGCGATCCAGATCGGCGTCGACTTCCGTGGTGGCCGGGACGATGTAGGTGTCCACCTGGACGGTCTTGCCTGCCAGCACCGTGGCGGCCGCGATAAAGTCCCGGGTCTTGCCGCCGGTGCAGGAGCCGATGTAGGCGCGGTCAATCTTCACGCCCCGCAGCTTCCGCGCCGGTGAGGCGTTCTGGGGCGAATGCGGCTGGGCCACAGTCGGTTCCAGCCTGGCAACGTCATATTCGAAGACCTTCATGTACTCGGCGTCGGGGTCCGACTGCACGATCTGGAAGGGTTTCTTGGTCCTGGCACGGACATAGTCGATGGTGACCCCGTCGGCGGCGATGATGCCGTTTTTCGCCCCGGCCTCGATGGCCATGTTGCACAGGGTCATCCGCTCGTCGATGTCCAGGCCGGTCACCGCCGGTCCGGCGAACTCCATGGCGCAGTAGGTAGCGCCATCGGTGCCGATCTGCCCGATGATGTGGAGGATCAAGTCCTTGGCCATCAAGTAGGGAGGCATCTGGCCACGGAAGACGAACTTCATGGACGGGGGAATTCTCAGCCACAGCTTGCCCGTGCCCATCACCAGCGCCGCCTCGGTGTTGCCGATACCCGTGGCGAACTCACCGAACGCCCCGTGCGTGCAGGTGTGGCTGTCGGTGCCCAGCAGCAACTCGCCGGGCCTCGCGTGGCCGCTCTGTGGAAGGGCGACGTGACAAACGCCCTTGTAGGCCGTTCGCGCCGGGTCGGCATAGGGAGCGGGCATGCCTTCGGCGCCGGGGGGCAGGAAATCCGGGTCGTAGTAGTACCGAATGCCCTGGCGGCGGACGAACTCCCGCAGGATGTCGATGTTACGGTGGGCCTTGGGGTCGGCTGTAAAGATGTAGTGGTCCGGGATGATGATGACCTTGTCGGCGTCGAAGACCTTTGCATCGGCCCCGAACTGTTCATGAAAGATGCCGATGGTGCCCGGTCCGCAGACGTCGTGGGTCAACAGGATGTCCACGTTGCACCAGACGTTTTCTCCAACGGTCACGGTCCTCTTGCCAGCGTGGGAGGCAAGTATTTTCTGCGTCATGGTCATGCTCATGGTTTCACTCCGGCGACAACCGGCGCCTGGCGCGGGGCTGTCGCAACGACGCAGGTGCAATCCTAGAGGTTTTGCCCGTCCCGATCAACTGTCCCGTCGCCGCCGCGTGATCGTGGGACCTTGGCGGCTTTGATTCCTATATCGCCCTGGAGGGCTCTGCCAAGGGCGCAAGTCCTGCGGGGTGGGGGGGCTTGGAGGATTGCGCGGGATTTTCTGTTCTTAGTAAAGTCGCCCCCCGTAGCGGTCGATTTGGCGACAAACGACGACAAACGGGGCGGGAAAGGGCTTGTTAGGAGTCCAAGGACATGGACGAGCACATTGCCAACCTCACGGAAAAGCGACGGCATTACCGCACGCAGCTCCAGATGACCCTCCGTTGCATCCGTCTGGACCCGGACTGTGGCGAGGTGGTGGACACTCTCCATATGCTGGACATCTCCCGTAGCGGGATGGGCGCCATCTGCGACCGGGCCTTCTATCCCGGTCAGCGGCTTGTCCTCTGTGTTCCGATGACCGACAAGAGCGGCCGGCGGAACATCTACGCGACGGTCCTTCGTTGTCGCCAGGCAGAGGAAGGCTACGCCGTCGGCCTGGAGTTCGACAGAAGCTCTCTCGGTGCCAGGTCTCCCATTGCCATGGCCGAGACAGCGGCCGCCTGATGGCCGCGAGTTCATCGCAGCAGCCTGCTGAGGCTGTGCGGCGGGTGCGTTCGCGGAGACCAGGCCGGCCTGGCAGCCTTGAAGGGCGGCCAGCTTGCAGACAAGATCGGTAATGGCAGAGGCCCTCGATGGGCCTTTTTCATGCGCGATGCCGGCCACCGGAGAACCGCTATGGCCGGGCGGACTTGACGGTTCGCGAGGGGGAAGTAGTGGCCTTTGCCTCGGGCCTGGTGGCTGACATCAGTCGCTGGTTGGCCTTCAGATAACTGGGGTCCAGTCTGAACGCCTCCTTGAGATGAGCAATGCCGGGTTCTCGTTGGCCCAGCGCCAAGCGGGCGCTACCCAGAATGTAGTGGGCAAATGCGTTGTTGGGTTCGCTCCGCAGCGTCTCGCCGGAATGGTCGGCTGCCTCCTGATACTGTTTGGTTAGCAGCAAGGCCTCCGCCAGATTGGCGTGATAGAGGGCGTCCTGAGGCCGGAGACGAATTGCCTCGCGCCAATGATCGATAGCCTCTTGGCGGCGGTCCAGTTTGTCCAGCAGAATGGCCATGTTGTTGTGAGCCTGTGAAAACGTCGGTTTCTGCTGGATGGCCGTGCCATAGTGGCTCAATGCGCCTTGGAAATCACCCAGATCGTCCAGGGCGTTGGCCAGATTGTAGTGGGCTTCCGTGTATCCAGGGTTTAGGTCCAGTGCCTTCTGGTAGTGGTTCACCTCGGCGTAGGTCAGGTGACGGTTGGAGTAGATCACCCCCAGGTTGTTGTAGGCCAGGAAGCAACGGGGGTTTTTCCCCAGTGTGTCAAGCCAAAGGCCTTCCAGGTCCCGGTATGTGCGTCCTTGGTGCCAGGTCAGGCCCCCCAACAGCACAAGCAGTCCGGCGATGCCCGCATGGGCGATATGCCGGCGCCATTGGCTGTGAAGGCGAGTCGAGGCGACCCATGCCGCCTGGGCAAACACGACGATCAGACCGATGCCGGCCAGGTACTGAAAATGGTCCGCCACGAACGAGAACCGCATCGGATAGACGTTGAAAAAGCCCAGGGCCGGGCTAAGCGTCAAGATGAAGAACAGTACGGCCGCCAGCGGCCCTTTCCCCACTCGCCGACGGACCAGGAACAGCACGGCGACAACGCCGGCCGCCGCCAGGGGGAAAAGGTACTGCCACCAGATCGCCTGGCTGATCTGCCAGCGGGGATAGATGAAGGTCAGATTCGTCGGCCAGAGGAGCTTGGCGGCGTAGAACCACAGCGCTCTGCCGGCCAGCAACACGCGCTCCACCAGTGTCAGTGCCCATTCCCAACCGGTGGCTCCAACATGTTGCTTTTCCAGCCAGGCTGTGTGCAGTCCCGTGGCGGCCCCGATGAAAAAGAACGGAACCAGCAGCAGGGCGCGTTTGGCCTCCGCCCATGTGAATAAGTCCCGCTTCCACCAGATCAGGAGCAGCACCACCACCGGCAAGGTCGCCGTGACGGTCTTGCTCAGCAGGGCCGCCACAAACAGCGCCAGCGCGGCCCCATAACACCCCCAACTCGCCATCTTGCCCTCGGCAGCGGCCCCTCGCTTGGGCCTGGCAGGCGACGCTGGTTCCGCTTCAAGGCCCCAGAACCGCACGCACATCGAAAGAGACAGAAAGTATAACAGCCCCGACAGCACGTTCTTACGCTCGGTGATCCAGGCCACGGACTCCACGTTCACCGGGTGCAGGGCGAAGATCATGGCGGCCAACCACGACCCGGCAAGCCCCAATCTTCGCAGCAGCCGCCACAAGACCACTGCCGCCAGACCGTGCAGCAGCACGTTGGTCAGGTGATAGCCAAACGCCTCGTTGTCGGCCAGCGGACGGTCCAGGCCTTGGTGGCCCCATGCACATCCTTCCAGCCAGTAGGTGGTGAACACCAGCGGATAGTACTGGGGGCTGGCAGCCGGTCGCAGCCAGATGTCCCGCAGCCCCGTCCAACTCCGCAGCGCGCGGTTGTTGCTGACATACTCGTCGTCATCCCAGACAAACCCTCCGCGCATGGCCGGGATATAGGCGACCAACGTCGCCGCCAGCAGGATGACGGCGAAGAGTACGGGTTTCGTCCTGTCGAATGCCTTTGCCATGAATATCCCGGATCGGAGTTGGCCGCATATACTAACCGCGCGGGCGCGAATTGGACAGCCGGGCCGGGCTGTTCCGCCACATGGGCTTGACGCGGACGGACAGCGCTGAGAAGATACCTCCTTGTCAGTTGTGCCCGTCCCGCCGGGACGGCCCAGGAAGACCTTGCACTGGGGAATAGTGTAACGGTAGCACAACTGACTCTGGATCAGTTAGTCAAGGTTCGAATCCTTGTTCCCCAGTGTTCGACGCCCGTTGCCGGAAGCGGTGACGGGCGTCTTTTCGTGGCGGGGGCTTCCGGCCTGTGCGGCCAGCCTGGCGAGGCCACGCCACAGCAAGCAGGACAGTCTGCCCACTTGACGGCCAACGGCGCTACGGCTTTGCGAAGCGGGGGACGCGGACCTGGCAGGTGGGGCGTTCGGGGTGTTTCCGGAGGTAGTCCTGGTGGTACTCCTCCGCCGGCCAGAAGGTGGTGGCCGGGCTTACCTGGGTGGCGACGTCGTATCCCTTGGCGCGGAGTTGGGCGATCAGCCCTTCTGCCGTGTGCCTCTGCTCGTCGTTGAGATAGAAGACGGCCGAGCGGTACTGCGTCCCGACGTCGGGGCCTTGGCGGTTGGACTGCGTGGGATCGTGAATCTCAAAGAACAGCCGCGCCAATTGCTCATAGGACGTCCGTTTGGGGTCAAACAGCACCTCGACGGCCTCGGCGTGTCCGGTGGTCCCGGAACAGACCTGCCGGTAGGTGGGACGCTCCACCTTTCCGCCGGTGTACCCGGACCTCACCGAGAGAACCCCTCCAACCTGCCGAAACTCACCCTCGACGCCCCAGAAACACCCCCCCGCGAAGATCGCCCGCTGTAACGGCCATTGGGATTCCGGAATGAACATCAGCGACGCGGAGTTGACGCAGTGGCGCGTGTCCCTGGGCGTGAGCTGTTCGCCGGTAAAGACGTGTCCCAGGTGTCCTCCGCAGGAGGCGCAAAGAATCTCGGTCGCCAGGCCGTCGGCGTCGGTCTGACGCTTCACCGCCCCGGCGATTTCGTCGTCGAAGCTCGGCCAGCCGCAGTCGGAGTGGAACTTGCTGTCCGAGAGGTAAAGCACCGCCCCGCAATTCCTACAGACGTAGATGCCGCGCTCGAAGTGGTCCCAGTATTTGCCGGTAAATGGCCGCTCCGTGCCCTTGCCGAATAGGATGCGCTTCTCTTCCCGGCTCAAGGGGGGCATGGTCTTTACTGCATCGGTGGCCGGCTGGGCGCTGCCAGTTGGCTGGGTGCCGGTGGCCTTGGCAGATGCCTGCTGACGGGCCTTCTCCGCCGGGTCCTTGTCCATTGCCGCCTCCTTGTCCGCCGTGCAACCTGCCGCCAACAGTGCAGCCAACCCCAAGATGCGCATCATGTTCCCAATCGCGGCCATCTGCGAGTCACCGCCTCTAGGCAATCCTAGGCGCCGATAGGCCCCCGCCGAGGGAAAGAACCGCCAGCCAACACGTTCCATGCGGATTCTCGCCGGGCGGGGCGAGCAGCACGGCATAGGGTAAACACCTTACTCCGTTGATTCTTTAGCCTTGCGGCAGTTTTCCCTTGTCGATTCCGCAAAGCGCGGTAGAATATTTGGTGCTTCGACACCCGCCCTGGAGCAGGCGGGATTGTCCCACGTCGGGGGCAGGAGCGTTCCCGCTCACTCGTGACTGCCTCACAGGCCGCACGGCCAAGTTCCAGGTTTCTCTTGGCAGTCTTGGTCCGCGCCGTTTCGAGCCAGTTTTGTAGAGACGTTTCAACCGCCTGTAATCGGAACCAAGCGGTACGGATGTGGTGGGGCAGTAGCCTCACCCTATTGTGTATGCCCGGCAAACCCTGGGCTTTGCCGGGTGGAAAACATGAAAAGGAGACACAGAGATGAAAACGAGGAAGGTCATGTTTGCCTTGGTGGTCTTGGCGGGCACGGTCATTCTGCTTCCCGGCGCGGCCCGAGCGGAGCTTATTGTGCATTCAGGCTGGGATCTGTTTTTAACGCAGCCCGGGACGCAGTTCATGGGCGTCCCGTTCGTTGGCGTCCCGGTGGGGACGTACGACTTCGGGACGGGCCCCGTCTTCGTAGGAGTGACGGACACGATCGTCCACCGCACACAGGACGCCGTGGGCGTCCCCCAGGTTCTGCCTGGCCCGGCAGATGCCACTATCCCTATCGAGATGGTCGCCCTCGGGTTGGTCAGCGCGGTTCAGGTCGACTTCGGGGCCGGAACCGGCTTCTACTACGTCACGCTCCAGAGCGCCAGGGGCGGCACCGCTAGCACGGGGACCATGACGATCCACTTCAATGACGACCACGTCGGGCTGACCGCTGATGAATGTCCGGGAACCGGGACGTTCGATTCGACGCTCGATGTCTTCTTCGACCTGCGGTTCGGGGCCCTGGACGGGCTGATCGTCATGTCGGACTTGTGCCCTATGAACTCGGACCCGGACGTCTACTGGGACCACACGGGCGGCGCCCTCCTGATTGACGATGTGAACTACCTTCTAAGAGAGGACGGACCCGGGGTGAATCCCCATCAGGACTTCTTCGCAGGAGATGATGGAGGCGGGTTCGCGGAGAACGGCCCGTCTGCCACGCACATAGTTGCCGACGTCCCCGAGCCCGCCACGCTGTTGCTGCTGACACTGGGCGGCCTGGCGGTCCTTCGACGTCGCTCAGGACTTGCGCTGAGGCGGTGGAAGTCTGCCTGATTGAGCAGCCGGTAGGGTGGGGGCTACTGCCCCACCACACCCGTACCGCTTGGTTCCGATTACATGCGGTTGAAGCGTCTCCCGCGGGGCGGTAGCCGCTCGGCTGAGCTCGCGGCCGAAGCCCCGCCCTACAAAACCTACTTAACGGCCTCCAGGAGCAGCTTGAGGTTCTGGTTGAATCGGCCGGCTTGGCCGGCGGCGACAGCCCTGCCCCAGGAGGCGCGAGCGGCCACCAAAAGGCCCTTGCTTGGGATCATGACCATGTTGCATCCGCCGTAGCCTATGGCCGCGAAGGTGTCGGGAGGCGCGGAAGGCCAGTTCCGCTCGCCGCCATTAGGCAGGGGGGCGTTGAACCACCAGCAATAGCCATAGAGTCCCGGACCGTAGGGGACCTGGTTGTTCGGCCCGCCGTAGCTGGCGGTCTTGAGGTAGTCGTTGA
>Ga0315273_10013166_pt1 | contig 10624 bp, 11 predicted proteins | sample YL17G02_0_MG_FD_205753 | JGI IMG/M metagenome (GOLD analysis project Ga0315273, IMG submission 205753) | Sediment microbial communities from Yellowstone Lake, YNP, Wyoming, USA - YL17G02_0 | ecosystem: Environmental > Aquatic > Freshwater > Lake > Sediment | place: USA: Wyoming | collected... | reverse complement strand
GGTTATAGGATGATCGGGTAATCATTCTGATCAACCCCCCCGCGTTTCTGATCAGACTGATATCGTGATCTAGCAACACCACGCTTCGATTCCTCCTTGGTCTTCAGATCGTGGCACGTAGTGCACAATCCTTGGGTGTTCTGCACCGTGTCCGATCCACCTTCCTCTAACGGGGCGATGTGATCCCGGACCGTAGCCAACGTTGTTCTCCCTGCCTCCAGGCAACTCGCGCACAGGGGACTATCTCTGAACAACCTTTTCCGAAAATTCTGCAACGTTGTTCCTCGAACTCGATCAACTGACTGACTACTTTGTTTAGCCCACCGATCTACCTTACGGTGCGTTAAACACCTGCGGACCCCATCTCGAGAGAGGTCGGGACAACCCGGATAGGTACAAGGAAGAGCAGGTAGCTGAGGCATCAGCAACCTGCCTGCGGCGGGAATTGAGAAGCAACCGAGAATGAACTCCCTCGGTTACCGGGGGGGTGTATGAATATCACGGCACCAAGTAAACCTCAAACAGCTATGAAAATAAAGGGGTGACTCAGGTGCTCAGGTTGTTTGGACCTGAGTCATCAACCTGAGTCAATCCTAACTTATTGTTTCCGTTTAAGAAATTTTATTATTGACTCATGACTCAGATAATATATACAAATATTTGAATAAGAAGGTATGTAATATAAAGGGGTTTCCTTTTCCTATAGAAAGGTTGGCTACAACCTGAGTCAAGTCAATAAGTATCTTAGAATCTTGTTTCTAAACCAATATGGTCTGACTCAGACTGACTCAGTGACTCGGGTTGTAGGGCAATTTTCCTGAAAAACCCCCACAAACGTTCCGACAACGCTGGGCTTTACAACCGAACAGATGACAGGTAACCTAATTATTAGTATTTTCCACCACGTTAATCTGCAGGATAATTTCAATGAACAATGGTCTGTCCTACGAGGTTCTGTACTCGCAGCTGTTCGTAGAATTAGCCAAGATTGCACCTCTGCCTGAGGAGGATCTACTTTACCTGGAGTCTCTAGATCTCTGGATTAAGGAGACGAAGAAGTTGTGTAAGCAGCTCAATTCTTCCACGTTACCCCCAAAAGGGGTACGTGCCCTAATAGATGAGCACAACGCTGAGCGCCCCAGGCGCAAGGTGGGCAGACCCCGAGCTCACCTACCATCAAAGCAGCACATCCGAGAACAGCTTATTTCTTTTCTAGCTGAACAAGGGTTGCGTACCCTACCCTCAGATCCTGGAGAACAGCTCAAGGCTCTTGCTAAGAAGATCCTCAGAGAACCTACCAACGTCGACTGAGGAGCTGCCGCATGTCGTCTGCTGAGCTGCGGTTGCTCTACCGAGGTCGTCTAGCCGAGTCCGGACTTACAGAGGTAGTGGGAAAGGCCGCGAGGTTTCAGGTATTGACCACAGTGCAGTGCGCTGCACTGTGGCCCGGTGCGCCGAGGCAGACCGCCTTGAAGATACCGTACCTGGATCCGAGGGGCGAGGTTACTAAGTTCTACCGAGTTCGTCTCCTGGGGGAGCTCAACGGATTCGACCACCAGCTAACCAAACCCCCACGTTACCTCCAGCCTCCGGCTTCCGGCTCTCAGGTCTACTTTCCGCAGGTGGCTGGGCTGCGGTGGCTGGAGGTGCTCGGCAACGTGGAGGCTCCTCTGATCATTACCGAGGGGGAATTGAAGGCGCTTGCCGCGACGGTAGCGGGCTTCCCTACGCTCGGTCTTGGAGGTGTGGATAGTTGGCGTTCCAAAGCTGCGAGAACATCTCTGCTACCCGAGCTCGTCGCAATTCCGTGGCAGGGACGTAGGGTGTACATCTGTTACGACAGCGACGCGAGCACCAAGCCCCAGGTAGCCGTAGCAGCGAGTGGGTTAGCGCAGGAACTGAGCTCTCGAGGTGCTCGGGTATTCGACGCCGGGTTACCCCCGGTCGCGGAGGGTAAGCTAGGTCTGGACGACTTCTTGGTAGCTTTCGGTAGTAAGGCACTGGAGGAACACCTGCGCGACGCTCCGGAGTTCTCGGCGGTGCTCGCGCTGCACTCCTTCAACGAGCGCTTCGTGTTCGTGCGGGGGTTGGCGCAGGTGTACGAGGAGCGGTCTCGACACTTCTACGACAGCCACAAGTTCGTTTCAGCGGTAGAGGCAAACGCGGTGTATCAAGTGGTGCGACTGACCCCACAGGGCACGAAGTTCGAAAAGCGTAGCGTAGCTAAGGACTGGATAACTTGGCCTAACCGACGCACCGTGCAGAGCGTAACCTACGTTCCGGGTTCCGACGATCTGATGCACCACAATGCAACCGGGTCGCTGGAGCTCAACTTGTGGCGGGGGTGGGGAGTACAGCCAAAGCGTGGCAGCGTCGCGCCTTGGTCCAGTCTGTTTCGGTATCTTACCGGAGGAGAGTCCGACGAGACACGTACCTGGTTCGAGCGCTGGCTCGCCTACCCTCTACAGCATCCGGGGACGAAGCTCTATACGGCAGTCGCGATGTGGGGCGCGCAGACGGGCACGGGTAAGACCCTGCTGGGCGAGACAATGCTGCGCCTCTACGGCAGTAACGGACAGCGCATCGGAGCCAAGCAGCTATCCAGTCAGTACAACAGCTGGGCGCAGCGTAAGCAATTCATCCTGGGAGATGAGATTACCGGCAACGATAGTCGTGCGCACGCGGATGAGCTCAAGGGATTACTCACCGGAGACTGGCTGCGTATCAACGAGAAGTACCAACCCGAGTACGACCTGCCTAACTGCGTCAACTTCTACTTCACCTCCAACCACCCCGATGCGTTCTTTCTCGATGACAACGATCGGCGCTTCTTTGTCCTGGAGGCTCCGGATGTGCGGTTGGAGCAGGCGGAGTACACGGAGTATCATCAGTGGTTAAACTCTGCGGAGGGCCCGGCTGCGCTGTTCGACTACCTTCTGAGGGTAGATCTCGGTAACTTCGATCCGCGCGCTCCGGCGGAGCGCACGCGGTCACACGATAACATGGTGGATGCCAACCGCAGCGACGTAGGACGCTTCGTAGCACTGATCCTGCACGACCCGGAGCAGGCGCAGAGGTTGTACCGCGTACCGATAGACGTGGAGCTGTTCACCGCGAGGGAGTTGTTACTGTTCTATGATCCTCGTACCGAGAAGAGGGTAACGGAGAAGGCTGTGAGTATGGAGCTGCAAAAGCAAGGTGCGGTGAAGTTACTGGGAGGGGCGCAGGTGCGTACCCCTGCCGGAAGGGTGAGGGTCTACGCGGTGCGAGATCTAACTCGCTGGCGTAGAGCGAAGAATCGCGAAGTGAAAATCGAGCTGGAGAACAGACAGCTACCATCTGCTAAGTTCTGATAATCTCATACGGAGGTTTCTAATATGAACGGACTGATCATCTCCATCACACGAGTTAAACCCAGTAGTACAATGGCCAGCTCTCGCATATCCCTATGGTTAGGAAAGCAGCTACAGCTGCCTGTGGTCAGTACGCGAGCAGAGCTAGTACAGGTTTTGTTAGAAGCTCCGAGACGGATACCGAAGCTGATCATAGTCAACGGTCCGTTAGTCTTCTGCAACTTCGACGACCTCATCGAACAAGTCATCTACCGCACGAGGAACTTGGTCTATGTGCAGAATGACTACGCGATCGAGGTGCCGAAGAGTACGGGTAATCCGAACCAGAAGAATCGGTTGCGCGCCGCCATGTACCACTTCAAGGGCAAGCTGAGCTACTGGACTAGCGTGGAGCCTACTCTGGAGCGCGCCCCTAAGACGAGCACGCTCGTCAACTGGAACGCGTTGACGTGGCGACCAGTTAAAGATAATACGGTCAAGCCAGTAGATAAGCGAGTACTCTACTACGGGGCTTTTCGTAAAGCCCGACTTCCCTCCTTCGATACCTACTTCAAAGAACACGGATCCAGGTTCTACCTGAGTACGACGAAGACCGGAGCTAAGCAGTTCCAGGAACGCTACCCTGCTCTGGACGTAGGAAACGCGGTACAGGATGTGATCGAGGAATTCCGTGGCAGGTTCGCGGCGGGGTTACTCATCGCGGACAGACTCTCGAATAAGGTGTACCACTGCCCACCTAATCGGTGGTACGAGATGCTGAGCATGGGCTTACCAGTTCTAGTAGACGCCCCGTGCCGCACGACGTTGGAGCGCGCAGGGTACGTAGTACCAGAGAGCGACGCTGTACGTTCCCCGCAGGATATACTGGACCTGCTGGGTAAGCCTCGGTGGCTGCGCAAGCTGTACGACACCCAGGCGCAGTGGAGGAGGAAGGATCCACGTCCTACGCTGCGCAGGGAGCTGAGCCTTGCGGTTAAGAGGAGTGGTCTATGATCAAGTACAAACCTCTACTGAACTTCATGCTCAAGCGCCACGAGATCTACCTGTCCCGAGCAGCGGGTAAGTCTCCACCGTGGACGCGCGACCCCATACTACAGAAGTACAGCTTTACGAACGTGTACCGCGAGCTGGATCGTGTTACCGTGTGGGTGCGTAAGAGTATTCGAGAACCCTATGCCGAGCACCCGAACCTGTGGTTCATGCTCTGCTTCGCGCGGCAGATCAACTGGCCTCCGATGCTGGAGGAGTTGATACGGGTAGGTGGGTGGCCCCTCGCGGATCGGTGGAGGTGGCAGGACACGATGAGGACGATGCGAGCTCGCGCCGCGCGAGGGGAGAAAGTGTATACCGGTGCGTACATACTCAACGCGCAGGGAGAGAACCGACCGGAGATCGCGGGGCATGGTAGGTTCGATAAGCCCCTCTTCACCAGTCGACTTGTTCTACAGTCGGTGTGGGAAGCTCGGAAGAAGGTAGAGCCGGCGATGAGTACTACGCTACAGACAGCTACGGAAACCCTGAAGCAGTACTTCGGTTGGGGAGGCTTTACCGCGTATGAGGTAATCTGCGATCTGCGCCACACGCGGTACCTGCGAGACGCAACAGACAAGCTGACGTGGGCGCACGCCGGACCAGGTGCGCTCCGTGGGTTGTTTAGGCTGACTGGCTATCTTCCCGCACCTAGGTTGGCAGTACAGCAGATGCGAGCGCTGCTAGAGGAGATGAGCCCGCGTTGGATTCCTCAACCAGTGCTGGAGCTGAGGGAGATAGAGCACTCCCTCTGCGAGTTCGACAAGTACGAGCGAGTTCGCTTAGGGGAAGGTAGGCCAAAGGCACTGTTCAAGCCTCAGGACGAGGGGAGATTACCGTGAGCATGAAGAGTCAGTGGGAACACCTGCTGCAGAACACGAAAATCTGCGCCGACAAGCCTCCTCCGATGATGGAAGACTGCTTTTTACCCTGTGGGTGCCTCAAGGGCACCTGTAAGGGTCACCAGGAGAAGAAGAATGTGGACCATAGTAGCAAGAAATATTGAAGAAGCCTGGTCGCTCTTTCGCCTGCACCTGAACGAGATGATGTGGCGTGAGGAGCACGTGCGCGAGGTGAGCCCGCGTGGGCAAACTACGTTGGAGGTGACGGAGCCGGTCTGCACGGTGTACTGCATCCCCACGGAGCGCGTCCTGCTGGACCCGGCACGAGATTGCAACCCATTCTTCCATCTCTACGAGTCGCTGTGGATTTTAGCAGGGTACGGTGATGTGGAGCGTGTGGCCTTCTACGCTCCGGGGATCAAGCAATTCAGCGATGACGAGCGCACGTTCAACGGAGCCTACGGGGTGCGGCTGCGCAGCTACTGGGGAACAGATCAGCTGGAAGACCTGGTAACTTTGTTGCGGCGGGACCCCGACACTCGACGCGGGGTGCTCCAGCTTTGGGACGCAGCGGATTTGCAGGGAGGGAGCAAGGACCACCCCTGCAATACCGCGATCTACGTCAAGCTGCGCGAGGGTAAATTGAACATCACCGTAACGAACCGCAGCAACGACGCGGTGTGGGGCTGCTACGGGGCCAATGCGGTGCAGTTCAGCGTGCTGCAGGAGTACCTCGCCGCGCGGCTCGGAGTGAGGGTAGGGGTCTACCGGCAGGTGAGCGACAGCCTGCACGTCTACGTGGAGGGAGAGGCCGGAGCCGCGTGGCGCAAGGTGGAAGCTGCTGGTCGCCCTTCGCTGTTGCCCGATTACTCGTACTCGGTGCGTGGACTGAGCACCTTGCCCATGATCGTACGTGTGGAGGCGTTCGAGGAGGAGCTGAGGTTGATCACATCGCGCGCCGACGGACGGGTGGAAGAAGGGTGGCGCTTCACGCAGCCGTGGCTGAGGCACGTCGCACATCCGATGCTACTAGCTCACCAACTCTATCGTGACGAAGGTCCGACTGCTGCGCTTCGAGGTCTGGAGCTGACTACGCAGCGACACGGGTTGGAGAACAACGACTGGCTGACGGCCGGCAAGCAGTGGTTAGATCGCAGAGTGGAATCTAGGAGGGTAGCGTGAACTTCAATGACGTGTATGACACGGGGCGTGTGCGGCGCTTCCATACGCTGCCGGACTACTCGGGAGGAGCAGCGCAATCCGTAGCAGAGCACTCCTGGGGTGTAGCACTATTGGTCTGCGAGCTCTGTCGCAGGATAGGGGAGATTCCGAACGCTGCTCTACTGCTTACTGCGCTGCTGCACGATGCGGAGGAGGTATACACCGGGGACACTCCGGCGACGGCCAAGTGGCGCTGGCCAGGGTTAGCGCGAGAGCTGAATCTGGCAACTGCCGAGGTGCAGAAGGAGCTGCGGATAACGACGGACCTGACTGACAGAGAACTGTGGATCCTCAAGTGGGCGGATTCGCTGGAGCTGTACGTCTACGCGCAGCGTCGGGTGCGGGATGGTGCCAGATCCTACGCTCCTGTCGTGGACAACATCTACAGGTACATGACGAAGGAGTTGATCGGAGCGAGCTGCATTGAGGAGCTGCTGAGCGAGTTAACTTGGACTGGGAGACTGGAGTGAGCGCGAACGAGCGGCAGGTAGGGGGTACACACTACAAGGTAGGAGGAGAGGAGCACTGGGATCGGGTGCATCGACTGGGGCTCGACTACTTCCAGGCGCAGATTACGAAGTACGTGGAGCGGTGGACGTTCAAGAATGGCGTCGAGGATCTGGAAAAGGCGAGACACTTCCTCGATAAGTACATCGAGCTCAAGAGGTTACCCGAGATAATACGTGTGAAGGGGGGATCAGTAGTGACTCGATCTTTTGATCAGCTCTTCGTATACGAAGGGGGCACCAAGGACTCGGACCTGTACCAGTGCAAGCTCTGTAAACAGCACCTCGAGACGAGCATAGGGGAGCTGCCTGCGCACGAGTGTGGCGCGGAGCCCAGCGCGAGGGGTTACGTGGACCAGGACGGGGGGCTTTTAACCGAGCGCGAGCAGGGGTAACCTAACGGTTCGCCCCTAGGGACGAACCCTCATACGGAGGTGTAAGATGGTTGCGAAACATACCGAGGATTGGAAGCAGCGCGCCACGCGAGCTAAACCGCTGACGGTCGCTAAGAGCTCGACGTACAAGTTCCCTAAGACACCCGGCGCGTGCGTCGATAAGTTGTACGCGCTGGACCAGAAGCAAACAGAAGCGCAGCGCGTCGCTGATGACATCAAGCGAGAGTTCGCTGCGTTGGAGGCGCACTTGATTGCGACGCTTCCCAAGAGCGACCTGGACGGTGCGATCGGCGCGGTGGCGATGGCCAAGCTGCGGCGCACCCTCGTGCCTAACATCACCGACTGGCGGGAGCTCTACGCCTACGTGAAGAAGAACAATGCCTGGGACCTGATTCAGAAACGTGCCTCTGCTCCTGCTTTCCGAGAGCGCTGGGCAGACAAGAAGATCATTCCCGGCGCGGAACCCTTCACAAAGATCAGCCTCAGCCTCACCAAGCGAGGAGCTTGACTGTGCGACACGCCTACGTCGTCTTGGACCAGGACGCTCCGCTGTTCGTCTGTCTGACGAGGGAGCACGCGGAGCAGGTGCTGCGGATCGAGAAGGATCGGCTGGAGCAGGACCTGCTCGAGAGCGTAGAGCGCCTGCACCGTCAGGGGTTGCTCACCGCGCAGCAGTACGAATCCGACAAGCGTCGAGCAGAGGAGCTGCTGAGCGTGCATTATCTACACTACCACATCGTACCGTTCGCACCTGCTCCGCGCTCTGTGGGTGCGAGTAACTACCCGGAGCGTAACCGAGGAGATGAGCATGGCACGTAAGACGAATGGTGAGGCGACTGCGGTTGCGGTAGTACCGAAGCGTGGCAAGCAGGTCGCGGCGGCAGGCGACTGGAGACAGGAGCTGGCGAAGTACGCGGCGAAAACCGTCAAGATGGAGGAGAGCGTGCAGACGGGCAACCGCATCAGCACGCGCGGCGGTAAGCTAGCTTACCACGGCGTACCGCTGCGGGACAACAAGGTGACGGTGATCGTGCTGGCGGCGCTGATCGAGAATGCCTACTACGAAGGTCCGTACGATCCTGACAATCCGCGTGCTCCCTCGTGCTTCGCCTTCAGCGAGGACGGGGAGAACATGGAACCACACGACAAGAGCCACGATAAGCAGTCCGAGGCTTGCGACGGTTGTCCGCACAACGAGTGGGGCAGCGCGGATCGCGGGCGCGGCAAGGCGTGCAAGAATATCCGTCGCCTCGCGCTACTGTCTTGCGAGAACGTTACGGCGCAGGCAGTCGAGGAGGGGGAGATCGCTACCCTCAGCGTCAGCGTGACCTCCGTCAAGGGTTGGTCTGCGTACGCGCGGGCGCTCGCGCTCAACGGGGCGGCTCCGTGGGCGTGGCAAACTGAGATCAGTCTGGAGCGTCCCGAGGGGAAGGACTTCAGTAACCTGTTCTTTCAGAGCGCGGACCGCAAGGCCATCCCCGACAAGTTCTACCCCGCGATCCTGAAGCGTGTGCACGAGGCCGAGAAGTTGCTGGAGCAACCTTACGTTTACATCGAAGCCCCTCCACCGGTCGCGCGCGGTCGGGGCAAGGTTGCAGCAGCAAAGGTGCCGGCGAAGAAAGACGCAGGCAGGGAAGCGAAGCGCAAGTTCTGAGGAGGTTGGTCGTGACTGCTCCTAGGGTAGTAACCCTGGATTTCGAGACGTTCTCCATAGGCACGCGGCCGGATAGCTATCCGCCCGTGCCGGTGGGGTGCGCGGTACTCGTTCCGGGGCTCAAGCCATTCTACCTAGCGTGGGGACACCCCACCGAGAACAACATCGAACCGGAAGCGGCGCGAAGAAAGCTGAAGGCTATCTGGACGAGCGGATTGCCTCTGCTCTTCCACAACGCGAAGTTCGACTACGAGGTAGGTACGCACTGGCTGAACCTGCCGGAGCTGCCCTGGGACCGGCTCCACGACACGCTGTTTTTGATCTTCTTACAGGACCCAGATCGTCCTACGCTGGCGCTGAAGCCGGTAGCGGAGGCGGTGCTGGGACTGCCTCCTAGCGAGCGCGATGACGTGCGGGCATGGCTCGTGGAGCAGAGGATCGTAGCCAAGGGGGACAAGAAATGGGGAGCGTGGATCAGCAAGGCTCCTGGGAGTCTGGTAGGTAAGTACGCGATCGGAGATGTGGTACGCACTAAGCGCCTGTTCGATAAGTACTACGACGAGGTGGTGCGGAAGCGCAGCATGGGAGAAGCATACGACCGCGAGCGTCGATTGATGCCCATCCTCTTAAAGTCCGAGCAGCGTGGAGTGCGCGTCGACCTGCGGGGACTGGAGCGCGACGTGCCGCGCTACGAGAGCGTCGTGCTCACCACGGACGAGTGGATTCGCAAGCGACTGCGTTGCAAGGATTTGAACGTGGACTCGAACGACGAGCTGGCGTTGGCGATCCAGCGAGCAGGGGTCGCGGACAGCAGCCGTTGGGCACGCACGGAGACCGGGCAGTTGAGCACCGCGAAGGACGCACTGAACGAGGCACTGACTGACCGCGCGTTAGCAGGAGCGCTGGGCTACCGAGGTGCGGTGTCCACCTGCGTGCGCACGTTCATGCACCCGTGGCTGCTCACTGCAGAGAGCAGTAAAGGGCTGATCTATACCTCGTGGAACCAGGTGCGACAGGATTACCACAGCGGAGGGTTCAACAAGGGTGCTCGCACCGCGCGGTTACAGAGTACGCCCAACTTCCAGAACATTCCTACCAAGCTGGATGAGAAGGTGGAGCTGGTGGAGGGGCTGCGGGCGATGAGCAGGATAGGCGCGCTGAGGGAGCTCCTAGCTCAGCACCCGATTCCGCAGGTGCGTGGGTACATGGTGCCGAGCAGGGGGATGGTGCTGCTCAACCGCGACATCAACCAGCAGGAGCTACGCATCCTCGCGCACTACGAGAGCGGCGAGCTGCAAGCTGCTTACCAGCGCGACCCGTGGTTGGACATGCACACGTTCGTGCAGACGGTCATCAGCGACATCTTGAACGTGCACGTGGACCGCAAGCCCATCAAGGTGCTCAATTTTGGCTTGATCTACGGCATGGGAGTGGGCAAGCTGGCGCGGGGCATGGACCTGACCGTGCAGGAGGCGCAGAAGATCAAGAGTGCGCACGGGCGTGGGTTCCCTGATCTGCGGGAGCTGTCCAAGAAACTACGGGAGCGCGCGGACCGAGGAGAGCCGATCCGCACGTGGGGTGGACGCGAGTACTTCTGCGAGCCACCGAGGAAGATCAACGGGGT
>Ga0315273_10013165_pt1 | contig 10624 bp, 12 predicted proteins | sample YL17G02_0_MG_FD_205753 | JGI IMG/M metagenome (GOLD analysis project Ga0315273, IMG submission 205753) | Sediment microbial communities from Yellowstone Lake, YNP, Wyoming, USA - YL17G02_0 | ecosystem: Environmental > Aquatic > Freshwater > Lake > Sediment | place: USA: Wyoming | collected... | reverse complement strand
TGAAGTGCGCGAACCCGAGATAGGTCAGGGCGGTTTCTGCTCCTATGTGGGCCGTCATTCGGAGCTCCGTCTGGAGAGCGAACAGTCCGCCACGCCAGTCGACCGCGTCGCCGGCCCGTACGTACGCTCCGGTACCGATCTTCTCAACCCAAGCATGACGTGCGTACTTGCTGACGAGCTGCCTGTAGACGCCCAGTTCATTGAGGCGGCGTTGGGTGACAACCGCGCCGCGTGGCCACTCCCGAAGGAGGAGGTTCAGTTTTCTGTCCCCAGGACTACTCGTGGTTGACATGTTCGAGTCACCTCAAACCGTGCCCGTGCGTCAGTTCACTATTCTATGCCATTGTCTACCCATGGTGGTCGTATGTCAAGAGGCTCGAACCTTCATCCGAGGCCGGTTCGCTGTTCGAAGCGGTCGCGCAGCCGCGGGCACTCACTATCGCACCGCGAACCGCGCGTTCAACGGCCCCTGGGTTTATCGTTGGGAGCGCGCCTCAACTCACTGGGCGTCCACATCGGCTCGTGGAGAGAGGGCAGCGGCAGAGAAAGGAAAGAGCGGAGAGTCCTTCAGTAGGAGTTTAAGAATGGTCCCGTAGAGGGCACACCCGATGCGGCGTCTAGATACTGCGAGTCAAGATCTGCCCCCATCGCCCTTGCAAGACTTGACCCCTCTGCCCCGCCCCGTCAGGCGGCGAATTGGCCTGTGTCGACAACCGTCCTCCACTCGCCTCGGCAGTCCCAGATTGGCCCTGTGTAGCCCAACTCAGACAGCAGGAGGAGCTGGATTGAGAGTTGCGCCGCTTGGAGGTGACGAAGTGCGGCACCGGGGTTCTGTCCAAGTTGCTGTGGAAGGATACCTTCGTGTGCCACATTGTCCCGTGCCTTCCTCACGATGTCGGGATCGAGTCTGACTGCCGCGAGCCCGATGCCGTGGGAAGTGAGCAGCTCCTCAAGTTGGCGCCGCAGTCTCGGCCAGCTGAAGAGAGAGTCAATCCTGCTGCCCCAGAAGCCCGGAGTATCCTTCGTCTGAGATCCACTTTTCCGCCAGGCGCGATATGCGTCGAGAAGGGCTTGCCGCAGACCGGTCTCCTCGTCGTTCAACGTGCCCGGAGGCACCCATGCCTTCGCCAACGCTTCAAGGACCTGAACCACGTGGAGCAAGCGGACGTCAAGGTACCCCGAAGTCGACATGTTCAGGTACGACAACGCGCGCGAAGCCAAAACCTTCTTCTCTTCTGGCCACATGATCCAGTTCGGGCACGCCACCCGCAGGAAGTGCTGAAGGGCGTGTTCAGGGACGAGCATCCCGGGGCCAAGCTCGTCACCTTTCATCTGGCGCCACACTTCTAGGCGCGCCCCAGACTCCCACTCGACAATCTGGCGGTGAGCTGTCACGCCCTCTCCGCTCGCAAGCGTAAGGAGTCGTGCTATGCCATACAATCTCTCGAAGCATCCTTCCGCTCCTATCGTCCGCGGCAAAGATGAGAGCACAAGGGCCTTCGCCTCAAGGGATCGACCGAGTATGCGGGACTCATCTCGTGTATGGACGCTCCAGGCGTGCGCATCCTCGATCGAGAATGTGCAGTCGCCAAACACGGCGCTGGAACCCTCGCCGTAGTACATGCCGACGAGGGGATAAGTTGCTGAGCGGATGGCGCCCTCGCCACGGCCGCCGATCTCGATCGCATCAAGCGGAAGCAGAACATTCTCGGACGTTCTGGAAGAGAGAACGACGCGGTCGGCCAGGATCGGGCGCCCATCATCGAGCGTCCCGGTAAGGCGCAGCACACCCGCAGGTGCGAAAGGAGTCCGCTCGAGAGATCTCAAGTCGGAGCCGACGACCACATCAAAATGCCACTGCATTCTGCGAAGAGTCAGCGTGACGGGGAATGCCCGCGCGGAGTCCACCATCGAAAGGACACCGCAGCCTGTATAGGATTGCCATGTAGTCAGCATGCTGCTCCCTTAACACATTCCAGATACCATCAGAGTCCTGGCACGTCTGGCTGCCGACAGATCCGCTCCAAGTGTTCCATCGCGGTGGGCGCTCGCTGTTCCACACAGCGTTGCGCTCTCCACTCCTCCTGTCTACTGCGGACCCTCGTCCGGTCAGCTATCTCACGAGTCAGTCGCATCGTATGCGACCAGCGAAGCGGCTGCTCTTGACCCTACAGTCCGGATTGAGTCTGGCGAGCAGACTCTCTATCCGCGTGCGTGTCGTGGTGTCCAGACAGGGACCCAGCAGCAGTTCCATCTGGCGAAAGGCAGAGTCGCTTAGCGTACCGAACAACCCCGTGTCCTCGACCGTGCGCGCATTGAAGATATCCACGATCTGCCTACCGACTGTCTCGGCGAATCGGGGACTACCGAAATCGCCGTCACGTGGCACGGGGTGGGGCACAGCGAAGAGGCGGTAGCGCCACTCGGCTTCGAACTCCCAATCGTGCGACTTGTAGACGCCAATCCTCCCGAACTGAATCACGGTGGGCTCTTCGGCAACGCTCGGCGTGAGCAGGTTGGGGTTGTCCGTGTACATCATGCGGTGTGGGAACTCAGGCGGGTGAGGTCCGACGATGCAGTTGCCGCGGATGCGTTCGTCGAGAGGCAGAATGTGCCTTGTACCAGGGTCCACGTGGACGCCCTTGTACCGAGTCGACTCCTGCTCATAGGCTGCAAACATGTCTATTGGCAGCCGTACTCGCACGCCGGCCATCTGGGGCGTGTACAAACCCCAGACTGGAATACTCTCGGCGACGGACTCGGTCCAGCAACTGACAAACTGGTACATCCCGAGCCTTCCGAGATCTCTCGACTGACCCTCCGTTAGATCGCGAACGTGATCCAACCGGTTGAAGCGGATCCTTCGAGTCTCGAGGATGAGTCCGAGCGTGTCAGCCTGCGTGTAATGGTACAAGTACTCGGGCATCCTGCTCCTTCTTCCGAATCAAGGCGGCGGCCGCGAATTCGATGGGGAGAGTAGGGACTCACACGGCCGTACGCAAGATGAGGCCGCGAATGCCGGTCGTTGCTGGACAATACCCTAAAGATGCGGGGATTGCACCGTGAGCGTCAGGGGCGCCGGGATCTGGTCTTCGAGTAGGGTAGCGGGTGGCGAAGCGCACTCCGCGTCTCGCTCTGCATCGATGAACGGCGTCATCGCTTCGGTCGCCGGTCGTGGCGTGGGGTCGAGTCTCGAATTCCAGCATGTCGCGACAGACTCCCCAAGTGCCGCCGCATCGTCAATCGACCGGATTTGCCTGGGAAGCGGACTGAACATCGGGGAGGTGCCTCTTGCAGGATAGACATGAATCGAGTAGCGTGCACGCCATGGGGCGCACGCCGGATCGCCGATGCCATCGTATCGCGCAGCCCGATGACGAGTGGTTTGCAGAGGTCTATGGCGGCACCGACTGGTACTTCGGGACTGAGCCACTCCCGCAGCTCGCACAGCATCTCCCGCGAATCCATCGTGACAGGCATAGAGTGCCACGCGCACTTGACCTGGGATGTGGAGAAGGTAGAGACAGCCTGTATCTCGCTCGCCATGACTTCGATGTTCTCGCCATGGACATCTGTCGCGAGGGACTCGAGAAGCTCCGGCGAGTGGCAGATCGTGAGTCGCTGAGTATCTCGACCCGTCAGCAAGACGTGCGCGAGCTCCGCTTCGCTCCGGACTCTTACGACATCGTGATCGCGAGAACCCTCCTCGACCACTTGGATCAGAAGTGGCATGTTGGGATCGCGGAGGGGATTGTGACCACGCTCACCTCCCGCGGCATGGCGTTTGTGGAGTGCTTTACCGTGGACGACCCGGGGTACGCTCTCCGTGACATTCATGCAAGCGATTGCGCCCGTTTCGTGAGGCACTACTTCGAGCATGGCGAACTGCGTCAGCTGTTCGCTGCGCTAGAGGTTCTTGAGTATGTGGAGTACAAGAAAGAAGACGCATCACACGGGACCCCTCACCAACATGGGCTTGCCGTTCTCGTCGGCGGGAGGTCTGCCCCTCTATGAGCTCCAAGAAACAGAAGAAGAGACCGCCGAAGCGATCCGCTGCTTCCGCCGGTCGCGCAACCCCCTCGGCGAAGAACGTGCCCGGTGGAGTCGATTGCGGCGACGAGCGGATAGACGTTGCCGTGATCACGGTCCTGCCTGAGGAGTATCATGCTGTCGAGAAGAGACTTACAGGTTCGGTCCCTGACCCGGGGACTGATGCCTCTCCAAATCTGTTTGCATGGCGAACCGGTCAGGCCCGATCAGCGGACGGGACGAACTGCTATCGCGTGGTCCTTGGCATGCCGGATCGAGCCACCAACATCCCGTGTGCGCTGGCAGCGTTTATCACCATCCAAAGATGGAAGCCGCGGTACTTCTTCCTCGTTGGGATCGCCGGAGGCTTCACGGAGGACAACCTAGCTGTGGGCGACGTTGTCCTGGCTTCGGTAATCTATGGCTATGAATACGGGAAGCTCAAGAGGCTGTTCGTGCCTAGACCTGACTTCACTTTCCGACCCGACCAGGCTCTTCTCGCCGGTGCAAAGGCATACGCCAAGACAACTGACTGGCAACTTGGGATCTCCGTCGCACGGCCGGACGAATCTCCGCCGAGTCAGTCTAAGGTCGTGGAGGGTAGAGTAGCATCGGGAGACAAGGTGGTCGACGAGCCATCGAGTGCCTTCTTCAGACAGGTCAGAAAGGCTTTCCCGAAGCTTGTGGCAGTCGAAATGGAGGGGTGCGGCGCGAGTTCCGCGGCGGACCAGGCCGCCTCCGCGAATCTGCCCGTCCACTTCCTGATGGTGCGCGGGATATCGGACATGCCCCCCCCGTCGGGATTTCGTGAGGCTCGACACAGAACCGCGCAGCGCTCGCAGTGGAAGGCATATGCAGCCGACGCAGCGGCAGCCTTCTGCCTTGCGTACATCACGAGTGGCCTTCCGACGCCTCCGCACATCGCCGAGCAGGACGTATCGACTTCTCTCGACGCTTCAGCTCTTCTGACTGCGCGATCCGGGGAACCTGCGCGGCTGACGGTGCTCAGGACGCGCGTCCATACGCGAAAGGCCGGCCATCAGCTCGACATGTGTTTGATAGGGCCCGGTACTTTCGTTGCTGGTCTCAGCGCAGCCGCGGATGAGATAGCTGCCCGAGGAGCGACCAAGTACCACGTCGACATCACGCACCACTACCTGATTGGCAGGACACCTGTCACCAACGAAGTGTGGCAACGATATGCCCCGCACTCGGGCGCTTCCGTCACACGCGGGGACGCTGCGCAGCTGCCGAAGACTGGGGCGTCGTGGTTTGAGTGGCTTGCATTCTGCAACCAGCTGCAGTCCTCACTTGTGGGTGCAGGCCTGACCGCGGCGGAGTGTTGCGTTCGTCTTCCTACGGAGCCCGAATGGGAGCGTGCATCAAGAGGAGACGACGGGCAGACGTACCCTTGGGGCAACACGTGGAATTCAGAGTCCTGCAACTGCGCAGAGAGTGCACTCCGTGCTGGTCGTCCAATACAGGTGCTACCCGTGCTCGATCCGCGTGTGTCAAACAAGAGTCCGCACGGAGTCGTGGGCACGGCGGGCAATGTCTACGAGTGGACGACATCGAGGTTCTCTCCGGATGGAGCAGTCGCAATCGCGGCAGTGTCGGGTGGCGCGTGCGCGGACGTGGCTGGGCCGTCATCAGATACGTCCCTTGCACGCAGGACGATCAAGGGCGGCTGCTGCAATAGCCTGCCACAGGACGTGCGGTCCGCCGCCCGTCATGGTTACCCACCGCGTAGCACATCACCGTGGATCGGTGCGCGGATCGTCATCGCCTTCACGGACCCGGATGTGCTGAGTACCCTGACGAAGGAGGGCGTTGTGCACGAGGTGGCAGATGGACGCTAGGGCACAGCTCGAGAAGGCAATAGCTGCTATCGGTTCGCTGCCGAATGCGGACGGGGGGATTCCCGCCACACGGAGTGGGGAGGAGAGCGGCGCGTGGACAACAGCATCCTGTCTTGAGGCATTGCTCGAGTCTGGCCATACGCCTCTCTCCCTTCATAGTGTCTGCCATGGCATGCTCAAGTTCCTGCTTGAGATGCAGACCCCTGACGGCGGTTGGCCCCTCGCGAACTCAACGGAGAGTTCTACACTGGCTACCGGCCACGCTGTCACAGCTCTGCAGCTTGCCAGGACCGACCCTCAGTCACTCACCAGCGCTGAGAAGGCAGCTGTGGACAATGCCGCAGCACGAGGGACAGCATGGCTCATCGCCCATCAGAACCCGGATGGAGGGTGGGGAGTTCAGCCATCTGGAGGGAGTGATGGTTCTGCCTCACGGATTGCGGCGGTGTTCTACGCATTGCGTCCCTTCTTCTATTGCGGTGAGACGGCCAAGTCATCGCAGATTGTGCAACGCGCGACTACGCTGTTGGCAGGACGGCAATCTCACGACGGTGGATGGCCCTTCTTCAACGGCGACGAGGTAGACAAGTCGTCGAGCGTCAGCAACACCGCCCGCGCAGTCATCTGTCTAGTGCACTCCGGATACAGCCCAAGCGCTACTGCAATCCGTGAGGGCCTCGACTTCATTGCGAGCGAACGCTTGTCTGGATCAAGCTGGCGCATCGGAATCGAAGGCTTCTACGCGACAGAATCCAATGCGCAGAATATCTACCACAACAACACGCCATGCGATGCTCTGGAGGCCTTCCTTGTATGCGGCAACAGAGGGCGCCCAACCACAGAAGCCCTCACTTGGCTCCTGAATTCGCAGGACCGTCTCGGATTCTGGCCGTTGACCTCTCCGGACCCGGACCAGGTGCCGCGCCAACACTACTCACCTGGAGTCACATGGTGCACTAGTGAGTTTGTTCACGTCGTATCGATGGCGCTTCGCCAGCATGAGGGAGACTTCGCCGTAGACCGCAGGAGAGACTCCATCGCGGACCGCATCCGCTCTTGGACGCGGAGGGGCTTCCGAGCTCGAAGACCTTGAACCGAATAGGAGGCGCTGTGATGCCCACGAAGGGACACGAGTACTGGATGCGGATCGCACTGCAAGAAGCAGAAGGTGCGCGGATGGCGGGAGAACTTCCGATTGGTGGCGTGCTCGTGGCCGGCGGCCAGGAACTGTGCCGTAAGCAGACATCCGTTAGAAGGCGTGGGTCAATGGCTGCGCATGGAGAGCTTCTTGCCTTGCTGGAGGTGCGCGACAACCTCTACGCAGTTGCGCGACCACTCGTCTTGTACACGACACTCGAGCCATGCCTCATGTGTCTGGGTGCGATGATGCAGTGCGACGTTGACCAGCTCGTCTATGGCATGAGGTGCGCTCCTGACGGTGGTACGCGCCTGATGCAGGCCCTTGACGCGCATGGTTGGAGGAGACCCGAGGTTCTTGGCGGCGTGCTGGAGAGAGACTGCGTGGAAGCAATGCGTCGCTGGCAGCAGCCTGCGGACCATCCGGCGCAGGGGTACTTGCGGGCGATTCTCGAGCCCTACGGTTGAATGAGGACATGCTTGAGAGCCCCGAAGAGAGTCGCGGCAACTCGCAGGCCAAGACTGCCGCTGCTTCAAGGCCCATGATGGATGCGGAAGAAGCTCCCAGCGTTCCACGCGACGAAGCGGCGCTCCTGTCTGTAGGACGGCACCTGATCTCGTCTCCGAGTCCGAGGAGCTATCAGACGTGGTACCTCATGTTCTCGGAGCTGGTTCGAAGGCGACAGCCATCAGAGAAGGCGACGCGGGCGTTGTTCATTCTTGGCTGGATAGGAACGGACGAGGCGCTTGCACTGCTGCGTGCGGCCGTGCTCAGTCCGCAGCCGTCTGTCCGAGCCGACGCCGCGTTCGCTCTCGCCCAGGTCGCGTCCGACGAGACCTGTATCGCACTCTGTGAGCTGCTGGCCGATCGCGACGTGAGGGTTGCGGGAACTGTCGCCGATGCGCTTGGGTGGCATGGCGGTGACTTCCTTGTGCCCGCCATTCGCCAAGCTGCCATCAAAGCCCCGTCCAGTGCTCGGCGCTTCGCTCTCCAGACCCTGGCAATGATAGGAACGAATGCCGCGCGAGAAGCAGCAGAAGAGATCCGCCGAGGGGTGGAAGAGTGAATCCTGGCAAGCGAAGACACATTCACTTGGTTGGATTCAGCGGGGTCGGGAAGTCAACGTGCGGTCCCCTCATCGCAAGAGCTCTGGGCATGAGATTTGTCGATCTGGACGACGTTATTGAGGTCCGGTGCTCACGCAATCTGGGCAGGATCTATGCAGAGAGGGGGGAGGCGGCAGTGCGCACGCTGGAGGCCGAGGCACTCTCGTATGTGTGCCGGAGAAGCATCCCGTCAGTTGTCGCGATGGGGAGCGGAGTTCCTCTCACGAGAGAGAACCGCGCAGCAATGCGCGAGACCGGCGTCACGGTGTACCTGAGCGCCCCGCCTCAAGTGCTCCTCGCGCGCATCATGTCTTCGACCCAATCCGGAGAGGGCTCCAACCATGCAGCCGGCCCATTGTGCATGGCTGCTGAGCCGCTTGCGCTCATCGAAAGCCTCGTCCTGTTCCGGGCCGCGTACTACATGGCAGTCGCGGACCTCGAAGTAGCTGTCGGAATGCATACGCCAGCGCAGGCTGCTCAAGTGGTTGTGAGGGAACTGGCGAATCGCGGAGTCATCTTGACAGCATCAGACTAGCCGCTGCAGGGGACACGAATGGTCACCCAGCTGTGCATCGCGGGAGATGCTCTGGGCAGCGGGCAAGGGGTGTTCTGAGTTCGCGGCGGATGGGGAAGCTGCGTGTTACGAATCCCTATCGCCGTAGTTGAGACCGTTATGACGTGCGCCCCACTCCCCGCACCGCGGACTCTGAAACGACCGGCCAGACGTATGCCACGACAGGTAGAGCGAACGGGGGAAACCGCCTACAACAGCGACCCTTGACTCGCTTCGCACCGTCCCATCGACATCGTCAGCTCCCCCTCTGGTCCGCGATAGCCTACCAGGGGCGGTGGCGGGAAGTGACAATCAACAAGCTGCTAGCCATTGCGGACAGGAAACAGCTCCTCTACGGTGAAGTGCTCCCTGATGAAGGTGCCCATTCGTGTGGAGCAGCTCTCCACATCCCCTGCGACAGCTGCAATGAGATCCAGCAGCTCTCCCGAGCCAATGAGCTTGGAGATGTCGATCTCTCTGAGCTGCTCTTGTGGCTCAAGCACTGGCTGTGGGCCTGCTCCAACATGCAGCCAGGCTTCCTGGCGCAACTTGCACCGGTCGACTTTCATCGCGTAGCCCATTGAGCCCAGTTCGTGCAGCAAGAGGTCGCCCAGGTCATGGCGAACCTCGGCCTCGCCATCGAAGGCGCGGATCAGCAGTTTGTAGAATCCCCTGTCGAAGAGCTTCAGGTACTTCAGCTCAGCCAAGTCTTTCTCCAGCACCGGTATCATCTCGTTCAGATGGTCGAAAGCTTGTTTGACGTTGAAGCGCTGATCGAGGTAATGCATGAAGCTCTCCGCATCCTTCACCCCGATTTCCCTGAGCGCGACCTGAAGGCGGCCGAAAGCGTCGGAGAAATCCTCAAGGAGCCAGGCAATCCGCAGTAGTCTTCGGCCGAGAGTCCTCTTGTCCCGGTACCGGGCCATCTCGGGGCTGGGAAGAAGATGCTCTATGATGGCGCTCAGTGCTTTGCCGAACAGGATTTCAAGCATGCTTCCCCCTGAAATGGCAGAGCAGAGGCCTCGCTCCCTCCCCACGCGTGCTGCAACGCTCGAGACACTCCGGTGCCGCACACTAGATACCTCCTACCACACTCCCTGTACATCTACAGCTTGGCAGTTGCCGCGTTCTGAGGCCCGCTTCCGGACGGTAGTCCAATTCCTGAGGCAGTCTATCCCACCTGGCACTGCGGAGGCCAGGACCCGACCTGCAAGCGGGCCTCGACGTGACTAGACGGCAGCGTGAATCTGCCCGACAGGTGCCGGCTGAGACCTGCAAAGTGGCCAAGTGGAGGCGTGATGTTCAGTTCTTCACTCTTGGTGTCTCGCCTAGGGGCGCCGGGATCTGGTCTTAGTAGCACAGCGGGTGGCGAAGCGCACTCCGGGGCTCGCGTCTCGCTCTGCATCGGTGAACGGCGTCATCGCTGCGGTCGCCGGTCGAGTTCCGCTTGGGCGAAGAATGCTGACGCCTTGCGGAGGATCTCGTTCGCCTGAACCGCCCCGGCCTTTCCGGAGGGTCCACTACCTGAGGCTGGCGACTATCTGATCCAAGGTGCCAACCGATGCGACTTTCATGTCCATCGCCGGGAGTTCGAAAAGTATCCAATGGGGCGCAGCTTGCCCATCGTCCTCTGCGCCTCCTTCTGCCACGTTCGAACGACTGCTTCGGCGCCCGCGAAAGCGAGTTGACACCTTGAGATCTCGGAAGTAGGATGCAACCTCACGGAAGGTTGGACTAAGGAAGGGCCCACCCGTAGGTGGGCTCGTTGCCTTCTCTAGCTCGTCAAGGAGCAACGGTACGCGCGCGATCACGGCGAGTACGTAGTCTGCATGTCTGAAGACCCAGGGCTTCGCTCGTATACGCTCACCATCCCCGATGTCTACGTCGCCGCCGGGACGTCTCCGGACGGGCTGACGACCGCCGAGGCCAAGGTGAGGCT
>Ga0315273_10013163_pt1 | contig 10625 bp, 6 predicted proteins | sample YL17G02_0_MG_FD_205753 | JGI IMG/M metagenome (GOLD analysis project Ga0315273, IMG submission 205753) | Sediment microbial communities from Yellowstone Lake, YNP, Wyoming, USA - YL17G02_0 | ecosystem: Environmental > Aquatic > Freshwater > Lake > Sediment | place: USA: Wyoming | collected... | reverse complement strand
ATCACCGGTCGCATGGGGTAAACTGGCCGCCTTTTTCCCCGCCGGCTTCGGCCAGCGCAGCTCTCAAATCCACTCCGCTTCGACCGTTCTTTCGTTGCGGACATCGCCGGTGTTCAGCGTGGTCCTGGGCTCGATCAGCAGCACATGCACCTCTTCTTCGGCGATCGGCAGGTGCTCCACGCCCTTGGGGATCACGGCGAACTCGCCCTCGCGGATGGTCAGGTCACGCTCACGCAGCCGGATGACCAGCCTCCCCTTGATGACGAGGAATAGCTCATCCTCATTCTCGTGCCGGTGCCACACGAATTCGCCCTTCAGCTTGGCCAACTTCAAGTAGCTGTCGTTGAGTTCCCCGACGATCTTGGGCCGCCAGTGTTCCTTAAACAGCCTGAATTTCTGCCCGAGGTTGATGACCTCGCTCATGGTCACTCCTTTCTTCCCAGCCAGCAGGCGCCAGCCAGTAGCAACACACCCGCGGCGTCGAAGGCGCTGAAGCGCAGGATGGAGGCCCGCAGGACCGCATAATCCGCGGGGATGGTGAGACAAATAAGCGACTCGCCCAATACCCCGAGCACTTGCATCGCCAGGGCGAGCTGCAGCGCCAGCTGGTAGCGGCGTGGGTGCCAGAGCGCCACCAGGTAGGGCAGGCTCCACATGGCGAACAGCACGCCCACGCCGCGAATCGCCGTCTCGCCCGGCAGGCCGGTCAGCATGAAGCCGGGCGCATAAACCTGCGGCCACAGGAAGAAGACCAGGGCTGCCTGCAGGTTCCAAAGTGTGACGATCGCAATCAAAAAGCGGGAGAGCCAGAGGCGATGGGATTTGTTCATTGGGCCAAGTTCGGGGCTCTACGGCGGTGGTCGGGCTGCACCAAAGGCGCTAGCTGCCAACTGTTTCCTCTAGCAGGCTGAGGAGTTGTTCAGCAATCACCTCGCGCCTGAAGTGCACTTCCAGGTACTTCCGCCCGGCCAGGCCCATTTCCCGTGCGTGGCCCGGGTCTTTTGCCAGCGCGCGGATGGTCTCTGCCAGCGCGGCCGCATCTCCGGGAGCGGAAAAAATCCCGCCTCCCGCCGCCTCCACCACCTCGCGGATGACGCCATCAATCGCCAGCACCACCGGCCGGCCCGCCGCCATGTAATCGAACACCTTATTGGGGTAGGTGGTCTTGTAAGCCTCGAGCGGCTTCAAGATTGCGATGCACGCGTCAGCCCCGGCTAGGGCCTTCCCCATTTCGCTCTTGGGCACAGGCGGGAGGAACAGCACGTTACCCAGTCCCCTGGCTGTGGCCTGGGCTTGTAGCGATGGCTTCTCCTTCCCGTCGCCTACGAAGACCACTCGGATTTCGGAGAGGTCCCGCAGCAGGTCGGCGGCCCCCAGGAGGACGCCCAGGTCATTCGACATGCCGTGCGCTCCGGCATACATCACCACGAATCTATCCTCAAGCTGATGCTCCGACCGGAATAGCTCGCCCTTGTCGGCGGGGTCGAACATCTCCGGGTCGGCCCCGTTCGGAATGATTGCCACGCGCGCAGCCCCCCGCGCCTGCACGTGGTCCACGTACCCCGGGCTGTTGACCATCACCCGATCCGCGTGCCGGTAGAGGAAGCGCTCGAGCCAGAGCGTCATCCTGATGAGAATCGGGTTCTTGAGCACCCCCACTGCCACCGCGAACGCCGGCCACAGATCGCGCACCTCGAACAGGAACTTTGCCCCCCTGAGCCGTGCCAGCGCCCAGGCCGTGACCCCCTGAAAGATTGGCGGCGACGTGCCCCAGACCAGGTCCACGTTCTTGACCCGCAGCCCGAGGACGAATGATGAGACCATGAATGAGATGAACGCAAAGACGCGGTGCACAAACGACTTGTGCAGGGCGCGGTAAGTGTAGGCGCGGATGACTCTCACCCCCTCCCCATGTTGCCCTGCCCCCAAGTTTTGCGAATCTTGGGGGAGCCGGGTGGTGGCCCCTGTCAAATAGCTCACCGGGCTGGCGATGACCGTCACCCGGTGCCCTCTCGCGGCAAGCCACCGCGCCAGCTCGTGGTGACGTGTCCCACCCGGTTCGTCGAGTGCGGCAAAGGCCTGGTGAATGAGGAGGATGTGCATGATGCCGGTAGCCTGGTTTCAGCGATCAACTTTCGATGATCGGTTTCCAGTGGGGAAAGTGAACTTGCTGACGAAGCTGACGCTTCCGGCCCATTCTACCTGCACTGCCAACGAGAGTGCCGGAACCTTGACACCATAGGTGGGTGAAACCCAGCCATCGATCGGGAAGGCCGGCCCCTCGCCATGGATCAACTGCCCGGCGCGGATGAGCCAGAGCCGGTGATCGACCGTGGATGATCCCTCAGCCCTTCCCTGGGCCTGGACTTGCAGAGTGACCCATCCAAAGGGGGATCTGAACCGAATCTCTGAGCTCGAATCCCGCAGTTCGTACTCCCAGTCTGGCAGTAGCCAGTGCAGGCGGTAGGCAGCAATCCGGCGTTGGGAAGCTCTCAGTTCATCTTCTATTTGCCACGCATTTTCGAGCGCGGTCACTGTCCGCCGGTGATTAAGTCCCAGCCGGCGGTAACCGTCGTGCTCGGCGGCGAGATGGGTGGCGCTGTGTTCGACGATTTTCGCCTGCGCCCAGTCCAGGTACAGGAACTTGCCGGAGCGGCTCATCTGGTCTAGGCCGTCCACCGCGACCGTATTATGCACCAGCGCGGTGGTCAGGGCATTTTCCCAGGGCGGGGCGGCATTATATAGATAGGTGCCCGGGTCGAGAGCGATGTTCAGCCCGCGCCACCAAAGGTCCAGGTGGAGCTGGTCCGCGTGGGAGGGGCGGGATGTGAACTTAACGGCACGGAGGTACGCGGATGAGTCTGGAGACTGGAGATTGGAGATCAAGATCTGATTTTCCGCTTGATGCCCGGCAATTCCTGTCGGGCTATTGGCAAGCCAGGCTGGCATCTCATCCCAAGGCCCCAGCCCGAAAGCCGCTTCACCGCAAAAAGCGATGGAGGCGGCCTGGAGTGTGGGGCGATAGTCATCGAAGGGCAAAGAGGACAGTGCAAAGACGTTGGCCCCGTCGTTCGCGCCAAGGTTGGGGACCCGGCCCGATTTGGGATCTGTGAGAGCCAGCAACCAGCGGGTGGCCCGTGCCAGGTTTTCTGTTGCTCGGTCTGAGAATATCTCTGCCCCCGTATCGTTGCGAGCGACCGAAGGGAAGGTGGGGATCTCCTGTTCGGGTCCAGGAGATTGCTTCGTCGCTGTGTCCCTCGCAATGACATGGACGAATAGCGCGACCTGAAGCATCAGCCGATGGTAGTTCGTCGAATGCTGTACGTACTCGCCTGTTTCATCTATCTGGTGCTCGAAGCACCAGCGCAGCCACTTTTCTCCCAGCCTGCGCCACTTTCCGGCATGCGGATGCCCCGGCAGGGCGAGCGCAGCCGTGTACAGCCCGGCAGCTTCGCTCAGCAGGTGGTTATTGTTCTGCGAACGGGCGTAGATCAGCGTGGGCGGGATGCGCTCCGCATGGGCGGCGATGGAGCCTGACAGTGCAGCCAGCCGCCTCGGGGTGGATTGCTCGGAGCCCGCGAAAAACTGCCCGGCCCAGGCGAATGCCATCAGGCGCAGCGCCACCTCCTGCGCGCTTATCCAGTTTGGGCCTAGGCTGGCCGGGTTGGCCGCGCTGAAAGTCTCGAAATAACGCCAGAACGCGGCCGGGTATTCATCGTCGCCGGCCAAGTGATAGGCGCGGCCCAGGGTGAAGGCGAAGCCGAAGCGGGCGGGCTCCCACAGGAACTTGATGTCAGAGATTGGAGCCTGAAGGTCTGCCAGCAGCCCGGGCCTGCTCTCGTATTCGGTCCAATGGCGCAGGCCGCCGGGCGCGGAAAAATCCAGGTCGAGGGGTTCTGCGCCGAATAAACGGACTTTGCCTGCGACGACCTCGTCGGCCTCCGCGAGGGTGGCCTGTAGCCCTTCGGTGCCGATGGATTCGAGAATCTGCTGGCGGGATGGGAGCGAAAACAGAGACTCGAGCTGGACAGGGGGCGCGAAAGCTGTTGATCTCCTGAACCCGCCGGTTTTGAGCCCAAGCTTGTAGAGGCCGTTCAGCGCCACAGCGGTTGGTCCCAACTGGCGCAGGGCTTTGGCTGCAATGAGTAGACGATGGAGGTGGGGCAAATAGGTCACACCAGAAACCGAGTGGGGATGGCCGATGAGCGCGGACCGTGTTAGATCCTACAGATTAGCTTCCGACCTGCACGCTTGCGCCTGCCAGCAGTAATGATTCCACCGCAGCAAATGTCGCCTGTGTCACCCCAAATAAATGCTCGTACAGAATGGGCGGTTGTCCGCCCTCGCGGATTGCCAGGGCAAAAGCTTTCCACTCATTTGACCAGCCCTTGTCCTGCGCGCCCCTGGCCACTTTCCGCTTTCCATCCTGCACCAGCTCGAGAGTACGGAAGTCGTCCAGCACGGCCACCTTGCCAGCGGAGAACACCTCCACCCGTTCCTTTGACACGGACCTGTCGCCGTTGGCCAGATAGTCTACAACGCCGATTGAGCCATCCGCGAAGGTGAAAGTCATCGTCACGTTGTCCTGGCGGTATTTCCCATTGTCCGGCAGGGCGAAGGCGCTCACGCTCACCGGGGCCGAGCCGGTGAGGAACGTAAGGAAATCGACAAAATGACACGCCTCGCCGATGATCCGTCCGCCGCCTTGCTCGGGGTCCTGTGTCCAATGACCGAGGGGCAGATAGCCGGCATTGACCCTGTAATGAATGAAGAAAGGTTCCGTTCGCTGTGCGAAGTGCCCGGCAACTTGACCCGCCAGCGGGGCAAAGCGGCGGTTGAAGCCGACCGTCAGCAACTGAGCACTGATCACGTGTAGCTGATCGCTGATAGCTGACAACTGCTCACTGTTGATCGCGAGAGGCTTCTCGACGAAAACGTGCTTGCCCGCCTTCAGCGCCCTCACCACCAGATCCGCGTGCGAGTCGTGGCGGGTGAGGATGGCCACGGTGTTGATGCCTGGGTCGCCGAGAATCTGCTCGGCGTCTGAGCAGGCGTAGGCGAAACCGAAATTCCTGGCGCTGTGCTGGGCATGCAGCCCGCCGGCCGAGGAGATGCCGACCAGCTCGACGCCCTCCACTTTTTTCAATGCGGGCAGGAGGGTGGCATTGGCGAACAACCCTGCGCCCAGGACGCCAAGCGTCACAGCGCTCTCCTGTTTTCCTGCCACTCGGCTGAACTGGATGACAGTCAAACCAGATGAATGCTCAGGCGGATAAGTCAGCAGCACTCCCAGGAACGGCTCCTTCTTCTTCCCGGTGATTATCTCGTATGCTTCCGGCCCGCGCTCGATTGGGATGCGGTGGGTGATGAGCGGCGCGACCTGCAGCTTGCCCCCCGCCATCAGGCCGACGGCGGCTTCGAGGTTTCTGCCCTCGGTCCAGCGCACGTAGCCGATGGGATAATCCTGTCCGCCCTCTTCGTAGGAGGAGTCGTAGCGGCCGGGACCATAGGAGCGCGAGTTGACCAGACTCAACTCCTTTTCATAGTAGATTTTCCGCGGGATCTTCAGACCCACCGCCCCGGTGGCGACTACCCGTGCCCGGTCGCGGGCAATGGCCCCGGCCAGCTCCACCGGATCGCTGGACGAAGTGTCCGCGCAGATGATGACGGCGTCGAAACCGCGGTTGAGGCTGGACGCTTGGGCTGAGTCAGCGGCCCTGTCGTGCATGACGGCCTCAAGTCCAAGGGATGTGGCCAGCGCCACCCGCCGTGGGTTGACGTCTATGCCCATGACCCGGCATCCGGCCGCCGCGGCAATTTGAGCCGTCAACAGCCCCAGAAGACCCAGCCCGATGACTGCAACCCGTTCCTCCACCTGAGCTTCGGCCAGGCGAAATCCGTGCAGGGCGATGGCGCCAAGCGTTGCAAAGGCCGCTGACTCGAAGTCTAGGCTGTCGGGCAGGGGTGTGAGCAGGTTCCGCGGTATCAGGTTGTATTCGGCATGGACGGCGTAGCCGCCGCCCGCGCATGCCACCCGCTGGCCGGTTCGGAAACCGTCCATTCTTTCGCCTACGCCCATGATCGTCCCGGCGGAGGAATAGCCCAACGGCATTGGCTGGTCGAGGCGCTCGAAGGCTGCCCGCAGGGTTGGGACGACGCCCTCGCGACGGGCCCTGTCGAGCACCTGCCGCGCCAGGTCGGGGCGGGCGCGTGCCTTGCCGACCAGCGATTTCTCCGCGAATTCCACCAGCATGCGCTCGGTGCCGGCGGAGACCAGCGAGGCCGCCCCTTTTACCAGGGCCTGCCCGGCGCGGGGGGTAGGGACGGGGACTTCTTCAACGGTGACTGCGCCGTCGCGCATGTTCTGGAGCAGTTGCTTCATAATCTTCTTTTTGGTTGGGAATTGAGCGCAGATGCTGCCGCAGGAAGTATAACCGAAATGGATGGGGCGCTTTCCGGCGTGATTTTCGCATCTGCGCAGGCTATTCAACGGCTCGGCCGGGCACCTTGCAATATTGGGAAGCCCTTTGTCGACCCCAGCCCCCATTGTTAGGCTGCTGTAAATCAGTTTAGATTGACTTCTGGTTTTCCATACCTTAAAGTCAAGCCAGTTGTCTTCCCCGTCCGGAAAAGGAGCACGCCATGAACAAAAGCCGGTATATCAATCTCATCGTTGCCCTGGCCCTGGTGCTGGCCGCCCTGCCGCTGGCCCGAACTGCCCGGGCCGAGGGCGGCGCCCCTGAACTCGCGCGCGACATGCAGTTCGTTCCCGGCGAAGCCGTGGTTGGCTTCGAACCGGGGCAGGAGAGCGCAGTGTACACTGCACAAGCTGCCGCTCTGGCCGATACGGTCGGAGCCCAGGTGGTCAAGCAGACCGCCAACCTGGCACTCATGAGCTTCGCGCCCGACGCAGACGTTGCGGAAGTGGTCGAGGAGATCGCCGCGCAGGATGGGGTGGCCTTCGCCGAGCCCAATTACGTGGCCTACGCGCCAGATGCGATCAGCGCAACGGCCATCCCGGTGACGACCGTCGATCGCCCTACCACGGGAGGCGAAACCCTGACCCTGACCGCTGGCATTCTGCGTGGCATGCGCACTATCCGTACCGTTTCCGGTACCATTCAGGCGGTGCCCACCTATCCGAACGATTTCTCGAGCAACTGGAGCTGGGTCAAGATCAGCACAGACGTTATCTGGCCCGACAAATCTGCCAATCCAACGGTTTGTGTGGCGGATACAGGCGTGGACGACCTCCACCCTGACCTGAAGGGGTACGTTATCAAGGGCCAGGACTACGTGGACGGTGATCTAAACCCCAGCGACGACAATGGCCACGGCACGCATGTCGCCGGGACAATCGCGGCGCGGATGAACAACGGCGCAGGCACCATCGCCGGTATTTCCATCGGCAAAGTCTTGGCGGTCAAGGTGCTCAATTCACAGGGGCTTGGAACTTCTTTCGACATTGCCTTGGGAATCAAATACTGTGCCAACAAGGGCACCAAGATCATTAACTTGAGTCTGGGCGGTTACAGCCCCAGCCTGGCGATATATGACGCCCTGAAGTACGCTGAAGTTTCCAAAGGCCTGCTGGTTGTGGCCGCCGCCGGCAATGGCAGCACCAGCGTTCACTTCTTCCCTGCCGCCTGGGCCAGCAGCGAGATCTGCAGGGACGGCACGGCTGCCCCTTGCGCCACCAGCAACAGCAACAGCCTCGCCTCGGGCCTCATCTCGGTCGCCGCTGCCCGCAGCCTCGAGACCAAGAACAACGACTCCAGCATCTGGGTCGATCAGAATGGAGATGGCTCGGAGACCTCTGACGAAGACGTGAAGGATTGCGCCACCGATTTCTCCAACTATGGAGACTGGGTGAGCATGGCCGCGCCCGGTGAGGATATTCTCTCAACGACGCCCAAATCGAATCCGTTCTACATGAATTACTATGATGGTGTCCCGGCTGGTTATGCGGCCTTGAGCGGCACCTCCATGGCCGCAGCCCACGTTTCAGGTGCCGCCTCTCGGGTATGGAGCATCGGCGCCAGCCTGTTCGGTACGTCGCCGACCAGACTCAATGTGAAGAGCCAGCTTGTCGACAAAGGCACTTCCCTGAAGCTCATGGATGATCCGAACGCGAACGGCGGCTATGAGGATGGCGGCTACGCAGGCGACGGCCCCTTCTGCTGGCCCTCTGCCATGAGCGGCGCGATCTACCTCAACGTTGCCAGTGCCATGGAGCGGATGAGCATCGGCGCCATCCTGGCGCTCGACGCCAACACCGGCCTGCCACTGAGCGGCGCCAAAGTGACCGTCAACGCGAAGGGTTCGACCAGCATCTTGGACACGGCCCAGGTCTCGACCACGACCCCCTTTGTGGACCTGATCAACATCCCCGCAAATACGACCAAGACCTTCGATGTGAAAGTTGCCAAGACAGGCTATACCACCGGCACTGCCAAGATTGGCGAAATGGTAGTGGGTCCGTCCATGGCGGGCTCTGTGTGGGTGGGAGATAACCTCTCGATTGCGGTCCCCAAGATCGGTGGCATTAGCGTGGTGGCCAGCTGGTTCAACAAGCAGGCCTACGTGCCGGTGTACGGCGCGGGAGCCAAGCGTGACCTCGATCTCTACATGTGGACTCCGGCCAATGGGCTCACCGCATCTCCCTCAACGAGCACCAAGGCGATCGTCGGGCCCAAGGAGAACCTGTGGAACTCGCCGGGCCTTGATTCCTACACCTACTTCGGCTCTCTGCTTTCCCACCCCTATGCTCGCTCGTTCTTTGACGGCGGCAGCGGTGATCCAAACCCGGCCGTGGCAACGGCTGTAGGATTCGAGACCATCAACGTGAAGCAGAGCTCCACCAGCACGAGCTTGGCTCCAGGTTTGCTGCCCTACTACGCAGGCAGCTACGTCTTCATACTCACTGACAACGATAGCGGAAAACTAACCAACAATGCCAACTATCCGCCGATGATCAGCGTGTGGGTCAAGGGCGCGCGTTACAAATCCTTCAGCCTCCCCAGCGGCTGTGCAGGCAATGCCTGGACGGCCCTGACGATCAACAAGGTGACCTACACCCTAGGCAGCACTTCAGCCTCCTGCGGCAACTTTTTGGAGCAGCCTGCGGGGTTGTGGCCCTACCACTAATCGATAATTTCTCCGCCGGATCGAAGGGTGCTGTCCAAAGGACTGCACCCTTCTCCTCATTTCGATGCCCGCTGGAAATGTTGCCGAGTGCGGGCACAGGTGCCGGGGGCAAGTTTCGGCTACACACATCATGCAGTCCTGTGCTAAAATGCACAGTTAGCACCTCTAGCCTCCCGAAGATGGCGACTTTGGAAGTTTTTTTTCGAGGCATTTTCATTTATGCTGGTATGCTGGTTTCCCGGCCGCAAAAACAAAGCCCATCTTCAGAAAACAAATACATACTTCTCCCACAACAGGACCTCAGAGCGAAACAATTGTGCTAGCTTGAGCCTGCCCTGTGTGGCCCGGCAATCAGGACGCCGATCGAGCGGCAGATCCGGGTGGCGGACTCTGTCTTTGTGGCTCCTTGTGGGTTTTGGATAGGTACAAAGGGAAGTCTTCATTCTTTTGGGGCGCAATCCTGGAGTGTTTATGATTGATTTGCCAACGCGGCGGGTCATTTTGAAAGTCTTTCGGGCGCGCATTGGAAGCATTCTCCTGCTGGTCATATTGCTCGCCGACCTCCTGCTTGCCCTTGCCCCCGATCGGATTGCCCATGCTGCCGCTTCACTCAGTATCACACCCATTACCTGGAACGTGGTCGGGCTCGACAGCAACAACGTGAATTCCGGGCCGAACAATTTCCCGGTCGGGGCTCGAGTCTGCAACACCGGGGATGCGACTGCCAATAACGTCGTCGCCGATTTTGTCTGGGACGACGGCCGGAATGACTATACAGGGGATACATATATCAACTTGAGGTCAGGCTCCTATAGTTCTGTTTCGCTGACCAGTCTGGCGGGCGGGAACACTTGTCACGACTTTTACTTCGAAGTCACCGTCACGCGCAGCTCCTCTGCCTATGACCAGACGCGTGACTACCACATCACCGCTGACTCGGACGAAACGGTTCTGGTAAGCACGGCCACGCCGCGCGAGATTTTCGTGGAGCACCTGGTCTCGCAGAACCGCAACTCCGTCAGCGACGTTCAATTGAACGGAGTGTCGATCGCGGCGGGCGGCACGATGAATCTGGTGGTTGGCAGTACCTACACCATCAAATTGATCGGCGCCACAGCACCAGGGGGCTACGAACAGATCGAGAGCTTCATCAACTTCCCCAACACCATCTTTCAGGTTAACAGCGTCCTAGCGACCTATACTGCTAACGGCGCAACAGATGCCAACGCGGGTACGAAGCTCTATGCCGACGGTTGTGGCTGGGTGAATGACCCGACCGATGTGACCACTCCCAAGTACCGCGAATGCAGCGGTGCGGGCAAATACGGTGGTGACATCACCATCACTTACAATGTGACCATCATCGGCGGCGGCGGGACAAACCAGACCCTCAACACGCTGATCTACGACTTCTCCGGCTCCTCCTACCACTACAACAACGACTTCTCCACCAGTTCCCGCATCGCGGCCATTACCGA
>Ga0315273_10013162_pt1 | contig 10625 bp, 10 predicted proteins | sample YL17G02_0_MG_FD_205753 | JGI IMG/M metagenome (GOLD analysis project Ga0315273, IMG submission 205753) | Sediment microbial communities from Yellowstone Lake, YNP, Wyoming, USA - YL17G02_0 | ecosystem: Environmental > Aquatic > Freshwater > Lake > Sediment | place: USA: Wyoming | collected... | reverse complement strand
GGAGAACTCCTCGTAGAGCTTGGGGCTCAGGACGGCCGAGCAGTCCTCGCTGATGCTGATGCCGAGGCCTTCGGGCATCCAGAGCGGCGGACAGTGGCAGGGGAAGAACTGCGGCGAGCGGGCACGCTGCTCCTTGACGAAGGCGATGATGAGGTCGGTGACCAGGCGCATTAGATGGTGCACTTCCCTGGGGTTGGTGTACATGGCGAGCATGAAGGCGGTGGACTCCCACACCAGGTAGGCCATGTCCAGCGGCCCCTGCGAGTCGGTAATGGCGATGGGGTAGCGGCCGCCGGTCTCAGCCACAAAGTAGTCGATGTACTCCAGGATCGCGCCCAACTGGCCATCGGTCACCGCCGGCCTGGGTAGCTCGTAGACCTTCTCCGGAGGGTCTTCGGCTCGAATGAGCGGCTCGACCCAGGGCGAGGTGTGGTCGAAGTAGCGCACATGGCAGCCGAAGGCAGACGCCAGGGGAGTGACGCCCTGATACGGCTGGAGATGGGGCACCCAGTCGTCGCCAATGGCCAGCGCTTCCCGCCACTGGAGGAGGTTCAGAGAAGCGCGCAGCTGGAAGGCCTTGTCCTGAATCAGCGGCCGCAGGGGCACCAGTTGCGCCTCCATCAGGGTCTCGACGGGAGGGGTGGGGATCATCCACAGCGGCCGCCCCAGGTCCTCCAGACGCCAGAACGCCTCCCACATCTCGATGGATTCGGCGTGCGGCGGCTCGTTGGTCAGAAGAGGGGCTCTCTGGTTCATCTTCGTCCCCACTGTAGTGGCGGCGCCAAATAGCGTCAAGCGCGTTCGCGGGCTCGGTTCAGGGGCGGTGGCCACTCAGCGGCCGCCGATATGCCGTTCCAGCGTCTCCTTGGTTGTCTGCAGGAAGTGGCTGATGAACGCCTGTTCCGATATCTCGGGCCCGATTCCTGCTCGATGGCCCGCTTCCTCTGTCGGAGCGGCCAAGGCCGGGGGCGCCGCGATAATGCACAGGCCACGCCAGTGGTCGACAGTGCGGAAGATGTGCTCCATGAACTCTTCGTGGCTTTCGAAGGGGAAGTCCTTGTTGAGGCCTATGTGGGGCAGGATGGCGGTCCTGCCGCCAAAGCGCTCCCAGACGGGAGCGAAGGGCGTCTCAGAAGCGCCGAAATTGAGCCCTCGCAGGTTGTGTACCTGAGCGAGGTTGTCGAGTTGGTGAAGGATGTTGCCGCAGGAGTGGATGAACACCCCTCCGAACTCCTCCGAGATCTCGTTGACGTAGGGAAGGGCGAACTCCCGGTAGAGCTTGGGGCTGAGGACGGCGAGGCAGTCTTCGCTGATGGCGATGCCTTGACCGTCGGGGAGCCAGACAGGCGGGAAGTGGCAGGGCAAGAACTGTGGCGAGCGGGCACGCTGCTCCTTAACGAAGGCGATAATGAGGTCGGTCACCAGACGCATCAGGTGATGCACTTCCTTGGGGTTGGTGTACATCGCCAGCATGAAGGCGGTGGGCTCCCACACCAGGTAGGCCGAGTTCAGCGGCCCCTGAAGGTCGGTGAGGCCGATGGGGTAGCGGCCGCCGGTCTCGGCCACGAAGTAGTCGGTGAACTCCAGCATGGCGCCCAACTGGCCGTCGGTCACTGCCGGCCGGGGCAGCTTGTAGACCTGGTTCGGGGCATCGCTTTCCTTGATCACCGGGTAGGCCCAGGGCAGGGTGTGGTCGAAGTAGCGGACGGGGCAACCGAAGGCCGAAGCGAAGACGGTCACGCCCTGCTCGGGCTTGAGATGAGGCACGAAGTCGTCGCCGATGTCCAGAGCCTCGCGCCACTGGAGAAAGGCGAGAGAGGCCCGCAGTTGCACGGCCTTGTCCTGGAGGAGCGGGATCAGGGGCACCAGCTTTACCTCGGCCACGGTGAGCGCGGGTGAGGTGGGGAGCATCCACATCGGTCGCCCCAGATCCTCCAGGCGCCAAAAAGCCTCCCAGCGCTGGATGGTCTCGGCGTAGGGCGATTCGCTAGTTATGGGGACGACGTTCTGGGTCATTGCGCTCTCCAGGCGCTGACCAAATGGTGCGACGGCACTGGTGTAGAGGCACCCTCCTAGGTCGGGGTCTGAAGACCCCGACGATAATTACTGTTTGAGTTCACCTCTGCGGGATGAATCCCGCAGCTTCCCCAAAAGCTGAGGGTTTCTCCGCCAGAGGCGGATCCGCCTTCGGCGGAAACCCTCAGGGGTGTTACCAGTGCCTAGTCCTCCCATTCGGCCGCGAAGTAATCCTCCATCGTGCGTTCGCGGACCATTGCCACGTAGGCCTGGAGCTCGCGCTCCACCGCCGGATCGAGCTGGCGCGGCTGGTGCTTCGCCAGGATCGCCTGCACGCGCTCGCGGGCCAGGTCGAGGGAGGTCTTCGCTCCCTTCTGCTCCCACGTCTGGCGCACGTCGCGCGGCAGGAGCTTGGGGAGGAAGTGCTCGCGGCGGAAGTTCTGGGCGGTGTGGCGTTCGGCCAGGTAGTTGCCCTCCCAACCCACCTGCTTGATGAGATCGAGGGCCAGAGTGTTCTCGTTCACCTCGATGCCCCGGGCCAGCCGCAGCAGCATACCGCAGATCTCGTCGTCCAGCACCAGGAGGGGGTCGCTCTCGACGGTGGAGGACTCCAGGGTTCCGGCGCAGGTGATGAAGTGGACGCCGGCCAGGACGGCCGGCATGAGGGTGGCGACCCGCTCCAGCATGCACTGGAGGTCGAGGGTCTTGGCCTCGGTGGTGGCGCCAACCCCCCGGCAGGGCAGGCCGTAGTAGCGCGCCAGTTGGGCGGCGCCGGCCGTGACGAGGCCGGTCTCGATGCCGCCTTGGGCCAGGTTGCCGCTGGCCATGTCGGTGATAGTGGAGACGGTGGCGTAGAGCACGGGGGTGCCCGGCGAGACGATCTGAGCCAGGGTGATGTGGGCCAGGATCTCGGCGTTCTGCTGGGTCAGGAGGCCGGCGAGGGTGACGGGAGCGGTGCTCCCGGCCATGGCCTCGGGGGACATGGCCAGGGGCTGGCGGTACTCGACAAAGTGGAACAGCCCCTCCAGCTGCATCTTGAGCATCTGAAGGGGGCTGCCCACGGAGCAGATGCCGAAGAAGCGGGGCCGCTGCTGGACCTCCTCCTTGCCGCCGACGGCGATGGCCATCATCTTCATCATGTCTTCCGAGGGCATTTGAGCGTAGCAGCCCAGGCCGAACGACTTGCGGCAGTTCTGAGCCCAGGCCAGGATGGCCTCGACGTGGATGGTGGTCATGGGGATGTCGGTGGGCCAGATGTCGGTCTGAGAGTTGCTGATGTGAGGGAGAGCATCGATGAGGCGGAGGTGGTTGCGCAGGTCTTCCAGGGTGGTGGGGCGCAGCTCGCCCGTCTCCGTATCGATGATGTTGGTGGGGGTGCCCAGGCCGGCGAAGTAGACCTGGTCGGTGCCCAGCTCCAGGCGGAACTCGGGGTCGGCGCCGTAAAGGGTGAACTGCGACGGGGCCTGCTCCACCGCCCAGCGCACCAGCTTCTCGGGGATGCGCACGGAGTGGGCGGCCTCGTCCACACGGGCGCCGGCCTCGCCGAAGGCATCGCGGGCCTTCTTGAGGCCCACTTTCAGGCCCACGCTCTCCAGGATCTCCATGGAGGCGGCGTCTATCTGCTGGACCTCCGCCGGGCTGAGGGGCTCGAAGTAGGCCGGCTTCATCGTTCCTCCTAGTACTTCTCGATGAGCTGAGTGGCGCCAGCCAGGGCCAGGACTTCGTTGCTGCCGTCCTCGATCATCGAGGCGCGGGCATCGCGGAAGAGCTTCTCCACCAACAGCTCCTTGCACAACCCCATCCCGCCGAAGAGCTGGACGGCGTCGCTGGCCACCTCGAAGGCGACCTCGGTGCAGTAGACCTTGCTGGCGATGGAGTAGTGGGTGGCCGGCGGCATGGTAGTGGCGTTGTAGATCATGGCGGCGCGGGACAGGGCGCGCGCCGATTCGACCTTGATGAACATGTCGAAGAGCTTCTTCTGGACGAGCTGGTGTTCGCAGAGGAGCTTGCCACCCTGGATGCGCTGCTTGCAGTAGACCAAGGCCTCCTCGAACGCCGCGCGGGCGACGCCGGTAAAGGTGGCGCCCATGCCAGCGTTGGCGGCCGCCAGGATGACCTCCGCGGTCCAGGGATAGCCGGCGGGCTGGACCAGCATGTAGCTGCGGGGAATGCGCACGTTGTCGAAGAAGATCTCCCCCTGGTTGAGGGCCCGCTGGCCCAGTTTGTTGAGCGGACGCCCCCTGGAGACGCCGGGGAGGCCCAGGGGGATGAAAGCGACTCCACTGCCGGCCATCCCCAGGGACGGATCGACGCAGAGAAAGGTGAGAGCGTGGGTGGCGATGGTGCCGTTGGACACCCAGGCCGCCTTCTGGCCGTTAATGACCCACTCGTCGCCGTCCAGCTTGGCGTTGGTGTCGAAGCAGATCCCCGGCCGGCGGGCGAGCTCGGGCCCCAGGGCGACGGCGTCGGAGCCGTGCTGGGGCTCGGTGACCGCCCAGCAGCCGACGTACTTCGCCTGGCGGTCCTGGGAGAAGGGGACGACGTAGTCGCGCATCAGCTCCTGGTTGCCGCTCATGGTGGCCATGGTGAAGGGGAAGGCGGCTACCCCGAGGCCGATGGAGAAATCGGCGCTGCCCCAGCCCATCTCCTCGCTCACGATGTGCCGCTCCAGGGGGCCGAGGCTAACGCCCCCTAAGGCCTCGGGCAGGCCCTGGGCATGGTAGCCAAGCTCGTAAGCTGTACGGAATGTATCCCAGAGGACGGAGTCGGGCTTGATGGCCTCTTCAGGGTCGGCGACGGCGTCCAACTTGACGCTGGCTGGCCGCAGCACCTCCTCGGAGAATCGATGCACCTGCTCCTTGAGGGCGATCTGTTGGGGGGTGAGGTCCTTGTTCAGGTCTAAATAGGTGCTCATGGCCCCTCCTTTCGTCGGGCGTCAGAACACTTCGGGCAAGGCGGCCTGGCCCATTCTCGCACAAACCTGTAGTTGGCCCAAGCCCAACACGAGGACGAAACGGGAGAAAAATCGAGGGCAGGGGCCCGAGATTGCTTGGCCGTGGCCCTGTCAGTGAGTATGCTGTAGCCATGAGCGTGCTGGACGACCCGTCCGCCTATCAGCGCATCGACACCAGCAGCACGCGGACCCTCATCCGCGACCTGCCGCGCCAGTGCCGGGTCGCCTGGCGCGAGGGGCAGGCCCTGGAGCTGCCGCCGGACTATCGCGATGTGAACAAGGTGGTCGTTCTGGGTATGGGCGGGCTCGTTATCGCCGGCGACCTGCTGCGGTCGCTGGCGGCGCTGGAGAGCCCCGTCCCCATCTTCGTCCATCGCGACTACGGCCTGCCCCTCCTGGTGGATGAGCGGACGCTGCTCATCGCCATGAGCTACAGCGGGGACACCGAGGAAACGGTCTCCGCCTTCGAGGCGGCTCTGGGCACGAGCGCCAAGAAGCTGGTCATCGCCACCGGCGGCAGGCTGCTGGCGATGGCTCGGTCCAACGACGTCCCCGCCTTCGTGTTCAGCTACAGGTCGACGGTGCGGGCTGCCCTGGGATACGGACTGATGCCGCTGCTGGCCATCGCCGAGAAGGTGGGCATCGTGCGGAACAAGGCGGAGGACGTGGAGGAGGCGGCGATCCTCATGGAGCACATGGCTGGCCGCATCAGCGAGCACGTGCCGCTGATGCGCAACCACGCCAAGCATCTAGCCGCGAGGCTGGACGGCCACCTGCCGGTGGTGTACGGCGCCGGCATTCTGACAGAGGTGGCGCATCGCTGGAAGACGCAGTTCAATGAGAATAGCAAGCTCTGGTGCTTCTGGGAAGAACTGCCGGAGGCTAACCACAACGCCATCGTCGGGTACAGGCTGCCGGAGACGGTAGCGACGCGGGCCTTTGTCATCTTCCTGCGGGGGGCGGCCCTGCACCCCCGTATTCGCCTGCGGTACGAGTTCACCCGCCAGGCGCTGGACGAGGCGGGGGTAGCGAGCGAGACGGTGGACGCTGAGGGGAAGAGCCTTCTGGCGCAGATGCTGAGCGCCATCTTCTTTGGCGATTACGTTAGCCTTTACCTGGCGATCCAGGCCGGCGTCGACCCGTCGCCGACCACGGCTATCGCTGATCTGAAGCGCTGGCTGGCCGAGAAGGCGTGAAGGCACGCACGCGGACGGTTCGGCCGGCCCCCCGCCGACATTCTTCGCTTCGCTCAGAATGACAGGGGCGCAGCGTCACGCTGAGCCCGGGGAAGCGTCCTCGGCGATATAGGCCTCGACCTGAGCTCGCGTAGGGATGGCCGCCGAGCCGCCCACTCCGCCGACGGTGAAGCCGGCGGTCACGGCGGCGAAGCGAGCGGTGCGCTCCAGAGGCCAGCGCTCGAGCAGCCCCAGGAGGAAAGCGGCGTCGAAGGCGTCGCCAGCGCCGATGGAGTCCACCAGCGGCGCTACCTGCACGGTGGGCTGGTAGAAGACGGCTTCGCCGGCGAAGACGCTCGCACCTTCGCTCCCCTGCTTGACGACGACCGTGGGCGGGCCGGCGTCCCGCAGGACGGCCGCCGCCTCGGCCAGGTCCTCCCGGTCGGCCAGGCTGCGGGCCTCGCGTTCGTCCACAAAGAGCACATCCACGTAGGGCAGGATATCGGTCATGGCGCTGAGCCAAGGCCGGGCTAGGGGCTTCGCCGGGAACTGCGTGTCGATGCTCGTGATCAGGCCACGGCCTCGGGCTTGGCGGAAGACGTCTGTGGTGGCGCCGTGGTAAACCGAATCGAAATGCAGATAGCCGCCGCAGTGGAGGAGGCGCGCGTCCAGCAGGTAGTCCAGGTCGGCGGGTTCGAAGGTCAGGGGCCAGGGGTCGTGGGTGCCCAGGCGGTAGGCGAGGGGGCGCTTGCGGCTGCCGAAGAGGAGGACGTAGGCGACGATGGTGCCTGTCGTGTCCGGCACCAGCCTCACGCGGTCCACGGCGACACCGGCGCGGCGGAGGGCGTCGAACTGGAAGGCCCCTAGCTGGTCGTCCGGCAGGCAGGACACGAGGCCCACGTCCAGCCCCAGGCGGGCCAGGTCCTGCACCAGGTAGCCAACGGAGCCGGCGGCGGTCATCTGGATGTCCGCCGGCCCCTCCCAGCGGGTCAGTTCCTCGAAACTGGACGGCGCCTCGCCGGTGATCAGCAGGTCGATGTTCAGGGGGCCGACGACAGCCACGTCGCGGGGCACGGCTGACCTCAGTGGGTACCCGGCGGGAAGAGCGTGTACCAGACGCGGGCGTACTTAGCGATGTTGGAGCGCTGGCAGTCGGGGTTGATGTCGCCCAGTTCCACGGCCGACCAGTAGGGCAGGAGCTGGCCGGGCAGGATGGCCAGCAGGCTGAACAGGACCTCGTCCTCGCTGGGCAGGCGGATGACGTCGTCCACCAGCTTCGAGACCTCGCCGTCGCTCTCGCTCACGATGGCGACGGAGGGCGCCTTGAGCATCTGGGTGGCCCTGGCGATATCCACCATCTGGGGATAGGCGGGCCCCGGCGGGGCGATGAGGATGGTGAGGATCTGCTCGTCGGTGAGGCCGAGGGCGCCGTGGAGGTGGCGGCCGGGGCACATGGCCTTGGTGGGGATGCTGCTCATCTCATCATACTTGAGGGCGATCTCCTCGGCGGTGCCCAGGTTGGCGCCGCTGCCCACCACCAGCACCGCGCGGCGGCTCTTGTGGCGGCGGGCCAGCGTGCGGCATCGGGCATCCACGCCGTCGAACATGGCGGCGAAGCGCTCCGGGAGCTCGAACAGCTCGCGGCGGAGGGCGGCGTAGTCCAGGGCCTGCGGCTGGCGACGCTCGCCCAGGGTCAGGGCTAGGAGGACGGCGGCGGCCAGGCGGGCGGTGTAGTGGAAGGTATCGGAGCCGCCGGTGTCGAAACCGCCGGCGGTGACCAGGGTGTCCTCACAGACCTGAGTGATGGGGCTACCGGCGATGGAGGTGAAGGCGAGCGTGTAGGCGCCCGCCTCGCGGGCCTTCTTGGCGGCGCGGATGGAGTCGACGGTGCTGCCGCTGCCGGAGTAGGCGAGGAAGGCCAGGCGCGAGGAATCGTAGGGGCGGTCGGTGAGGATGAACTCCAGGGAATCGATGTCGGAGGCGTCGAGGCCGGCGAATTTCCAGAAGGCGCCCGCCGCCACCTGGGCCACGAACTGCGACGTGCCCAGACCGCAGCCGAGGATGCGGGTCAGGCCCTTGGCGATGATCTTGTCGGCGATGGGCCCGACGGCATCGCGATTCGAGTCCAGGGTCTCCCGCAAGACGGCGGGCTGGGTCTTGATATCGCCGTAGACGTTGAAGGGGTGCTCGGTGCGCGGCTGCGAGCCCAGAGCCTGGTACATGATGGGGTACTCGCCCGTGGCCTCGACCAGGCGGTCGATATCGCCCTCCCAACCCCACTGCTTGACGCGCTTGCCGGTCTCGCGCTGGTAGTCTTCGCTCATCCCTTGTACCTCCCGCTGTGATGGGGCCGCTCGCGCGCGGTCGAAGACATTCTACCCGCTCGGCATGGCTAGTGGCAGGTGGGCAGGCCGGCTTGCCTCCCTGGTCGGCGAGGACTACTCTGTGTGTGGACGAGGCGATGGCTCACCTGGAGATCGAAAACATACCGTCCCTGCGGAAGCCGGTGCTGATCGCGGCCTTCGCCGGCTGGAACGACGCCGGGCAGGCGGCGACGGCGGCCCTGCGCTTCCTCGGCGAGCACTGGGAGGCCGTGCGCTTCGCCGGCATCGAGCCGGAGGAGTTCTTCGATTTCACCTCTGCCCGGCCGCTGATCCGCCTGGGGCCGGGCCTGGAGCGAGAGCTGGAGTGGCCGGCTAACGTCTTCTTCTATGACGTGGAGCCGGACCTGAGCCGCGACGCCATCCTCCTTCTGGGGACGGAGCCCCACCTGAAGTGGCTGACTTTCACCGATACCGTCCTTCATCTGGCCCGGCAGTGCGGCGTTGAGCTGGTGATCACCATGGGGGCGTTCATGGGCGACGCTGTGCACTCGCGGCCGGTGCCGCTGATCGGCTTCGCCAACCGACCTGAGCTGAGCGGGCGTTTGGTGGAGCTTGGCGTCTCGCCGTCTCGCTATGAGGGGCCTACTGGCATCGTCGGCGCCCTGCACGACGCCTGCCGGCGACAGGGGATGGCATCGGCCAGCCTCTGGGCGGCAGCGCCTCACTATCTGGCCAGCACCACGAATCCCAAGGCGGCGGCAGCGCTATTGCAGTGCCTGAACGACTTCCTGGAGTTGAGGGTGGACCTGGGCGAGATGAAGCGCTTGGCCGCTCGCTTCGAGGCCCAGGTTGAGGAGGCGCTGGCTGCCAACCCCGAGCTGGCGGCCTACCTGCAACAACTGGAGCAGCGACTGGACACCGCTGGGGAGCCGGAACCGCGAACTCTGGCCGACGGCCCCGAGCTTCCGCCGGGCGAGGCGGTGGTGGAAGAACTGGAGAAGTTCCTGAGGGAGAAGCGGGAGGAAGGCGAAGGCGGGTAAGGACTCGGTGCGGGGCTACGGCGAGACCGGCGGCGTGTTGGTGCCGGGGCCCATGTCGCCGAACTTCTCGTCCACCAGCCGGCGGATCTCGGTGACCGTCTTGCCCTCGCTCTGCAAGCGGGCGGCGTCGACGGCGATGTCGGCGCAGATCGTGCAGTAGGCGGCGTGCTGCTCGAAGCTGCCGTCGGCCATGAAGAAGCACTGGTCGAGGCTCTGGTGAGGCATGTCCAGCCTTTCGCAGCCGCAATAGCAGGGCATCTGCGAGAAGAGCTGACGGTTGTCGACGGCCAGCTGGTAGGCATTTCGAGACGTCTGCGACTCGTAGACGAAGGCTGGGAACTGAGGGCCCTGGGCGGTGGCGGACGAGTCCTCGCCGCCCCAACCGGATATGGCCAGCACCAGCAAGACCGCAAGGACGGGCACTGCCGCTATCTCCAGCGTCAGGGCGCCCCAGACCAGCCGCTTCACGTCATACCCTCCCTACGGCCCGAAGTTGGCCTTCACCAGGAGCTTGTGTACCGGCTCCTGCGGGTCGTTGCACTTGACGGCTATCTCGAACAGGTGGGGCCCTTCCATCCCTTCGTGCATCTGGGTAGTGAAGGAGATCTCGCTCTCTTCGCCGGGCTTGAGGGTCGTAGAACCTACGACCGGCTGGAACGGTCAGCAGCCCTCCAAGATCTTGACCTGGACGTCCTCGATCTGCAGGGTGGCGTCGCCTCTGTTGCTGAACGGAAAGGCGTAGGAGACGGGCGTGTTCAGGGGGACGTCGCCGAAGTCCACGGACGTGGCTTCAAAGGACATAGCCGGCCCGCCCTGGCGGGTGGCCGCTCCTTCTGTCTTCTCTTCGGCTACGGGAGTGATGTTGGGCTGAGTTGCGGTGTCCTGGTTGCCTCCGGCCCGCGTCATCCCGAATACGGCGAGGACGACCACACCCAGCGCTACCACCACAGCCGCTCCGCCACCGAGTTGACGGAGCCATCGCAGCGGGGTCCTGCCTGACTTCTTGTGACCGTTAGGACGCCTCTTTGTCATCACTCTACGCTCAACACTTGCTGCCGGCACCAGATGGGGCCTGCGGGACGCCGGTGCCGCCCGACTGGACAGCCTGGTTCACCTG
>Ga0315273_10013158_pt1 | contig 10626 bp, 9 predicted proteins | sample YL17G02_0_MG_FD_205753 | JGI IMG/M metagenome (GOLD analysis project Ga0315273, IMG submission 205753) | Sediment microbial communities from Yellowstone Lake, YNP, Wyoming, USA - YL17G02_0 | ecosystem: Environmental > Aquatic > Freshwater > Lake > Sediment | place: USA: Wyoming | collected... | reverse complement strand
GACCAGTCGCGCTGGGACAACCGCGACCGAGGGGTATCGAAAGTGCAGTCTAATTTGCGGGCGCGTCTGTCCCCAGCGGCGTAACCTTCGATTTGTTGAAATCGACCTGCGGAAAATGGGACTAGTCAAGTCCCGCGGCGGGGACCTGGGCTGGTTCGGGCCGGGCAAGATGGTCCGGGCTTTCGAGGAGGCGGTGAGCCGCCTGTCGCCGGCTTGCGCGTAGCTCCGCGCCGGCCTTTTGACACGACCGGGCCGGGCGGCTATAATCCGCGGCATGCCCACCCCGTTGACGTTTGGGAGTCTCGAGGAGATTCTCGATTTCGCCATCGCCCGGGAGCGTCAGGCCCAGGAAATCTACATGGCCTTCGCCACCACTCGCCAGAGCTTCAGCCGGCTGCTCGCCACCATGGCGGACATGGAGAAGGAGCATGAGCGGCAGCTCGCGGAGCTGAAGGGCAAGCGCGCCTGGGCGCCCGCCCTCTCCGGCGCGGGGGGATTTAGCGTGGAGGAGCCCTTCAAGCAGATCGACTTCTCCCCCGACATGGAATACGGGGACTTCCTGGTGCTGGTCATCCAGAAGGAGACCGAAGCGGAGCGCCTGTACCTGCGGCTGGAGACTCTGGCCTCCGCCGCCGAGGCCCGGCGGCTGTTCCGCCACCTGGCCGGCGAGGAGAAGAAGCACCGGGACTGGGCCCAGGAGCGCTACGACAGCGACGTGCGCCGGGACAACTAACCTTACGGTTCGCCCGCGTCGGCGGCGCCGGCCTTCAGGATGAAGATCACCTCCCGGGCGAACATCCAGGGCCACAGGCGGCACAGCCAGGCCGGGCGGCCCAGGTCGATGACGCGCTCGATGTGGATGCCGTGCGACCGGCAGTGGACCGCGAAGTCCCTGCGCGTGCACAGGTGGATGTTCGGCGTGTCGTACCACTGGTAAGGCAGCTCCGGGGTGACGGGCATGCGCCCCGTGGCCAGCAGCTGCAGGCGCACGGGCAGGTGCCCGAAGTTCGGGAAGGCTACGATGGCCCGGCGCCCCACGCGCAGCATCTCGCTCACTACCAGCAGCGGGCGGTGGGTGGCCTGCAGGGTCTGGTTCAGGATCACATAGTCGTAGCTGCGGGTGGGGAAGTCCTTCAGCCCTTCGTCCAGGTTCCCCTGGAACACGGAAATCCCCCGGGCAATGCAGGCCCGCACCATGCTCTCCTGGATGTCCACCCCCCGAGCCTGCACGCTCTTCTCGGCGATGAGACGCGCCAGCAGCTCCCCATCGCCGCAGCCCAGGTCCAGGACCCGGCTCCCGGGCTCCACCAGCTCGACGATGGTGTCGTAGTTCAGGCGGTGGACTTTCGCCTCAGCCATGCACGCCCTCCAGGAACGAGGCGATCAGCGGGGTCTGGCGCTCGGTCTCCAGCAGGAACGAGTCGTGCCCGTAGGGGCAGTCGATCTCCACGTACGAGGCGTCCCTGCCGGTGCGCATCAGGGCGTACACGAGCTCCCGCGACTGGTAGGAGGGGTAGAGCCAGTCGGAGCTGTAAGACACTACCAGAAACTTGGCCGCGGCCCCGGCCAGGGCCTTTTCCAGGGAGCCGTACCCGGCGGCCAGGTCGAAGTAGTCGATGGCCTTGGTGATGTACAGGTAGGAGTTGGCGTCGAAGCGCTCCACGAACTTGAGGCCCTGGTGCTGCAGGTAGGTTTCCACCTCGAACTCGTCGGTGAAGTCGAAGCCGTACTGCTCGCGGTGGCGCAGCCGGCGGCCGAACTTGGAATGCATGGACTCGTCGGAAAGGTAGGTGATGTGGCCGATCATCCGGGCGATGCCCAGGCCTCGGTGCGGCAACTCCTTTCCGTAGTATTCCCCGCCGCGCCAGCGCGGATCGGACATGATGGCGCTGCGCCCCACGGCGTTGAAGGCGATGGCCTGGGCGGTCATGCGGGCCGTAGCGGCCAGGACCAGTGCGGAGCGCACCTTGCCGGGGAAGGAGACGGCCCACTCCAGGGCCTGCATCCCGCCCATCGAGCCCCCGACCACCGCCAGCAGGGAGGGAATGCCCAGGTGCTCGATCAGGGCGTTCTGCACGCGCACCATGTCGCGGATGGTGACCACGGGGAAGGCCAGGCCGAAGGGCCGGCCGGTTTCCGGGTTGCTGCTGGAGGGCCCGGTGGTGCCCATGCATCCGCCCAGCACGTTGGCGCAGACCACGAAGTAGCGTTCCGTGTCGAAGGCCTTGCCCGGCCCGATCATCCCGTCCCACCACCCCGGGGCCTTATCGCGGGCCCCGTGCAGCCCGGCGGCATGGGCGTCGCCGGAAAGGGCGTGCAGGATCAGGACGGCGTTGGTCCGGGCCTCGTTGAGGCTCCCGTAGGCCTCGTAGCGCACGTTGATAGGGCCGAGAGTGCGCCCGCTGTCCAGCCTGAACAGCTCGGGGGGGTGGGCGAAGGTGTATTCCCGGGGGTGCACGATACCGACCGAGCCGGGCCTGATTTTGTCCTTGCGCATATCGGATAGCTGAGCAGGATTGTCAGCCTAAGCCCAATTGCTTTCCGTGTCAATACAAGCGCGACGCGCACCGGTGCGGGTACCCTGCGCACCTTGACACCCTTTTGGCTTTCTTCCTAAGATGCCTCACGCCCGGGACGCGTCGCGGAGGCAGCATTGTACAAACCCGTGGAGCCGAAAGTCGATTTCCCGAAAATGGAGGAGGCGGTCTTAAGCTTCTGGCAGGAGCACCGCATTTTCGAGAAGTCCCTGCGCGGGCGGGAGAGCGGCGCGGAATACGTGTTCTACGACGGGCCCCCGTTCGCCACCGGCCTGCCGCATTTCGGTCATTTCGTGCCCGGGACCATCAAGGACGTCATCCCGCGCTACCAGACCATGAAGGGCCGTAGGGTGGAGCGGCGCTTCGGCTGGGACTGCCACGGGCTGCCGGTCGAGTACGAAATGGAAAAGGAGCTGGGCATCTCGGGCAAGCGCCAGATCGAGGAGTACGGCGTGGCCCGCTTCAACGAGGCCTGCCGCTCGATCGTGCTGCGCTACACCCAGGAGTGGCGCGCCATCGTCACCCGCCTGGGGCGCTGGGTGGACTTCGATCACGACTACAAGACCATGGACCCGGACTACATGGAGTCCATCTGGTGGATCATCCGCGAGCTTTGGCAGCGCGATCTACTATACGAGGGCTACTACATCCTTCCCTATTGCCCGCGCTGCTCCACGGCGCTGTCGAACTTCGAGCTGAACCTGGGAGGCTACCAGGACGTGCAGGACCCCTCGCTCACGGTGAAGTTCCGGGTCAAGGGGGAGCCGAACACCTACTTTTTGGCCTGGACTACCACGCCCTGGACCCTGCCCTCGAACCTGGCCCTGGCCCTGGGCCCGTTTATAGAATACGTGAAGGTCGCCGACGGTGAGGAGTTCTATATCCTGGCCCGGGAGCGCCTGTCCGCCTATTACCAGAGCCAGAGCGAGTACCGGGTCGTGCAGGAGTACAGCGGCAAAGAGCTGGCGGGCCTGGAGTACGAGCCGCTGTTCCCCTATTTCGCTTCCCTTTCCGCCAAGGGTGCCTTCCGCACCTGGACGGCGGAGTACGTGTCCACCGAGGACGGCACCGGCATCGTGCACACCGCCCCCGGCTTCGGCGAGGACGACTACGCCCTGCTGAAAGGCACGGGCGTGCCCACGGTCTGCCCCGTGGACGCGGAGTGCCGCTTCACTGCGGAGGTGAGCGACTACCAGGGGCTTTTCGTCAAGGAAGCCGACAAGCCGATCCTGCGGGACCTGAAGGCCCGCCGGGCGGTCGTCAGGCAGGAGAGCTACCGGCACAGCTACCCGCATTGCTGGCGCTGCTCTTCCCCGCTGATCTATCGGGCCATCACCTCCTGGTTCGTGAACATCGGCAAGGTCAAGAAGAGCATGCTCGCCGCCAACGCCCAGATCTACTGGATGCCCTCCCACCTGCGCGACGGCCGCTTCGGCAACTGGCTGGAGGGGGCCCGCGACTGGGCCATCTCCCGCAACCGCTACTGGGGCAACCCGATCCCGATCTGGAAGTGCGAGGCCTGCAACCACCTGGAGTGCGTGGGCAGCCGCGCCGAGCTGGAGAAGCTATCGGGACGGAAGGTCGCTGATTTGCATAAGCACTTCATCGACGACATCACTTTTGCCTGCACGCACTGCTGCGGCGGCACCATGCGCCGCATCCCGGAAATCCTGGACTGCTGGTTCGAAAGCGGCGCCATGCCCTATGCCCAGAATCATTACCCCTTCGAGAACCGCGCGCATTTCGAGGCCAATTTCCCGGCGGACTTCATCAGCGAGGGGCTGGACCAGACCCGCGGCTGGTTCTACACCCTGACCGTGCTGGCCGCCGCCCTTTTCGACAAGCCGGCCTTCAAGAGCGTGGTCGTCAACGGCCTGGTGCTGGCCGAAGACGGCAAGAAGATGTCCAAGAGCGCCCGCAACTACACCGACCCCATGGGGGTGATGAACGAGTTCGGGGCCGACGCCCTGCGCCTGTTCCTGATGCACTCCGCCTGCGTCAAGGCGGAGGACCTGCGCTACTCGGACGCTGGGGTGCGGGAGGTGCTGAAGAACGTCATCATCCCCCTGTGGAACGCATACAGCTTTTTCGTCACCTACGCCAACATCGACGGCGCCTCCCCCGCCGCCGCGCCCGGCGAGCCGGCCAACTCCCTGGACCGCTGGATCCTGTCGGAGGTCGCGCGGCTGGTCGAGGAGACCACCCGCGAGCTGGACCTGTATGACATACAAAAGGCCATCGACCCGATCGTGGAGTTCATCGACCTGACCAACAACTGGTACATCCGCCGCTCCCGGCGCCGCTTCTGGCGCTCGGAGAGCGACAGTGACAAGGGCGAGGCCTACCAGACGCTGCACACGGTGCTGCTGACCCTGGCCAGGGCAGCCGCGCCCTTCATCCCTTTCATCACCGAGGAGATCTACCGCAACCTGCGCACCCCGGACATGCCGGAGTCGGTGCATCTGGCCGAATACCCGGTCTACAATGCTTCCCAGCGGGATCTGGGCCTGGAGCGGGAGATGGCCCTGGCCCGCCGCGCGGTATCCATGGGCCGGGCACTGCGCACCCTGCATAACTTGAAAACACGCCAGCCGCTCAAGGCCCTGCACCTGGTCACCCGGGACGCGGGGGAGAAAGCAGTTCTAGAGCACATGCGCGACCTCATCCGCGAGGAGCTCAACGTGAAGGAAGTGGTTTTGCGGGAGAACGAGGAGGAGCTGGTCGAGTACTCGGCCAAGGCCAACTTCAAGGTGCTCGGCAGGCAGCTGGGCAAGGATATGAAGGAAGCCGCCGCCCGCATCCAGAATCTGGGCGGGAGCGACATACGGACGCTGCTGGCCGGGGGCAGCGTGGAGCTCACGCTCGGCGGCCGCTCCTTCGCCCTGAGCGCCGAGGCGGTGCTGGTGACCCGCGCCGAGAAGGAGCACTTGAAGGTGCTCAACGAGGGCACGCTGACGGTGGCCCTGGACCCGGAGCTGACTCCGGAGCTGGTGCAGGAAGGGCTGGTCCGGGACCTGGTGCGCGGGGTGCAGAACCTGCGCAAGGAACGGGGACTGGCCGTGACCGACCGCATCGAGCTGGAGCTGGCCGGCTCCGAGGAGCTGCGCGGCGCCGTGGCCGCCTTCCAGGAAAGGCTCACCGGCGAAACCCTGGCCGACGGCTGGGCCTGGCGGCGTCACCCCGACGCCGTCGAGGTGGAGTGCGGGCAGGAGAACGCCTACGTGTACCTGCGCAAGCTCTGAACAACGAGCACGCGTGCTGCGGGCCGGCCTGGCAGCGCTGTTGGTCGTAACGGCCCTGCTGTTGTCCTCCTGCGCCACTCTTCCTGCGGCGCGGGTTGTCCAATCCCCCTGGGCGGCCCTTCCCTCCGACGGCGACCTGTACCTGTTCGCGGATGTTCAAGAGGCCCGGGGCCTTCTTCAGCCCCTGGCCGCAGGTTTCAGCGGGCAGGAGCCCGCGCGCCTCGACTCGCTCCTGGACCGGGTCGAGCAGGCCCACGCCTGCCTGTACCTGGGCGCCGCGGGACTCGCCCAGACGCCGCCGCTACCCGCGGGTGAGGCTGCGGGAGGCGCCGGCGAGCCCCCCTCCGGCCGCGGCGCCGAGCTGGCCGTGACCGGCCGGTTCTCCCCCGACCTGGTGAGTTTTCGCTTAGGCTTCAGCTGCGCCTGGGTGCGGCACGAGTCCGCACTGCCGTCCGCGCAGCCATACTGGAACGTGCGCGGACGCTCCCTGGAGGTGGGCTCGCCGGCGCCGGGACTGCTGCTGGCGGCCGCGGGCCGCCCGGGCGGCCTGGAGCGGATGCTGGCCCGCCGCCTCGTGCCGGCTGCCGGCCCCGTGGAGCGCGCGCGGGCGAGTGACCCGCGGGTCGACCCATTCCTGGCCGGCGCCGCCCTTTACGCCTTCCTGCCGGGGCCGCCGGCGGGTGCTGGGCCCGGCCTGCCACTGCGGCAGGTCTGGCTGGCCGCCCGCCGGGACGGGGAACACTACGAGCTGGGTGCCCTGGCGGCGCTGGCCGGGGAGCCCAGCCCGCGCGCGCTGGCGAGCCTGGTGCGCCTGGCCGCCGCCGCTTGGTTGCGCAGGGCCGGCGTGTCGGACGTCGCGGGGCGCCTGCGGGCGCTGGAGATCGGCATCGAGGGGGACGCCCTGAGCCTGCGCGGCCTGCGCCTCGGCGAGGCGGAACTGCTTTCTGCCCTCGAGGCCTGGGTCCTTCCGCCGGCCGGGGAGGATGCCGGTGCGCAGCGCGGTGATTAACTACCGGGCCGGCAATCGGCGTAGCGTCCAGACCGCCCTGCGGCACCTGAGCGCGGGCTCGCCGGAGCATCTGGCCGCGCGGGGCATCCCCGTGCGGCTTGAGAGGGAGGTCGCATGAAGGCGATTCGGATCCGGGCCCACGGCGGGCCGGAGGTTTTGGAGCTCGCGGAGGTTCCCGTGCCCGAGCCGGCGCCGGACCAAGCGCTGGTACGGCTGGAGGCCGCCGGGGTGAACTTCATCGACGTGTACCACCGTACCGGCCTGTACACGGTCAGCCTGCCCTACGTGCTGGGCCAGGAGGGTGCCGGCACGGTGGAGGCGGTGGGCGAGGAGGTCACGGGCCTGGCTCCCGGCGACCGGGTGGCCTACGCGGGGGTCGCCGGGGCGTACGCGGAGTACGCCCGGGTGCCCGCCGAGAAGCTGGTGAAGCTGCCGGAGAACGTGGACTGCGAGCAGGCGGCGGCGGTGATGCTGCAGGGCATGACCGCCCACTACCTGGCGCACGACACCTTTCCGCTGGAGCGCGGCGACACGGCCCTGGTGCACGCGGCGGCCGGGGGGGTGGGGCTGCTGCTGGTGCAGCTGGCCCGGCAGCGCGGCGCGCGGGTGCTGGCCACCGTGGGCAGCGCGCGCAAGGTGGAGCTGGCCCGCAAGGCGGGCGCCGACGAGGTGATCCGCTACGACGAGAAGGACTTCGTGGCCGAGGTGAAGAGCCTGACCGGGGGGCGCGGCGTGCAGGTGGTCTACGACTCGGTGGGGCAGGCCACGTTCCTGAAGAGCCTGGACTGCCTGGCCCCGCGTGGCATGCTGGTCTCCTTCGGGCAATCCAGCGGCAAGATCGCCCCCTTCGACCCCGCGCTGCTCGGCGGCAAGGGCTCCCTCTTCCTGACCCGGCCCACGCTCTGGCACTACATCGCCGACCGGCCCAGCCTGCTCGCCCGGGCCGGCGACCTGTTCGACTGGATCGGCTCGGGGCGCCTGTTCCTCTACATCGCGCAGGTGCTCCCGTTGGAGCGGGCCGCCGAAGCGCACCGTTTGCTGGAAGGCCGCCAGACCGCGGGCAAGGTTTTACTGTCGCCGCTCGGCGGCGGTTAGGCCGGGGGTGGCCGGCAATAGCCGGCTTCCACGCCGGCCATAGCCGGGTTCCACGCCGCCCGGCGAGTTGTCGCGATCCGGAATTTTCATTACATTACGGACTCAGGAGCCGCACATGCCCACCTACGACTACGAATGCAGGAGCTGCCACCACACCTTCGAGGCTTTCCAGAGCATCAAGGAGGAGCCGCTGAAGAAGTGCCCGAAGTGCGGCAAGGGCGTGCGCCGCCTGTTCGGCGGCGGAATGGGGATCATCTTCAAGGGCAGCGGTTTCTACACCACCGACAACAAGCGCTCTTCGGCCGTGACCGGCAACGGCAACGGCTCCTCCCGCAGCGAGGCGAAGAGCGAGCCCAAGAGCGAGCCAAAAAGCGAAGCCAAGCCTTCCTCCGAGAAGTCCGAGTCCCCGGCCAAGAAGTAGCGCACCCTCAGCCTTCCGCCTGCGCTTCCCGCAAGGCCTGTTCCAGCAGATTCTCCACCTCCAGGCCCGCGAAGGAGGCGAGCATCCGCGCGTGGTCCGGCTTGATCAGTGGGTGGGGCGGGGCAAAAAGCGCGCAGCAGTCGGGATGCGGCAGGATGGAGGTCTCGAAGGTGCCGATGCGCCGGGCCAGGGTGACGATCTCCACCTTGTCCATGCCGATCAGGGGGCGCAGCAGGGGCAGGCTCGTCATGCCGCCGGTAAAGCGCAGGGCAGGCAGGGTCTGGCTGGCCACCTGGCCCAGGCTTTCGCCGGAGATCAGGCAGTCGTGGCCCTCCCGCCGGGCCAGGTTCTCGGCCGCGCGCACCATGCAGGCGCGGATCAGGAGCGTGCTCTGCTCGCGAGGGGCCCGCTCGCGGATGCGCAGCTGCACAGCCGTAAGCGGCACCACGAACAGGCGCATGTCCCCCAGGTACTCCGCCAGGATGCGGCGCAGCTCCACGACTTTCAGGCGCGCAAGCTCGGAGGTGTACGGAGGGGTGTGGAAGTAGACGGCATCCACGGCCAGGCCGCGCTTGGCCAGCAGCCAGCCGGCCACCGGGGAGTCGATCCCGCCGGACAGTAGGAGCAGCCCCCGGCCGCTGGAACCCACGGGCAGGCCCCCGGGCGCGGGGCTGGGCGGCCCGTACAGGTAGGCGCGCTCGCGGATCTCCACGTTGAGCACCCAGTCCGGGTGATGCAGGTCCACGGTCAGCCCCGGCAGGCTTTCGCGCAGCAGCGCGCCCAGGTCGCAGGCGATGCCGTAGGAGTCCAGCGGGAAGCTCTTGTCCGAGCGCCGCGCCTCGATCTTGAAGCGCCCGCCGCGCACCGCGGCCAGCCCCGGCGCCAGCGCGAGGGCGGCCTCGCGCAGCAGGGCGGGGTCCTTGTCCACCTGCAGGGCCCTGGAGAACCCCACGATGCCGAAGGTGTGCTCCAGGGCCCGCCGCACCGCCGGCTGCCCGGCGTCGGTGTGCAGGAACAGGCGACCGTGCCGCCGCTCCAGCTCCGCGACGGGCCCGCTCGCGCTCGCGGCCCCGAGTGAGTGGCGGATATTGGCGCACAGCCTGCGCTCGAATTGGCCGCGGTTCTGCCCCTTCAACTGGAGCTCGCCGTACTTGATAAGGTACAAGTCCTGCATCGCGGAGAGAGCCGTACTCGGCATGGCTTCACAGCCCCGGCAGCCGGCGGCGGAGGGCTTCCAGCAGCCCCTCCAGCTCCGCGGCTTGCGTGGCCGGCCCGATGGAGATGCGCACGCTGCAGGACGCCAGCTCCCGGGCAACGCCCATGGACTCCAGCACCCGGGTACGTTCCTTCTTTCGCGAAGAGCAGGCCGCCCCGGTGGAGATGAGAAAGCCCTCGCTCTCCATGACGCGCACCAGCACCTCACCCGGGACTGGGGGGAAGGCGGCGGAGAGGATGTAGGGGGAGAAGCGCTCGGGGGGGAGCCCTGCGCCCCGGCCTTCGGGCAGGATGCGGCAGCCGGGGAGTGAGAGCAGGCCGGCCAGGAGACCGTCCATCAGCCCCCGCGCCCGCCGCGAGCGCTCGTCCAGACCGGCAACCGCCCGCTCGCCGACCTGGGCCAGGGCCCAGGCGCCGGCCAGGTTCTCCGTTCCGGACCTGCGCCCCGCCTCCTGCCCCCCCCCGGCGTTCAGGAACTCCCGCACGCCCGGCTGGCGCACGTACAGCGCGCCGATTCCCCGCGGCCCGCCGAACTTGTGCGCGCTCACCGCCGCCGTATCCACGCCCAGCTCCGCGGGGCGGAAGGGGACCTTGCCGAGGGCCTGCACCGCGTCGGTGTGCAGCAAGATGCGCCGCCCGCCCGTGCGGGCGATGCCGGCCAGGCCCGCTGCCACCTCCGCCACTTCCTGGAGCGCGCCGGTCTCGTTGTTCACCAGCATGAGGGCCACCAGGGCGGTGCGCTCGTCCACCGCGCCCAGCACCCGCGCGGGGTCCGCCCGGCCGTCGCCGCCGGCCGGAACGACCGCCGCCTCGCCCCCCAGAGCCACCAGGCGCCGGGCGGCGAGGAACAGGGAGTCGTGCTCCAGGCCGCTCAAAACCACCCGCCGGTCGCGCCGGTGAAGCAGCAGGGAGAAGAGCACCAGGTTGTTGGCCTCCGTGCCCCCCGAGGTGAACACCAGCTCCTGCGGCGCGCAGCCCAGGGACCCCGCCAGGCGGCGGCGGCAGTCGGCCAGCAGCTCGGCGGCTCGCCTGCCCTCGGCGTGCGGCGCCGAGGGGTTGGCGTAGTATTCGCTAGCGATCCTCACCGCGCCCTCGAGGATGTCGGGG
>Ga0315273_10013157_pt1 | contig 10626 bp, 11 predicted proteins | sample YL17G02_0_MG_FD_205753 | JGI IMG/M metagenome (GOLD analysis project Ga0315273, IMG submission 205753) | Sediment microbial communities from Yellowstone Lake, YNP, Wyoming, USA - YL17G02_0 | ecosystem: Environmental > Aquatic > Freshwater > Lake > Sediment | place: USA: Wyoming | collected... | reverse complement strand
CCGCCAAGGGCGTCGAACAGCGGAACATGAACCGCGAGATCTACATTCCGCTCACCACGGCCGAAAGCCGCTATGGCGACCTGATGATCCGCCGGCAGAGCGGAACCCGCGAGATGGCCAAGTACGACTACTCGAATCTGTATATCACCGTGGACTCGCTCGACTATGTCGAGGACGTCTCGGAGATGGTCCGGCGGGTATTCGAGCACAGTCACGCACAGATGGACTACGAGGTGCAGGTCCCGTTGGCCCAGCTCAAGGTGGCCCAGCGCAAGAAGCGCAATTCCCAGATTCAGCTCGGCATGATCGCCGGGATTTCCCTGCTCGTCGGCGGGATCGGCATTATGAACATCATGCTGGCCACCGTTACGGAGCGCACCCGCGAGATCGGCATCCGCCGCGCCCTGGGCGCCAAACAACGCCACATCGTCGCGCAGTTCCTGTGCGAAACCGTGATGCTGACGACCAGCGGCGGCCTGTTCGGTGTGTTCCTGGGTTACGTCGGCTCGACCGCCATGACCCAGTGGGCCCAGTGGGGCCGCGCCATCGTCCGCCCGGAGGCCGTCGCGGTCAGCTTCGGGCTGTCCGTCCTGATCGGCATCTTCTTCGGCATGTACCCCGCCGTCCGCGCCGCCCATCTGGACCCGATTGAAGCCCTGCGCCAGTAGGGTGGAGGCTGGATGGGAAACCCTGGCGTACCGTTCTGAGCCGATCGCATCGTATACGAGCCGCGACCGTCAGGGAGCGGAGAAGCGTTGAGCCGCCCAGGAACCGCTTCCTGACGGGCGCGGCTCGTTCCTGCAAGCATTCCCGCTGCCGTCATAGGGTGGGCAGGATGCGTCCTGTCTACGAGGAACGGCACCCAGTACAGCATAATCGGGTGGCTTGAGCCATCGACGTGTGCTACACTGGAGGTAGAGGAGTTTGCCGATGGTCATTCGCTTCGATATTCCCGATCCCATCGAGCAGGAGCTGGCGAAGCAGGTCGGAGACGTCAGCCAGGCGGCCAAGGAGGCCTTGGTCATCGAAAGTTATCGCACAGGGAGGCTCAGCATAGGTCAAGTCGCGCGAGTTCTGGGTTTCGAGACCCGTTTTCAGGCCGAGGAGTGGCTCGGCAAGCACGGCGTTTCCTGGAACTACTCGCTGGATGATCTCGAGGCGGATCGCGAAACCCTGCGCCAACTCCTCGCCGAGCGCCGCTGATGCTGGTCGTTGCCGATGCCTCGCCGCTGAACGTGCTTATCCGAATCGAACTCATCGACGTACTTGAAAAACTTTTCGGACGCGTTGTCATCCCGCCGGCCGTCGTCAAGGAGATGTCTCACCCAAACACGCCGCGTGTGGTCCGTGAGTGGCTGGCAATACGTCCATCTTGGCTCGATATTCGCGCGCCCTCCGCTCTCGACACCAGTCTGGGTCTGGATCCCGGAGAGTGTGAGGCCATCTGCCTTGCGCGTGAGCTCCGCGCAGAGTTGCTGCTCGTTGACGACCTCAGAGCGCGACGCGCTGCACAACGGCTTGGCCTGAACATCACGGGAACCATCGGTGTCCTCGAATTGGCCGCCGGACGAGGGCTTCTCGATCTTCAGACCGCGCTGGACCGGATCCGTCAGACCGATTTCTCGGTCTCGGACGAGTTGCTGGATGCCGCCATCAGGCGAGCCGCGCGACCGGGCGAGCGCCGCCACAACGACGCTCCCGACGGGTAAGACGGCGGACTGCATCGCACACGAGCCGCGACCGTCAGGGAGCGGAGACGCGTTGAGCCACCCGGGAACCGCTTCCTGACGGGCGCGGCTCGTCCTGCATACGGTGCGACCACCTCGATTTGCTGCTACTGCTTGCCGCGGTAGACGATGCGACCCTTGCTGAGGTCGTAGGGCGACAGCTCGACGGTAACCAGGTCGCCCAGGGTGATGCGGATGTAGTGCTTGCGCATGCGTCCGGACAGGTGGGCCAGCACCTCGTGCTTCTCGCCGCCCAGATTGGCCTGGACAAGGAAACACGCGTTGGGCAGGGTCTTTATGACCGTCCCCTCCACTTGCATGCTTTCGGTAGCCATTACACCTCGTCCGCCATGCGCTGCTTGCGATGGGCTTGCCCGGAATCGCGTCCGGGCTGATCGGGGCGAAGCATACCACCCCGGCCGGTGCAAGTAAACGGCTACGTTTGGCACGTTCTGGCAAAGAAGAAGAAATCGGCGAAGGAGCCGCGGTCCGTGGCCATGTCGCACGGGTATCGGTTGGGTATGTGCCGGACCAGCTTCCAGCCGGGCGCCGCCTCGTCCACCCATCGCGTGAACTTGCGGTGCCGGACGTGCGGCGCCGTTCCCGGAGGCCGCTCGTCGGTGTTGCTGGAATAGACGATCACGAACCGGTGGGCGGAGGCGAACAGCCTGGCCATGTACGCCACGAAAACCTCATCCTCCACCAGGTGGAAAACCACATCCAGCGAAAGGGCCAGATCGGCCCGCTCGCCGGCATAATCATCCACGTGCTTGAACGTTTTCGTTGGATCGCAGCGGAACGTCTCCCGGCACAGGGCGACGGCCTGGGGGCTCACGTCAAGTCCCGCGTAGCGAGGATACGAGGCCAGGCGCAACTGGTTTCCGTCGCCGCACCCGAACTCGATGACCGACTTCACGTCGTGCGTGCGAACGAAATCGTTCAGCACTTCCGCCTTGAATTCGGCCAGTTCGCCGTACGAACCGGGGCCCGAGTTCCTTCCGGTCGCGTATCGCTCGATCCAGTACCGTTGCGATCCGGGGAACACCCTCGCCCGGATCGCTTGCATAACGGCACGCAGCAGCGACATCAGCGTCAGTATCCTCACTTGCCCGGCACTACGTGGCACACACACCGGCGAGGCGCCGGTGCCACACATTCACACACCCCCCACACATGGGAGCCGTTACACTAATACCCGGACGCCTGGCCGTCCTTGCGCGACTCGGATGCGCCGATGTACACGTCGTTCTTCTCGTCGTACAGGATCGCCTGACACCCGCCGTAGGGTCCGCCGACGGGGGCCACGTTGTGGCCCATCGCCGAAAGGGCGTTCCTCACCTCGACGCCGATGCCCGACTCCAGGCGGACTTCGCCGCCGTCGGTCATCCGCCGGCCGCTGGGTTCCGACGAGCCGCCGTGGCGGAAACGGGCCGCGTCGGCCGCCTCCTGCACGTTCATGCCGAAGTCGATCAGGTTGCACAGCACCTGCACCTGCCCTTGCGGCTGCATGTCGCCGCCCATGACGCCGAAGCTCAGCCACGGCCGGCCGCCACGCGTCACGAAGCCGGGGATGATGGTGTGGAACGGACGCTTGTGCGGGGCGTACGTGTTCACGTGCCCCTCACTCAGGTTGAAGGCCTGCCCCCGGTTCTGCAGGGCGAAGCCGCAGCCGTCCGGCACCATCCCGCAGCCGAACCCGAAGAACACGCTCTGGATGAGCGAGACCATGTTGCGATCCTTGTCGGCCACGGTGAGGTAGATCGTGTCGCCCTGGTCCATGCGCGGGTTGCCCGGCGCGATGCGCCGGTTCGCGCGGGTCGGGTCGAGAAGCTTGCGCCGTCCGGCCGCGTAGTTCTTGGAGATGAGCTCCGCGACGGGAAGACGATTGACGTCCGGGTCCGCGTAAAACACCGCCCGATCCTCATAGGCGATCTTCTTGGCCTCGATCAGGTGGTGAAGATAAAGAGCGTTGTTGTGGCCCATGCCGCGAAGGTCGAAGCCCTCCAGGATGTTCAGCATCTGCAGCACCGCGATGCCCTGCCCGTTGGGCGGAATGGCCCACACGTCGTAGCCGCGGTAGTCCGTCGAAACCGGCTCGACCCATTCCGACCTGTGCTCGGCCAGGTCGCGCAATCGCAGGAAGCAGCCGACGCGCGACGAAAACGCGTCGATCGACCCCGCGATTTCGCCCCTGTAAAACGCGTCGCGACCCTGTTCGGCGATGAGCTGGTAGCTTCGCGCCAGGTCGGGGTTGCGGAAGACCTCGCCCTTGGCGGGCGCCTTTCCGTTCGGAGCGTAGGTCGCCAGGAAGCCCGGCTGGTCTTTCAGAATGTCAACGGTGGTCTGCCACTCCTGCGCGATGATCTGCGACACGGGGAACCCGTTGCGGGCGTATTCGATAACCGGGGCCAGAATGTCGCGCATCGGCAGCCGGCCGAAGCGCGCGTGCAGCTCGAACCAGCCGTCCACGCAGCCCGGCACCGTCACCGGCAGCGGCCCGCGCGCGGGGACCGCCTCCAGCCCCTTCGATTTGAAGTGCTCCAGCGTCAGCCCGTACGGCGACCGCCCGCTGGCGTTCAGCCCGTAGAGCTTGTTGGTCTTGGCGTCCCAGATCAGGGCAAACAAGTCGCCGCCGATGCCGCAGCTCATGGGCTCCATCAGCCCCAGCGCGGCGTCGGCCGCGATGGCCGCGTCCACGGCGCTTCCGCCTTTCTTGAGAATGTCGATCGCAATCTGCGTCGCCAGCGGATGGCTGGTGGCGGCTACTCCGTTCCGCGCGATCACCTCGGACCGCGTGGCGAAAGGCCGGCCCGCCGGCCGGTCCCCACTCTGTGCGGGCAACGCGGCGCACGCAACGAGCACGGTTGCCGTCAGAACAGCAACGGAACAAATCCGCATGGGGCTACGCCTTGAACCGTCCGTAGTAGCGGTCGGCCGGGTACTTCCGGGCGTTCTTGGCCATCTTGTCCTCGACGGCCGAGGCGATGTCGATGTCCATCGCGTTGGCGAACGCCAGCACGAAGGCCATCACGTCGGCCAGTTCTTCGCGGATGTCGGCCATCTGCTGCGGGTCGTGCCGGATCGCGTCCAGTTCGTCGCTGCGGACCCACTGGAAATGCTCCATCAGCTCGGCCGCCTCGATGGCGATGGACGACGCCAGGTTCTTGGGGTCGTGGAACTGTTCCCAGTTCCGCTCGGCGACGAACCGGGCGAACATTTCGCGGAGTTCGCCGATGGTCGTCTTCGGGTCACGAGCGATGGTCTCACGGGCGGCTTGTGCGGCCCAGTCGGCGACCCCTTGCTCCGCCCGCCGGGCGTGGAGGTATAGGCGAAGGGTGACGACGACTCTCCGGGCCACGAGCTGAGTCAGCGGGTTGAAGTCCGCGTCGTCCGCCGCCTGAAGCGAGTTGACGTACTCGCGTCGGTCCTCGGGCCGAATGATGGCGCAGCTCAACCGCGCCCGGAAGAGAATAAGATCCTGCCAGAGCCGCGCGATGCGACCGTTCCCATCGACAAACGGATGGATGCGCGCGATCGCCCAGTGACCCCAGGTCGCCAGCAACACGGGATCGACGTCCTGTCGGTTCTCGCGCTCCGCGATTTGCTCGAGAAGGCGGCGGACCAGGGCCGGGACGTACCCGTGATCGGGAGGTTGGTACTTCGCGCCGCTGATCATCACACCTCGTTCGCGGTACTTGCCGGCCCATTCGTCGTCAATTCCCGCCAGAAGGTTCCGGTGGGCCTCCAGGAGCTTCTCTGGCGTATGTGGATTCGGATCGGGCAGGAGGGCGTCCTGGGTATAGCCGATCGCGTTGCCCAGGTTGAGCACTTCGGTCGCCTCGCGTTTGCGGGCGATGTCCACATGGCCCGTTCTGAGTATCTCCAGGGTCTCGCGAAGATCGCACGTGTTCCCCTCGATGGCGTTGCTGCTGTACACCCGTTCACCCAGCAAACGGGCCTGAACGTCCCTCACGATATCGGGACTCAGCGGGCGCAGCTCGTTCACTTTGCGCGCAGTCTCCCTGACATCGCCGAGCAGGGCCTCGGTGGTTTCGTTCAGGTGAATCCTGTCCGGCGCAAAGAGTTCCACGGTATCAGCCTCCGTATCGGACGCGCGCGGCGGTTTCATCGTACCGGCGGGGCGGGTTTGCGTCTATCCGGGTGGAGTCGGTTGCGGTGGGTCAGTCGATGCTCCGCCGGCCCGTGTCGCCGGCGTACTGCTCGTGCCAGTGGCCCACGCGCTCCTCGCTGAGCTTCCAGCACAGGCACGCTTCGCGCCCATTGCGCAGGAATGGGAAATCGACGCAGCCGCGCTCGTAGTCCTTCACCTCGCAGCCGATGGACGTCACTTCAGCCAGCAGATCGGCCAAGCGACAGGCCGCCTCAATGCCCTGGGCGTCAGTCGACTTGAGTTCATCGAGCCGATTCTCGTGCGCGAGTCTGCGCCGGCGCTTCCGGAATCGTTCGACCAGCCGATACTGCGCGACTACATCCGTGAGAATGCGCCGCACAAGCGGCAAAGCCTGGTTGGCCTCGTCGACGGAAAACAGTCTCCGTCCGACCGGCGCTCCCACGGAGCGAGTGGAACTTGTATTGAACTCGATCATGTTCCCCGCCGTAAGTGACGAGTTCCGCTACCCAGCACGGCACGGTCGAGAAATAGCGTGCTCCGCAAGCCTTGTCAACACGACCCGATGGGACCGCAGGCAAAAACCCGCCTCGCCGGATGCCGTGGGCGGCTTGTCCGCCCGTACGATCCGGCTACCGCGCCGCGCTGCTCACCGCGGCCGTCCCCATGCGAAACGGATAGACCGCTTCGGCCGCCTTGGCCCCGGCAATGTCCTCGATCGAAACTTTCAGCACATATTCGCCCGGGCTCAGTTCCGGCGGAAACGTCACAAGCTGGGCCAGGAAGAAGTCCTCGCGCCGCTGCCTCGAAAGGTCCTCGATGCCCGCCTCCTCGTGCTTCCACACGCTGGCCCCCGCCGCCGTCAAGATCTCCAGACGGCTGGTCAGACGCACGCGAAAGCGTTCATCCGGCGCCGGCTCGGAAACGAAGTTCCTCACCTCGCAATACACGATCGCCCCGTTCGCCCGGTTTGGAACCAGCGCCGAGGGACTCAACTCGTCGTATACGCCGAACGTGCTGACCTTCGCACACAAGGCCACCTTCGGAATCACCAACTCCGCATCCCGAGCAAACCGTCGCCGAAGGTCCTCGATCGCCGCCAGGGCGTTGTCCGTGGCCGGTCCCGGCTCGCGCAGGGCCTGTCGCACACGCCGCACCAAGTCCGCCGTGCTGGCCATCGTCTGGCCCGCGTCCCCCGAAACCTGCTTGAAAAGCTCCGCCGCCTCGACGTTCTGCCCCATCGCCATCTGGAGAAGAAGCAACCGCCACATCGCGTCCACGTCGCCGGAGTTCCCGGCGACATCCCGCTTGAGTTGCTCCACCATGCTTTGGATGCCCTGATCGACCGGTGAGCCAGCCGCTTCGGGCGCCGCGTTCACCCCCATCGTCTTGGGTTCAGGGCGCGCCGGCTCCCCGGCCTGTGCCGAGGATCGAATCGCCACTCGTTCGATCCGGGGTTTGTCCTTGCTCTTGGCCGGTGGACTGTACGGCGCGGAAGCCGGCGCCGGCCGCTCCTTCGCGACCGTAGCCAGGTCGGCGCCCATGTTGGCCCCCGGTTTGCCGTCGTTGGGTGTGTTCCGACCGGGGATCACCGGTTCGTACGAGCCGGGGCCAATCCCTGCGGACGCGTCCTGGCGCTTCCGGATGGCGGGCGCGGGCGAGCCCTCGTCGTCGGTATCATATCGAGTCAGCTTGTTGAGAAACTCCTCGACGCGCCGTTCCGTACCCACCGCGGTGGACGGGTCGGCATTCGTTTCAGCGTCGGCTGTGTTCTGAGGTACCTGAGGGGCCTGCGGCGTTTGCGGCGCCGGAACCTCCGCCGTTGTACCGCGCTTGGAATTCCACGAAGAACCGGGTTCCAGGCAGCCAGGCCCGACGGCCAGCAGAACAATCGCGACGCCCAAGAGGTGGACGCGTGTCATCGTGATCCTCCTGATCGGGCACGCGCTTACGGGTGGTCCACCACCGCGTGCTTGACAATGAACTTTTCGACCGCCTTGGGCACATCGCTTAAGCCCGTTTTCGTCCGCAGGTCCGCGTCAAGCAGGTCGCGCAGCATCGTCTCGAGCCGATCCGGCGGAAAACGCTTTAGAACTTGCGGCGTGATCCAGTATTTCTTCTCGATTTCCCCCGCGGAAACGCCCGCCGCCAAGGCCTGTGAGGCATCGACCAGACGCCGTACGGACCAGGCCAGCCCGCCGATAGCCATCTCCTCGGCCGCCCGCTCCGTCGCCAAGACCCGTTCCCAGTAGTGCAAAGCCTTATCGGGGTTCCCCTCGACAATGGCGTCCATCACCAGGAAGACTTTTCTCTGACGATGATTGCCTACCAAGGCTTCCAGATCGTCGGTCGTGATCGCGGCGCGCGAGCCGACGTACAGCGCCAGCTTGGCCAGCTCGTTGTCCAGCTCCCCCAGCGAGTTGCCGGCCAGTTCGCGCAGGGACACGGCGCAGTCCCCCTTCATATTCTTGCCATAGGTGTCCCGCACGCGCCCGAGGATCCAGTCGGTGAGGTCCTTGCCTTTGGGTGTCTCACACCGGACGATCCGGCCGATCTTCTGGATCGCCTTGTACAGCTTGGTCCGACCGTCGAAACTTTCACAGGACAGGATCAGGCAGCCGTTGTCGGAAGGCGAATCGCAGTACTGCTCGAGCGGCTCCCGATACTTGGTGACAAAGCGGTCGGCATCGTCCACGATCACCACACGTCGGTCGCCGAGCAGGGAGAAGGTGCGGACCTCGTCAAGTACGTCCGCCAGCCCCGCATCCTTGCCATCCAGACGGCTCGGGCCAAGTCCGGCCTCCGAAGCCCCGAGTTCGTCGCGCAGGATCTGACGCACGGCCTCGGTTCGCAGGAACAGGTCGGAGCCGAACACCGCGTAGATCGGGAGAGTCATGGAGAAACCGGTTCCGCCGTCGGGACGAGCCGCCCCACGCGGCGGCGTACGAGATCCAGGTTATCCAGGCGAAGCTTCGCCCTGGCGACGACGTCGGCCGCGTTCGGATCGAACGTGGACGCGTTCTGATAACTGGCCCGGGCGCCGACCTCGTCGCCCCGCCACATCTGCACGTCGCCAAGGTTCAACCAGGCCCGCGCGTCCTTCGGCTCCAGTTGGAGCAGTTCCCGAAGGTACCTGGCGGCTTCGTCGTACTTCCGGGCGGCCGCACAGGACTCGGCCAGCCCGGAAAACGCCGACCGCAGCTTCGGATCCCGCGTCAGGGCCAACTCGTAGGAATTCGCCGATTCCTCGTAGTCGCCGACAGCGTACAAGGCCCGCCCCATATCGACAAGGGCCGGCGACAGGCTCGGATCCAGTCCCAGCGCGTCGCGAAGACGGGAAATCGCCAGACGATACTCACCGCGTCCGAGGTACGCGACCGCCTGCTCGTGAAGATGATGCGCCCGCGTCAGTTCTTTCTCCGTCGGCGCCGGCCGTGTGGTCGCGCGTGCCGTCGCGGGCCGAGTCGTTGCCGCCGGACCGCGGGACGCGAAGATCGCATCCAGGTCGACCGCACCCGCGGCCGCCCCGCTCTGGTTGCCGCCGCGGTCGCGCGCGGATATCCGCACCATGATGATCCCGCGCAGCCCTTCGACCAGTCGCCAGTCGTAGCGGCCACTGTTGGACACGGCGCTGGCGACGGTCTGCCACGGCCCGTCCGGAAGGCGGCGCCAGGATATCTCGATCGGACGGCTGACCAGATTCGCATCGATGACCGTCCACCGCAGTTGAAGCGTTCGCGGGTTCGCGTCCGTTCCCGGTCGAACCGGATGAAACTGCACCACGGGCGGCGTGTAATCGACGAATGCCCAATGCCCCGGTTCGGTCCCCGACCGCGGCGGTTCGCTCGATGCGCCCGCCTCGTTCGTCGCCACGAGAAGAAACCCGTACAGCCCTTCCTCCACGGCTGTGAAGTGCGCTGGAGGCTGTCCGTCCGGGTCAGGGCCGGCGTTATGCCAGGTCACACCCGCGTCGCGCGTATACCACACCCCCACGGCGGTCAGCGGAAGCGCCGTGTCGTTGACCTGATAGTCGATGTCAAACTCGCGCGTGCAGATTCTGGGAACGAGGCTTTCATCGGGCGGCGTAACGCCCAACGACAGGAAAAGCAGATGACAGGCAACCTGTGGGACCATGTGACCTCCGGCCGGCCGGTCAGTGACGCGTGTCGCGGGGCCAATCCGTTTATCGGACAAGCGGCATATCGGACCGTCGAAATCACGGTCTTGACCGAAACTGTCGGCCGCACCGCTGGGAGGGCGAGGCTCCCGCCGAGCCGGTCTTGGCTTTGCGCGAATGCTCAGCAGGAGCTTCGCCCTCCCGCGGCAGGCGGCAGCGACAGTCGTAACATATTGCGATAAAGCATGTTATACGCAGATTCAACGAGCTACGTGGCCTGCTTTTGGTGGCGGAACCGCGTTTTTCGCGCCGGAAACGCGGGTCTTGGTGGGAATTCGCTTTGCGTCCCGCCGGTCAGGCGGGTACACTGCCCCCCATAATGGCGCGGGGCCTCGAGTCCTGAGCAGGGACTCGACGCCGCATCAGAAGTACAACAAACCCCATTTGGAGGCTTTCCGTGGAGGAATACGAACGGCTCAAGCAGTTGGTGGAAGCGGCTGCGGACGACGTGGCGAAGGCAACGGGCGGAAACAAGGCCGCCGGAACGCGCGTTCGCAAGTCCATGCAGGACGTCAAGGCTGCCGCCCAGGAGGTCCGCAAGCGGATCCTCGAGGTCCGATCGTCGGAGCCACAACCGTCGTAGGCGACCCGGT
>Ga0315273_10013156_pt1 | contig 10627 bp, 11 predicted proteins | sample YL17G02_0_MG_FD_205753 | JGI IMG/M metagenome (GOLD analysis project Ga0315273, IMG submission 205753) | Sediment microbial communities from Yellowstone Lake, YNP, Wyoming, USA - YL17G02_0 | ecosystem: Environmental > Aquatic > Freshwater > Lake > Sediment | place: USA: Wyoming | collected... | reverse complement strand
TGCGCTTCACGCGGCGATTTCCGACGATGAAGGGGTGACTTGGCGTGGTTATCGCGAGGTTTCTCGTGACCCGAACCGCAACGAGCCTCCGCCACAAAGCGGCGACCGCGGTACGGCATATCCATTTTCGGCGGCGACGAGCGACGGCAAGATTCTGCTGGCGACCGGGCAAGGCAGGGGAAGAGAGGTTTTTATGCTTATCGACCCGGAATGGCTTTGTGCGACCCACCATGAAGATAATTTCTCCAATGGTCTGGACGGCTGGTCGGTATTTAAGCCATTCGGACCCGTTACAGGTCGGGCCTGGCGAAATCGCACTGTGGGGGCAGTCCTTGTCGACCATCCAACCAAGGCTGGTGCCAAGGTGCTGCACGTTCGCAGGCCGGACGAGAAGGACGGCGATTGCGCGATATGGAATTTCCCGGCAGGGAGCAAAGGTAAGCTTACTATGGATATTATGCTGCAGAAAGACTTTGGCGGGGCGAGCATCGCTCTGGCGGACTGCTTTATTACACCCAACGACCAAGCAGCGGATAAGCTGGTACCGTTCAAATTGGCAATCGACAACAACGGTAAATTGCAGGGCGGCTCTAAGCTGCAGACAGGACGATGGCACAGGCTTGATTTAATCTGGGACCTAAAAAAAGACCAATGCGAGGTGCAGATAGACGGTAAAAAGGTTGTTATCCTGACACGGCTGAATAAAGACAGCCAGGATATTAGTTATCTGCGTCTGGAGTCTAAAGCTAAGGCTATAGACCCGGCAGGTTTTCTGGTAGAATACGTTAAGGTAAATTGTGGTGAGTAGGTAACTATGATAGAAAGTCATTCGGCGACAAGTAAAGGTGTGTTTAATGCGGCTGTTACAGCCAATAAGCGAATCGGGCAGCGATACTACCGGCTCGGTCTGGAATTCTCAGCAGAAGCGGCTGCGGCTTTTGCCAAGGCCAAGGCTGGGCAGTTCGCTAAATTGGACTTAAGCAGCACCGCCCTGCCAAAAGCCGAAAATATACCTGAAGACCTGATCGATGCGGCTGGGCGGAATATTCTTTTGCGAAGGCCTTTTAGTTTTGCAGACGTTACCGCGAAAAAAGATAAGACCTCTGTTGACATTCTTTATTGCGTTGTCGGGCCGGCGAGCTTGCGGATGACGACGCTATCGGCAGGTAACACGGTCAATGTAATTGGGCCTTTGGGTAACAGCTTCAGTATGCCGAAGGAAAAGAAATTAGTCCTGTTAGTGGCCGGCGGGATGGGGGCAGGGCCTTTGATTTATCTGGCGAAGGTCCTTACGGCCGATTTCTCCAGCATCGAAGTGCTTGCATTTGCCGGCGCCAAGACGGCCGACGAGCTGCCTTTCGAGAGGCGGCTGGACCAGATTTCCCAGGAGCTTGGCTTTGCAGTTCCGGAGTTTGCCCGGTATGGCATAAAATCATTGGTGGCAACGGATGACGGCTCAGCGGGATTTGGCGGCCTTGTAACCAGCTGCTTTTCACAGTGGCTCGGCCAGAATAAACCGGCCGGCAGAGATACTATTATTTTCGGTTGTGGGCCTGAAGCGATGCTGAAACGAACAGCCGAGATAGCCAAAGAAAAAAATATAGATTGCCAGGTGAGTATGGAGCGGATGATGGCCTGCGGAATAGGCGTCTGCCAGAGCTGTGCGGTGGAGTGCAAGGTTGCCGGCTCGAACGAAACCGTTTATAAATTATGCTGCGAAGACGGACCGGTCTTTGACAGTAAAGAAGTGGTGTTCAAAGCATGACCGACGAAGTTGATATTTCGGTAGATTTTGCGGGTTTAAGGCTGGCTAATCCGGTGTTTACGGCTTCGGGGACGTGCGGGTACGCCGATGAACTGGCTGGTTTCGCAGATATCAATCGCTTGGGCGGATTTATTACCAAGAGCATCACACTAAAGCCAAGAAAAGGCAATGCTACACCGAGGATTGTGGAGACCGATTCGGGGATGCTTAACGCCATCGGATTAGCGAATATCGGATTGGAGGCCTTTATCCAAGAGAAATTGCCAATCCTTGAAAAATTGTCGCCTACCCCAGCGCCAGGCGAAGTAAGTCGAGGCAGGGGGCCGGCTGTCTTTGTTAATGTAGCCGGCGAAACAACTGATGAATACGTGGCTGTTATCGAGCGATTAGCTGACAAGGAGGCAATAGCAGGCTTTGAGCTGAATATCAGCTGTCCGAACGTGACTAAGGGAGGTATAAGTTTTGGGACTGACCCGGCTGATGTGGCCCAGATTACCTCGGCGGTGAAGAAGGCGGCGGGTAAAAAGGTTTTGATGGTTAAATTAACACCGGCGGTTACGGATATCTCTATAACCGCTCGCGCGGCGGTTGAAGCCGGTGCCGATGCACTCAGTCTGGTAAATACGTTTACCGCAATGGTTATCGATATTGAAAGTCGCAAGGCTGTTCTTGCCAATAAGACAGGTGGCTTGAGCGGGCCGGCGATAAGACCAATAGCGGTATATCTGGTTAATAAGGTTTATAATGAGGTTACAAAAGAACGGGGGATACCAATTTTGGGTCTGGGTGGAATCAGGACCGCTTCGGATGCGATTGAATTTATTATCGCGGGTGCCACAGCAGTTGGGGTTGGTACGGCGAATTTTATCGAGCCAAGCTGCGCTGTAAAAATCATCGAAGGCATAAAGAAATATTGTGTCCGAAAAGGGGTAGCAAATATCAAAGAGCTGGTCGGATCACTTGGGGCTTGACCTATAACGGTGAGCGGCAATTGGTAACCAGTAACTACCTAACTCAAACTGACCGTTTTAAAAATAAAAGTTAACATAAGTATCTGTTAAACTGGAAGTTAATGTCAAACGTCATTCCCGCGTAGGCGGGAATCCAGACCATCGAATTAGGCACTGGATACCTGCTTTCGCAGGTATGACAAATCGAATCAGTCAGTTTTAGTACTTAATCAATTACCATTCAACCAGTTACCAGCTACTTTGGAATAAGGGAGATAAAAAGAATGGCAGAAGGATTAGTCGGTATAATCGGCGGCACGGGTTTGGGGGATGCCCTCATCGAGCACATAACTGACGGCAAGACTTATGAGCCGGATACGCCGTTCGGGGAGCCCAGCAGCAGCATTACGGTCGGCAAAATAAGGTCAAACAAAATCGCATTTCTAAATCGGCACGGCAAGGGACATAAGCTGGCGCCGAGCGAGATTCCGTTCGCGGCCAATATCTTTGCCTTAAAGAAGCTCGGCGTTCGGACGATAATAAGCAGCGGTGCGGTAGGGTCGCTCCAAAAAAAAATCGCTCCGGGTGACCTGGTCATCGTCGATCAGTTTATCGATAAGACATTCAAACGGCAAAGTACATTCTTCGAGGGATTCGGTGCGGTGCACTGCGAGATGGCCCAGCCTGTCTGCGGACGACTGCAAAAGAAACTTTACGATACAGCCAAAAACATCGGGATAAAGGCGCATTCAAAGGGCACATACATCTGTATGGAAGGGCCGCAATTCTCGACTCGGGCTGAATCGCTTATGCATCGGGCCTGGGGCGGTGATTTGATTGGCATGACGGCTTTGCCGGAGGCCAAATTGGCCAGAGAGGCACAAATCTGCTATGCGATGATTGCATTAGCCAGCGATTATGACTGCTGGCGGCCACACAAAGCCAAAGAAGATAAATCCGCCACACGTCTGGCGGATAAACAAACTCTGCTGAAAGAGATAATCGCAAATATGCAGACTGCGACAGAGAACTGTTTGAAACTTATCGAGGCGGTCTTAGAGGGCAACGGCGGACTTGCCCGCCAGACGAACGGCGGGCTTGTTTGTGAAGATTGTCCCTGCAGGAAGAGCCTGGACCTGGCGGTTTGGACAGACCAAAGTCAAATAAAACCGGCTGATAAAGAAAAGCTGAAGGTACTTTTTGAATAGTTTGAGCACAAACTCATATCCAAGGCCAGGGTGAAACCTGCCATATTGAGGTCTCAATACGGAACTTATTCTTTGTAATTCCTGCGGTTCTGATACACACAATCGGCGACGGCTGTATTTCTTATGGGCTTGGCGACATCAAGATGAAGGGGCCTGAGATATTCACGCCTGAGATGACGAAGAAGATGCTGGCCTGCCTGAAGGAGGCTGAGCGACTTTCGGTCAGTAAAGAGGTTATAGTCAAGCGAGTCGGTATGGCCCGGAAGGTGTATACCGAAACGCAAGAGTCGTTAGCGACTATCAAGGGGGATAAAAAGGCCGTTCAAGAGCAGATTCAGCACGAAAAAGAATGTCACGCGATTGGGCGGTAAAACCCTCAAAAAATTCTATTTATGAGCCTTATATCGCTCAAAAAGGGCAATGGGAATCCAAATCAGACTTGTCTTAGTGAGCGAAGCATTTAGCTCTCAATGAGCTCCATTCAGAATAACCAAGGTGGCTGAAGTCGTGGGCGCAAAGCAAATACCGCTTTTATCAAACGGTTTTTCACTGTCCGCGGATTTGAACGATTACCTTTCTGTTGCGAGGGCCGTCGAACTCACAGAAAAAGATGCCCTGCCAGGTCCCCAGACTCAGTGATTTGTTTTTTATCAGGATTTGCCTGCTGCAGCCGATCAGAGAGCTTTTGCAATGCGAATCGGAATTGCCCTCGTTATGCCGATAGCCCGGCCGGTCGGGCGGTATCAATTCGGCCAAAGTTAAGAGTATATCGTGCGGGACAGAGGGGTCGGCGTTTTCGTTTATGGTAATTGCCGCTGTTGTATGAGGGCAATAGACTATTACATCGCCGTCAGTAATACCAGCGTCGCTGACAATGGAGCTGACCTGGCTGGTAATGTCAATCATCTGGTTACGGTCTTTACTGTGTACGCTAAAATCCTTCCTGACGATTTTCATAATACACATACTCCGAACTTAGCATAACTGCGACGTTGTTCTCGCATGGGAAAATACATTTTATCAGCCATCACAAAGGAGTTTTTTCAGTTCTGTAATAAGCGGTGGGATGTCTTTTGTTGAGGTGCTCCACACAACATCCAGGTTGATAGAAAAGTAGGCATGAATAAGCCGGTTTCTCATGCCAATCAAGACAGGCCAAGGAATATCGGGAACATTGTCGCGAAGCTCCTTTGAAACTTGCGTTGCTGCTTCACCGATAATTTCAAGAAGACGAACGAGCGAATGAACCAGCTTGCGGTCGTGGTTTAAATCCTCACGTCTCGAAGATTGCACGTATTGCTGGACCTCGACTGCAGCATCCAGCATGTGCCTCAACCTCACCTGGTCTTCATGCCTGATACTGAATTTCGGCATTTCGCACCACCTCATCACGGAAATATTGACTCAAATCTTCGGGGGTCCGCATATCGACTTTTCTATCGAGCATTTCTGTAAGCTCCATCTCCATTTTGACAATCGAAAAAAGACCGGGTGTATGGTCTTGCTCAAACTCTACTAAAAGGTCGATATCGCTGTCCGGCTCTAATCGGCCGAAAACAGCGGAGCCGAAGATAGATAGTTTTCTGATATAGTTCCTTTTGCAGAATTCAACCAATTTGCCCTTTGGTATTTTCTGTTCGAGTGAATAAGCCATCTTATATAAACCTCCGAAGCAGCAGATGGTAAAATAGTTTCCAGATTTTTAATTCATATACAAATTAACTTATTTGTCCGCAATTGCAAGGGGCATTTCGTACCACCTCATCATGAAAATATTGACTCAAATCTTCGATATCAATCCACGTCATAGTAACACCATTGCAAGAGTAAAATAAAACAGCAACGTAAAAATGTCCGTCAAGGCAAGTGTAATCGGACCGGAAGCAACCTTAGGGTCAAGCTTAAGCGCATGGAGCAAAGCCGGTACGCTCAAACCTAAAAGGCACGCGGCAAATAGCGAAGACAGAATCCCCAAGCCAATCGACAGTGCAGCCAATACGCTCCCTCGCCATACCCAAACAATCAGCCCGACGAGCATACCGCATGCGGACCCCACTAAAACCGCCGTAATCGCCTCGCGTCGCAGTGCCCTGGCGTACCAGATGAAGCTCGGAGGTGAAGTTCGCAGGATTTGAAGAGTGACCGTCATTGACTGAATGCTGACACTCTCACCCAAGCCAAGCACCAGAGTTAAGAAAAATGCCAACACCAAGGCCTGGGCCAAAGTTGCTTCATAGACACTGGCAAGCAGCGCACAGAATACACCGCTGGAAATATTAACGAGCAACCACGGGAACCTAAAGTAAAATGCCTTGAGCGGCGAGGCATTGCGCACCTGCTCGATGCGAACACCAATGGATTCGAAAATCGTTTCAGACTGACTATGTTCAGCAAGGTCAAAAACCTCTTCAGTGAACAAGCTAATATCTACAATTCCTACCATGCGCCGCTGCTGGTCAACAACCGGGAAGGCAAGAAACCTGTACGTTGTAAATAATTCACAAGCTTCGAGCACCGTGGCGGTGTGGGGGATTGAGACCACCTTGTTAATCATAACCTTGGAAAGTGGTTTGTCCCGTTCAGCCATGAGCAGGCGCCGAGTAGGCACGACACCCACCAGACGCTCAGCCTCATCGACCACATAGAAATAGACGATTCGCTCTCCCAGACCCACCTGGCGTATCGCCGTCAGTGCCTCATGAACATTCATGTTATGCCTTAACGACGGATAATCCTTGCGGACGTGTTTTACGATCGGATCGTTAAGATGGATTGTGCACAGGTCAGAAACCAGGCCTACTTCCTTTAACATATAAAATTCCTAAGATTACGTCCTATTTACACATAGAATTTTTGTAATCCTTCAAGCAAAAAAAACAAACCGAATTTCTCACATTTGCTCGACAACTTCAATGCCTAAAAGCTCACTTAGGCCATGTTTGATGGTCTTTGCAGTCAGGTCGCATAATAAGAGTCTTGTCGGCCTTTTGTCAGGCCTGGCATCGAGGACAGGACAGTTCGTGTAAAAGGCGCTGAACTTCTGCGCCAGCTCATACAAATAGCTGGTCAGATAGTTCGGCCTATAATCGGAAACAGCAGCTTTTATCGCTTCGCTATAACGAATCAGATATTTTGCCAAATCCAATTCAGAAGGTTCGGTCAAGTCTGGTTTTTCGACTTTTGACCGTTCGGCCTCGAAATTTATATTCCGCTCCTGCCCTTTTCGTTCAATCGATTTTATCCTTGCATACGCATATTGCATATAAGGGGCGGTGTTGCCTTCCATTGCCAGCATCTTATCGAAGCTAAAGACATAATCGCTGGTCCGGTTATTGGAGTAATCTGCGTATTTGACGGCACCGATACCGACGGCCTTTGCAATCTCAGATTTTTTCTCGGCTGGCAGCTCCGGGTTCTTTTCTTCGACAACTGCCTTTGCGCGTTCTACTGCCTCATCGAGCAGGTCTTTTAGTTTTACGTTTTCGCCTTCACGGGTTTTTAACGGCTTACCATTTTCGCCGAGCACGCTGCCGAACATTACGTGCGAAAGCTCGATATCGCTACTGACCCAGCCGGCCATTTTGGCAACGGCGAACAGCATCTCAAAATGCAGCTTCTGTCTTGCATCCGTTACGTAGATTATCGCCTCGGCTTTTAACTTGTCGATTCGATATCGCAATGCCGCCAAATCCGTCGTCGCATAGAGATACGCACCATCGGATTTTTGGATAATAAACGGTAGTGCTTCGCCTTCCTTATTCTTAAACCCTTCTGGAAAAACACAAACTGCCCCCTCAGACTCCACCGCCAACTTCTTTTCCTTCAACTCCGCAACAACATCCGCCAGCATATCCTTATAAAAACTCTCGCCACGAACATCTTCTTTTTCAAAAGTTACCTTTAATGTGTTATATATTTCCCGACATCCTGATAGTGACGCATTTACAATCATTTCCCAATTAAATAATACATGTTTATCCCCGGAATGAAGTTTCACAACATACTCGCGAGACTTATCAGCAAAATCAGAATCGTTATCAAAAAGCTTATTTGCTTCTCTGGAGCACTTTTCTATGTCAGGTATTAGATTGCTTGCAGTAAAAGCTTTTTTTCTTGCTAACCCCCTTTCAAGTAAGGACATATCTATTTCAATCTTTTTATAATCGAGATACCATGCAAGCTTGCCGAATTGTGTACCCCAGTCGCCGATGTGGTTTTGGCGGATTACTTTGTAGCCGAGAAATTCGAGCAGTCGGCAGATACAATCGCCGATGATTGTGCTTCGCAAGTGGCCGACGTGCATCTGCTTGGCAATGTTGGGGCCTGAAAAGTCAACAACAATGGTCTTCGGCTGGGGAGTTCTGTCGATGCCGAGTCGACTTTGGGTATCGGTGTTGACTTGAAGTAATCGGTCTGCAACAAAATCTGGTTTTAGCCGCAGATTAATAAAGCCGGCGCCTGCAACTTCAGGCTGTTCGCAGATATCGCTGATATTTAGATTCTTGACTACCTTTTCAGCCAGTTTGCGGGGATTGGTTTTTATCTTCTTGGCCAAGGCCATTACGCCATTGGCCTGATAATCGCCGAACTTTGGGTCTGTGGCCGGCACTGTCAGGGCTGTACAATCGTTCCGACCTGTGGCGACAGCCATCGCGGCGCTAATTCGTTCTTCAAGTATGTCGATAACCGGCTTCATCCAATTTTCAATAATCAATACTCGTCCTGCCTGTCCCGAGCGTGGCCGAGGGAAGCGTAGTCGAAGGAATCATTTATCAATAATCAATTTTTTAGCGTCGCCCCAGAGCAAGTCCAAATCGTAATAGTCGCGATATTCGCGGTCAAAGATATGTATTACCACATCGATAAAGTCGAGCAGAATCCATCGTCCCTGTTCATAGCCGGCCCGGCCGAAACGCAAGATGTGCAGCTTTTTGGCTTCTTCGCAGATTTCATCGGCAACCGCGCGCATCTGCCTGTTACTTGTGCCGGTGGCGATTACGAAATAATCGGTGGCAGGCGATATGCCCCGCAGGTCCAGGACCACAATATCAGTACAGTGTCGGCCGGCGGCCAATTGAGCCGCGGCCAGGGCAAATTCTTTTGCATCGCCGTAAGTTTTTTCAGCCAACCGGGGTCCTCGATAATTAAAAGTATGAAATGCCTAAAGTTATAACTTTAGCTCACTAAGATATCACCCCGACAGATTACACACAAATCAAAGCCAAGTCAACTTATTGTTTTGGCTCATCAAATCTGACTGTTTATTTCACAAAAGCGATGGGAAAGCGGTCAGGCTTTTTCTGAGGGTGCAGCTTTTTGTCAGAGAGACAGGAAAATATCCAAAATGTAATGGAATGTGCTTGCTGTTTTTTCGGAATTTGGATATAGATACTTAACTCGCCGTTGTCGGGTAAAGGTATTTGCTGGAGGACCCTTCAGGATGAGTTTTCACAAGTATTTTGGTTTCCTTAAAAGAGCGCCAGCGGTGCTGCGGGTTGCTGACGAACAAGTCCCCCAAACGTACCGTCACTATCGTATTCAGGCCTTTTATGCGGTTTATATAGGATACGCTCTTTTCTACATCATCCGCAGGAACATTGCGCCGGCCCTGCCGTTGATAATGAAGCAGTTCGAATTAAGCAAAGCGCAGATGGGTGTTGTTTTATCTCTTTTCGGTGCGACGTATGCCTTGGCCAAGCTGGTGAATGGCCCGATTTGTGACCGTTCCAACCCGAGATATTTTATGGCTGTCGGCTTGGGAGGTGCTGTGCTGGCAAACTTCTTCTTTGGCCTGAGCTCTTCAATTTTATTCTTTATGTTGTTCTGGATATTCAACGGCTATTTTCAATCTATGGGCAGTCCCATTGGCCCAAAGACGATTGCGAACTGGTTTAGCTCCGCCGAGAGGGGCCGATATTATGGCATCTGGAATACCTGTCATAATTTCGGCGCTTTTTCAATATTGCTCGTCGGCGGGTTTATTGTCGAAAGATTGGGCTGGCGCTTTGGCTTTTTCATCCCTGCGGCCATTTGTGCATTCGGGGCCTTTTTTATCGCCTGGAAAATGCTCGACCGCCCCGAATCGGTCGGTCTGCCTCCCATTCAGGAATATCACGGCGACGTACCCAAAGATTCGATGAAAGAGACGGACGAGACAGCGGTGCAGATAATGCGCAATTATGTCTTAAAGAACGGCAGAATGTGGGTACTTGCTTTTGCTTGCATGTTAATCTATATGGTTCGATATGGCCTTGGTGATTGGGGCGTAACTTATCTGCATGAAGTCAAGGCCTCTTCGGTTGGCTGGGCAAGTTTTGAATCCAGCTTTTTGGAGTTGATGGGAATTCCCGGCACTATCCTGGCCGGCTATCTCGTGGATAAAGTTTTCAACAGGCACACTTTCCCGGTGGCGATTATATATCTGGCCTTTATGTGTGCCGTAATTTTTGTGATTTTTCTCATACCCCGGGGACACAGCGTCCTGGACGCAGTTGCTTTTGGTGCAGCCGGATTTTTCATTTACGGAGCTCAGATGATTTCAACAGGCCTGGCCCCCTTGGAGATGGTCCCGCGAAAGGCCGTTGCCTCTGCCGTGGGATTGACCGGCGCAATGAGTTATTTCGGAGCGGTTATTACCTCCACCTTTAGCGGCTTGATAACAGTTAGTTTGGGCTGGTAAGGCACATTCGTTTTTTGGATTGACT